>ERZ772973.500-NODE-500-length-18428-cov-5.67643_pt1 | contig 18428 bp, 9 predicted proteins | sample MGYA00580672_ERZ772973 | MGnify/ENA primary metagenome ERZ772973 (study PRJEB29015, sample SAMEA2737938) | human oral metagenome | biome: human oral; feature: human-associated habitat; material: dental | place: China | collected 2152 ... | reverse complement strand
GAGGTCGTAGGTTCGAATCCTGCCACCCCGACTTTATTTTTGTGGCATAGTTAATTTTTATTTTAAATTGAGGTCACGTAGCTCAGTTGGATAGAGCATCTGCCTTCTAAGCAGACGGTCACAGGTTCGAATCCTGTCGTGATCACCGCTTCGGGGTGTAGCGTAGTCCGGTTATCGCGCCTGGTTTGGGACCAGGAGGTCGTAGGTTCGAATCCTGCCACCCCGACTGTTTCTATCCATAAGATCATCGCATCTTACTAAGAACACTTGTTTAACAAATTGTACCATAGTGAAATAGAGATACCCAAAAAGTATCTCTATTTTTTTATCTCTCTTATACTATTCTTATTTCTCTACTCTACTTCTCTTAAGAAGGCGCTGAGCTGCTGTAAGGCACGCCCTCGGTGGCTGATGCTGTTCTTCTCATCGGCAGACATCTGGGCGAAGGTCTGCTCATACCCCTCAGGTAAGAATACAGCATCATAACCAAAACCACCCGTTCCCTTGCGCTCATGGGTGATTTCTCCACGAACTATTCCTTCAAAGGTATAAAGCTTCTCACCCAAACAAAGGGCAAATATAGTCTTAAACTGCGCTTTTCTGTCGGTCTTATCTTTCAGGTTGGCCAACAAGAGATTTATATTCGCCTCATTGTCCTTAGCCTCACCTGCATACCGTGCCGAATAGACCCCTGGGGCATTATTGAGGGCAGCTACCTCCAAGCCTGTATCATCGGCAAAGGTATCATAACCATATCGCTCCTTGATATACTGCGCCTTCTGTATCGCATTGCCCTCTATCGTGGTAGAGGTTTCGGGTATGTCCTCAAAACAACCTATCTCATCCAAGGTAAGGAGTGTAAGCCCCTGAGGGAGCATACGTTGTACTTCGCTGAGCTTATGTTTGTTATGGGTGGCAAATACTAATTTCATTGTTGCTATTGAATATTTATCGTTGTCATAATCTTCTCTACCAAGGAGTTACAACTTCCCTTATCACTCTCTGGATAAGCAAAAAGCAGCATATAGAGGTTACTTTCGCGTATAAAGAAATAGCTCTGATAGTGCATCTGTCGGGTTTCGTTGGTGTGCTGGGTGAAAGAACCAAAGACCTTATGCCCCACTACTCCCTGTACAGTCGTATAAGGGTCGTCCTTTATCATGATATTCTGTCCTTGGAAATATTTCGTCAGCTCCAGTTCTATCATCTTGAGTGCCAGCTCGTTCAGTTCATTCTCTGCTTGGCCTTGTTCTCCTTCCGCTCCTTCCTTATTATAGCCTTGGAAATCATTGGAAATAAGCATAATAGAAAGTGGATTTTCTGCTTCCTTATAGACAAATCTCGTTTGCCCCACCATTCCCTTATCTCTCTTGAGTACATGGGGGGTGGAAAGGGTAATAGGTGGATTGCCGTAGGCACTGGTAATCCAGTTCTCCATACTGATGTTCTCCCCGCGACCCAAGGAAAACGCATACCAAGTACCCCATAGCATCAGCAGCAGTAGCACACTGGCCGCCGAGCCTATGATGATATACCTATTGCGGCGCTTCTTGCGCTGGGCTTCCATACGTTTTCTCTGGTAGATATCCTCCATGTCTTGCTCTTGTTCAGAGACATCGGGTAGGCCTTCGTTGGTCTTTACCACTATGGTTTCTATAGACTTACGATCGTTTTCGGCCTCAAAATCCTCTGGCTTTGACTTGGCAAACTTCACCAAATCGGCCTTGCGCAGTACCTTTCTAAGCTCCTCTATCACATCGGAAGAGAGGTGCAGCTTGCCTGCATCCAAGAATACTTGTAGCTTGCTCAATAATTCATCGGTAGTACTCTCGGTAGCGGCAATATGGATCTCTTCTTCCAAGTACTTACGGATAATATCGGTAAGGACTGAGTAGTATTCCTTATGGTTGGACTCTATTAGATAGCGAGAGTCTTTGAGGTTTTTTAGCTTAAGGAGTGCTCGGTCAAAGGGTGGAAGTATTTCCTCTTGATTCTCTATTTTTCGCTTTTTCCTTCTACGAATAAACCAATATACCCCCAGAGCAAGCCCCACAAGAAGCCCTATTATGAGCCACACCCATCCCGATGAGGCCTTGTTAGTAGCTTCTTTTATCTCCAAAGCGGATTTTACAGGGTAAAGCGGTGGATTATTCAGGGTATCAATCACCACATTTTGCACTGCAAAGCGCAGTGAATCGGTGGTGTATTCCTTCCTATTGACATCAATACGCAAGGGCGGCAATACGTAATGACCTGTGTCAAACTGGGTAAGGCCGTATTCCTTTATCAATCGCATCTTGTCATGTTCGCGCAGCGTATCTATCTTATCCTCCTGAATCACTTCAAAGGGGGCAAACTGGTCTGCTGTTGGGAAAAACACCTGAGCTGTAGAATCCGTCTCTACCGAGATTCTATAGCGTATCTCCTCCCCTATCTTTATCTGCTGGCGATCCGCTGAGGCCGATACACCTACCTGCTGCCCATAGAGAAAGACAGGAAAAAGGACTAAAAACAAACTAATTCTTATATACATCAGGCTCTGTATTTGAAATATCCTAATAATTTGGTTGTATAACTCTCATCGGTACGGCACTGAAGCACCCCTGCCCCTAAGCGTCGGAAAGTAGTCTCAAAATAATCGGTACGTTCCTTATAAAAACGCTCATAGGCCTTGCGTACTTCCGCAGAAGTAGTATCCAGATAAGAAAGCTCCCCACTCTCGGCATCTTTGGCCAATATAAGCCCCACATTCGGCAGGCTCATCTCTCTGGGGTCATATAGGCGAATACCTGTAAGGTCATGCTTGCGTGCGGCTATCTGTAAGGGCTTTTGGTAATTGCTTCCTATAAAGTCCGATAGCACAAAGGCGATAGTCTTTTTCTTGGTTACCTTGTTGAGAAACTCAAAGGCTTTGGCTATATCGGTATGCCTATTTTTAGGCTGAAACTCTATGAGTTCGCGTATGATACGTAGGATATGCGACTTACCCTTTTTAGGTGGGATATACAGCTCTATCTGGTCAGAGAAGAGAATCAGTCCTGTTTTGTCATTATTCTGCAAGGCTGCAAAGGCCAGAGTAGCTGCTATTTCGGTCAAGATCTCATTCTTGAACTGTTGCAAAGAGCCAAAGAGCTCACTTCCACTGACATCTACCAGTAGCATCAGGGTCAGTTCGCGCTCCTCCTCAAAGACCTTTACATAGGTCTCATTGTAGCGTGCCGTTACATTCCAATCAATATTGCGGATATCATCTCCATATTGGTAAGGGCGTACCTCACTGAAGGTCATTCCGCGTCCCTTAAACGCCGAATGATATTCCCCTCCAAAGATATTATCGCTCAATTTCTTGGTCTTTATCTCTATCTTACGTACTTTTTTTAAAATTTCTTTTGTATCCAACTTTTTTAATGATTAATGCCGATAATGATCAATGATTACCCATTGAACACTATCCACAAATTTCATGCAAAACTACAATACTATTTCTAAAAGTTTTTCTAAATATGAAATCTTTTTATCTACTCTGTAGAATATTATTATTGGGTTAAGAAAAACGTTTTGTTTTTACGATTTTTTTATATAAAATAAGGGCGAATGATGATTCGCCCTTACTCTTGTATGCTTTATCCTTAATCATTGATAGCCTTGATACCAGGGAGAATTTTACCTTCTAAGCTTTCAAGCATAGCACCACCTCCAGTGGATACATAGCTTACCTTGTCCTCAAAGCCAAATTGTTTTACCGCAGCTACAGAGTCACCTCCACCCACTAAAGAGAAGGCACCTTTAGCTGTTGCTTCGGCTACATATTCGCCTACTGCAATAGTTCCTTTGGCGAAATTAGGCATTTCAAACACCCCTACAGGGCCATTCCAAAGAATAGTTTTGGAAGCAAGGATTACCTTCTTGAAGATTTCTAAGGATTTTTCCCCTGCATCCAAGCCTTGCCAACCATTAGGAATCTTGTCTATAGGCACCACTTGAGTAGAAGCATTGTTATTGAAGTCATTAGCAGCTACTACATCCACAGGTAGGTGTACTTGTACGCCTTTTTCTTTGGCCTTCTTAAGGATATCCAAAGCCAAATCTAATTTGTCATCTTCACAAATAGAGTTACCTATCTGTCCGCCTTGCGCCTTGATAAAGGTAAAGGCCATACCTCCTCCTATGATGAGGTGATCTATCTTATCCAAAATATTTTCTATGATAGTAATCTTAGACGATACTTTAGAACCACCCAAGATAGCTGTTACAGGTTTTTCTCCTGATTTCATTACCTTGTCAATACTTTCAATTTCCTTGGCAAGGAGGTAACCGAAATACTTATCCTTGGGGAAGAACTTAGCCAAAATGGTAGTAGAGGCATGGGCGCGGTGAGCGGTACCGAAAGCGTCATTGACATAGATATCACCAAGCTTAGCGAGCTTACCAGCGAAAGCCTCATCACCTTTTTCTTCTTCAGGGTAGAAACGCACGTTTTCCAAAAGGAGTACCTCTCCCGCAGGCAGGTTCTTAGCGGTATTTTCAGCCACTTCCCCTATACAATCAGGAGCAAAATGAGTAGGTACGCCAAGTACCTCACCTATTTGCTTTACCAAGTGAGAGAAAGAATACTTATCGTCCTTTCCTTTAGGGCGTCCGAAGTGAGAGAGAAGGATCGCACTACCGCCATCCTTAACGATTTTCAAGATAGTAGGTTTCGCCGCCTCAATACGAGTGGTATCAGTAATTTCAAATTGGTCATTGACAGGTACGTTGAAATCCACACGCACCAATACTTTCTTGCCTTTGCAAGAAATATCATTAATGGTCTTCATATATGATAAATTTAATCTTGTTCCGTTTTTTGAGCCGTGCAAATATAGGTTTTTTTCTTGTAATAAACAAGAATTTAATGAGGTAATTTGCTAATGAGCCAATTGCCTCACCGTCCAATCCTCCCCCCTTGTATCCACTACCCAGTCGTAGCTTACCCCTTTGGGAAGGGTTTTATAATATTGTATTTTGCGAATGTGAGTGATATAGGATTGCTCGGCGATGGCACGCTTGTGGTTATCAGCAATTATGGTGATAAGGGTACGCTGAGGGTGGGTAAGCAGCCATAAGAAATCGGCTTGGCCATAGTCGTCTGCCCAATGGAGAATGGTGGCATCATCAGGCAGGGCAAGGGAAAGCTCATGATACTGTTTTTTACGCTTTTGGAAATCAGCACGGACGGCATGCACTATATAAGGCTCCTTGTATAGGTAGCATAGAAAGAGCTTTTTCTTAAGGTAGTCCTCCCCCTCTATACGCTGGCGCAGTAGGGCAAACTGTTCTCGGAAGTACCTGCCTATGAGCTTGGCGCGTTCTTTTGGAGACGAACCAAAACGAGGGTCATCGGGCGCTATCTGCTCGGCGGCTACTACGGTGATACTACCGTCATAAATAACAAAATCCCCCTTGGGTTGTACCTCGGAATTGCCATGTATATACACAAGGGTCAGCGGCTTGTGGAAGTGCTCTGCCACAAGGAAAGCTCCCTTATGAAAGCGGTGAATGACATTGCTCTCGGAGCGCTTGCCCTCTGGAAAGATCATAGCCGAGTAGCCATTGGCAAAATTCTTAGCAAATATTTCCATTCCCTTTTCTATTCCCTCGGAGGCGGGGTAGAAATCCATCGCTTGTACATAACGACCAAATACCACGGAATGATACACCCAATCATTGACCATATAGCTTACTCGTGGGGTGAGCATGCCTATAGCGAGTGTATCGAGCCATGAGTTGTGGTTGGCTATCATCACCGAAGGCTTAGTAAAATCTATCGCGGAGGGGTTCTCTACTCGCTTGCGCACAAAGGGATTGGAATAGAGTACTGATGTGGTGAGCTTGGCAGCCAAGGTGCGCAGCCAAAGTGTTCTCCCCTTGGGCAAGAGCCTTAGGATCAACCAACCCAAATTGGATAGTATGATAGAGAAGACCACATAGTAGGTTATGGATAGAATCGTATTTAGTAATATACGTAGCGAGATAGGTGACAAACCTTTTTGGGGACGATTGAATATAAAGAACCTAAAGAGCGACGGATAAAATACGAAGGTCAGCAATAAGGCCGAGAATATCCCTATAAGGGAGACCGAAGCTATAGAACGCAGGGCGGGATGCTTGGCAAAAATCAAAGTCCCTATGGCTAAAAAGGTAGTGATAGAGGCCAGCAGTACCGATACCTTATATACAGGCAATTCGTCCTTACCTGTGGAATAATCTTTCTGGAGGGCGCAGGTCATAAAGATACTAAAATCCACTGAGTGCCCCAAGACTAAGGTGCAGACGATCATGCTAAAGACATTGAACTCCAAACCGAAGAGGTTCATCAGGGCGGTGGTTACCACTCCCGTAAGGGCAATAGGGATAAGGGTCAGTAGGACTAATTCTATACGGCGGAAGAACACTAAGAGGATAAAGAAAATCGCCAAAGAGGCATAGGAGGCCAAAGCGAGTACATCGTCCTTGAGCTTGCCCAAGAATGTTTCGCTTATCTGCTTGCGGTCTATGACTATTGCGGGTGTATTTTGTTCTATCTGTTGTATAAAGGCATCACGCTGGTCTGTGTTGAGCTTGACCAAATTGGCTATGGTGTAGAAGCCATCTTTTTCGGTGATAAAATCCTTGATCGGCAGGGCAGAAAGCGCCTCGTAGTCAGAGAGGTTGGTAATGGGCGCTTTGGGCTGCTCAAGGTAGGCAAAGAAAGGTGCATACATACCTAACTTGAACCCCGTCTCTTGAGCAAGAGTACTGAGCGAGTGGGCAAGCGCCTTGACACGCTCCTCACTCCAGAAGTCACTCCAGTGTTTCAGGCGTTTTTCCTGCTCCGCCAAAGGGAGTACTACAGCTCCTAAGGAGGAGAATTGTTGGAGTTTGCCTTCGGATTTGAGCTGAGTAAGGGTATGATAGAGCTGAGTGTTTTGACTGAGCGCCTCGTCCAAAGAGTGCCCATAAGCGGTAGTATAAAGGGACTTATACTTGCTATCGGTAAGGGTTTCGAGCCGTTGTTGTGCTTTCTGATAACGGTCACTTAGGTAATTAACGGAGGCTATATCACCATTGAAGCGTACCTCATGAAACGCTACAAAGCTGGCTAAGATCAGTAGCAAGGCTGCCCCTACTACCCATTTGTTCTGGTGAAAAGGGTAAGCCCCTACCCTATCGAGAAAGGTTTTGCGGGCTTCTATATTTTTATTTTTCCTATAGAAATGAGGAATGAGCAGCAAGGAAAGCAAGGCCGAGACCATGATCCCCACGGAGGCGAAAATACCCAAGTCGCGCATCACCTCCGAATGCACAAAAAGCAGGCAGAAGAAGGACAACGCAGTGGTAAGGCTACTGAGCAGTAAGGGCATGGTAACCGAACGGTATAGCTCTCGTGTGTCTTGGGTAGCCTTGTAGTGGGTGAGGATATGCAGGGAATAGTCTATAGTAACTCCCAATAACACCGCTCCCAAGCTGATAGAGATGGCCGAGATACTTCCCTTGAGCCAGTAAAGCAGGGCCAAGGCGGTAAGCACTCCAAAGAGAGAGGGTATAAAGGCTATGAAAGGTACTGTTATACTTCGGTAAAAGAAAATAAGCAGCAGGCAGAGGGCAGAAAGGGAGATAAGGACAGTAGTGAGTATATCCGCCTTGATCTGAGAGGCATTGCTCACCGAGATGAAGGGCGCTCCGAAGAACTCACAAGAAGCCTTGCCTGCATATTGGGCATTGAATTGTTCTTGTAGCTGCTCCAAAGCATGTACAAAAGCAGTGTTATGCTCGGTATCACTCCCCTGAAATACAGGGTTGAGAAAAAAGAGTATATGCTGCTGGTCTTGGGTGGTAAGATAGCCTTCTGAGAGGGTTAGATCTGTGCCTATATTGAGGGCTTGTAATTTCTGTAATCCTCTGAATGTCAGCGAAAATGGATCTTTGCGAACAAACTGTTGGGCTACCATACCCGCGGGGGAGAGCATCATACGGTAGTGCCCCTGTACCAAAGCACGCAGGCTATCGGTTTGTAGTCTTTGGGCTAAGTAGTCATAATCTTTGTCTTCCAAAAACAGTGGTAGATGCTCATAGACAAAGCCCCACGCCTTGTCAAGCTCCTCTTCTGGAACGATTCCTTGAATATCGGTAAAATACTGAGGAAGCCTTTGGCGAAGTGTATCGCAGAGTGCATCGGTAAGGGCTTGCATATCAGCAAAATCACCTGTATTTTCCCTGCTTACAATAACTGAAATCTTATCGGCAAAGTTCAGTTGTTTGAGCACCTTAGCCGTCAAGGACGTTTTCTCGTTCTGTGGGAGCACCTTGGTAATATCTTCTTCAAAGCGCAACTGCCATACTCCCCACAGGGCAACCCCTGCCCAAAGGAGCAGACATAGGAGGGAGAAAAATTTGTGTTTGTTGACAAAATCAAAAATTCTTACGAGCATTACTTCTGTATATTCATTGCTTTTCGTATCTCTTGCATAAGAGCATCCCCTCCTTGGGTAAGAAGTGTATCGGCAGCCTCTTCAGGGAAATTCCCTATTTGGTGAGCAGAAATCGTTTTTCTTACCTCCTCTGCCCTTTGTCCGTCCAAGGAGAAAAGGTTACCGACAAAGGAAATCTGCTCACCTTCAAGAGTTGCTCTTGCCCCAATAGGAGCGGTACAGCCTCCTTCTAAGCGCTTGAGGAAGCGGCGTTCTATATCGGTTTCGGTATCTGCCTTAGGGCTATTTATCTGGGCAAGCGCCTCAAGGGCATAGGTGTCATTGGCTAATGCTACGGCCATAATGGCCCCTTGGGCTGGGGCTGGGGTCATCCAGTCTAAGGTGAGGGTTTGTAGGTTATCGTGCTGTAAGCGCTCCAAGGCAGCAGCAGCAAAAATTGCCCCTTGCCAAGGTTGTTCCTGCAATTTGCGCAGGCGGGTGGCTATATTGCCCCTGAGATTCTCCACCCTATGGGTAGGATAGCGCCTAAGCCATTGGGCTTTGCGCCTAAGGCTACCGGTGGCTATGGTAGCCTCAGCCATGGAGAGAAAGTCCAAACTTCCCTTATGTACTAATACATCTTGTACATTGGCACGCTCCAGTACTGCCCCCTTTACAATTCCTTTTGGAAGCGCTGTAGGTACATCCTTCATACTATGTACCGCTATATCTATATGTCCTTGTAGCATAGCCACATCGAGCACTTTGGTAAATACCCCAGTAATACCCATCTCGTATAGGGGAATATCCAAAGTCAAATCGCCCTGTGATTTTACAGGAACTAAGGTGGTGGTATAGCCCAAATTTTCTAAGAGAGATTGTACCTTCTTGGCTTGCCACATAGCAAGCTCACTATCACGGGTACCTATTCGTAGTACTTTTTCCATTGGCTGCAAATAACGGCCAAAGGTAGCACTTTTTATGCACCTACGCAAATAGAATTAACAATTAATCATTAATCATTGACCATTAGTCATTATTTTCGTATTTTTGTCGGCTCTAACGATGCCCGTATGCAGCCACTTGCCTTAGAAATACTCAAGAAATACTGGGGGTACGACCAATTTCGTCCCGCCCAAGAGCCCATTGTTGATGCTATTCTTCAAGGGAAAGACACCCTGGCCATGCTACCCACTGGTGGGGGCAAGTCGCTCTGTTTCCAAGTCCCTGCTATGGCCAAAGAGGGGGTGTGTTTGGTTATCTCGCCCCTGATTTCCCTTATGGAAGACCAAGTGCGCAACCTCTCCGATAAGGGAATTCCCGCCTTAGCCCTTACAGGGAGCATTCCCCACTACGAACTGGAACGACTACTGGGCAATGTGCAGAGTGAGGCCTACAAATTTCTCTATATGGCCCCCGAACGTCTAAGTAACGAGCAGGTGCTTTACCGCTTGCAGCACACCCTCTTAAGCTACATAGTCATAGACGAAGCCCACTGTATCTCCCACTGGGGAAAGGACTTTCGCCCCGCTTACCTTGAGTGCCAAAAATTCAAACAGTGGTTCCCCACCCTGCCTATTGTTGCCCTTACAGCTACCGCTACCGATCGGGTACAAGAAGATATATTGCAGCTGTTGCAGATTCCTAAGGCCACAGTGATCAAGGGCAGTCTTGTGCGCCCCACTTTGGCATATATGACCTATTATATAGAGGACAAATGGGAACGGCTGGGGCGTATTCTTACCAAAAACAAGGAAAGTAGCATCGTCTATGTTCGCAACCGACGACTGACCGAGGAGCTGGCTCAACACCTATGTGATGAAGGCTTTACGGCCACCAGCTTTCACGGAGGCCTCTCCACCGAAGAGAAGAGCCAGCGCTTGGGTATGTGGAAAGCGGGCAATGTACAAGTAGTGGTAGCCACCAATGCCTTCGGTATGGGGATAGACAAGGCCGATGTGCGTACTGTAATCCATTGGGACTTGCCCAGCTCCTTAGAAGATTATTTCCAAGAAGCAGGACGCGCAGGGCGTGATAACCACAAGGCTTTTGCCATTATCCTATACAACGATAACGATGTCAAAAAACTACTTATAGACACCCAGCGAAGCCAAGTTTCTGTCCCTTTCCTAAAGGAACTATTCCCCAAGCTCTGTAACTACTTTCAGGTAGCTATAGGCGAAGGCGAAGGTACTACCCATTTTTTTAATCTGGCCGACTTCGCCACACGTACCCAAATGGATGCCCTTAAGGTGTATCAGGCCTTGGAGATTCTTGATCGCAATGGGGTGCTTGCCCTTAGCCAAGCCTTTTTCAGAAAAGCCAGCGTACAAATCCTCCACTCCAGCCAAGAGGTTATCGGCTATCTTGACCAAAATCCACAAGCCAAAGAACTCCTCTTTTTCCTTATGCGCAAGTATGCAGGGATTCATGAGCAAAATATCTCCTTCAGGGTGGAGACCATTGCAGCCAACCTACATATAAGTAGCTCCCTAATACAACAACAATTGGAAAAACTACAACAGGACGGGCTTATCGCCTACAAAAACGAGCATACAGATGCCGAAATCACCTTCCTCATGCCTCGTGATGATGATAGAACTATCAACTATATCGCCCCGCAAGTCAAGTGGTTCAACCAGCACAAAGAAGCACAATGCAAGGACGTACTTGCCTATATAGAACAAACCGATAGTTGTAACCAGCGCTTTCTACTGGCCTACTTTGGGGAAACACTTGCGCAGGATTGTGGCATCTGCTCGCACTGTATAGAGCGCAAGCAAAAAGACCTTTCAAAAGAACGCATAGCAATCATTTCTCAAGAGCTGCTAACCCTCATCGCCTACAACCCCATGACCTCTCAAGAGATATGCTCCGCCTCTTCCTACCACGAATGGGAGGTGCTACAAGTGCTCACCCTACTCTTAGACGAGGAAAAAATAAGGTTATTACCCAACAATCAGTTTTCTGTTAATTAACCAATTGGGATACTCGTGCCTCGGATAAAGAGTTGTTTTTTTCGTGCAGGTCTTTGTCTTGGTTGCATAGGACGAGACTGAGTAGAGACAATAGGGTGCTCAACTGACGCCGCAGGACGCTCAGCTGGTGTGGTAGGGTGCTGAACAGATGTTGTAGGATGTTCAACAGATGTTGTAGGACGCTCAATAGGTGTTGTAGGACGCTCAACTGGAGATTGTTGTGTAGGTACCTGCTCTTCTTCCCAGCCCTCAATACTCATTAGAGCTTTGATAGCATTGAGCTGCTCGCGTATGTTAGGATAAACAACCGTCTCTCCTTGTACTTGAGGCTGCCCTTGAGCAATACCCCAAAGCACTTGAATGATTTGCTTTTTCATTTTCAATATAAATTAGGTTGCAAAATTACAACATTTAAATCGTAAAATCAATAAGTGATAATAATAAAAAGAAGTTAAATTAATGATTAATGGTTAATGATCAATGATTAATAACACCAATCGTTAAAATATTATTCACAACTATCTAAGACGTAATAAATCGCATCTCTACAGAAAACTACGCTCATCGGGAATTGTCTTAGCTTGCGCCTATGTAGAGAGGCAATTTATTGAGTCTTACCTAAAATATGATCTCCTTTGTAGGCACAAGCTGCTAACTCACACCAGCGCACATGAGAAGTCTATTAGATTCTGAATATCAATCACTTATATCCATCTCTCTTTATCATATAACCTTCCAAATCATCTATAAATCAAAAAAACTGAAAAAATGTCAGTTTTTTTAGGTTGGTAATAGAATTTTTTTGTACTTTTGTCAGCCAAAATAAGTATGGTATATTTTTTGAGTAAGTTATTCGTTTTTTTTAATTTAATTATATAATAAAATACTTTTATGAGTTTGATAAGTTCATTAATAAAAATCTTTGTCGGTGATAAGGCCAAGAAAGATATGAAGGAAATTGCGCCGCTGGTGGAGCAGATCAATGCACACCAAAAGCAATATAAGTCGCTGAGCAACGATGAGTTACGCGCCAAAACCACCGCTTTCAAGGAGCGTATCGCCGCCGCTCGTTCGGAGTTTGAGCAGAAAATACAAGCCCTCAAAACCCAAGCCGATGCTACCGATGATATTGACCAAAAAGAAGATTTTTATACTGAAATAGACAAGCTTACCGATGAGGCTTACAAGGCTGGTGAAAAGGTGCTTAACGAGATTCTCCCTGAAGCCTTCGCTGTAGTTAAGGAAACAGCTCAACGCTTTGTGGATAATCCGACCATTGAGGTTACCGCTTCTCCTTATGATAGGGAGTTGGCTTCCATGAAGGATTATGTAAGTATAGAGGGAGACAAAGCCCTTTGGAAAAACTCTTGGGATGCAGCTGGAAAGGCCATCACTTGGGATATGGTACATTACGATGTACAGCTCATCGGGGGGATTGCCTTGCACCAAGGAAAAATCGCCGAGATGCAGACAGGGGAAGGTAAAACCCTTGTGGCTACCTTGCCACTTTACCTCAACGCCCTCACTGGCAACGGGGTACACTTGGTTACCGTGAATGACTACTTGGCACGCCGAGACAGTGCTTGGATGGCGCCTCTTTTTCAGTTCCATGGACTTAAGGTAGAATGTATTGATAACTACCAGCCCAACTCACCTGGGCGTCGTATGGCCTATGCTGCCGATATTACCTATGGTACCAACAACGAATTTGGTTTTGACTACCTTCGTGACAATATGGCACATACCCCTGACGAACTTGTACAACGTCCTCATAATTATGCGATTGTGGATGAGGTGGATTCAGTTCTCATTGACGATGCTCGTACGCCGCTCATCATCTCTGGCCCTATGCCTCGCGGAGAGTTCCACGAGTTTGACGTGTTCAAGCCTGCGGTAGAAGCTCTTGTAGAGAAACAACGCAAGCATTTGACCAATGTCTTGGCTGAGGCTAAAAAGCTCATCTCTGAAGGCAATACCAAGGAGGGGGGCGTGCTCCTTTTGCGCGTACATCGCGGACTTCCTAAGAACAAAGCGCTAATTAAGTTCCTCAGCGAAGAGGGTATGAAGCAGCTCCTCCAAAAGACTGAAAACTACTATATGCAGGATAACAATCGCGAGATGCACAAGATAGATGAGGATCTCCTTTTTGTTATCAATGAAAAAAATAACCAAATAGAGCTTACCGATAAGGGTATCAATGAGATGTCCCAAGGAGAAGATAAAAACTTCTTCGTAATGCCTGACATAGGGGCTGAAATTGCTAATATTGAAAAACAACACCTTCCAAAAGAGGAAGAAAATGCCCTCAAGGACAAGCTCTACCAAGAGTTTGGCGAAAAAAGCGAACGTATCCATACCGTCAACCAATTGCTTAAGGCCTATACCCTTTTTGAAAAGAATATAGAATATGTGGTAATTGATAACAAAGTCCTTATCGTAGATGAGCAAACAGGACGTATCATGGACGGACGCCGCTATTCTGACGGACTCCACCAAGCCATTGAGGCTAAAGAGAATGTACAAGTGGAAGCCGCTACTCAGACCTATGCCACCATCACCCTACAGAACTACTTCCGTATGTACCGCAAGCTCGCAGGTATGACAGGTACAGCCACTACCGAGGCTGGCGAGTTCTGGGAAATCTACAAGCTGGACGTTATGGAAATCCCTACCAACCGTCCTATTGCCCGCAAAGACCAAAATGACCAGATCTATAGAACCAAGCGTGAGAAGTATAATGCGGTGATTGAGGAGGTAGTAAGCCTCTCCCAAGCTGGCCGACCTGTGCTCATTGGTACCACTTCCGTAGAGGTATCTGAACTGTTAAGCCGTATGCTTAAGCTTCGCAACATTCCTCACAATGTATTGAATGCCAAGCTCCACAAGAAGGAGGCGGAAATCGTTGCCGAAGCTGGTAAGAAAGGGGTAGTTACCATAGCTACCAACATGGCGGGTCGTGGTACGGATATCAAGCTCACCGACGAGGTGAAAGAAGCCGGCGGTCTGGCTATTATCGGTACTGAAAGACATGATTCTCGCCGTGTGGATAGGCAGCTACGTGGTCGTTCTGGTCGTCAGGGAGACCCAGGTAGCTCTAAGTTCTTCGTTTCCTTTGAGGACAACCTCATGCGCCTCTATGGTATGGAGCGTGCTATTAAGTTCCTTGACCGCTTAGGACAGGGGCTCAAGGAGGGGGAAGTGTTAGAACACCCTATCATTACCAAAAACGTAGAAAAAGCACAGAAGAAAGTAGAGGAAAATAACTTCGGTATTCGTAAGCGCTTGCTCGAATATGACGACGTGATGAATGTGCAGCGTGAGGTAATCTACAAGCGCCGCCGCCACGCTCTCTATGGCGAACGCCTACAGGTGGATATCGCCAATATTATCTATGATACCCTTGAGAGTATCTTAGAAAGTAACAAACCTGGGAATGATTACAAAAACTTTGAATACGAGCACTTCAAATACTTTGGTGTAGAACCTAAAGTCTCCGAAGAGGATTTCCACAGAAAGCCTACCAAGGAGCTACTCAAGACCATCTACCCTGACTTGCTCGCCCTCTATAAGGCTCATGGTGAGACCAATGCAGCTATCGCTTACCCTGTTATCAAGAATGTGTATGAGGATCAAAGCAACCAGTTTGAGCGTATCGTGATACCTTTCACCGACGGACAAAAGGGACTAAACATTACCACCGACCTTAAGGAAGCTTACGAGAGTCAAGGTAAGCAGATTATTGTAGATTTTGAGAAGAATATTTCCTTGGCTATCATAGACGATGCTTGGAAGACACACCTTCGCCAAATGGACGAACTCAAACAATCCGTTCAGCTGGCCACTCACGAGCAGAAAGACCCCTTGCTTATCTATAAGCTTGAGGCTTACAACCTCTTCAAGGATATGGTAGATAGGGTCAATAAGGAAATCGTTGCCTTCCTATTCCATGCGCATCTACCACAAGCTCAGCCTGCTGTACAGGAAGCCCATGAGGTAAGACGTGCGCCTGAACACTTGCAGACAAGCAAAGAGGAAGTACTCAATTCCGACGAACTCGCCCAAAGAAATCGCGAAGCTGGTCAGCAGGCCTCCCCTGCCCCACAAGTAACCGAACCTATCACACGCGACCAACCTAAGATAGGCCGCAATGACAAGGTTACCATTCAGAATATTCTCAATGGGGAGACCAAAGAAATGAAGTACAAGCAAGCCCTCCCTTTCTTAGAAAAAGGAGAATGGGTGATCAAGCATTAAGCTTTATATTATTATCCATAATTTGGAAGAAGCACCCCCTTTCAGGGGTGCTTCTTTCCACTTTTTATAGGGGTTAAGAATTTTTTTTCTATAAATTTCCGCGATAACACTTGTATAATTACAAAATTATATTTAAATTTGCGGAATGAATAGGTGTGCTCCCAGCCACATTATTAAATATAGCTTTATGAAGAACTTTCTTTTCTACCTCATGGCTTGCCTCCTATTGGTGGCTTGCTCCAAAAACAATGGTCATAAGGACAGTGACCCTGCGCTCTTTAGAGAGTATATCACAGGCTTTAGTGCTGGAACTATTCCCGCCAATGGCCCTATTGAAGTAATCCTCACCGAAGCCCTAAGCGAAGAGCGCTTGAAGGATTTGGATACCTCCAAGCTCTTCGAATTCTCTCCCGCAGTGGAGGGTAAGGTGATTTTTGAGGGTAGCTTGCTCAAGTTTGTCCCCAACGAATCCTTAGAGCACAACAAGGAATATGCCGTTACCCTGCACTTGGATAAGCTCTTTGAGGTAAAGAAAGACTTAAAGAGTTTCTACTTCCATGTCCGTACCCAAAGTCTCCTCTTTGAGGTCAATATACGTGATCTACAGTCCTATAGCCGAGACTATTATTTCCTCAATGCTTATCTGGAAGCCAGCGACAACATCTCCCCTGAGATGCTCCCAGAGTTGGTTTCCGCTACTATTGATGGGCAAAACCTCCGCATAAAGCCACAGGCCTCAGAGAGTGCTACTCGCATTGCTTTTATTGTGGATAGTATCCCCGCTCCCAAGGACGAGCAACAGACCCTGCGCATCACTTGGGATGGTAGTAGTCATAATATAGAAAGTGAAGGGGAAAACTCCCTGACCATTCCTACCAATAACCAGTTCGGTGTGGTGCAACTGCTTCAGAATGATGGTGAACACAATTCTTTCAGCATGACTTTCTCTGCCCCCTTGGATAAGAAACAAGACCTTAGGGGACTGGTTACTGTACCTGAATACAAAGGAGATCTCAGATACTCCATCTCTGGTAACACTCTCAAGCTCTATGCCGATGAGAATTTTGAAAAAGAAATCACCATCAAGGCTTTCCAAGGTATCAGAAGCCAATATGGAGAGCGTATGACCTATGATTATACAGGCAAAATGGAGTTTGACCCTATCAAGCCCGAAGTACGCTTTGTTCGCAATGGTACCATATTGCCCAGCTCCCAAAACCTAAAGGTGAATTTCCAGACCATCAACCTCAAAGCGGTAGAGGTGAGCGTGATGAAAATCTATCAGAACAACATCTTGCAATTCTTGCAGGATAACAACCTAGGTGGTTCTTATAACTTACGCCGTGTAGGAGCTACTATCGCCCGTAAGGTGGTACCTATCCATGGGCTTGGCAATGGCTCGCTCTCCAAGTGGAGTACTCATGCCATAGACCTCTCCAAGCTCATCTCTCCTGAGCCTGGGGCTATCTACCGTGTCAAGATAGACTTCAAAAAAGAATATGCCCTTAATTGTAATGACGACAAGACTCCTATCAAGGAAGAAAACTTACCTATAGGCGAAGAAAGCACCAGCGATTATGAGGACTATTACTATGACGACTATAACTGGGACGAAAGAGATGACCCTTGTAAGAGTAGCTACTATTATGAAAAATATGTAGAAACCAACATCTTGGCTACTGACTTAGGGGTACTGGTTAAGCGCGGTCAGAACAACGATTATATGGTGGTAGTCAATAATCTGCTCACCACTGCGCCTGTAAGCGGTGCTAAGGTGGAACTCTATGATTATCAGCAACAAAAAATCGCAGAAGCCACTACCTCCTCCGACGGAAAGGCGGTAGTTACCACCGCTAAGCGTGCTTATTTTATCATCGCTCAAAAAGACAAAAATACTACCTATGCCAAGGTGGATGACGGCTCTTCCCAATCGGTGAGCAAGTACGAGGTAGATGGCTTAGAGCTTGAAAAAGGCCGCAATGCCTTTATCTACACCGAACGTGGGGTATGGCGCCCTGGGGATAATATCTCTGTGGGCTTTATTTTCAATGATTTTGCCAATAAGCTACCCGAAAGCTTGCCTATCAAGCTCACTTTCTCCGACCCCAGCGGAAAGGTAGTACAACAATTGGTCAAGACCACCACCCCTGAGAACCATTATCTATTCAACCTCAAGACAAGCCCCGATGCCCCTACAGGTAACTGGAATTGCCAAATCACCGTAGGTAGTGCCTCCTATTCCAAGACCATTAAAATAGAGACTGTTAAGCCTAACCGATTGAAAATCAACAATAGTCTCTCTGAGAAATTTATCTCTAACGAAGGGGAAAACGCTTCCCTACAAGTGGATTGGCTACAAGGGGTACCTGCTGGTAATATAAAAGTGGATATTACAGGAAAAATCTATCCTAAAGCTAAGCCTTTCAAGGGCTACGAAAGCTATACCTTCCACAATACCTCTTTTGAGTTCTCCTCCGAAGAGATTGCTGTATTCAGTGGAAACACTGACGAACAAGGAAAGGCCTCGTTCTTCTTCTTGCCTAAAGAGCTGAAAGACGCCCCTCAAATGCTAAAAATCAACCTCTTGACCCAAGCCAATGAGCAAGGAGGTGACTTTAGTACCGATGTTACTTCGGCTACTTATTCTCCTTTCTCATCTTACGTGGGAATCAAGGCGCCTAATGATAGCTATTACTATGAGACAGGCAAGCCTGCTAAGTTCCAAACTGTGGTACTTTCCGAGAGAGGAAAACCTATCAGTGGCCAC
>ERZ772973.494-NODE-494-length-18583-cov-20.4775_pt1 | contig 18583 bp, 20 predicted proteins | sample MGYA00580672_ERZ772973 | MGnify/ENA primary metagenome ERZ772973 (study PRJEB29015, sample SAMEA2737938) | human oral metagenome | biome: human oral; feature: human-associated habitat; material: dental | place: China | collected 2152 ... | reverse complement strand
CCAACTCAAAAACCAAATCCTTGAGGACCTCAGCTACCATATGGATGATTTGAAACAGGAGGACTGTTCGATGATCTAGACAGTATCGATGTGCAGTTGAGTCGTGGACTGGCCCAGATCGAATCGAGCTGGGATGCAAAGCAAGGCGTCTTTAAAGTCCCATCTGACCTGACTTGGGCAAACTACCTATCTGCCTATTCTGATACAAAGGATATGCAACTCAGTCGTCAAGAGAAGGTCTTTGTCCAAACCATGATGGCAGAATACGGCTTTGATGCAGAAACAGCCCAACAGCTCTTGACCATCAAGCAGGGGATAGATAAGAAATTCCCAAACTCTAGTCAAGAGTTTCGTGACTATATCTTTTTGCGAGTCGTCGGTGCAGCCTACTATAATGACTTTAAGTGGAACGAAACTGCGGGCTATTTAAAAAATTATTTTTTTGATGAGGTTGTTAGCAGTCCATCTACAGTTGAAAAAATGAGAGTAGAAAAACCAATTCTTGAAATCTTTAAAGAATTAGGATTGAAAGAAGAAAAGGCCAAAGAACTGTATTATAACCTTAGACTGCAACACGAATTGGCTAGTGGGGAAAATAATGATTCAGAAACATTAAAAGTAAATTCTCCAAAGTTATATGAAACTTATAAAAAACGTTATTCTGAAGCTTATGATAAAGAAGAAGGTTTTGATCAATTTTGGGATAGCAAACTGAAGGCCTACTCTAACAACGGAGCGGGCCATGCAGACTTCACCCACCAGTCCATCACTATGGCGACTCACCTTAATCCTAATCAAGTTCAGTTATCCGATCTCTATGGCGGTAGAGAGCGTGTCAAGGATCTTTCAGGCTGGGAAGGAGACACGACCTTTAATGCAAATGATATGAAGCCAAGTATCGGAGAGGATGACTACAAGGCGGATTTGGACTCGGTCAACCTTATCGGCCGGATGCAGAAGGGGCAATCCTATGACCAAGCTATATCTTCTTACTATGCTGACCTTCAAAAAGACTCTTCTCAGAGAGAAAGAGAATTCTTGAAAAATAAGGATTGGAATACAGTCAGGGATACTATTTATGATAGTTTGCGACCAACGGATATTAAGCTAGATGGGGAGGGTGCTCTTAAAGCATATATTGAAAGAAAATATCCAGGTGTGTCCAAGTTTTTAAATCGTTTAGAAGTTGTGGCAGATTAGGAGGATGATGATGAAAAAAATACTCGGTCTAGTAGCATTATTTGTACTAATTGTATTATCTTGTTTCTACTTTTTTATCCAACAACCTAAAAATATTTTTGATGAGATATATCAGGAGACGGAGAAAACCTATCGGTCAAATAATATTTTAAGAAATATAGATGGATTTGAAATCAGACCTGATTGGCCAAGTGATGGAGAGTATTCTAAATATTATCCATTTGGAACTTATAATAAAAACAATACCCCAGAAGACTATTTTGAAATCGAAATTGGTTTTAATTTTGCTACAAAAACACAATTAAGTTCAATCTCGTTTGAAAAGCGAATTGGGCCAAATGTTAGAGTTAGAATATGGGATAACTATTCTCGTAAGGATCGTGTTTTAAAAAAATTTGTAAAAATAGGTTTAAAGAAAGCAGATACGGAAACTTATATCGAAGACGAGGCTCAGGTAAAATCATACCTAGAGCAGTACGGTATTACAGCTAAGGACTTAGATTCTTACTACGATGAAATCGTCAATCAGAAAGTCTTAAAAGACTGGTGTACCATTTATGACAGCAAGTACTCTCCAAGCAATTATGGTGAGGTGAAAGTCGAAACCCAGTGGGAGAATTGGTGATAACATGAAGAAAATCCTCGGTCTATTAGTGTCTTTCGTACTAATTGTATTATCCTGTTTCTACTTTTTTATCCATCAACCTAAAAATATTTTTGATGAAATCTACCAGGTGACAGAGAAAACCTATCGGTCAAATAATATTTTAAGAAACATAGATGGGTTTAAAATCAGACCCGATTGGCCTAACGATGGAGAATATTTTGCATACACCCCTTCAGGGAAATATAAAAATCTTCCGGAAGGTTATAAAGACATAAGTATTAGCTTTAATTTCGGAGAAGGTATTAAAGGAATGACGATACGTTTTGAAAAAAGGATTAATTCGGATATTACCCTATGGTATTCGGCACACTATAACATAAAAAAGAAAGTACTCAAAAAGGAGCTTGCAATTTTTGAAGAGCCAAGGAAACCCGGTCAATATCTAGAGGATGAAGAAAAAATAAGAGAATATTTAAAAAAAAATAATATTTCCAAAGAAGATTTAGACAAAGACTACGACGAAATCGTCAACCAGAAAGTTCTAAAAGATTGGTGCTCGATTTATGACAGCAAGTACTCGCCAAGCAACTATGGTGAAGTGAAAGTCGAAACCCAGTGGGAGAATTGGTGACGAGGGTCAGTAGATATTTTGGAAAATATCCTATGAATTGAAGAGGAAATCCCACCTAGAACGAGCTAGGTGGGATTCTTTGCCTATGAAATGAGAAATTAGCGAATCTTGGTCTATTTTTTAACGTGTTCCGATAAAAAGGCGTAGGTCATGGTTCCAAAGATGGCACCAATTCCCAAACTCAACACTAGTAAAGGGAGCATTTTATCGAACTGGGAGAGATTATCCCAAAAGGTGTCAAGGGGAAGATGCTGAACAAAGAGTTTATGAAAGATTAGTAAGAGGAAGAGACCGAGCTGAATGCTGAGGAATACACCCCAACTACGAACTTTGATTTGGCTTTTGCTGTAGCTTTTGTGATGAATCTCGGACTGGTCGTCCTTGTCCAAATGTAAGTCTCGAACTGCTAGTCTCACCCTAGATGAGAGGATGAAGATGAGTCCAAAATAGAGGTAGGGCATAGCATCTCGAACCAACTCTACGAAGCGTCCAAATAGAAGATAAAGCAAGAAGAGTAGAAGGGAAGAGTAAACGATTTGAATCAAGGCTCGGGCACAAGCTCTGTAGATTATCTCTTGCGGCATTCATCAAAGGGACCTTGTATGTGAAAGAATAGTTTGAGTAAGCGAGTGGTGAAAGCTTCTTTTTTCATGGGAGTGATCTCTTAAAACATTATTTTGTATTGGCTTCTCTAAAGAGTTGATAGAGAGTATAGCAGTAGATTAGAATAAAAATGATGCAAATGGTTAGAAATACGAGATATCTCCAATCCATAGAATTCGTTAAGAGTTGTGGTAAGCATACGAGAATAAAGCAGAGAGATGCGTTTAGAAGGCGTATTTTTTTGGATTTGATTTTCTGAAATCTCTGTCCCTTGTTCAACACAGGAAGAGCTAACAGAAAGACTATCAGAAATGGACGTGTAATATGGCCATGAACTAAGAAAAAGGTTATAAAAATGCCGACTAAAATATGAGTTAGCAGTAAATTTTGTAATAATTTCATAAGGCACCTCCTAATCGTCGTCCTGGTCTTCCTTGGCTTTTTGAATGCGACGGGAGATGAGGAACTGTATGCTCGCTCCGAAGAAGATAGAACCGAGAATGCTTGATACACCATTTCTTATAGTGAGAAGAGAATGAAAATAGTCCTGACCTTCACCTAAGAGTATATGGAGAAGAGGAGTTATAAAAAACATCCATAGGCCAAAGAACAAACCCGCTTTAAGACCAGGTAAATGTAGTTGCTTGCTTTCTTTTTGGCTCAACATATCAGAATCGATGGCTATGATACCCGTTTTCTTGCTTTGAGAAAGCACATAGAAAGCGGATATCATAGAAATAGCAAATATCACCAGAGGATAGCCGAAAGCAACTATTTCTGGATACTTATTGGCGAGGACGAGTGGGATGAAATTGACAAGTATCATCGGGTAAAAGAGGATGATAAAGACTTGGTTACCGATACGATCAGCTTCCCGGCGTTTGTGTTCGTCAAGAGGTCCGGAAATGCCGTACGTGCGTTTGATCAGTTTTTCAATGAAAGTTTCTTTTTTCATGAGTTAGCTCCTTTTTTTAAAAATCATCCTCCCAAAAGAGACTGTTGAGGTCAGTTTGGAGGCTGCGGGCGAGATTGAGACAGAGTTCCAGAGTTGGATTGTACTTGTCATTTTCAATCATGTTGATGGTCTGTCTCGAGACACCGATATCTTTGGCGAGCTCAAGTTGGGAAATACCCAGTTCCTTTCGGAATTCTTTAACACGGTTCATATGATCTCCTTTCTGATATGTCGTATATATTTGACTATATTATATTCTTTCAAGAGCGATAGGTCAAGTATATATGACATTTTTTGAGAATTTTTTTGAGAAGGTCTCTAGCTTTATCTGACTAGTTTGCACTTGTCAGATCTCCTCGAATAACCTCCGTCAGATCCCCTGCTTGATTATGGCTATAGATGGTCTTTTGTCCCCTGATATCTGTCACGGAAGACAGGCAATCCAGTTTATCGTAAGTGTAGGAAACTGTACTGCCATCTGGGTAAATCATCTTCGAGATATTGCCATAAGCATCATACTCGTACTGGATCAGGCTACCATCTCCCTGACGAACGCCTGTGATCTCGCCTTCTTCGTTAGGAGATAGAAAATCAAAAAGTTACGCTTTACAATGGAAGCATATCAATACAAGTAAACAGAAAATCTAGCTGGTAGAAACTTTAGATAAATGCAAAAATAGGAACTAGCAAAGTTTGAACCATCAATCCATAACAATTTGTTGTTACATATCTCAACACAAAAGGAACTTCAATAAACCTTTACATTCTGACTACCTCAACAATAAAATGAAAAGCATTAGAAAACATTATCCAGAACTTACACATGCAACTCCTCATAAATTACGACATACTGGAGCAGCCTTGCCCAAGCAAGCTGAAACGTCTATTGAAGCTATTTCTGAAGCGTTGACCCATAGTGATATGATTACAACTAAGACTAATGTCAACATTTCAATGGCTGTTGGAGAGATTGCTTATCGCTGCCTAAATAATGGTGTGAACCATAAAGTGTCTGTAAACGTTGATATAGCAGTATTAATTAATGTTTTGAGGTGACTGACTCTGTCGGTTTGCGACCACATTTGTACCATTTTAGTATAAAAACATCAAAAAAACATCCAAGAAAGCATTCTTGAATGTCTGAAAAGATTATAACTCCATTAACCTTGTCAATAGACTGGAATTGATGATATTATGGTCTCCTTATCTCAAATACCGCTGTATGAACCCACTCATTATGAATTTGTAAGTCATTTTCTATCATTCTACTAAAGGTGAAGCCATTTTTTAAAAGCACTCTCTGAGAGGCTAGATTATCTCTTGCTGTTCCTGCAATGATTCTATTGAAACTATAAGTCGTGAAGGCCTTATCTAAAACGAGCTTAACTGCTTCGCTTGCATAGCCTAAATTGGTGACATTTTCCCCAATCCTATACCCAAGCTCTGCTGTTTTTCGATCACCCTCTAAGACACTTAAATTGATTCTCCCGACCATAACGCCTTGCGAATCTCTAATAAGATGCATGTAGACATCACGATTCCTTTGTTCCGTTAACAATTCCCTTGTAATTTCTTTAAAACCTTCTAAGTCAAAATAGTTAGCTGGTCTAGGAGGTAAATTTCGCTCAAAATACTCTCTATTTTCTGTTTCAAAAGCATATACATCTAGACTATTTGCTTCAGACAACAACTCTAAACTGATCATTTCAAAGCCTCCCCCTTCATTATCCACACTCAAATTTTCGCATATTGACACCAGCTAAAATCTTGGATAAGTTGACAAATCTCCTCTTCTCTTCTTAGTAAAAATATCGTTAGACTGACCTATCCCTAGCAACTCCTACTCTAATTTTTGCAACAGCTTTACAACTTGACGATTTTCAATCCTCACATAGTATACACCACTATCATTGACAAGTTTATCCTCTTGATATTTAGCAATCTTTACAGCGTAAAGACCTCTTGGTAAGGGTTGGTTGGCAAAAAATTCCTTCATGAGCTTTTCAAGCTCTTTAAGATAGTCATCATACAAGAGATCTCTTTTTTCTTTTGGAACGAAATACTGAAATTCAAATGTCGGTATAAAAATCTCTTTTTGGAAAAGATATTGAGCATCCATTGGATACATTCCTTGCAGAGCTTGTCCCTTACTTTGATTTTCCTCTAATATTTCATTATAAAGATAGATATTATCAGATTGGCTATTAAATTCAAAACGAATACCTTGATACTTCAAATCAGGCAGTTGAGGATCTTTGATTGAACTGTCCAGTGTTTTTAAAAATTCGCTGGTGCCTGGACTAACTTCAATCCCTAAATAGGCTAATTCTGGGAAAACATTATAAATTTTTTTATCACTTTTGTAATCAACCTCTGCATCTGTCTTTCCATATGTTTTATTTTCCGAAAAACGAGTATAGTATTTAAATCGAGTTTGAACTTGATAGGTTTTTCCGGCTATATTTTCACTATAGGTACCATGGATTATAAATCCTCCCACGCTTGTATAGTTTTTCTCGTATTTTTCTAACTCAAACTGTCCTGTTAAACCATAGTTTTGATAAGAACGATGCACAGCTTGCTCAATCTCCGTTCGACTTACATGAGCAAATAGCCCCCACATATCCATTAGAGAAAGAATAGGACTACTCACTGTGAGGATTGCGATGGGGATAACTATGGATAAGCACCCTATTAATATCCAATTTTTATTCTTGGAATTTCCTTCAGATTTTTTACCAGTTTTCTTTTTCCTTTTAAAAATTAGAATGAGCAAAACCAAAATCCCTAATACTAATAAAACCAATCTACAATCTCCTTTTATTTTGGATAGCTGTTAACAGGTGTATAGGAGACTGACAGAAATACTCTTCTCACCTACTAACTTATCCTGAATTCCATAAACTCGTCTGAAACGAGGAGCAACCCTTGTCTCATTATACCATACCGTGAGAAGACGAGAAAAGAAAAAAGCACCCCATGGTGTGAACCATGAGGTGCTTTGAAACGTTGATGTAATCGTATTGATTAACGTTTTGAGGCAACTGACTTTGTCAGATTGCAGCCACATTTGTAAGCGACTAAAGTCGCAACAACTGTGTCAATTGCACCAATTTAGTATGAAAATATAAAAAAGAACACCCCGAAAGGTGCTCTCTGTAAGTATAGTAATTCTCTCGAATTAACGTTTACTAAATTGTGATGCTTTACGAGCTTTCTTAAGACCTGGTTTGGAAAGTTTGGGTTTCAGTTGAACTTAAAATAGCGTAATATCAAGGTCTTTCAGAACGACATCTACTGATTAATTTTTAAAAATATGAATCAATATTTTTTAAATGGGGGAATAATTCCTTTCAGTATTCATTTTGAAACAAACTAGTCGAAATTAAAAACTATAAAAACTGAACCTTTCAATAATAATATTAAAATTTCCACTAACTAAATTCATTATCTTTTAGACAAATTTGACATCATTTCATCCAAAAGCTCATCAACGATTTCAACTACATATGAGTTAAAAGCTTCTTTATCATGCTTTTTCTTAGTTTCAAACTCTTCAAGCTCTCTGATATCATCTACTTCCGACTCACTTATTTCTTCTTGGATTGTAACATTTACAAAGCTATCTTTTTTCAACTTTTTAGAAACTAAACTTGCAGATTTCCGAACTTCAAAATAGTACTTTGATACCAACTTTCCTAATACATCATCGTTATATTTCAACGATATATTTTCTTCTGAGTTTTTTATTAATTCAAATAACAACCTGCTAGAAGCAAACCTAATATATTGTATCAATCCTTTTTTTCGATCATTTTTTTCTTTGATAAACCAATCTGGTCTGCGTGTTTTATTTAGAGAAAATTCTACCTCTCCTTCTATCATTAATTCAATATAGTGCATGCGAACAGCTAGAGGAGGGTGTTTAAATCTTGAATTTTTCTCGAAGTATTCTTCAAAACTAATTTCTAAATCAGTTTCTATCTTATCAATCGTAAAAAAAGACAACATGCACCAAGCGGAAAACTTAAGTAACCCTATTACCGTTGTAAATGCTTTGATGTTTAGCGTATTATAGGTAATTGCTGTTGATACTGTATATATAGTCCCATAAAAATCCGCTAAAAATTCTTTCCCTTGATCTTCTAAATCTCCTGAACGTTGATCTTGAAGCTCAAAGAATATATTTTGAGTCTTCTCTTCCTCTAATTGGCCAGTAATAATATGTCCAAATTCGTGAAAGATTATAAAGAACAAAATATTATTATAAACAGTATTTGCAAATGTATTATACCTCAAATCAGGCGTGTTAAAAAAATTAAAATAAGGGCCATTACGAAGAGTGAAAGAAATTTCATTCATATCTGAAGCAATAAAAGTGTCTTTAGAAAAGCACATCATTTCAATATAATTATTATATTTAAGAAATACATCTTGAATTCGTTCATGATAATACTTTATTATATAATGGTTTATTGCAATAAAATATGTTCTCCCTACTTTTTGTACAAATGCGTTACATTTTAGTTCTTCTTCTACAACTACTATTTCAACATTTTTCGAATCTAAATCAATTTTATTTGTATAAGTGGAAATAATACTTTTGATATAAGTATTCCATATCTTTGTATACTGTCTTACATACCTATCTTCTAGTACTCTACGTCCACTTTTCTCTAACTGATTTTTAAACTCATTAAAATCTTCCATTTAATTAATAATTCCCTCACATTTATTTAAAATATTATCCAAACTCACTACCATAATTATTAGTTATTTCTCAATTTGATATACTGTCCCAGTAATTGAAGTTATAACCTCATAGAATTCTAATTACGTAATAAGACTTCCACTCTCAAACCTTTTTTGTGTAACTTTTGAATATCTTTATATGTTATTGCCATTTCCAATATTCTCCTCCTAAAACAGCTTTATTACCCTTCTAATCATAAATTAAACTGTAAACTGGATTCTATCTGTTTTTTATTTCAAAAAAATTGAATAAGTTTGTTTGAAATAGGGAACCTTATTATTCCTACAAAGAACCATCTAAATATTTACTTAGCCGATCATTTATAAAACTGGTTGCTACACTTTTAATTACTTCCAAAGTCATAGGCAAAGCATTTTCTTTGATACTATTCTTAGTCCTATTCCACATAGTATTTTCACTTATTTTATCTAGAAAATCATGCCCTTCCCAAGTCAAAGCGCCAACACTAAAAAAATAGATTCTATCACTAGCATATTGTGTTTTATAACTTTTTATTAAACCTGCATCAAACAACAAGTCGCAATGGTAGGCTACTGTCTCTATATCATATCCGTCAATTTGTAAATTAAACAACGCAGTTGATTTATACTCATCCTCAATTTTAAAAAGTATCAAACGACATAAATCCATATCTCTCTTCATCTTAACAACCTCTACACAGTGATATATATTCACAGTGTATAACTTATTAATAGAAGGGTCAAGTGATAGGTCAGTAGATTTTATCACAAAACTATATTTTTATAGAAAATAAAACGAATGTCTTAAATTTTACTATTTGATTTCGATATTTCTCAGCTCTTGCTCACTTTCTCCAAATTTAATCATTTGAGGATCAAATAATTCTACCAAAGGATTATCTAATCTGCCAAACTCTTTATTAGGTCCGCCTACTATAATTCTAAATTCCTTCTGGTCTTTATACTCACTAGGCTTCTCCAAAAGAATTAAACTTGGAGTTCCTATTACATCATAAAATGAATACGTGAATTTTTTCTTTTTCTTATCATAATAGTGTACAGTACCATAATAAAATTCTTTCGCAATCAACGCCTCTCTCATTGTATCAACATCTACGTAGATAAATGGGCGAAAATTACCACTATCATCAAATGCTATGCTTCCTTTAGCCGTTTCTTGATTTAAAAGATTTTTTATAAAAGTGCTACTTAATTTACTGTTTTCGATATCACTTTTTGTTATCTGAGTAAAACAAGAAATTCTCCAAGTCGTTTCTAAGGAACTATTAAACTCAAACTTAAAATTATCAAAACGGTAATAATCGAATACTTTGCCATTTTCCTCTTTAGTACCACTTTGTATGAACCTATCGGGAACTAATACTAAGTCATAGTCTTCTTTTTTTAAGTACTCCTTAATAGCAGTTTGTAAACATTTGGGATTTAAATAATCAGGAAACATAGGAAAGTTTCCAATAATTAGATTTACTGTATCAACAAATTTTACTCCTTTGGGACATTGAATACAGTAATTTCTCCCCGTAGTTGTAATTTGAGTATTTGTTAATGCAACATCTCTGTTAACATATTTTGTAAATTCTGTAGAACCTTCAATTGCTTTTTGAGCTTCAGTGCCTTTTTCTTCAAATAATTTAATAGATGGAAAAAAGACTTTTCCAGAAACTAATTGTTGAAAATGATTTTCTTCTTCTCCAACATCTTTAATATAATCTGAAAATTTAATAAACCCTACAATTTCTTCCTCAATAATAGGATCAATATTAATGACATCCTTAGTTTTCAATATATACATGTTTGGTACATTAACAATCATTTTCACCTCTAGTAACTATTTAATATCATTCAGTATCTTAATTATATTTAAATTTCCTTATTTTTACAAAAAAAAATTAATCAACCAATTGATAGGAATTTACGAAAGTAACCAGGTTATTTACTTTTATTCTAGCTTTACAAATCTTAATCTATTTTTATTCCATATATATAAGTTGCTTTTACCTTTATCATACTCTGTCCGATAATTAAGTTAGAATTTCACGGAGTTATATCAAACCTAAATCTTACGTAATATGAACTTTCCGAAAAATAAGTATTTTCTCGAAAGATGTTTAATAGTAGCTGACAAAATCTATATTATACTTGTGATATTTATTTGGTATAATGTTGAAAGGAGGAAGTAATATGAAAAAATTAATCGCATTAATATTGGTATCTATGTCTGCATTTTTGCTAATGGCTTGCTCTAAGCAATCAAATGACTCCTTAGATGGAGAATATTACTGGATAAACGAAAATAGAAATGAAGTAGCTTTTGTTATATCTGGGGATACGGGAACTATTAAACATGGAGAGGCCGAAGGATTTACTATAGACAAAGAAAAATCAACCATTAAATTATTAGGAGAAAACATTATTAAACTTACAAAAAGTTATACTTTTAAAGATGATGTATTTACTGTAGATATTTCAGGTATGAAACACGACTACTATAAAAAAGATAGCAAGGCTTATCAAGAAGCTTTAAAAAAATATGGCTATCAATAATATACTCGAAAATTAGGGAAGACCTTGCTTAATTCATAAGAACACTACATTCGAGTGTTCTTTTTTATATGATAAATTGTAAAATATAGTGCAACAAAAAAACTCATAGCGTTTCATTGGTGTAAACTGTAAGTAACCACACAAACAGAAGCCGAGGAAAAACTATGAGCTACTCCCATCTTACCATAACCGACCGAATAAAGATAGAAATCTACTTGGAATTAAGTTTAAAACCTTGCCAAATTGCAAGAAAACTTGGCGTCCATAAGTCTACTATTTCAAGAGAGTTGAGACGATGTCAAAATGGTTACTCCGCATTCTTAGCACAGGAACAGTACGACCACAAGGCTAAGCAAAAAGGTCGGAAGTCTTGTTTCACACCAAAGTTGAAAAAGGAAATTGAGAACGGTTTAAAATCCTCCTGGTCGCCTGAACAGATTTGTGGGCGCTATCAGCTTGAACAAAGGCCAATGGTAGCTTTTAAAACCATCTATAACTGGCTCTATGCTGGTTTGATTGATCTGGATTTAAGCGTCCTTCGTCGTAAAGGAAAGAATCGACAACCCAAAGAAACACGTGGAAGATTTAGGATTGGCACATCGATTGCCAAACGTCCTAAAGAGGTCCGGAATCGTAAAACTTTTGGTCACTGGGAACTTGATACTGTAGTGTCTTCCAGAGGCAAAAGCAAGGGCTGTTTAGCGACTTTTCTAGAGCGAAAAACGCGTTTTTACTTAGCTTTCAAGATACCAGATAGAACAGCCAAAGCCATGTTTTCAGCCATCGAACAACTTTGTAAGCTATTTCCAACAGAGACTCTTAAAACTTTCACTTCAGATAGGGGAAAAGAGTTCGCCTGCTATCCTCTGGTAGAGAATTTAGGAATTTCCTTTTTCTTTGCGGACGCCTATTCATCCTGGCAGAGAGGAAGCAATGAAAACGCAAATGGCTTACTAAGAGAATATTTCCCAAAGAAAACAGATTTAGCTACTATCTCTGATGAGGCTTTGAACAAGGCCTTATATGATATCAATCACCGACCACGAAAATGTTTAGCTTACAGAACGGCTTATGAAGCTCTAGTAGATGAGTTAGAGTAAATGTTGCACTTATTCTTGCAATTTATCAAATAAAAGACATCCAAGAGTAAATTCTTGAATGCCTGTAAACGTTGATAGTATCGTATTGATTAACGTTTTGAGAATTGTGATGCTTTACGAGCTTTCTTAAGACCTGGTTGGAAACACTTTTATTTGAAGAAGTTTCAATACCCGCTTAAAATCAATGTTTTCCACGTTTTTAGAAAGAACAATTTCGTCTAATTTGAATCAATTTCAGTTGAATGGTGTGAATTTTACCCTAAAAATACACGAATTGAGCTAGATTTTACCAAAAAGTTCACACCATATATAGCAACAATCACTATCAAAAAATAGCTTACTTGATATCAAGAAGCTATTTTTTATTATATAGTATAGTAGTAGTTTCTCCCTGTATTTTTTCAACTTTCACTAAGTTGATAAGAGTTTGACCCATTTCATAATGTTTTGCGGTATTCCCTGCTCTCATTTCGCTCTGTATTTTTTTTCGAAAAACTGAAACTGGGTAGCAAATATCAGTATTCTTAACTTTCTTAGAGGATTTATCAAACAAAAAATAAAATTCTTTATCTCTATATTGAAAATGCAATAAATACTTTGCTTTAATCTTAGAACCTATTTTTTGGGGGTCAAAATAATACAATCCCTTTAAGTTGACACTTATATTATCCAACATTGTATAAATTAGATTCAGAGAAGTTGCCCTAGATAAAAATGCGACCTTGTGCTGAGATGTATCTTTATCTAAATCATAAAAAGTAATATGATTTCCCAAAATTTGGTTATATATCTCCTGAGCTCCCTTGCCATTGAAACACTTGACTTTATCTACCCCTTTAAGTTTGTGCAAACCTATAAGATGATGGAAATTCGGTTCTGTGAAGCTTAATTCGATATATTTATTTGTAGTTTGTCCAGAAATGGTCTGAGTAGTAGTAAATTTGTATTGGGTATCCATCAATGTTCTATAACTAAGAATTAAATTTCTTAACATATTATACCTTTTCTCAAAAAAATAAAGAGGCTATTTACACCTCTTTCTACGATATATTTATTAGTTGTCTGTTTGCGGAAAAACATATAAAACCCAAATAAGCCTATCTGCGAATGACTGACCAAAACAGACCGACCAGTAATTCTTTGGCTACGCTAAAAGCGATAGTTCTTTTCTACGTATATTATTGTATAACATATTCAGCATTTTGTCAAGTCAGAACATAAAAAAGTAAACTTTTCAAATTTTAATAATTTTTTTAAAAATAGGAATAATAATTATTCAACTATTTTCCATTTTTTATAAATTGCAGACTTAGGTAAATCTGAAATTAAATCCGTGTTCAAATGTAGATGACCCCCTGCGTCTGAAAATACCCCCCCAACTCTTGTCAGTTCTCGAATATCTTCAATTGAGACTATCACCGTTTCAAATAATGATATATTCCCCTTGGTAAAATTATAAGCAATACAAGGTTTAAGTGGCTCAGCATTTGATTCTACGAAGTGTATTAATTTAGTCAAAGCTTTTCCATCTGCTTTAAATGTAGGACTTTCTTTATCAGAAAATTGTTTACTTAAACAATAAATTAATAAAGGTTGTTCCCCCTCCATCTCTGCTATTAAATACCCAGACTCATCTGTTAAATCATATCCAGTAAACTCTAACGTTGCTTTAGTAAGACTAAGACAAAGCTCTTTAACTGTTTTTCTAGTTAATTTCATACCAATACCTCCTCAAGTTAAATCTATTATATCATACTTTTACACCCTTTTAGAATCTTTTTTAAAAAAAAGATTCTTTTTTTGTTGACAAGCTTTATTAATTCTGATAAACTAATTTAGAAACAAATAATAGATTTTGTTTCTATTTTCGACATCTTAGAAACTATTTCTATAATTTGTTTCTTTATAAATTTTAAGATGGAGGACATCATTATGTCTTTGAAAAATTTAAATTACTTTACTGCATTCAATGCATCTCATTTTTTCTCAAGAAAAGAACTTCGCTTCATATCAGCGACACGCTGGGTTGAGAAAACTGATACGGGTTCAGAGGTCGAAAAAGGGGTTAAGGTCTCACTTCTAATTTATAAAGATAACAGTGAATATCCAAATGACCGAACCAACCTTGGAGAGCAAATTACGGTCAAGGTCCCGTTTGCATCGCTCGAAAACTATTCAGTTTTTCAACCAATGGTAACAATATGCGAAGTTACAAACATCGAAAAAGCTGTCATCTATGGTGAATATCGCAATCAACTAAGTTTGACTGCTTCAGTAATTGAAGCAGATGAAGCTGTAGAATTATAAGGAGTATTACTATGTTGTTATTTATTGTTAAAATTTTATCTACTTTGTTCTCTCTTTACACTCTCTTGATTAGTACTAACTTTGCTATCCTGTGGATAGACAATAAAGTGAATCTAGCTAATGGTCAGTCTGGCTATAATAGCACTGAAGCAATATTACGACTTGCAGTCGCTAAAAGTCACAGTCAGCTTAAAAAGATTAGCTTTTGGTCGAAAAAAGGTGTTAATAAGTATATTGAGTATCGACACAACCAACTCCAAATAGAGCGTTATAATACAGCTCTAAATGCTATTGTAAATGAACTCATTTATAGATTCGAAAATGATACAAACCTCAAACTTACCAACCAAATTTGGTATAACGGATGGTATTTGTATATTCCTATCACTAAACAAACTAGAGGTAATGAACTATCCGATGTGGAATCATATCTTCAAGGTGTTGTGTCAAAATACAGTCTTGATTTCGCTGTTGACTCAGTAACTTGTCAAAACCTTCCAAATATTGGCTGGTGTTTCGTGGTTCAACTAAACTATAGCGAGCTAGCTAAGTTCAATCGTCTTGCTCGCCAACAGGAAGTTAGTATGCCAGATGATTTCCATGACGAAGATGAGGTATTCTAATGGATAAGGTTGTCATTCAGCCCTTCCAAAAACAAGGTGGTGGGTATGTGGGATGGAACTTACATACCCATTACCATTTCAATGTTTTAGGAGGGACAGGAAGTTATAAAACTGGTACTTGTAAACTTATCTTAGCATGTCTAGCACTGCAAACCAGACATACTTGCCTTATGGTCGGGGACCCCAAAGGAGAGGATTTTCGGTTTGCGAGCTCATCTCCCAATATTTTTCTTGGTACTGACGCCTATAAAGTAATAGATTCATCATTCAATGAGTTTCAGAAGAGGAAAGCAAATATACACCGCAAACGAGTTTATCTAATTGTATACATTGATGAACTAGTCTCAATGTTCGAAGAATTTGAAGATAAAAAAACTAAAGACAACTATAAGAAAAAACTTAGGTTACTCTTATTTCAAGGTCGCTCATTGAATATCCGTTTACTTATTAGTACCCAAGTACTCATGGCAGATGTACTTGGTGGTGATGCACGAGCACAGTTTTCTGGATTTTTGAATTTAGGTCGCCTTAAATCATCTGTTGCCAAATCAATGTTTGACTTAGATGATGCTCAAACTCTAGAAAAGAATCTCCCTTCTGGCTATGGTTGGCTACAATGGGATGGTCAGCCTATTCAAAAAATAAAAGTCAGACATGTTAGAGATTTCAACAAAGTTCATCAGAAAATTTTTAGCATGTTAGAGCGCCCGCTTCCAGATGATTAAATTTTTATGCCGTGAAAGTTGTTGATAATAGGCTAAGATAAATTAGACTGGTTGGGATGGTACGGTCGAACTTTGTTCGCCCGTACCGACACAATCAGTTTTATAATCTTAGGGAACCTATTATCAATAAATCATGGAATAAATCTGAATTTAATCATCGTTCGATTGACGCTATTAACTTGATAAGCGTCAAACATTAGCACAACGAAAGGAGACATTATGAATCAAATTTTTCCCAATAAATTGGTTAAAGCCTATGTTTATGGTGATACCGTAGAAATGACTACAGCCAACGGCCAACAAGAACAAATTATCAAAGTGATAGAAGGCAAGCGTTATGTAAATCTTGAGACCGGAGAAATTCACGCTATGGATACTTCAAATAATAGTAGGTTAGATAATCTTAAGTCAACAAAGCAAACTATGAAGAAGTTACGGCGAATAATAGCCCATAATTTTACTGGCGGAAAAAATCAGCTCTGGATTACGTTGACTTATCGTGTTCATGTTATCGAAACAGCTATAGTTTACAGGGATTTCAAAGCGTTCATTCGTCGCATTCGTAATCAGTTTGGAAAGGTTGATTACATTACGGTCATTGAACCACAAGCTAGTGGGAGGTGGCATTTGCATGTGTTATTAAAGAATGATTCAGAGCTAACAATTCCTAACAATGACCTTGCTAAGATGTGGGGGAAAGGTTTTACAAAGACCAAAAGGTTAAGGAGAGCTGATAAGGTTGGGAATTATTTGATTGCTTATTTATCTAATTTACAGATAGGTGATGAGGGTTCACAAAACAAATCCATTGTAAAAGGAGCCCGGTTATACATGTATCCAAAAGGAATTCGAATTTATCGTACAAGCAGAGGGATTGAAAAGCCTTTGGAAATTACAACAACAAAGGGTGAGCTTATGGAAACTTATAAAATTAACAGTCCTCCGACATTTTCACGTGCCACAAAACATGGTACTCCTTGTGGTGTGAAAGAATATACTACCGAGTTTTACGATAACCTAAAAAGGCTGTCAGATACTTTTAGTGGAGCAACTGACAGACATCAAGAGTAGTGAAAATATTATCACTACTCCTATTTTACCACAGAATAGGAGAAACTAATGCAAGTTATTTTACCTGAAGAACAAGTTCAACAGATTCAGCGACTACTCGCTGAACTAATCAAGAAAGAAATTGAAAATAGATTGAACAATAGTAACCTTGAAAGTCCGTTTTTAAACAAACAGCAGGCTTGCCACTACTTGGGTATCTCAAACAATACTCTAGATAGTTGGATCAAGAAAGGATTACCTCACATTAAAGTCGGAAAAACTATTCGCTTTGATAAAGCAGAAATCAATCGCTGGTTACAAAATCAGTAGCATTTCTACCGTGGTTTGTTATAATGAAATCACGGTATTTTTCTAGCTCAATTAAAAAGGAGAATACCATGTCAATTACAAAAACTAAAAATGGAACTTATCGCTTACGAATCTACATTCCTGAGGAAGTTAAGTCTTCACTAGGTGTCGATAAGAAAGTGATTGAAAAACGGTTCAAAACAAGGAGTGAAGCAAAAAAATACGAACTAGAACTTCAAAACAAGATTGACAAAATTCTTAGTGGAGAATCAGCCTTACTAGAAAATAATGGTTCTATACTCTTTTCCGACTTCTATAAAAGCGTTTGGTGGGAATCCTACAAAGCAGGACAAACCACTTCTACGACTAAGCCACCTTCTCAAGCGACTATAACTGGTACAGAAATCGCCTTTAGAAAACATATCTTACCTATGCTTGGTAACTACTCTATTGAGTTTCTCAATCAAAATAAACAAGTTGTTTTAAATCTATTAACTCAAAAAGCCGAGGAATATGCAAATTTCAAGGTTATTAGAAGTTATGTTAATTCTATCTTTGACTGGGCAGAAGAACTTGAGTATATCGAAACTAACCGCTTATCTAAAACAATAAGTCGTATCAAAGCCACTAAAAAAATCAAGTTACAAGATGCTAAAAAAGACGAGGATTTATATCTTTCACAAGCAGAACTTCAAGCATGGTTTACAGCTTTTGAAGATGACTTAGAAAACGGGAAGCTCTCATTCAAAGATTATGTGCTATTCTATACTACCTTCTTCTTAGGAGATAGGAAATCCGAAAGCTATGCTTTGCAATGGAAACACATTAACATCAAGAAACAGGAAATTCAATTGGTTCAGGCCTTAGATAAATATAAAAATGTAAAATCTACAAAAGGGAACAAGAAAACAACTTTTCAAATCCCTATTGAATTAACTGAATTGCTCCAATCTTGGAAAAAGCAACAAAAAACTGAGCTGGCAAAATTTGGTATTATTCAATCTGATGAACAATATGTCTTTACTTATATCGATATGAAGGGTAATGTTAATAGTCCTCTACACTCTGACTATCTTAATAATAAAATGAAATCTGTCAAACACCGTCATAAGGAACTGGCACACGCTACACCTCACAAATTACGTCATACAGGCGCAACTCTAGCTAAACAAGC
>ERZ772973.491-NODE-491-length-18758-cov-2.85943_pt1 | contig 18758 bp, 17 predicted proteins | sample MGYA00580672_ERZ772973 | MGnify/ENA primary metagenome ERZ772973 (study PRJEB29015, sample SAMEA2737938) | human oral metagenome | biome: human oral; feature: human-associated habitat; material: dental | place: China | collected 2152 ... | reverse complement strand
CCAGAGGCACCTGCCCGCAAACGCCCTAAATACACGGGCTTCAGCGGGGTTTCTATACGGTGGATGCGCAGGGTAAGGTCGTTGCCCAGCCTAGCAGTTTTTCCGTGCGCGGATGTGCTGGGTGTGCGTGGTGTGCTCGATACTCTGGGTGCGCCGGGCGCGTTCAGTTGCGTGCATTAGACGCGAATGACCGGCGGATTGGCGGAAGGACGAAGCCGCGCCGGCAATGCGGCAGCCCGCTGGCAATGGGAAAAACGGGAAAGGCAATGCCCGGAAGCCCGCGTATTTAGGGACTCTCCGCCGAGGCTGCCCGGCAAGACGCATGGATAGGGTAACGCAGCATCCTCGCCCGTAAGTCCGCTATTCATAAGCCTCCCAGAGATGCCTGCCTGCAAGTCCAGTACTCATGCGGTCTTCAGCGACACCTACCCAAAAAACCACTATCCATGAGGACTCCAGAGACACTCACCCGAAATCCCTTTATCCACAAGGGTTTCAGAGACCCATGCCCGCAAACCCTTTATCCATAAGCCTTTCAGAGGCACCTGCCCGCAAACGCCCTAAATACGCGGGCTTCAGCGGGGCTTCGATACGGCGGGTGAGCGGGGTAAGGTCGTTGCCCAGCCTAGTAGTTTTTCCGCGCACGGATGTGCTGGGTGCGCTAGATGCGCCGTGTGCGTTAGATGGGGATCACCGGCGGGCAGGCGATCTTTTACGCACCGCCCACGCCGTGGGGTCAGGGCTGGCGGTTGATCGGGTCGTTCTCCGGGTCGGCCGCCGTTTTGAAGTTCTCGGCGCTCTCGACACGCTCGGCCGTCCCTGGCTGATCGGGCGCTTTTTCCGACGCTTTCCCGGATGCTTTTCCGGATACCTTCCCGCCGGTCTTGCCGGCAGCGCGGCGGGCATTCACCTCGGCCGGGCGCAGTTTGGCAGCCAGCCGGTCGAGCACGCCATTGACGTATTTGTGGCCGTCCGCGCCGCCAAAGCCTTTGGTCAGTTCGATGGCTTCGTTGATGATGACGCGGTACGGCGTTTCCGGGTTGTTGCCCAGTTCGTAAGCGCCCGCCAGCAGAATGCTGGCCTCGACAGGCGAGAGTTCGGCAAAGGGGCGGTCGAGAAATTCCTGCAATTGCGCCTGCAACTGGTTTTCCTGCGCAAGCACGCCATGCAGCAGTGCGGAAAAGAATTCGCGGTCGGCCCGGCCAAAACCTTCGCTGTCGCGCAGATGCGCTTCGATGGCCGCTTCGTCGTTTCCGGACAGACGCCACTGGTACAGGCCCTGCATGGCGAACTCGCGGGCGCGGCGGCGCGGCGAGCGGGCGGCCGCGCGGCCAGACGGGGCGGATGAGCTGGATGGGCAGTTCGGGCGATTTTTCGCCGCGCCGGGCGGCGTTTGGCCGTGAGGCGCCGCCTTTGTATCCTGCGCGTTCTGTGTGTCCGGCATCGTCTGCCCCTCCGGTATGCGGCCGGGCGTATGCATGTCGCGCATGTCATTCATGCCACTCGTGTCACGCGTGCCGTTCATGCCGGTCTTTCGTTGATGGCGCGCAGCAGATGAGCCATCTCAACGGCGGCGCGGGCGCAGTCGGTCCCTTTTTCGCGCGTGCGCGCCTGCGCCTGCGCGTCGGTTTCACAGGTCAAAATGCCGTTGGCGACCGGGATGCCGGTATCGAGTTGCACTTCCATGAGGCCGCGTGAGGAATCGTTGGAAACGACCTCGAAATGGTAGGTTTCACCGCGCAGCACCGCGCCCAGCGCGATCAGCGCGTCGTAGCGGCGGCTCTGCGCCATGCTTTGCAGGGCCAGCGGAATTTCCAGCGCGCCCGGCACGGTGGCAATTTCGATATCCGCATCGGATAGCCCCAGCCGCCGCAATTCTTCGACGCAGGCGGAGCGCAGCGCCTCGCCGATCTCCGGATTGAAGCGGCTCATGACAATGCCGACGCGCACGCCGCCGCCTGTCAGATCGTTCGGATACTCAAAAATGTCGAATCGGGGCATGGTGCGTCCTTCAAAAACAGATCAAAACAGTCGGTTGCAACCGGCCTTAAGCGGCCGGCGCCGACGATGGCGGCAATGCATCCGCCTCGCCAGGCCGCGTGATGTAGCCGGTGACCTCCAGGCCAAACCCAGCCATGCTCGGGATGCGGCGGGGGCTGCCCAGCAGGCGCATTTTGCGCACGCCGAGATCGCGCAGAATCTGCGCGCCGATGCCGAAAATGTGCGGGTCCCAGCGCGTCGCATGCGTTTCGCGCGGCGTCGCCTGCGCCTTCAGGATATCCGCGCCGCTTTCCGGGCTGCGCAGCAGCACGATCACGCCCGATTCGCTGCGCGCCAGCAGATGCAGGGCGTCGTTGAGCGAAAAAGTATGGCGGCTGTTATCGAGATCGAGAAAATCGAGCACGCTGAGCGGTTCATGGACACGCACCAGCGTTTCCCTGTCCGGCGCGATCTCGCCACGGGTCAGCGCCAGATGCACGTCGTTGGCGGCGCGGTCGGCGTAGGCATGCAGGATAAACTCGCCGTACACCGTCCGCACCGGTTTCGAGAAACAGCGTTCGACCAGCGTCTCATGGCGGCTGCGGAATTCTATGAGATCGGCGATCGTGCCGACTTTCAGCCCATGATGCGCGGCGAATTCAAGCAGATCAGGCAGGCGCGCCATAGTGCCGTCCTCGCGCAGCACCTCGCAGATTACGGACGCCGGCTCCAGGCCGGCCATCTGCGCCAGATCGCAGCCCGCCTCGGTATGGCCGGCACGCACCAGCACGCCGCCTTCGCGCGCGATGATCGGGAAAACATGCCCGGGCTGCACCACATCTTCCGGCCGGGCATGACGCGCCACGGCAGCCTGCACGGTGCGCGCGCGGTCGTGCGCCGAAATGCCGGTGGTCACGCCTTTGGCGGCTTCGATCGAAACGGTAAAGGCGGTGTGAAAGGGGCTGCGGTTATCACGCGCCATCGGCGTCAGCCCCAGCTGGCGCGCGCGCGCCGCCGTCAGGGTCAAACAGACAAGGCCGCGCGCATGCGTCACCATGAAATTGATCGCATCCGGCGTAATGTGTTCGGCGGCGATCAGCAGATCCCCTTCGTTTTCGCGGTCTTCCTCATCGACGAGGATCACCATGCGACCGTTGCGCAGTTCGGCGACGATCTCCTCGATCGGCGCGATGGCCGACGATGCGCGCTCGGGCGACATCAGTGCGCCTCCTGGGAATTATCGCCATCGCCGGCTTCGTCGGCGTTCAGCATGCGCTCGACGTAGCGCGCGATCAGGTCGACTTCCAGATTGACGGCATCGCCCACTTTGAGTTCGCCCAGCGTCGTTGCCGTCAGGGTGTGGGGAATCAGGTTGATGGAAAAATCCGCCGCCTCAACCGTGTTGGTGGTCAGGCTGACGCCATTGACGGTAATCGACCCTTTGCGCGCGATATACCGCGCCAGCGCCGCCGGCGCGCGGATGACAAGCAGGCGGTTGTCGCCCAGCGCATCGAAGCGCAGCACCCGACCGACGCCGTCGACGTGGCCGGAAACAAGATGCCCGCCCAGCCGATCAGAGAGGCGCAGCGCCTTTTCCAGATTGATGGCGCCCGGTGCGGCCAGCCCGACGGTGCAGGAAAGCGTTTCCGGCGAGACATCGACGCTGAAGGTCGTGTCCTTCATCTCGACGACGGTGAGGCAGACGCCGTTACAGGCAATCGAATCGCCGATGGCGACATCGGCCAAATCCAGCGCGCCGGCCTCGATGGTCAGACGCACGGTTGATGCGCCGTCGTTACGCGGCGTCAGTGCAGTAATGCGGCCTATGGCCGCGATGATTCCGGAAAACATGGCAGGAGCGTTTCACAGCGATCAAAAGATAGCGGTGATTCTAGCATTGCCGCTCCACGCGCGTCGCGGGGAAACCAATGAACATCGACGTACCCCCTGCCCACCGCGCGCGCAGAAAGAAAGTTCGCTATCCACGCTGAAGAACTCCCGCTGCAGCCACCTGTCGCCTTGTGCGCGGGGCGGAAAGAAAGGTCCAATCATTGCCGGCTGCTACGGTTGGATGATATTCACCTGGCTTAACATCATCAAAGCCTAAGCCGAGCAACTCATTGAAAAATACGGCGGTTAATTTCTTTTAGGTGTGCTGCATCGAAGTCGCCACGCACTGGACTAGCACGCAGATCAATGATACGAGAAGCCATCTGCTCAGCTTCTAACGCATACCTCTCTTGAGGGGTCAGCGTCAGCTTATCACTCATGGCGATAGCCTTTAACAAGCTCTTCTATGCTAATTTCGCCATTGATGTAGCGGAGTGCATGCTGCTCTGCAGCTTCGCTAAGTTTGAAGCCTTCCAGTCCGACGGAAGCACGTGCATACTTGAAGGCTTCTTCTCTGCGCTCGCGCTCTTCTGGCGAAATGGATGCCGTGCGGTTACGCACTTGCTGCACATAGTTACTCATCAACTCGCGCAATACTTGCACGGCCGGGCGGTGATCTGCCTCGGCTGCACTGTAAAAATTGGCTTGAAGCTCTGCCTCAACTTGAAATGTCATGGTGGCTTCTTTAGTCATAACTTGCTCCTATATTTCAACTCGCTGCCGTCAACAAATTCAAACATACACGGGAAATTTCAACCTCTTCATCCTGCCCGTTGTCCTCGTATCTGATAAATATCCAACCGTCTTTTGATGGCCTACGATTCAGCAGCAACATGACAGCACGTGCATTGTAAATACCCAAAAGCAAAGGTTTCTTCAAGGTCATTGAGTCAGACATAGCAGGCTTCTGCTCTTTTTCGATGTCGGAATTGTGGTACGGAAGCTTGCTTGCCGCATCACCATCGCTACCGCTATCAGAAACTTCGTCATGACGAAGTTTTTTACTGCCTGTTTCTACTATTACATCCGAAAGTGCATCTTCATCTGTCTTGTTAGGCAGTAGGGCAGTGGGATTCCGCAGACTTTCTTCCAAAATCGCGATACTCCTGCGAGTAATGTCCTGTTCTTTATTGGCAACCCAAGATTAAACCTGCTCGGGAAAATGAAAGAAAGTTTGTTATCACGCTGAAGAACTCCCGCTGTAGTTTCCTGCCGCCTCGCACGCGGGTGCGGGCGCCGCCATAGCTCTCACGCATATCCATCATCCATAGACAGGCACTCATGCTACCAAACGGAGAAAGGCCGTATGCCGCATCCACCGCCCGTTTCGGACAAGAGCGCTGATGGTGGATACGGCATTGGTGTCGCCGGGCGTTGGTGCTAGAGTGGTGCCCTGCCCACGCCAGGCCAGTTACGCAACCGCGGCAGTCGTGCCCGCTGGGCGTTTATCGTTTATCTATCTGCTTCATCCGCCCTCTGTTCATCTGACGTTCATCCGCCCGCCCATGTCAGCCAGACCGCCCGCGCCTGTCCCTCCCTCTCCCCCGATATCCCAGCCCGGAGATCCCCGCCGGCTGTCCAGTACAGTGGCTTGGCTATGCGCGTTTTTCGCCTTTCTGAATATCTACGCCATGCAGCCTGTGCTGCCCATGGTTATGCGCGACTTTGGCGCCACGCCGGTGCAGGCCGGATTCACCGTGGGCGCGACGATTCTCGCACTGGCGCTGATGTCGCCGTTCATCGGCATGCTGTCCGACGCTGCGGGACGTAAATCGGTCGTGTTCTTTTCGCTGCTCGGGCTATGCCTGCCAACGGCGCTGGTGCCTTTTGCCGACAGCCTGCGCATGCTCATCGTCCTGCGCTTTCTGCAAGGCTTATTCATCCCCGGCATTGTCGTCGTGCTGCTGGCCTATATCGGCGAGGAGTTTGTAGGGGAGGCGATTGCACGCTTGAACGGTATTTTCATGAGTGGCGCGGTCATAGGCGGCTTCTGCGGCCGCTTTATCACCGGCCATCTGGGGCATCTTTTCGGCTGGCGCAGCGCCTTTATTGCGCTGACGCTGCTCGATGCGCTCGGTGCGCTGATCGTATGGCGCGGAATACCCGCTTCGCGCCATTTCACGGCCAACCGCGATTTTGGCAACGCCTTGCGCATCCTCGCCCGGCATCTGCACAACATTCCGCTGCTCACCGCCTGCGTGGTTGGCTTCTGCGTGCTGTTCTCGCTGATCGGCGCCTTTACCTATGTGGTCGTATTGCTTGGCTTTCCGCCTTTCAGCCTGTCGGTCGCCGCGCTGGCGAACATCTTCTCCATCTATCTGATCGGCGCGTTTATCACGCATTTTTCCGGGCGTTTCATCGCCCGCATCGGCAGCCGCACGGCGCTCCTCATTGCCCTGGCGGTGTCTTCGGGTGGACTGTGCCTGGCGCTGCTGCCCTCGCTCTTCGCCGTTCTCGCCGGCCTGACGCTGTGTTCCTCGGCGATATTCATCTGCCAGGCCGCGGCGTTCAGCGCCATCGCCCATAATGTCAGCGAGGGTCGTTCGCTGGCCAGCGGCCTGTATTACATGGCCTATTACGGCGGCGGCGCAACCGGCGCCTGGGTGGCCGGGCTGGCGTTCGAGGCATACGGCTGGAGCGGATCGGTCCTCTCCATGATTCTGGCTCAGGCCGTTGCCGCCGTTGCTGCCTGGTTCGGCTGGCGTCAGGCCACGCCAACGCCGTCGCCGCGCACCCCTCCGGAAAACTAGGTTTCAGATTTCATTGGCGGCTGTTCCATACGCCATGCGCCTTGCGCGCGAGCGACTGCGGCGGCTGATCGCCGATTTGCCGGCGGTTTACCGGATGAGGCGATTGGCGCCGCTGACCAGCGCTTTGAGCGAAGCGGTCACGATGTTCTCATCCAGGCCGACGCCGTAGCATTCATGCTCGCCGTTGCCAGCCATCACTTCCATGAAGGCGCAGGCGCGGGCATCGCCACCCTTGCCCATCGAGCGTTCCTCGTAGCTGCGCACCTGCAGGCTGATCCCGATGGCCGCCAGCGCCTGCACGGCCGCGTCGATCGGGCCGTTGCCGCGCCCGTCAATGGCCTGGGCGATGCCATCGTGCTCGACGGTCAGCCGGATGCCCTGCTGCACGCCGGCGTCGAACAGCTGATGGCTGACGTAACGCACAGGGGTGGCGGTATTCAGATAAGTGCGCGCAAAAAGCGACCAGATATCGCCCGCGTCCATCTCACCGCCGTAATGGTCGGTATACCGCTGCACCTCGCCGGAAAATTCGACCTGCAAGCGCCGTGGCATGGCAATGCCGTACTCGGTTTCCAGCAAGTAGGCGATACCGCCCTTGCCCGACTGGCTGTTGATGCGAATGACGGAATCGTAGCTGCGGCCAAGGTCGCTCGGATCGATCGGCAGATAGGGCATATTCCACCGCTGCGCACCGTTCTGCATAGCGAAGCCTTTCTTGATCGCGTCCTGATGCGAGCCGGAAAAGGCCGTGAAGACAAGGTCGCCGACATAGGGATGGCGCGGATGGATCGGCATCTGCGTGCAATGTTCGTAGCAGCGCGCAACTTCGTTGATATTGGAAAAATCAAGTTGCGGATCGACGCCCTGCGTATACATGTTGAGCGCCAGCGTGACGATATCGACGTTGCCGGTGCGCTCGCCGTTGCCGAAAAGGCAGCCTTCCACGCGGTCGGCGCCGGCCATCAGCCCCAGCTCCGCCGCCGCCACGGCCGTGCCGCGGTCATTGTGCGGGTGCAGGCTGAGGATCACGCTGTCGCGCCGCGCCAGATGGCGGTGCATCCATTCGATCTGGTCGGCGTACACATTGGGCGTCGCCATTTCCACCGTCGTCGGCAGATTGAGGATGATTTTGCGCTGCGGCGTCGCCCCCCACGCCGCACTGACGGCATCGCAGACTTCCAGGGCAAAATCCAGTTCGGTGCCGGTGAAATGCTCCGGGCTGTATTCGAGCATCCACTCGGTTTCCGGCTGCGCCTCGCACAGGCTGCGCGCCAGCTTGATGGCGGAGACGGCCATATCGACGACTTCCGCCTTGCTCAGGTGGAAAACAAATTCGCGGAAAGGTTTGGACGTGGCGTTGTAAAGATGAACGATGGCGCGCTTTACCCCCTGGAGCGACTCGAAGGTGCGGCGGATCAGCTCCTCGCGCGCCGGCGCCAGCACTTCGATGGCGACATCGTCAGGAATATGATTTCCCTCGATCAGCATGCGCACGAAGTCGAAATCAGTCTGCGAAGCGGACGGGAAACCGATCTCGATTTCCTTGAAGCCGATCTGGCACAGCGTGCGGAACATGCGCATCTTGCGCTCGCTGTCCATCGGCTCAAACAGCGCCTGATTGCCATCGCGCAGATCCGAGCTCATCCAGATCGGCGCCTTGTCGATGGTGCGGCCCGGCCACTGGCGGTCAGCGAGGGGTATCGGGGGAAACGGCGTGTATTTGCTGGCGGGATTTTTCAACATGATGCGCTCTTTCGGAAGTCGTTGTTCAGACAAGTTTTCGATAACGGAATCATACTCCGGGCGCCGGCGCAGACGATTGCGATTTTTTCCTGAGAATGACTCAAATACGAAATAAAATAACCCAAATAAGAAAATCTTCGGCAGAATATTGCCAATATATCTCTTTCAGGAAAAAATCATGCAAATTGACCGCATCGACCGCCAGATGCTTCGGCACCTCCAGCAGGACGGGCGCATCAGCAACCAGGAACTCGCCGACCGCGTCGGCCTCTCGCCCTCACCCTGCCTGCGCCGCCTGCGCGCGCTTGAAGAGGCCGGCATCATCGCCGGCTATCACACGCGGCTCGATGCCAAACAGCTCGGCTATACGCTGATGGCGCTCATCCACATCTCGATGGACGCCCACACGCCCGAGCGTTTCAAGCATTTCGACCAGGAGATCGCCGCCATGCCGGAAGTGCTCGAATGCCTACTGATCACCGGGCAGGAGGCCGACTACCAGCTCAAGGTCATCGTGCCCGACATGGACGCCTTTCAGGAACTGCTGCTCAACCGCATCACGCGCATTCCCGGCGTGACCGGCGTGCATTCGAGCTTTGTCCTGCGCCGGGTCGTCGACCGCACGGATATTCCGGTATAACGCCGCCAGACGCAGAGGTCGCGCACGTCCTGGCAACGCTTTTGATCGGGAAATGGCCCCGTGCCCATTCCATTCTGTAGCCGTCCTCATTCTGTCCAGCAAAAAGCTCATTGCGCCTATAAAATGCGGAGCGCTTCCACTGTTGCTGCCGTCAAACTGCGCGCCGTCCCCGGGCAGCCGCCCGATGCTGGCGCAACAGGTAACCATCGCCAATGCCGTGCGTCCGGGCTATGCACGGCACGAGAGATCGAGCGCCAGCCACGTACCGACAACCCCGTGCACAACCCATGAAGACTGACTACCACCACCGCCTGCGCCCCGTCATCCGCCATCTGGAGCTGCATTACGCCGAGCCGATTGATCTGCATGAAATGGCGCGCCTGGCCGCCTTTTCGCCGCATCATTTTCACCGCGTTTTCAAGGCAGTCACCGGCGAAGCGCCGGCGGCCTATTTGCGCCGCCTGCGGCTGGAAGCGGCTGCCCGGCAGCTTTTTTACGACGATAGCGCCCACATCACTGCGCTGGCGCTGGAATACGGTTTTTCTTCCTCGCAGGCGCTCGCCAAGGCATTTCGCCAGCATTTTGGCGTACCGCCCAGCGAGATTCGCGCCTGCACCGATCTGGAAAGCATCATCCGCACCATGCACAACAGCAAGATCGGACACCTCTTGCACAAAAGCGGACACGCCAGCGCCCCCGCCAATCCGCATCATGAGGCCTCTGCAACCCAACAGGAGCGTCCCATGAAAACCGAACGTCTTGCCCCCTGCACCGTCGCCTACATCCGCGTGACCGGCCCTTACGGCCAAGGCTACGAAGCGGCCACGAGCCGCCTGTACCAATGGGCCGGCGCGCATGGCCTGGCCGATGGCGAGTGCCTGTTTCTTTATCTCGACAACCCGGAAACCACGCCCGCCGAAAAGTGCCGCACCGACATTGCCATCACCCTGCCCGACGCGGTGGCAGACAGCGTGCCGCTACAAGGCGACATCGAAAAACGGCATCTGCCCGGCGGTAGCTACGCGACCCTGCGCCGCACCGTGACAGCGCCCGAGCAATACCGCCAGTATTGGCAAGAGGCCATTGCCGCCATCATCGCCGCGCATCTGGAGATTGACGACGCCCGTCCCTGCTTCGAGCGTTACCATCGCTACGATGCGGCCACAGCTATGCCAACGAAGCAGCCTGCCCAACCCACCGCCAAACCCCGCATTTCCAGTACTATCTGAAACAGACGGCGGACATGGCGGCGCACAAAGAAAGCAACGTCGTCACGCCTGTGCTACTGATGAACAAAGGCTGCCTGCGGTTTGAAATGTTCTCTATTCTCACACCACAAAACCTTGATATTCTCTTAACCACTTGTCTGCACACTCTTGCCCCGAAAGTTTCATATGCTCCCTAAACTATTGCTAACCGCCGCGCTCACGTTCGCCGTTCCCGCATTTGCTACCGCTTTTACCGAAATCGACACTCTCTCCGCCGGCCGCGCACCTTTGGGCGGCAAGTCACCACAGCTTGACAAGCGCGTAACCCGCGAATATGTGCGTGCTGACGGAGCCGCCGGTTACCTTTACCGCCCGGCCCAGCCTAGCCCGAAAAGCCGCACCGCCCTGCTGGTCATGCATTACGCGGCGGATTACACCACCCTATCGGTATGCGGAGAAATGGCACAACGCGGCTATTCAGTGCTGTGCATGAAAAACAGTGGCGGTACGCTGGATGAGCGTTTGCTCGACGTCTATGCATCCATGCAATATCTGCGCAGCCGCATCGATGTCAGCCAAATCGTGCTATGGGGACATAGCGGCGGTGCAACCTTGCTTTCTGCCTACCAGATGATTGCCGAAAACGGCGTGCAGTCGTGCCAGGGAACGGAAAAAATTCACCCTTGCCCCGATTACCTGCAAGGCATGCCCAAGGCCGACGGCGTCATTTGGGCTGATTCCAACTGGGGCAATGCCGTGATGACGGTGCTCAGCCTCGACCCTGCCGTCAAAGTGCAGGATAACGGCCTGCAAATTGACCAGGCGTTTAACCTGTACAACCCTGCCAACGGCTTTAACAGCCAAGGAAATTCCAACTACCCTGCCACGTTTATTCAGCGCTTTCAGGCCGGCGTGGCGCAACGCAATAACGCCCTGCTGAACGACGCACAAATTCGCCTGAAAAATATTGAAGCGGGCAAAGACCAATTTACCGACGATGCGCCTTTTGTAGTTGCAGGCGCGGGCAGCACCGGGCCGAATAACAAGCTGTTTTTGCAAGATACACGCCTGCTCGCCCGCACCAAGGGACAATGGCCGCTGATTCACAAAGGCGGGACGCAAACCGTGCAAATCGTGCACTCTGTGCGCCCGCCACGCCCCATCAGCGGACTGACCGCCAGGCTCAACCTGGGTGCGGCCAATACTACGGTGCGCGGCTGGCTGACCGATAACGCCATTCGTGTTAATCGGAATTTTTCCTACGACGCCGAAGGCGTGTACGGTGTGGACTGGACTTCTACCTACGCCGCTACGGCAGGCAACGTCACACAAATTCGCGTGCCTTCACTCATACTGGGCATGACCGGCGGTTATGAATTTCTGGCCGCCGAGTTGCTGTATAACCAAAGTCCCGCCAAAGACAAGCGACTGGCGTTTATCGAAGGTGCCACCCATATGTATGACACCTGCGCCGCATGCGAAAAAACACCCGGCCAATTCGGTAATACCCTGACAACGCTGTTTGACTACGCGGACAAATGGCTAGCGGCGAAAGAAAGGTTTAATACCCATCCCGGAAAATAATCTGAGTGTGTTGATGCACTTCGCCGTACTATCTGTACTGTCTGTAACGCGTCGCCTTTTCATCTTGGTTTCTAGGATAGGTATAAAATCAGGTTCTAACCTTCTATTGGAAACCAATCGGTCGACACCGCCTGCATCATAAATAAAGAAACCAAATAGTAAAAAGAATTGATTAACTATACTCAAGGCAATTCGCCGCTTTTACGCTTGGCTTTGAAGTCTTGGGTTTCTCTCATAATCACCCTGGAAAGCAGCAATAGTGCAATCAGGTTGGGTATGGCCATAAGCCCGTTAAACGTGTCGGCGGCCAGCCATACCGAAAACACGCACCCTATAAATCGCTCCGAGCAGGCCAGCTGGAAACCCAGTAAGCCAGCGCCGTGCCAGAACTGGCGCCTGCCGTCATACTCCCTCGGCTGAAGCCCATGTCTTTTGGGCGTTTCCGGGCATCCATGCCGGAAACCCGCGTCCCTTGGGCATTTCCGGGCACCCATCGCCAGAACCCGCGTTCTATAAGGCGTTCCGGGCAGGAGGCCGACTACCAGCTCAAGGTCATCGTGCCCGATATGGACGCCTTTCAGGAACTGCTGCTCAACCGCATCACGCGCATTCCCGGCGTGACCGGCGTGCATTCGAGCTTTGTCCTGCGCCGGGTCGTCGACCGTACCGACGTGCCGGTGTAGCCGATTTTGCCGGATTTACACCTTCAAACATTAACTTGTCCTATTTCTTAGTTAATAAAAATGGATTAACCTTAACTAAAGAAGGTGCTTGGTTAAGGAAAATTGGTTAACTTTAACTAACGCAGGCGCTTAAGTTAAACTAATCGCCACCCAGCCCACATTCCATCACTCCATCTATCCGGCGCCGCCCCTTTTGCCTATGAAATTCGAGAACTTCACCCCCGGCCGCTGGCAGCAGCGCCTGCAATATAAGAGCTTTGAACCCGTTCCGGTCAATCATGACTGGGCCTGGGAAGACCCACAAATCAACCTGCTGCTGGAATCCGCCAACCGCGCGCTGGGCGAACTCAATGCTTTTTCGTTGATCGTGCCGGATATTGACCTGTTCATTGCAATGCACGTAGTCAAGGAAGCGCAAACCTCCAGCCGCATCGAAGGCACGCGCACAAGTATTGACGAAGCCGTCCTGCCCGAAGAGCAGATCACCCCGGAAAAACGCGATGACTGGCGCGAAGTCAATAACTACGTCGACGCCGTCAATTACGCCATAGCCGAACTGCATAGCCTGCCGCTATCCAACCGTCTGCTGCGTCAAACCCATACCATTTTGATGCGCGGCGTACGCGGGCAGCACAAGCAGCCCGGCGAATTCCGCATCAGTCAAAACTGGATTGGCGGCTCCAGCCTCGCCGATGCCGCGTTCATCCCCCCGCATCACGACAGTGTGCCCGAACTGATGGGTGATCTGGAAAAATTCTGGCACAACGAAGCCATTACCTTGCCGCACCTGATTCGGGTGGCGATCAGCCATTACCAGTTCGAAACCATTCACCCGTTTCTCGACGGCAACGGCCGCATCGGCCGCCTGTTGATTCCGCTTTATCTGGTCAGCAATGGCCTGTTAGCCAAACCCTCGCTCTATCTGTCGGATTTCTTCGAGCGCAACCGGGGCAGCTACTACGATGCGCTGACCCGCGTGCGCACTTCCGGCGACCTGATTCACTGGGTGTGTTTTTTTCTGCAAGGCGTTGCCGAAACCTCGATCAAAGGGCGCGAAACGTTCAGAAAAATTCTTGCCTTACGCACAGAGGCGGAACAGCGCATCCTGAGCCTGGGCAAACGCGCGCCCAATGCCCATACCGCACTGAACCTGCTATACAGCCGCCCCATCATCGCCGCCGCCAATCTGGAACAAGCGCTTGGCGTATCCACGCCCACGGCGCAGGCCTTGATCAAAGATCTGGTTCGCCTCGACATTCTGAGCGAAATCACCGGCCAGAAACGCGCCCGGCTGTACTCCTTCAAATCCTACCTCGACCTGTTCCTCGGCTAAGGGAAACCGATTGACTTTAACGAACATGAAAAATTCTGGCATTACCTAATTTCTCATATTGCGTTGGAAATGCTTGCCGTACAAAAAATAACCGCACCCAGGTCAATGCATTTAAACCTCAACCGGTTGCAGCGCGGGCAACATAGCACCCACCGCCGAAGCCCTTATAAACAGGGCGTTTCCGGGAACCCATGCCGGAAACCCGCGTCTTTTGGGCGTTTCCAGGTACCTATCGCCAGAACCCGCGCCCTATAAGGCGTTCCGGGCAGGCTGGCCGGAGATGCCCGATAGACAAGGGCTGGCGGCCAGTGGCATAAATTATCGGACAGAGAAGCGGCCAGCGGCTTTACAGCAGCACGATATCGTACTGCTCCGGCGCATAGCTCGGCTCGGCCTGAAGGGAGACCGGCTTGCCGATGAAATCGGACAGCTTCGCCAGCCCTTGCGATTCTTCGTCGAGAAAAACGTCGATCACCGGCACGCCGGCGAGAATGCGGTATTCGCGCGCGTTGAACTGGCGCGCCTCGCGCAGCAGGTCGCGCAGGATTTCATAGGCAACGGTGCGCGCCGTTTTCACTTCGCCGCGGCCGCCGCAGGTCGGGCATTCCTCGCACAGGATGTGCGCCAGCGACTCGCGCGTGCGCTTGCGCGTCATTTCGACCAGCCCAAGGGCGCTGAAGCCGTTGACCGTCAGGCGGGTGTGGTCGCTGGACAGCGCTTTGTTGAATTCGGCCAGCACGGCGGTGCGGTGTTCGTCACTGTCCATGTCGATGAAGTCGATGATGATGATGCCGCCGAGATTGCGCAGGCGAAGCTGGCGGGCAATGGCCTGCGCGGCTTCCAGATTGGTCTTGAACACGGTGTCGTCAAAATTGCGCACGCCGACAAAGCCGCCGGTGTTGACGTCGATCGTCGTCATCGCCTCGGTCTGGTCGAAGATCAGATAGCCGCCGGATTTTAGATCGACACGCCGCGCCAGCGCTTTCTGGATTTCTTCCTCGACGCCGTGCAGGTCGAACAGCGGGCGGTCGCCGCCGTAGTGCGCCAGCAGCGGGACGACATCCGGCGTATACGTTTCGGCAAAGGTGCGCAGCGCCTGAAAATTTTCGCGCGAGTCGATGACGATTCCCTGCGTCTCCGGATTGACAAAATCACGCAGTACGCGCAATCCCAGCGACAACTCACAGTAAATTGCCGAAGGCGCCGGCCGGATTTGCGCACGCGCCTCGATATCCGCCCACAGCTTGCGCAGATAGGCCATGTCCTTGAGCAGTTCTTCGTCGCTGGCGTTCTCGGCCATCGTGCGCACGATGAAGCCGCCCGATTCTTCCTCCGGCACCAGTTGCGCGAGCCTTTCGCGCAGCGCCTCGCGCCCCGCTTCGTCGCCAATGCGCTGCGAGATGCCGATATGTTTCTCTTTCGGCAGATAGACGAGCAGACGCCCGGCCAGCGACATCTGCGTTGACAGGCGCGCGCCCTTGCTGCCGATTGGGTCTTTGATGACCTGGACGATCAGGCTCTGCCCTTCGTGCAGAATGCGCTCGATCGGCCGCGGCGAATCGCCGTTGGTGCGCGGCTCGTAAATATCGGCGACATGCAGAAAGGCCGTGCGCTCCAGGCCGACATCGATAAAGGCCGACTGCATGCCCGGCAGCACGCGCACAACCTTGCCCAGGTAGATGTTGCCGACCAGACCGCGGCTGGCGGTGCGTTCGATATGCAGCTCCTGCACGGACCCCTGGTCGATCACGGCGACGCGCGTTTCCTGCGGCGTGAAGTTGATGAAAATTTCTTCTGACATGGCAAACAAAAGCGTTAAACAAACGCTGTAGAATGTTGAAATTCCGGGCATTCTACCGCGATCTCTCCGCCTTTCTTTTCGCTTTTTTCCTCTGCCTTCTCACCTCCGTCCCGCCATGTTCGCTCCCGAACTGCTTTCTCCCGCCGGCTCGCTGGCCATGATGCGCCGCGCTTTTGCCTTCGGCGCCGACGCCGTTTACGCCGGCCAGCCGCGTTACAGCCTGCGTGTGCGCAACAACGAATTCGGCGACGCAGCGCGGCTCGGCCAGGCTATCGACGAAGCGCACGCCGCGGGCAAGGCGTTTTACCTCGTCAGCAACGCCGTGCCGCACAATGCCAAGGTGCGCACCTATCTGGCTGACATGGAAGAGATTGTCGCGCTTTCGCCGGACGCCCTGATCATGGCCGACCCCGGCCTGATCGACCTGGTGCGCGAACGCTGGCCGGATATGCCGATTCACCTTTCGGTGCAGGCCAACACCGTCAATTTCGCCGCCGTGCGTTTCTGGCAGAAGCTCGGCCTGCGGCGCATCATTCTCTCGCGCGAGCTGTCGATTCCGGAAATCGCCGAAATTCGCCAGCAGTGCCCGGACATCGAACTGGAAGTTTTTATCCACGGCGCGCTGTGCATCGCCTATTCCGGCCGCTGCCTGCTGTCCGGCTACTTCAACCGGCGCGACGCCAACCAGGGCGCCTGCACCAATGCCTGCCGCTGGAGCTACACGCTGAACGCGGCGGCTGAAGACGCCGCCGGCGATGTCTGGCTGCTGGAAGAGCGCGAGCGCCCCGGCGAGATGATGCCGATCGAAGAGGATGAACACGGCACTTACATTCTCAATTCCAAAGACCTGCGCGCCGTCGAGCACGTCCAGCATCTGGTCGAGATCGGCGTCGATTCGCTGAAAATCGAGGGGCGAACCAAGTCACCGTACTACGCCGCGCGCACCGCGCAAATTTACCGCCGCGCCATCGACAACGCCGTTGCCGGCCGGCCGTTCGATCCGCGTCTGCTCAGCGCGCTGGAAAGCCTGGCCAACCGCGGCTATACCGACGGTTTTTACCGGCCGCGGCGCAACGCCGATCTGGCCGACCAGGCCCGGCTGCAAAACTACCAGCGCGGCAGCTCCGAGTCCGAACACAGCCGCTACGTCGGCGACGTGCTCAACTGGGACGAAACACGCCAGCTCGCTGAAGTCGACGTCAAAAACCATTTTGCCGTCGGCGACCGTCTGGAACTCATCCACCCGTCGGGCAATGTCACACTGCGCCTCGAACGCATGGAAAACGCCGACGGGCAAGCGATCCCGACAGCGCCCGGCAACGGCCATCGCGTCTGGATTCCGCTGCCGGCGCCGCGCCCAGCGCCGCTGGCAGAAGCCATGTTGGCGCGGTTTTCCTGAAACACCGGCGCCGTGACCGTTGCCCGGTGAACCGCCCTCCCACGTCCAGACGCAGCATGGCCCAAGCGCAGACACATAACGCCGCCACAGGTACCGATCCGGGCGGCCGTCCGCTCGCACATTCGGTCACACCTCCGGCCGCCCACCTGTTCGTTGATATTTCCGCGCATGGCTTCGGCCATCTCGCTCAAGCCGCGCCGATTCTCAATGCCTTGCAGCGGCAACGCCCCAACCTGCGCCTGACGCTGCGCAGCGCCTTGCCGGAAGCACGGCTGAAAAGCCGTATCGACGGCGCGTTCACGCACATCGCCGCCGCCTCCGATTTCGGCTTTGCCATGCATGACGCCCTCAATATCGACCTGCTGGCCACATTGCGGCGCTACCGCCGGCAGCACGCGGACTGGGCGCGGCGCGTCGATGCCGAAGCGCGTTTTCTGGACACGCTGCGCCCCGATCTCGTGCTCACCGATGTCGCCTATCTGCCGCTCGCCGGTGCGGCGCACGCCGGCATCCCCGCCTGGTCAATGTGTTCGCTCAACTGGGCTAACCTGTTTGCCCATTTTTTCGTCGATCGGGAAAATGGTGGTCACGGACAAGATGCGGCCGCCCGCCGCAAGCGCGAGGAGCGTTGCAAAATCCACGGCGAAATTCTGGCCGCCTACCGCAGTGCGGCGCTTTTTCTGCGCCTGACGCCGGCCATGCCGATGCACGATTTCGGCAACGCGCGCGCCATCGCCCCCGTCGCCGCACTGGGCGCGCCACGCCGTGCCGAACTGGCGGAGAAACTGGCGCTTGCGCCCGACGAGCGCCTGGTGCTCATCACCTACGGCGGGTTTGATCACGATCTGGGCGCCGCCCGCTGGCCGCGCCTGCCGGGCATCCGCTGGCTGATTCCGCAGTCCTGGCAGATCCGGCGGCCGGACATGACGGCGCTCGAATCATTGCTTTCCCCCAATTTCAACTTTTCCGATCTGCTGGCCAGCGCCGATGCCCTGCTTGCCAAGCCGGGCTACGGCACCTTCGTCGAAGCCGCCTGCAACGGCATCCCCGTGCTCTACCAGCGGCGAGGCGACTGGCCGGAACAGGATTATCTGATCGACTGGCTGGAACAAAACGCCTGCTGCCGGGAAATTGCGCCGGAAATTCTGGCGCGCGGCGCCTTGGCAAGCAGCCTGAAGGCGCTCTGGCGGGACGCCGAGGAAACACCGAACAGGCCGCCGCGCCCGGACGGCATCGCCGAAGCCACCCAGCTGCTATCGGCACAGCTCACGCGCTGAATTGGAAATCCCGACAGGCACCGCTACAGCCCGCGCAAACAGGGCATTCCAGAGTTTGCTGCCCTGCAACCCTTTATCCATAAGGGTTTCAGAAGTGTCCACCCGGAAACGCCCTATTTATAAGGGCTTCAGGGCATACCTCCCGGAGATGCCCTAAATACGTGGGCTTCAGGCCACCTCTTTTTGGAGATGTGCCTGCGCTTTCACCTCCGCGTTTTTCTAATTCTTCCCCTGTCGGGGAGGTGTCCCGAAACCCGCGCGGATAAAGGAATTCAGGACAGGTACCCTGAAACCCATGTGGATAGGGCGTTTGCGGGCAGGTGCCCTGAAACTAAAAAACAAAAACTACTAAAGCCTGTGCGCTGACCTTCCCCACGAAACTTCTCTTGATGCCGTTGCGCTGAGCGGCAGCGCACCCCGCTGACTTTCTTTGCCTCGCCAAAGAAAGTCAGCAAAGAAAGGCGACCCCC
>ERZ772973.489-NODE-489-length-18850-cov-63.2412_pt1 | contig 18850 bp, 16 predicted proteins | sample MGYA00580672_ERZ772973 | MGnify/ENA primary metagenome ERZ772973 (study PRJEB29015, sample SAMEA2737938) | human oral metagenome | biome: human oral; feature: human-associated habitat; material: dental | place: China | collected 2152 ... | reverse complement strand
CCGCGCGGGGCCGGCGCCCCCACCGGGCGCCCACCCCGCGCGGGCCGGCCCCACACCCACACCCAACAACCGAACCCGCCGCACCCCACCGCCGCACGGGAGAAGAGACGCGGCGAAGGCGGCGAAGGGCGAAGAGACGCAGCGGAGCAAACCCCGCTGGCGGGCACCGACGAGTCCCGTCAGCTCCTTGACACCGATCACGCCAACGGCTACTCTGACCGAAACCTAAATCGAATTAGGTAGGAGGTCAACGATGACACAGCTCACCCGGCGCGGTCTACTGGCCGGGGCGGCGGGGGTAGGCTCCCTCGCCCTCCTCGGCAGCCAGTGGCCGCGCCTCACGGGCGCGGACATCCCCGGCAGGCACGACGACTCGCTGTCGATCGCGATCCTGGGGACGAACCAGGACGCCGCGGCGAGGCAGTCCCTCGTCGACGCGTTCACCGCCCGCCACCCCGACATCCCCGTCCGCCTCCAAGCCATCCAGGGGACGGACTGGGCCGACTTCTTCGCCAAGATCCTCACCATGGTGGCGGCCGGCACCCCGCCCGACGTGTGCGTCGTCGCCACGGAGGGGGCCCAGCTCTTCGCCGAGCGCCTGGCCGAGCCGCTGGACGAGTTCATCAAGCGCGACGCCGCCCAGGTGCAGGACTACTTCGACGACGTCCACCCCAGCCTCATCGAGGCCTTCATGTACAAGGGCTCCTTCTACCAGATGCCCATCGACTTCAACGCCGCGAACATGTACTTCAACACCGAGGCGATGCGGCGGGCCGGCGTCCCCTACCCGGCCGCGGACTGGACCCACCAGGACTTCCTGACGATGGCGCGTCAGATGCGCCAGGCGGCGGGCTCGGGCTTCGTGCCGTTCTACTGGACCAACCGCCTGTGGGGCGGGATCGTGCCGTGGCTCTACATCAACGACACCAGCTTCCTGACCGAGACCAAGTCCCCCGGCGGGGAGTGGCTGTGGGACCGCTTCTACCCCGACCACAAGGGCGCCTACTCCGGCGGCTTCCTGTGGGAGGGCTCCAACGCCTCCGACCCGAAGGTCGCCGAGTCCTTCGAGTTCGTGCGCGCCCTGGTGGAGGAGGGGCTGGGCACCAGCCCCGCCCAGGGCGGCGGCAACGAGCTCGTCGGCCAGTTCTCCGGCGGCTCCATCGGCATGACCCCCGCAGGGGGCTTCTGGGTCCAGGGACTGAGCGAGGCCGGCCTGACGCCTCAGGACTACGACGTCGCCTACTTCCCCAAGTGGCGCACCCAGCGGCACCAGTTCGGCGCCGCCGGATATGCGATCCTCAAAACGTCCGAGCGCAAGGACGAGGCCTGGGAGTGGGTGAAGTTCTGCACGTCGCGGGAGGGGATGCAGCTCGCCTTCCCGTCCCCCAACACCACGCCCACCCGCCGCTCGATGTGCAACGAGGCCCTGTACTCGCAGAAGGGCCCCGCCCACTGGAAGGTCTTCTACGACACCCTCGACCAGCTGCCCTGCGCGCCGATCCCGGCGCCGCCGCAGCAGGCCGCCGTCGAGACCGCTCTCATCAAGAACGTCCTCGGGGCCGTCACCGGCTCCGCCGCAGAACTCCCCGCGGCACTGGAGCGGCTGGACGAGGACCTCACCCGAGCCCTGGAGGCATGAACATGCAGCGCAAGCTTCTCATCGGACTGTTCCTGGCCCCCACCGTCATCGGACTGGGCCTGTTCACCTTCCTGCCGATCCTGGCCTCGGTCGTCCTGGCCTTCTTCTCGTGGGACATCATCACGCCCCCCAGATTCGTCGGCCTGGAGAACTTCGCCGATATCGCGGCCGACCCGACGATCCGGGTGTCGTTCCTCAACACCATCGGCTTCGTCGTCGTCGCCGTCACCCTGCAGCTCGCCGTCGCCCTCGTGCTCGCGGTGCTCGTCAACACCAGGATGCCCGGGCTCCTCAAGTCGTTCTTCCGCTCCGTGCTGTTCTTCCCGCTCGTCCTGTCGGCCGCGTCGGTGTCGATCATCATGGGCTACCTGTTCAACGAGAACTTCGGGCTGGTCAACCACGTCCTCAACCTGCTCGGCATGGCCGACGTCCCGTGGCTGACCTCGACGCACGGGGCGATGATCGTGGTCATCCTCGTGTACGTCTGGCAGAACTTCGGCTTCTCCTTCCTGCTGTTCCTGGGCGGCCTGTCCTCGATCCCCAAGGAGGTCTACGAGGCCGCGCAGGTCGACGGCGCCACGGGCTGGAAGCAGTTCTGGAGGATCACGTTCCCGCTGGTGAGCCCGACGACGCTGGTCGCCTCCGTCATGGCGATCATCTCGGCCCTGCAGATCTTCGACCAGCCCTACGTGCTCACCCGAGGCGGACCCGGCGACTCCACCCGGACCGCCGTCATGGTGATCTACGAGTCCGCGTTCAAGCAGCTCGAATTCGGCAGGGCCTCGGCCATCGGGATCGTCCTGACCGTTGTCATCATGCTGGTCACGGCGGTCCAGTTCCGCCTGTCCCGGCGCTTCGTCTTCTACGGCTGAGGAGTTCCGACATGAAGAAGGCAGCCACCTACGTCATCCTCGCCCTGGCCAGTCTGATCACCCTCGCCCCGGTGATCTGGACGGTCCTGTCGTCCATGCGGCCCCCCGCCGAGTCCCTGTCCGCCGACGGCTCATTCATCCCCAGCAGCCTCGACTTCTCCTCCTACCCGGCGGTGTTCAAGGAAGTCGACATGTGGATGCTCACCCTCAACTCGGTGCTCGTCACCGGAATCATCGCCGTCGGGCAGATGCTCTCCGCAGCCATGGCGGGCTACGTGTTCGCGCGGTTCGAATTCCGGGGCAAGAACCTCCTGTTCGCCCTCATCCTGGCGACCATGATGGTCCCCATGCAGGTGACCATCGTGCCGGTCTTCATGCTCATCCGGGGCATGAACCTGGCCGACACCCTGCTCGCCCTCATCCTGCCCGCCATTCCGACGGCCTTCGGCACCTTCCTCATGCGCCAGTACTTCCTGGGCCTGCCCGCGGAGCTGGGGGAGGCGGCCCAGATCGACGGCGCCGGCCCGTGGCGGATCTTCGCGTCCATCTACGCGCCGCTGGCGATGCCGGGCATGGCCATTGTCGGGATCCTGGCGTTCAACTTCCACTGGAACGAATTCTTCCGCCCGCTCATCATGACCATCAGCGAGCAGAACTTCACGCTGCCGCTGGGGCTGGTCTCCCTTCAGGGCAATATGGGCACCGGCTCGGTGGCCACCGTCCTGGCGGGCGTGGTACTTTCAATGATTCCGGCCTTCCTCGTGTTCGTCTTCGGGCAGCGGACGCTGCGCGAGGGCCTGACCGCCGGCTCGCACCGCTGAGAGGAGCAGCATTATGACCGCGCCCACCACCAGCTACCACCTGCGACCCCGCAGCGGGTGGCTCAACGACCCCAACGGCATGGCCCGCGTCGACGGCGTGTGGCACGTGTTCTTCCAGCACAACCCGCACGCCCCCGTGCACGATCGGATCGCCTGGGGCCACGCCACGAGCCGCGACCTGGCCCACTGGGAGCTCCAGCCGGTCGCCTTCTCGCCCTCACCGGGGGCGCCCGACGCCTTCGGCTGCTGGACGGGGGTGTTCGTCCCGGGTCACGACAGGCCCGCCGTCGTCTACTCGGGCATCGCCGACGACTCGCGCCAGTCGACGATCTGCCTGAGGTGGGGCAGTGCGGATCTGCGCGACTGGGGAGCGCCGATCGTCGTCGGGCGCACGCCCCGGCAGGACGGCATCGCCATTATGCGCGACCCCTTCGTCTTCGAGCACGACGGGCGCCGGTTGGCCGTCCTCGGGGTCGGCCTGGCCGACGGCGCGCCCGCCATCGCCCTGTTCGACCGCAGCGACGAGCTCTCCTGGCGCTACGAGGGGATCCTCCTCGCCGACGACCCGGTCCTCGCGGCGGTCGGCCGGGCGGACGTCTGGGAGTGCCCCCAGCTGTTCCCCCTCGACGGGCGCTGGGTGCTCATCGTGTCCCTGTACGACAGGGGGGTGCTCGGCGGCGTCGTCGCGGCCGTGGGCGACCTCGTCGACGAGGGCGGATCGCTGCGCTTCGCCGCCCGGAGCGCGCACGCGGTGGACGAGGGCGCGGACTTCTACTCCCCCCAGGTCGTGGCCGCCGCCGGACAGGCGCCGCTCCTCATGGGGTGGATCCGCCAGGACGGCCAGGACCCCCGGGTCCGCGACCACGCCGGCTGCCTCAGCCTGCCGCGCCGTCTGCGGCTGGTCGACGGCCTGGTGGCTGGCGAGGTCGATCCGGGCGCCGCCTCCGCCCTGACGCCGGGGCCCGCCCGTCCGCTGCCGGCCGGGCGCACGAGCCTGGCCGACCGGCGCTGGGCGCTCGACGTCATCGGCCGGGGCGTCCGGCTCGATCACCCGGACCTGGGGGAGCACGATGTCGCCCCCGGCGACCGGGTCTGGGTCGACGGCTCGGTGCTCGAGCTCTACCGGGCCTCGGGCGTGCCCGCGACGTGGCGCCACGACGAGCCGTGGACGCTGCTGGTCCCGGCCGACGGCGCGGTCGAGGCCGGAGACGTCGTCCCCCGGGTCCCCTGAGATCCGGCCCGGCGCGGTGGAGCGGGGACTCGACGGCGCGGCGGCGCGCATCAGCGCGGCCGCGCCGTCGAGTCGCGCACGACGAGGGGGCAGGGCAGGACCCGCTGGGGCGGATCGGGCTGCTCCCCCCGCGCGACGGCGAGCGCCAGCTCGACCGCCGTCTCCCCCATGAGGGCGTGCGGGAGGGCGACGGTGGTCAGCGGGGGGACCAGGCTCTCCGCCAGGGCCTCCTGGTCGTCGAAGCCGATGATCGACAGGTCCTCGGGGACGGACGCCCCGAGCCGGGCGGCGGCCAGCAGGGCCCCCGCGGCCACCCTGTCGCACACGGCGAACAGCGCCGTCGGCCGGCGGGAGGGCGGGACGTCCAGGACCCGCATCGCCGCCGCGTGGCCGTCGTGGATCGACCAGCCGCGGCCCGCGTGCCGGGCCTCGACCCCCGCCTCGGCGGCGGCGGTGCGGAACGCCCGCCAGCGGATGGGTCCCGACACATTGCCGGAGTCGGCCTCCGGCAGCTCGGGGGAGTGGTGGCCGCCCAGCATGGCGACGCGGCGGTGCCCCAGATCGGCGAGGTGGCGCAGGGCGGCGGCGGCCCCGCCCGCGTCGTCGGGGCTGACCGAGGGCCGGTCCGGCCCGCGCGTCACGCAATTCGCCAGCACCAGGGGAACGCGGGAGGCGGGCGGCTCGTCCAGCCGCGTGAAGCCCATGGTGGCGTAGATGATGGCGTCGACCCGACGGCTCTCCAGGGCGGCGATGGCCTCGGCGGCGCGCTCGGTGCGGTGGCCGAGGTCCATCATGAGCAGGACGTGATCGGCGGCGTCGGCGGTCTCGGTGGCGGCGGCCAGGAGCCTGCCGCCGAAGGGGGAGGAGGCGAAGGCGTCGGTGACCAGGCCGATGGAGCTGGTGGAGTTGCGCCGCAGGCTCCGGGCGACGTAGTTCGGCCGGTAGTCCAGCTCCTCGGCGGCCTTGAGGACCCGGTCCCGGGTGGCCGACGAGATGTTCCCGGCGTCGCGCCCGTTGAGCACGAACGAGACGGCCGTCGTGGAGACTCCGGCCGCGGCGGCGACGTCGGCGGCGCGCACGCGCGCCCGTCCCTTCGAGCCCGTCATGGCCCCATGTCACCAGCCGCTTCGCGCCGTGTCAATCCGATGGCCCCGCCCCGGCGGACGGGGACGTGCCGAGGACCACGCGGGGCCCGGGGGCTTTCGCCCACGGCGGGGACGGCCGGTCGGCCACCATTGACCCGTGAGTGATTCCACAGTTCCTTATGACCCGACACGGCCCGAGCTCGACGCGGATCGCCTCATGCTTCAGTCCGCCGTCGTCCTGCGCCTGGGCCGTCTCATGCTCGCCTCGGGCGCGGGCTCCTACCGGGTGAAGTCCTCCATGGCGCGGGCCGCCTCCGCCGTCGGCCTCGACCGCCACGAGGCCACCGTCACCATGACCGAGATCGTGACCTCCTCCTACGTGGGGAACCGGTTCCGCACCGAGGCGGCGGAGGTGCGCGGGGTCGGCGTCAACGTCGCGCGCCTGGAGGCCCTGCGCCGCATCGTCCACGACCTGCGCGCCCACGAGACCGTGGAGCACCTCCAGACCAAGCTCGACGAGGTGGAGCGCATGAGGGGGCTCTACGGGCCCCTGCTCAATGCGGCCGCCTCCGGCGTCGCCTGCGCGGGATTCTGCTTCCTGAACCGGGGCGGCTGGGTCGAGTGCCTGGCGGTGCTCGTCGCGGCCTTCATCGGGCAGGCGGTGCGCCGGCAGATGCTCACGCGGCGCTACCAGCACTTCTTCACCTGGCTGGTCTGCGGCGTGGCCGCCTCGGGCGTCTACATGAGCATCGTGGGCCTGCTCGAGGCCACGGGCGCGGTCGGCGGCAATCACGAGGGCGGGGTCATCTCGGCGATCCTGTTCCTGATCCCCGGGTTCCCCATGGTCACCGCCATGCTCGACCTGGTGCGCCAGGACTTCTCCAGCGCCCTGTCGCGGGCGGCCTACGTGCTCATGGTCATGGCCTCGGCGGGCGTGGCCGTGTGGACCGTGACCTTCATGTTCGACTGGCAGGTCGAGGCGACCAGCACCGCGGTCCCCACGGGCTGGGTCCTGCACGTCCTGCGCTGCTTGTGCTCCTTCGTCGCCGCCTACGGCTTCTCCATGCTCTTCAACGCCGGCGCGAAGGCGTCGGCGCTGGCCGCCGTCGTGGGCGCGCTGGCCAACACCGGACGGCTCGTCCTCATCGACGAGTTCCACGTGCCCTGGCAGCTCGCCGTGGGCCTGGCCGCCGTGACCATCGGCGTGCTCGCACAGCTGTTCGTCTCGCGCGCCTCGCTGTCGCGCGTGGCCCTGTCGGTGCCCGCCGTCGTCATCATGATCCCCGGCGTGCCCTTCTACCGGGCGATCTCCGCCCTCAACAACCGGGCCGTGGACGCCAATGTCGCCGTCGGGCAGGCCGCCGCCAACCTGGCCGAGGTCTTCTTCGTCATCACCGCCATCGGGGTCGGCCTGGCCATGGCCCGGATCCTCACCGACCACAACTGGCGCCACGACGTGTCCACCTCCGGCCACATCGTCCTGCCCGAGTCGCACGGCAGCGCCTCGGAGCCCCGCAGGAGCCGGGGCTGACGGGCGGCGTCGCCGGGGGCGCCGCGCCTCGGCCCGCCCGCGCCGTCGGCCCGCGCCGCCCTCACAGGCCGCCGAGGAACTGGGCGAAGAAGATCTTGGCGATCATGGCCACGGGGTAGACCATGGCGTAGCCCAGCGCGACGCGCGGATCGGAGCCGGTGCGCTCATTGGCGAAGGCGAGGACGGCCGGCTGGGTCTGGACGCCGCCGACGAGGCCGGACAGGCGCGTGCCGCCCATTCCGACGATCCAGCGCATGGAGGCGTAGGTGCCCAGTCCCACCACGGTGGTGATGACGAATCCGGTCACCAGGATCCTCCACCAGTCGCCCCCGGCGAAGGCGTCGGCGATCTGCCCGCCCGCCTTCGTGCCCGCCTGGGCGAGGAAGACGAGCAGGCCGAACTCGCCCAGGACGGCGGTGGCCGTGAAGGGCAGCGCCGTGACGAAGCCCTTGATCCGCCCGATCTTGCCGAAGACGAGGCCCACCAGGAGCGTGCCGGCCGCCGAGCCGATGGAGAAGGTCGCCCCGGTGGGGGTGAGGAACTTCCATTCGCCGATGACGATGCCCAGGGCCATGCCCACGCCCAGGGCGATCGGGTTGATGGAGGACAGGCCCCGGGCCGAGTCGCCGAAGAACTTGGAGATCTCCGCCATGCGCCCGGTCGGGGCGACGACGCGCACGCGGTCGCCCTCCTGGAGGACCAGGTCGGGCGTGCCCACCATGTCGACGTCGCCGCGCCGCACGCGCGAGATCGTCGCCCCGAACTTGGCGTCCACGCCGAGCTCGGCGACGGTGCGCCCGGCGAGCTTGGGGTCGGAGACGGTGATGCGGCGGAAGTCGAGGTAGCGGCGGTCCTCCAGGAGGGAGTGGGAGGAGCCGTGGCCGAGGGCCTCGATGACCTGCTTGACGGCCTCCTGGGTGCCCACGACGGTCACCAGGTCGTCCCGGTTGATCCGGTCCTCGTTGCGCGGGCGCGTGATCGGCCCGGTCTCGCCCCGGCGCAGGCGGGAGAACTTCAGCTCGCCGGAGATGCGCTCGGCGATGTCGCCGATCATGGGGGAGTCCTTGCGCTCGACCCGGATCGTGCGGTTGATGAGCGGGGAGGGCGCGTCCTTGTCCGCGCGGCGGTAGCGCAGGGCCATGAGGCAGAAGAACAGCATCCCGGTGACGCCGTAGAGGTAGGCCACCGCGTAGCCGACGGTGGCGATGGCGGGCCCTTCCTCGTTGCCGGCCAGCACCGCCGCGTTGCCGGCGGCGGCCAGCGACGGCGTGTTCGTGGTGGCCCCCGCGAAGGTCCCCGCGATGAGGGCCGGGTCCATTCCCAGGGCGCGGCCCACGCCCACGCCCGCCCCGGCCGCCGCGAGGAAGATCAGGAGCATGAGGGCCAGGGGCCCGCCGGCGGTGCGGATGACGTGGAAGAAATTGGGGCCGGACTGGACTCCGATGGCGAAGGTGAAGATGGCCAGTCCGAGGGTGCCCAGGGGCACGGGCACATCGACGGCCACGCCCTCCGAGGCCCCCCACGCGGCGAGCGCGATCCCGGCGAAGAGCACGGCGGCGGCGCCCAGGCTCACCCCCTTGACCTTGACGTGGCCCACGCCCATGCCCAATCCGATGAGGAGGAACAGGACGAGAACGGGGTTCTGGGAGAAATGGTGCAGGAGTCCGGTGACCACGGTGGCGCGCCAGCCTTTCCTTCGCTGCTCCGCTGTGCGCAGCGACGTCTGTGTCGGGGGAACTGGGGAGGATTGTGCCATCTTCCGGCGGGTCGGTGTCGGACTTCGGGCCGGGCCGCCCCGGGGAACGGGCCGCCCCGGGGACCGGCCGGCCCCGCCATGACGCGGGGAGGCGCCGTCGTCCGAGTCCGTGATTCCATGATGTGAGACGAGTGGGTTCCGATATGACTACCCGGGGTCGAGCGCCTACCGTTGCCGCTATCCGGTCATCAGGACGACCGGATCAGGCGTTGAGCCCGTACGGGGAGGAGGGCAGGCGAATGGGACGAAGCGGCGGAACCGCGGCCGAGGACCGCCAGACGATGACAGGTGCTCAGGCGCTGGTACGCGCCCTGGAGGACGCCGGGGTCACGGACATCTTCGGCATGCCGGGCGGGGCCATCCTGCCCTTCTACGACCCGCTCCTGTCGAGCTCGAGGATCCGGCACATCCTGGTGCGCCACGAGCAGGGCGCCGGTCACGCGGCCGAGGGCTACGCCCTGGCCACCGGCCGCGTCGGCGTGTGCGTGGCGACCTCCGGGCCCGGGGCCACCAACCTCATCACCGCCATCGCCGACGCGCACATGGACTCGGTGCCCATGGTCGCCATCACCGGTCAGGTCGGGGCCCCCTCGATCGGCACCGACGCCTTCCAGGAGGCGGACATCATCGGGGCGACCATGCCCTTCGTCAAGCACTCCTTCCTGGTGACCTCGCCCGAGGAGATCCCCGCGCGCGTCGCCGAGGCCTTCCACCTGGCGGCCACCGGCCGCCCCGGGCCCGTCCTCATCGACGTGACCAAGGACGCCCAGGTCGGCATGACCGCATACCGGCGCCCCTCGCGCCTGGACCTGCCCGGCTACGCGCTGCCCGGACGGCCCAACCGGCGCCGGATCGAGCAGGCGGCCGAGGTCATCGCCTCCGCCGAGCGCCCCGTGTTCTACCTGGGCGGGGGCCTGGCCCGGGCCGGCGTGCCGACCCGCGAGCTGCTCGAGCTCGTCGACGTCGTGGGCGCCCCCTTCACCACCACGCTCACCGCCCTGGACGTCCTGCCCACGGACCACCCGCTCCACCTGGGCATGCCGGGGATGCACGGCACCGTCGCCGCCGTCGGGGCGCTCCAGCGCGCCGACGTCGTCATCGCCCTCGGCACCCGCTTCGACGACCGCGTCACCGGCAGGCCGGACACCTTCGCCCGGCACGCCGCCGTCGTCCACGTCGACATCGACCCGGCGGAGATCTCCAAGATCCGCACCGCCGACGTGCCCATCGTCGGCGACCTGGCCGACGTCGTCCCCGCCCTGAGCGCGGCCTGCCGCGCCCAGTTCGCCGCCGAGCCGCGCGCCGATACCGACCAGTGGCTCACGGAGGTCGCCCACATGCGGGCCACCTACCCCACCACCTGGACCGACACCGACGACGGCCTCCTCCAGCCGCAGGAGGTCATCACCCACCTGGACGCCCACGCCCCCGAGGACACCATCTGGGTCACCGGCGTCGGCCAGCACCAGATGTGGGCCGCCCACTACCTGCATTTCACGCGACCGCACTCCTGGCTCACCAGCGCGGGGGCCGGCACTATGGGCTACGGCGTGCCCGCGGCCATGGGCGCGCAGGTCGGCGCTCCGGATCGCCCCGTGTGGCTCATCGACGGGGATGGAAGCTTCCAGATGACCAATCAGGAGCTGGCGACCTGCACGCTGAACGGCGTTCCTATCAAGGTCGCCGTCATCAACAACTCGTCGCTCGGCATGGTGCGTCAATGGCAGACGCTGTTCTACGGGCAGCGCTACTCCAGCACCGACCTGCACACCGGAGCGGACACTCGGCGCGTCCCCGACTTCGTCAAGCTGGCCGAGGCCTACGGAGCCCTCGCGCTGCGCTGCGAGCGGCTCGAGGACGTCGATGACGTCATCGCCCGGGCCAACGCCGTCAATGATCGGCCGGTCGTTATCGACTTCATCGTCTCCGCCGACGCCCAGGTGTGGCCGATGGTGGCTGCGGGTGTGTCCAACGACGAGATTCAGCACGCCCGGGGCATGAGCCCGGCGTGGGAAGAGGAGTGAGACCGTGAGCGAGAAGCACACGCTGTCCGTCCTGGTGGAGAACAAGCCCGGCGTGCTCACGCGCGTGTCGGCCCTGTTCACCCGACGCGGCTTCAACATCCACTCCCTGGCCGTGGGCCCCACCGAGCACGAGGACGTCTCGCGCATCACGGTGATCGCCGACGCCGAGGGACTGGCGATGGAGCAGGTGACCAAGCAGCTCAACAAGCTGGTCAACGTGCTCAAGATCGTCGAGCTCGACCCGGCCACCTCCGTGGGCCGCGAGCTCTACCTCATCAAGGTCCGCGCCGACGACGCCAACCGCACCGCGGTGCTGCAGATCGTCGACCTCTTCCGCGCCCACGTCGTGGACGTCTCGCCGACGTCGGTGGTCATCGAGACCGTCGGCTCGGAGTCCAAGGTCAAGGCGCTGCTGGGCGCCCTCCAGCCCTACGGGGTCAAGGAGATCGTCCAGTCCGGCGCCGTGGCCATCACGCGCGGACCGCGATCCATGACCGATCAACTCAAGGAGAAGTGAAGCACCACCATGGCAGCTGAGAAGTTCTACGACGACGACGCGGACCTGTCCGTCATCCAGTCCAAGAGGGTCGCGGTCATCGGCTACGGCTCGCAGGGCCACGCCCACGCCCTCAACCTGCGCGACTCGGGCGTGGAGGTCGTCGTCGGCCTGCGCGAGGGCTCGTCCTCGGTGGCCAAGGCCGAGGAGGCCGGGCTGACCGTCAAGCCGATCGCCGAGGCGGTCGCCTGGGCCGACGTCGTGACCATCCTCGCCCCCGACCAGGTCCAGGCCGCCCTGTACACCGAGCAGATCGAGCCCAACCTCAAGGACGGCGCCGCGCTGCTCTTCGCCCACGGCTTCAACATCCACTTCGGCTACATCGAGCCCGCCGCCGGCCACGACGTCATCATGGTCGCCCCCAAGGGCCCCGGCCACACCGTGCGCCGCGAGTTCGAGGCCGGCCGCGGCGTGCCCGTGCTCGTGTGCGTCGAGCAGGACGCCTCCGGCAATGCCTGGCCGCTGGTCCTGTCCTACGCCAAGGCCATCGGCGGCACGCGCGCCGGCGCCATCAAGACCACCTTCCGCGAGGAGACCGAGACCGACCTGTTCGGCGAGCAGACCGTCCTGTGCGGCGGCGTCTCCAAGCTCATCCAGTACGGCTTCGAGACCCTGGTCGAGGCCGGCTACCAGCCCGAGATGGCCTACTTCGAGGTCTGCCACGAGATGAAGCTCATCGTCGACCTCATTAACGAGGGCGGCATCTCCAAGCAGCGCTGGTCCTGCTCCGACACCGCCGAGTACGGCGACTACGTCTCCGGCCCGCGCGTCATCACCCCCGACGTCAAGGAGCACATGAAGGAGGTCCTGGCCGACATCCAGGACGGCTCCTTCGCCAAGCGCTTCATGGACGACCAGGCCGCCGGCGCGCCGGAGTTCAAGAAGCTGCGCGCCCAGGGCGAGGCCCACCCGATCGAGAAGACCGGCCGGCAGGTGCGCTCCATGTTCGCCTGGCGCGCCGACGTCGACAAGGACTACACCGAGGGCTCCGTGGCCCGCTGATCGGGCGGCGGCGCCGGCCGGCAGTGCTGACTGATGACGCCGACCATCGGCGTCGATCGACGGCGCCGGCACTGACGGCGCCGGCACCCGCCGGTCGGCGGCACTGACGGCGCGACGATTGCGGACGGGCGGGTCCGCGCACTGCTCAGGCGGGGCGCGGACCCGCCCGCCGTCGTCCTCCCCTCGGGGCCGGACGGGGCGGGCGGTGCTCGACCGCGAGAAGACCGGTCGGATAGTCTTGAGCGGGTGACCGACGTCGAGGGGGAGGGGAGAGACCCGTGCTCACGCGCTTCGAGGTGTCGGGCTTCAAGAACCTGAGGGACGTCGTCGTCGACTTCGGGCCCTTCACCTGCATCGCCGGGCCCAACGGCGTGGGGAAGTCGAATCTCTTCGATGCGATCCAACTGCTCTCCGCCCTCTCCCGCACCTCGTTCTCGAGGGCCTTCGGCGAGATCCGCGCGGGCGGCGGTCAGCGCGGAACGGTCCGCTCCATGCTGTCCCCCCGGGTGCTGGCCGGCGAGGAGAACCTGAGGCTCGCGGCGGAGCTCATTGTCCCCGGGACGACGGAGATTGTGCACCGCAATGTTCGGCTGCAAAATACATTCCTGCGCTACGAGATCGAGCTGTCCGTCGATGACTCGGACGGAGTCGCCCCGCGCCTCGGCGTCGTGCGTGAGTCCCTCGCGCCCCTGAGAATGGAGTCGCTGCCCGAACCCATGCGGGCCGTCTGCGCCGACTACGTGATTGAGTGGGATTGGAATGATATAAGTGATATATTCGTGACATATCCTCTACGACGCTGCGAAAAAGGTGTTCCCACCATCTACGTCCGCGATACCGCATTCGACGAGGAAAGAGGTCCCTACGACTTCATGGACTCCGTCGAGGTCGACGGGATGGAGGCGACCGCGTTGAGCATGGCGGACCTGTTCGTTCCGCCCGAGGTGCGCGCGGTGCGCTGGGAGATGGCCTCGTGGCGGTTCTTGTCCCTCGAGCCGAGCGTCATGCGCGCCGCGGACAGCGTCGACGAGGTCGGTCCGATCTCGGCCACCGGCGCGCACGTCCCCGCCTTCCTCCATCGGCAGGAGCAGCGCACCGGGAGCGCGGTCTGCGACGAGGTCCGCCGGGCCGTGTCCGCCCTGGTCGATATCCGGAGTCTGCGGGTCGTCCCCAATGGCGACTTCCTGGAGCTGCGGGCCCGGCTGGGGGAGGGCCCCGAGTTGCCGGCGCGCTCGCTGTCGGACGGGACGCTGCGCTTCCTCACCCTGGCGGCACTGGGAGTATCCGATGATATCGGGCTCATCGCCCTGGAGGGGCCGGAGAACGGCATTCACCCGGCGAAGATCGAGGCGATGCTCGAGCTGCTGCGCTCGTTGTCCCAGCCGGAAGAACCGGAGAAACCGGAGGAGAAGAACTATTCTGATCCGTGGTCCCGGCTGGAGTCGACTGATTCGACCGAGCCGATTGATCCGATCGGGCCGAAGAGCGGACGTCTGCGCCAGGTGCTCGTCAACACCCACTCCCCGTACCTCGTCGAGGAGGTGCTGCGGCGAGCCCCGGATGACGTCTTGTGCGCGGTCCTGTGGACGCGTCAGGACCCCGACGGGCGGCGCAGCTCCTCGGCCTCCTTCCATCCGCTGGCGGGCACCTGGCGGGTGCAGCGGTGGAAGGAGCGGGGCGGGCCGCGCGCCATGGCACCGGTGTCCCGATCCCGGCTCGTCGATTATCTGCGCGACCCGGCCGCCGAGGACACGGGGGATGACGCGTGAGCGGCTACTGGCAGTGCGCCCTCGTGTGCGAGGGAAGATCGGACGAGCCCCTGGCGGAGACGCTGCAAAGTCTTATGCTCGCCTGTCGTCCGGGCGATGATATTGCAGTCGAGGTATACCGCCCCGAGAAGGCCAAGGATCGTAGTGTCGCCGCGAAACTGGCGGCCATTGCCGCTGATGATGTATACGATCTCATCTTCGTGCATCGTGATGCGGATAATGTCGGGTGGGAGGCTCGTGCTGAGGAGATCCGTTCAGCCGGGGAGAAGCGCGCGGTGCCGGTGATCCCGGTGCGCATGACGGAGACCTGGGCGCTCGCCCATCTCTGGGCGGAGGAGGAGTGTCGCAAATGGCTGGCCGACAATGCGAGTGTCGGGCGTTTGCGGGCCCTGGAGGAGATGAGCGATCCCAAGGAGGTGCTCCGCCGTTGGGCAAGTCGTGACAGAACCTCTCTTCTCGCCGGGGATGACTGGGGCAGGTTCCGTTCCGAGGCGATCCGGAGGATCGATGTCGAGAAACATGTCGCCGAGCTGGACGCTTGGAGGAGGCTGCGCGAGTGCCTCGAGGCCGCCATGATCAGGTGCAGGCCCCACCTGGCCGGGGAGTCGGCGGACTGACCCGGGGCGCGGGGCCCGCTCGGGGTGAGCCGGTCGCGTCGCAGAGCCGTTCCCGGGATGGCGGCCGGCCCCTACATCGGGCGGAGCCGGCCAGGACGTCTCATCCCGACCGCGGGCCACTCCGGCCCCCGCTGTCGCAGTCCGAGCACGCTGGCGGGGCGGAAAAGGTGGCCGGCGCGTACTTTTAACGCCTCAGTTCCGCGATCGTCCATCGCAGAAGAGCGCAATGACGCCGTTTCTCGGATGCGCGACGTCGCGCGGCGACCTTAAAAGTACGCGCCGGCCACCTTTTCGCGGGCGGATCCCCTGGTGCGGCGGCAGTCCTCGAACTGATCACCGCCATGGCGCGCGACACCGGCGAGTTCCCCGGTGCGGTGAAGGCTCCCGCGGGACTGCCTCGTGACGACCCCGGGCGGCCTCGCCAAGGCCGATGTTCCGAAGGTCGAGGGGCTCTTCAGCGGCCCCGGGATCGCAGCGCGGGCGGGAGGGCGTGGCGGAGTCCGGGTCCTCAGCCGCGGCCCACTCGGGCGGCGCTCCGACGGCGCTCGCGGCCGGGGCGCCCCGGGTCCGCGAGATCGCCGGATAACCGCCGAGATCGTCACTTAACCCGCGAGTACGTCACTTAACCCGCGAGCACGTCACTCTAGCAGACGTTCTCGCGGGTTAAGTGACGTGCTCGCGGAGCCGGGGCCCGGGCATCCGGGAGCCGGAGGCGGCGGCGGGGTCGAGGGAGGTCGCGTGGAGCCGGACCGAGTCGGAACGGGGGATCGGGGCCGAGTCCGCAGCGACGCCGAACTCGACGCGCACCGGGACCGGACCCGTGCGTGCGGGACCCGGCTTGCGTAATGCGAGCCCGGTGCAACGGAATCCACCCCACCTCGCGCCGTGCGAGCCCAGCGCGACACAATCCATCTGCGCTCGATTCTTGCGAGCCCGCCTCGCACAATGCGACCTGAGGTGACATCACCAAAACGACTCCCCCCGGGGGGCGCGGTCGCCGGGACCAGCGGAATCCCCGGGGGCGCGGTCGGGACCAGCGGAATCCCCGGGGACGCGGCCGCCGGGACTTCGGGTGCAGGCCCTACCCGGCCGGGGAGTCGGCGGACCGGCCCTCCTCGCGGGGCCCGCCCGGGGGTCCGCTCGGGGCGAGCCGGTCGCGCCGCAGGCGGACCCGCACGGCCAGCAGGGCCATGGCCACTCCCATGAGCCCCACGAGGAGGGCGGCGCCCCGGCCGGGCCCCGTCCCCACGACGGCCCCGACGCCGGTGGACAGGGGGCCTCCCGGCCGGGCCCCGTCCCCACGACGGCCCCGACGCCGGTGGACAGGGGGCCTCCCGGCCTCAGGAGGGGTTGGAGGACGCGGTCGACGAGGACGCCCGCGCACAGGTAGGCCACCAGGTAGCCCATCTGGGTGATCAGGCTGATCGTCCCCCAGGTCCGGGCCTGACGGGCGTTGTCCACCTCGCCGCGCACCAGGACCTCGGCCCCGGCCTGGGACAGGGGCAGGCTCGCGAAGGTGAGGAAGCCGCAGGCGCTCACCCACCAGGCGCCCGGCCCCAGCGGCACCAGGACCATGGCGGCGCCGGTGCCCGCCAACCCCGCTGCCAGCAGCGTCGTCGGCCGGGCATTCTTCATGATGGTCACCAGACTCGCCCCGACGAGCATCCCGGTGGCGGCGATCGTCTCGATCGCGCCCATGGCGGCCGTGCTCACCATGGGCATGAGGATCGGCTTGATGAGCACCTGGAGCACCCCGATGGCCAGGGTCGCCACGGTCATGAGGGCGACGAGGAGGCGCAGGCCCGGGTGGGAGGCGATGGTCCGCCACCCCGCCATGAGGCCGCCGCCGGAACCGGCCTGCTCCGCGGCCACCCGCTCCTCCTGTGCAGGCGCCGCCTGGGCGTTGCGCGCACCCGGACTCCGGGCGCCGGCCGTCCTCAGGACTCGGCGCACCGTCGCGGTGCAGGCCACGGTGACCAGGCACGTGGAGGCGTCGATGACGACCAGGCCCCGCACGCCGATGAGCGGCATGAGCAGGCCCGCGAGCGCCGGCGCCAGGAGGTACTTCGCCGCGGAGGCCAGTTGGAGCAGGCCGGAGGCCCTGACGTAATCCTCCCGGGGGACCAGGTCGGTGACGCTGGCCCGCAGCGCCGGCTCGGTCAGGGCCGCCAGGCAGGACGAGACGACGGCCCCCGCGCACACCTGCGCCAGGCGGGGTCGGGGCGAGGACAGGGCCAGCAGGATGATGGACAGGCCGAGGACCGAGCCGGCGTCGCCGATGATCATCATGAGGCGGCGGTCGTAGCGGTCGGCCAGGGCCCCGGCGGCGGGCGCCAGCAGGACTATCGGGGCGAAGGAGCTGAGCTGGACGGCGGCCGCGGAGGAGGCCGTGCCGTGGGTGGCGAGCATGACCACGGCCAGGCCGAAGGCCGTCAGGCCCGTGCCGAGGGAGTTGATGAAGGAGCCCAGGACGAGCAGGCCGACGTGCCTCATGACCGCTCCGTCCGGGGCCCGGCGGCGCTCGGCGGGTGGTGTCCGACGGCGTCGGCGACCGCCTCGGGGGACGTCTCGTGACGCGCAGCGTCGGGGTCGTGCACGACGGCGGGGGCCGTCTCGTGGGGCCCGACGGCGGGGCGGTGGTTGTGCGGCATGGGTCTCCTCCTGGAGTGGTCGGCATTCATACTAACCGACCGTCGGTCGAGAGGCTAATGGACGGCGTCCGCGCCGGAATGAGCCGAGCCCATGTCGGAATGGCCGACGCCCGCCCCGGATGGCCGACGCCCGCGCCGGAACGGGCCGCGCCCGCGCCGGATGGCCACTATGCGAGCCGCGCGTCTCGCATGGTGGCCGCGCCCGTAGGGTGGGTCCATGACGCAGACCATTGAGCTCGCAGTGATCCCGGGTGACGGCATCGGCAAGGAGGTCGTGCCCGAGGGCCTCAAGGTCCTGGCCGCCGCCCTGGAGGGGACCGGCGTCGAGGTCGCCACCACCGACTTCGACCTCGGCGCCGACCGCTGGCACCGCACCGGCGAGACCCTCACCGATGCCGACCTGGAGGCTATCAAGGGCCACGACGCCATCCTCCTGGGCGCCGTCGGCGACCCCTCCGTCCCCTCCGGAGTCCTGGAGCGCGGCCTGCTGCTGCGCCTGCGCTTCGCCCTCGACCACTACGTCAACCTGCGCCCGGCCACGTACTACCCGGGCTCGCCCACGCCCCTGGCCGATCCGGGCGAGATCGACTTCGTGGTCGTGCGCGAGGGCACCGAGGGCCTGTACTGCGGCAACGGGGGAGTGGTGCGCGCGGGCACGCCCCACGAGATCGCCACCGAGGTGAGCGTCAACACCGCCTACGGGGTCGAGCGCGTCGTGCGCTACGCCTTCGAGCGGGCCCGCGCCCGCCGGGGCCGCCTCACGCTGGTCCACAAGCACAATGTGCTCGTCAACGCCGGCCACCTGTGGCGGCGCACCGTCGAGGCCGTGGGCGCGCAGTACCCCGACGTCGCCGTCGACTACAACCACGTCGACGCCGCCGCCATCTACATGGTCACCGATCCGGGCCGCTTCGACGTCATCGTCACCGACAACCTCTTCGGCGACATCCTCACCGACGAGGCCGGCGCCGTCACCGGCGGCATCGGGCTGGCCTCCTCGGGCAACATCAACCCGGACGGCGCCCTCCCCTCCATGTTCGAGCCCGTCCACGGCTCCGCCCCCGACATCGCCGGGCGGGGCGAGGCGGACCCGACCGCCACCATCGGCGCCGTGGCCATGCTGCTGGAGCACCTCGGCCGGGCCGGCGACGCCGCCCGGGTGCGCGCCGCCGTGAGGGCCGACATGGCGGCCCGGGCCGAGGCGAACGGGGCCGGGGCGCCCCTGGTGCGCTCCACGAGCGAGATCGGCGACGCGATCGCGGCCGCCCTGCGGCGCTGACCGGCATGCGACCGCCC
>ERZ772973.488-NODE-488-length-18884-cov-92.6623_pt1 | contig 18884 bp, 16 predicted proteins | sample MGYA00580672_ERZ772973 | MGnify/ENA primary metagenome ERZ772973 (study PRJEB29015, sample SAMEA2737938) | human oral metagenome | biome: human oral; feature: human-associated habitat; material: dental | place: China | collected 2152 ... | reverse complement strand
GCCCCTTCCACACATCGCCCTGCGCACCCGCTCCAATGCGCTCCTCAAGAATGTAAACCGAGCCCAGACGCTCCATGGCAACCTCAGGATTTAAGAGATGGGGGGCCTGGGAAGCCCCATGACGAAGGGCGCGAGCGCCCGGTCAGGATTGTGCCATACCCGGGCCGCCGCGAGGGCCTTCTGGGCCCCTCCGCGCCCGACTCGTCGTGAGGCCCCCCCCGACCCACTCCGCCCCGGTCTCAGTCCGTGGACCGCACGAGCCACCAGGCGGCGTAGGGCGGGACCGGGACCTGGCCGTCGCCAGCGCCCTCCAGCGTCGTCGACCCGGCGGGGACCGTGTCGGTCAGGACGTCGACGGCGCCGAGCACCCCGTACTCGGCGAGCCGCCACGCGGGCACGCTCCGCCACTCGGGCGTCACGTTGTACACGCCCACGAAGGAGCCGCGCGGGTGGTCGCGGAAGGTGACCAGGACGCCCTCGTCGTCGACGGGGGCGACGACGGTGCGCACGTCGGCCCGCAGCTGCGGCAGGGAGGCGCGCACCCTCCCCATGCGGACCAGGTCGGTGAAGACGCGGCCCGCCACGGTGGAGGCGTCGTGGCGGCGCTCGACCGCGGCCTCGTCCAGGACGGGGCGGCCCGCCCACCGGGAGTCGGACTCGTGGCCGGGCTCGGTGTCCCAGTTGGGGTCGTTGAACTGGCCGAGCTCGTCGCCGCTCCAGATGACCGGCACGCCGCCCCAGCCGTAGATGATGGCGTTGGCCAGACGCAGGGCGTTGAAGCGCTCCTCGAGCCAGGCGCGCAGCTCCTCCTCGCGCCACTCCGGCGTGGACTCGTCGATGCCCTCCACCGCCTCGGCGGCGGCCTCCAGCCCGATGAGGGAGGCCGCGGTGCCGGCGATGCGGCGGTCGTTGGTGACCGGGTTGTACTGGAAGACCAGTCCGCGGGCGTCGCTCATGGGGTAGGAGCCGCGGTACCAGTCGGCCAGGAAGACGCGGTGCCAGTAGCCGTTGAGGCCGACGGCGTCGGCGTCGGCGTCGCCGATGGCCCAGCCGATGTCGTCGTGGCAGCGGATGTAGGTGATCCAGGTGGCGGTGGAGGGCTCGACGGGCAGGGCGTCCAGGGCGTGGGCGGCCAGGACGACGTTGCGGGTGGCCAGCATGGACCAGATCTGGACCATGAGGGAGTTGTGGTAGGCCAGGTCGGAGACCTTGCCGGTGTACTTGCCCTGGCCGAGGTACTGGAGGAGCTCGGTGGGGGCGACGATCGCCTCGGCCTTGAGGTCGACGGCCGGGGTCGCGATGCGGGTGATGGCGCGCAGCACCTCGGTGATGGCGTGGACCTCGGGCTGGCCCTGGCAGTCGGTGCCCTTGCGCTTGATGGTGAAGGCGATGGCGTCCAGGCGCAGCACCTCGACGCCCTTGTTGGCGAGGTTGAGGATGATGGAGGCGAACTCCACCATGACGTCCGGGTTGCGCCAGTTGAGGTCCCACTGGAAGGAGTTGAAGGTGGTCCACACCCACCCGTTCATCTCGTCGTTCCAGGTGAAGTTGCCGGGGGCGAAGTCGGGGAAGATCTCGGGGAGGGTCTTCTCGTACTCGTCGGGCTCGGTGCGGTCGGGGTAGACGAAGAAGTAGTCGCGGTAGCGCTGCTCGCCGGCCCGGGCGCGCCGGGCCCACTCGTGCTCAGCGGCGACGTGGTTGAGGACGAGGTCGATGACCAGGCTCATGTTCTGCTTGCGCAGCTCGCCGGTGAGGTGGGCCAGGTCGTCCATGTCGCCCAGGTCCGGGCGAACCGAGCGGTAGTCGGCCACGGCGTAGCCGCCGTCGGAGTCGCCGGGCCGGGGGGTGAGCAGCGGCATGAGGTGGAGGTAGGACACGCCGAGCTCGCGCAGGTAGGGGATGCGCTTCTCCACCCCGCGCAGGTCGCCGGCGAAGCGCTCGGTGTAGCCGGCGTAGCCGATGCGGGAGGGGTCCTGGATCCAAGTGGGGTCGAGGGTGCGGGCGAGGTCGAGGTGGCGCAGCTCGGGGTCGCGCTCCACGTAGGCGGCGGCGGCCTCGGTCAGGACCTCGGCGGCGGCGCGGGTGGCGGCGGGCTCGCCGTAGAGGGTGCCCAGGCCGTCGATGAGGTCGGGGTACCAGCGCTCGATGCGGGTGGTGAGGATCTCCCGCTCGGGGCGCGACAGCCCGGAGGGGCCGAGGACGGTGTCGACGGCGTCGCGGACCTCGGCGGGGACGACGGCGTCGTCGGAGCAGGCGGACCAGGTGGAGTCGGAGGCGGGGGGTGCGGACGTGGAGGCGCTCATGCTCCTATGGTGACCGATCGGCTCATCGTTTAACAGGTGTTCGCCGCACCGAGTCGCGCCCGGCGGAGCGACCGCCGCGCCGTCTCGGATGGCGGCCGATGCGGACGCCACTTGGCCGCAGAGCCCCATCGGGGGCACCCTAGGCGTCATGACATCAACTCCCGAACGTCCCGTCCCGCCCGTCGTCCTGGCCATCGCCGGCTCGGAGGCCTCCGGAGGCGCGGGCGCCCAGACCGACCTCAAGACCTTCCACCAGCTCGGCGTCTTCGGCTGCACGGCCCTGACCTGCATCGTGTCCATGGACCCGGGGGCCGGTTTCGACCACCGCTTCGTGCCGGTGGACCCCCAGGTCATCCACGACCAGATCGAGGCCTGCGTGGGCGTGCACACGGCGATCGCCGCCGTCAAGATCGGCATGCTCGGCACCGCCCCCACCATCGACGTCGTCGAGGCCGCCCTGGAGGAGTACCGGTTCCCCACGGTCGTGCTCGACCCGGTGCTCATCTGCAAGGGCCAGGAGTTCGCCTCCGCCCGCGCGGTGGACGACGCGCTGCGCTCCAAGATCCTGCCGCGCGCCACCATGGTCACCCCCAACCTCTTCGAGTCAGCGACCCTGGCCGGCGTGGAGGAGATCACCAGCGTCGAGGCGCTCAAGGACGCCGCCAAGCGCATCCACGACCAGGGCGCGCCCAATGTGCTCGCCAAGGCGGGCCCCTCCCTGGGCACCGGCACGGCCCTGGACGTCTTCTACGACGGCCGGACGCTGGAGGTCCTCGAGGTCCCGGCGGTGGGGACCGAGCGCGTGCACGGCGCCGGCTGCACGCTGGCGGCGGCGGTGACCGCCGAGCTCGCCAAGGGGGCGACGCCCCTGGAGGCCGCGGTGACGGCCAAGGACGTCGTCGCCGCCTCGATCGGCATGCGGGGGAACATCCCCTTCCCCTACGTCTACCAGGGCTGGTATCAAGGCTGAGACCGCAGTCGGCGAACCCCGCCGCCCGACCCGTCCGAAAGGCCCGTGCGAATGGCTTCGTCGTTCCAGAACTCCCTCGCCGTCCTGGCGAAGGCGCGCTTCCCCGTCCTGTACGTGGAGACCTTCGAGGAGCGGCGGGCCCTGGCCGCGATCCGGTCGACCATGGAGGGCGGGATGCTCTCGATGCCCCGGCCCATTCACACGTGGAGCATCACCACCGGCTTCGTGGACCCGGAGGGCAGGGCGAGCCCGGGAACGACGGATCCGTTGCGCGCGCTCGACGCCGCCCTGCGCGTCGACCGGGCCGCCACCTTCGTCTTCTTCGACCTTCACGCCCACCTGGGGGACGGGGCCCGCCCCGCCGACCCGGCGATCGTCCGCAAGCTGCGCGAGCTGGCCGCGGACTTCCAGAACGGGCCCCTGGCGCGCACGCTCATTATCGTGGCGCCGGCCCTGAGGATCCCCCCGGAGCTCGAGAAGGACGTCCACATCCTCGACTTCCCGCTGCCCGACGAGACCGCGATCCGCCGGATCCTCGACAATCTCATCGCCGCCAACGCCGGGAACAGCCGCCTGCGGATCGACCTGACCGAGATCGACAAGGACCGCCTGGTGCGCGCCTCCCTGGGCCTGACCGAGACGGAGGCCGAGGGCGCGCTCGCCCTGGCCATGGCCTCGGACGGCGTCCTGAGCACCGACGACGTGAACACGGTGCTGCAGGAGAAGAAGCAGGCGGTGCGCAAGAGCGGGCTGCTGGAGTACGTCGACACCGATATCGACCTGACCGGGGTGGGCGGCCTGGACAATCTCAAGCGCTGGTTGCGCCGTCGGGACAACTCCTGGCTGGCGGAGGCCGCGGAGTACGGGATTCCGGCGCCGCGCGGCGTGCTCATCACGGGCGTGCCCGGCTGCGGCAAGTCCCTCACCGCCAAGGCCGTCGCGGCCTCGTGGCGCCTGCCCCTGCTGCGCATGGACATCGGCAAGGTGTTCTCCGGCGTCGTGGGTTCGAGCGAGTCCAACCTGCGCACGGCGATCCGCTCCGCCGAGGCCGCCGCCCCCGCCGTCCTGTGGGTCGACGAGATCGAGAAGGGCTTCTCCGGCGTGGGCGCCACGGGGGATTCGGGCACCGCCTCGCGCGTCTTCGGCAGCTTCCTCACCTGGATGCAGGAGAAGACCGCCCCCGTCTTCGTCATCGCCACGTCGAACAATGTTCAGTCCCTTCCGCCCGAGCTGCTGCGCAAGGGGCGCTTCGACGAGATCTTCTTCGCCGACCTGCCCGCGCCCGACGAGCGCGCGCAGATCTGGGAGCTGCACGTGCGCAAGCACATCCATGCGGCCCCGCGCCACGCCGGCTTCGTATTCGACGACGCCCTGCGCGCCGATCTGGTCCTGGCCACGGAGGGGTTCTCGGGGGCGGAGATCGAGCAGGCCGTCATCGCGGGCCTATTCGACGCCTTCTCCGAGCGCCGCGACATCACCGGGGACGATCTGCGCCTGGCGGTGGAGCGGTCGGTGCCCCTGAGCGTCACCCAGGCGGAGTCCCTGGCCGCTCTGCGCGCCTGGGCGGGTGAGCGGGCCGTATCGGCCAGCGACAATCGTGTGGAGACATCCCCGCACGCGCCCGACCCGATGATGGCCCCCGCGGGGGTAGATTCGAGTCGGGCCCGTTACGCGCCGGCCGGCAGGCGGGTCGAGTTCTGAAGAGGTTGACGAGGAGCGAGCCCATGAGCCTGTCACTGGTTCTGATCCCCCTATCGATCGCCGTGGCCGCGGCGTCCCAGGCCCGCCAGATCCGCCCCTCCGACGTCGAGGCGGGCAACGAGGTGCGCGTCGAGTCCCGGATGCGCGACGAGACGCTGCTCGTCGCGGCCCTTGAGGATCTCGGCGCCACGGTGCGCCGGGCGGACGACGGCGTGCTCCTGGCCAAGACGCCCGACCGCGCCCTGACCATGAGGCGGGACGCCGCCGGACTGTGGAACGCCTGCTTCGCCGGGACGTGGACGCCCGACGGCGCCCGCGCCTTCGTCGAGGACCTGGACCGCGCCTACGGCCTGCAGGTGCAGCGGGCCGTCATCCGGCGCCTGGAGGAGCGCGCCCCCGAGGCGGGCATGCGCATCACGTCGCAGAGCGTCGACGACGACCGCGTCGTCACCCTCGTTATGGAGGTCGAGCGAGCATGAGCACCGCGCACCCCGACGGACCCGCGAGGCGGGCGCTGAAGGTGTCGGTCGCGCCGGACGGGACCGTCACCGCCGAGACGATCGGATTCACCGGCAGCGCCTGCCTGTCCCAGATCGGCGTGCTCGAGGACCTCCTCGAGGCGACCACCGTCCGCAGCGCGTTCACCGACGAGTACTTCGCCGCGCAGACGCAGACGCGGTCCGAGGCCCGCGTCACGACCCGGGAGGGCATGGACCTTGGCACTTGACAGAATCGACGTTCTCGTCGACCAGAAGCCGTTCACGTGGAAGCTCGTGAATTCCTTGTGGATCGCACCCATCATCATCGGTATGGGATTGTTCTCCCTTATCGGATGGCTGTGGGCCGGAATTCTGGCGAGGTCCCCGAAGGTCTGGCGCATTGTCACTGTTTGGGGGGTCGTCGTCGCCCTGTCATTTATTTCAATCGCCCTGGGCGATGACAAGGACTCCGCCTGGAAGACCCTGGGCGGGACTCTCTTCATAATCTCCTGGTTCGGCTCCTTCGCCCACGCCCTCATCATACGGGGCACCGTCCTGAGGGAAATCGTGTCCCGCGAGGACGAGCTCGCCCGCCTCCGCGCCCTGTACGGCACCCATCAGGTCCCGAGCCGTTCCACGACGGCGCGGGCGCCGGTCGACGATCGCCTGTCCCAACGGATCCCATCCCACGACCCGCTGCCCCCCGAGCTCGAGGTCGATACGAGTCAGTACTACGAGCAGTCGCCTCCCCGTACCGCGTGGGCGCCGCCGTCGGCTGCGACGCGGTCCCCGTACGCACCGCCGGCGTCGACCCCCGCCGAGTCGCGGCCCTCGTCCGCGCCGGCGGCGTCGACACCCGCGCCGTCGGCGGCGATCCCCTCGGAGCCCGCCCTCGTCGACGTGAACACGGCCCCGTCCGCAGCCCTCCTCGACCTGCCCGCACTCGACCGGGTCACCGTCGAGCGGATTGTCGCCGCGCGCGAGGAGCGCGGCGGTTTCCACGACCTCAACGACCTCACCTCGGCGGCGGCGCTCCAGCCCCATCAGCTCGTCGCCCTTCAGGGCCGGGTGTCCTTCAGTCGGTTCAAGCGTCCCGGCACTCAGGTGCACGGCCGTATTCTGGACCTGTGACCCGGCAGTTCGTACGGGTCGCCCGCTTCATCGCCCGGACCGGGGCGGAGGGCCCCGGCACCCGCTCGGCGCTGTGGGTCCAGGGCTGCACCCTCCGCTGCCCCGGCTGCTTCAACCCCCACCTGTGGGGCGTCCGCGGCGGCCGCATGACGGCGCCGGAGCGGATCGCCGCAGATATCCCCCTCGACGTCGAGGGCCTGACCCTTCTGGGCGGCGAGCCCTTCGAGCAGCCCGGCGCCCTCGCCGAGCTGGCGCGTCTCGTCCGGGCCCGCGGGCAGACGGTCATGACCTTCACCGGCTACGAGCTCGACGAGCTCCGCTGCGCCGCCTCGCCCGCCGTCGCCGACCTCCTGAATCACACCGACCTGCTCGTCGACGGGCGCTTCGAGGTCGACCGCCTCGACACCGCCAGGCCATGGGTCGGATCCACCAACCAGCGCTTCCACGCCCTGACCGACCGCTACGCCGGACTCGTCGATCGACTCACCGCCCTGCCCGACCGCCTCGAGATCCGCGTCGCCCCCGACGGGCGCGTCGACGTCAACGGGTGGAGCGACACGGCCTCGCTCGAGACCCTGCTCGACGGTCTGCGACGACGCCCTCCCTCGGCGGCCCGGCCCCGGTGAGCGCCCGCCCGATCCGCCGCACCGGCTCGGGGCGCGCCACCGCCCACCGGCTCGCCGATCCGGAATCATCACGGATCCGCCCGAGCGCCCCAACCGTGTTGAATTAGGGATAGGCTGAATCAACATTCTGCGGGATCCTGGGAGGAGACCATGCGCCCAACCGGTCTGGACCGCCGGGACCAGTTGCGCCGCGACGTCGACGAGATCCTCGCCTCGGAGCGCAACGGCGCCATCACGCGGATCGCCGAGACCTCCTCCATCGACTTCAAGGAGGAGGCCGGACGGCGCAATGGCCCGGACCTCGAACCCGGCAGCGAGCAGAACCCCACGGCCGCCGTGAAACTCGCTGACGAGGTGGCCTGCATGGCGAACTCGCCGGGCGGCGGCGCCCTCATCCTCGGCGTCGAGGACGGAACCGGCGTCGTCCTCGGAACCGAGCTGAACACCGACTGGCTCCGCCGGCGCATTCATCAGGCGATCGACATAGCGCCCGATATCGAGGCCCGTCACGTCGGGGGCCAGCGCATCCTCGTCCTGTACGTGGCCGAGTCGCGCGAACCGGTGCCGGACACCTCGGGCCGCCTGCGGTGGCGCGTGGGCGACTCCTGCGCACCGGTGGATCGCACCGAGTGGTGGCTCCACCGCGGGCGGGCCCAGGACCACGACTCCATGGCGGATCGCTCCGCCCTCACCGCCCGCGCCGTGACCGCGGGGGCCATGGCCCTGGTGAGGGCCGATCTCCGGGCCGACGACTCCGAGACGGACACGGACATCCTGCGCAGGATCGCGGCGCTGCGCTCCGACGACCACCTCTCGCAGGCGGCTCGCCTGACCCTCACACCGGCGCGGGCGACGCTCATCGACCTCACGGTCCTCGATGCTCCGGGCGGAGCCGTCACCAACCGGGTCGTGGCCGACCCCGCGATGTCCCTCCTCGAGCAGATCGACGTCATCGAGCGCGCCCTGGCCGTGCTCAACACCTACTCGACGCAGTCGGCCGACCGCTTCGCCCTGTCCCCGCAGCGCCTGGTCCCCCAGTCGGCGGTGCGCGAGGCGATTCTCAACGGGGTCATCCACCGCGACTGGAACTCGGGCGAGCCGACCGAGGTCCGCTGGATCTCGTTGGACTCCACGCTCGTGGTGCGCAGTCCGGGCGGGTTCACGGGCGGAATCAACTCTGCGAACGTCCTGAGCAACCGGCACGCGCGCTATCCCGCGCTGGCGGACCTGTTCCGCGCCCTCACGCTGGTCGAGAAGCAGGGGCTCGGGGTCGACCGCATGTACACGGCCATGATCCCCCTCGGGCACCGGCCGCCCACGATCGTGGAGGAGCCCGGTCCGCACGTGACGTGCACGCTCATCGGCGGCGACCCCATTGCACCGATTGCAGACCTGTTCAAGCAGATCCGTCCACTGCCCCGCCAGCGCGACACGCGCGTCGTCGTGATCGTCGATCTCCTGCTGCATGCGCCCTTCGTCTCGCTCGACGCCGTCGGCACGGCCCTGCAGACGGACCCGGAGGGAGCCGGGGCGGCGCTGCGGGCCGCCGCGCAGTGCACCGCCCCGGACGCACCGCTCATCGACAGGTACGACGACGCCTGGCTCCTCGGGGCGACGGCGCGAGAGGCGGTCATGCCGGCTCGAAGGGCCCCCTGGTTCGCCGACGTCGTCGCCTATGCGTCGACGCGCTTCGATGAATGCCGGAAGACCGTCCGCCTGTGGTGCCAGACGTTCGGGTCGATCAGCACCGGCGACCTCATGCGGCTGGCGGGAGTCTCCCGCGGTACGGCGCAGAAGGCTCTGACGACCATGACCGGACGGGGCGAACTCCGCCGCACCGGCTCGGGGCGCGCCACCGCCTACCGGCTCGCCGATCCGGAATCATCACGGATCCGCCCGAGCGCCCCAACCGTGTTGAATTAGGGGTAGGCTAAATCAACATTCTGCGAGATTCCGGGGATGGTCGGCCGTGCCGCCGCCCGCTGCCGCTATCCCGCGCCACTGTCCCGCGCCGTCAGCCGAGCTCCCACAGCGCGGCGACCGGCACGGCCCACAGGCGACCGCCCAGGTGACGGGAGCGGTCGTCCGTGGTGAAAACGACGCCGGCCACCAGGCGATCACCGATCCTCCCCTCCAGCCACCGCAGGTGCCTGGCGTCGGCGGCGGACGCCGAGGAGGCGGCCTTGACCTCGACGGCGATGACCCGGCCGTCGTCGAGCTCCAGGATCAGATCTATCTCCCGCCCGTCCGGGGAGCGGTAGTGACTGATCGTGAACCGCTCCTCGCACCAGGTGCTCTGACGCATGAGCTCGGCGGCGACGAAGGCCTCGAGCAGTCCCCCCAGGGCGCCACCGCGCACCAGATCCTTGAGGGTGTCGGGCGATGTCCGGGTCAGCCGCATGGCCAGTGCGGAGTCGGTCAGGAGGTACTTGGAGCGCCCGACCTCGCGCTTGAGCAGGTTCGGCGTCCAGGGCGGCAGCCGTTCCACGAGGTGGAGGGCGCGCAGGAGCTCCATGTACGACGTCGTCGTCGAGGCGCTGAGGTTGACCGCGCCGCCCAGACGGGCGACCACGGTCTCGGACCCCTGGGCGGCGGCCAGGCCGGCGAGCAGGGAGCGCAGTCGCCGCGGATCGGACAGGCGCGAGAATTCGCGCAGGTCGCGCCCCAGCAGCCGGGAGACGTAGCTCTCCAGCCAGTCGGCCCGGTACCGCTGGGGCAGACGGCAGGCCTCGGGCATGGATCCGGCGGCCAGCAGGTCGACGTAATCGGCGCGCCCCATGCCGGAGCGGTACTGCGCCTCCAGCGCCCCGCGGAGCACCGCCCGGACGAAGTCGTCCCGCCGCCCGGCCCTCTCGCCCTGACTGAAGCCGAAGACGCGCGTGCCGACGACGCGCCCGGCCAGGCTGTCCCCCGCGGGCTGGGCGGCGGGCATGGTGACGGAGCCCGTCAGAAGGAAGCGCCCGCTGGTGCGGTCGGAGTCGACGGCCGCCTTGAGCGCCAGTGCAAGCCCGGGAACGCGCTGGAACTCGTCGATGACGAGAAGGCCCTCCGGCTCCAGAGCCAAGAAACCGCGCGGGTCCGCGGTTGCGGCCTCGCGGGTCTCCGCATCGTCCAGGGTCAGGAGTCGCGCCGGCCGGTCGGCGGCTTCGACGATCATGGCCGCCAGGGTCGACTTGCCCACCTGCCGAGCGCCGATCAGCTCGACGGCGGGGAAGACGTTCAGCAAGTCCTCCACCCGCCCCTGCACATGCCGTGGGAGAAGGTCATCCATGGCGCGAGCCTAGGATGCGTCGTAAAACGGTGGCAAGGTTTGTCGTGAAACGGTGGCGGGGTTCGCCGTGAAACGGTGGCGGGGTTCGCCGTAAAACGGTGGCGGGAACGAGCGACGATCATCACTAGTTAGATTATCTAGTAACCAGATATTCTATCTACATGTCCGACTCCACCGCCCGCCTTCTGCGCGGCTTCCTCGAACCCTGTCTCCTCGCCCTCCTCGAGGGCGGCGCCGACTACGGCCTGTCCCTGGCCCGGCGCCTGTCCGCGGCCGGCCTCCGGGAGATCCCCGGCGGCAGCCTCTACCCCGCGCTCACCCGCCTGGAGCGCCGCGGCCTCGTGACAACCGCCATCCGCCCCTCCACCTCCGGTCCGGCCCGCAAGTACTACGAGCTCACCTCCGCCGGGCGCACCGAGCTCGCCGGCCGCCGCGAGGAGTGGCGCGCCTTCCGCGCCGCCTTCTCCGCCGTCCTGGAGGGCGCGGCGATGAGCGCCGAGGTGAACGCATGAGCCCCGAGGACGCCTGGTACCGCGGTCTGGGCACCGAACTGGCCTCGCGGGGCGTGATCCCCCGGGAGGTCGATCGCGCCGTCGCCGACGCCCGCGCCGAGGCCGCCTGCGCGGGCCTGGCCCCGGCGGACCTGTTCGGCCCCGCCGTCCTGTACGCCCGCGACCTCGCCTCGGCCCTCACGCAGGACGTCACGCAGGACGGCCCCGGCCACCGCCGGAGGGACCCGGAGCGGGCGCTCGGCCCGGTCGTGCTGAGGCTGCGCGGCGTGAGCGTGCGCCGCGGCCGCCGCACCGTGCTCGCCGACCTCGACCTGACGGTGCGGCGAGGCGAGGTGGTCGCCGTCGTCGGCGCCAACGGAGCCGGCAAGTCCACCCTCCTGCAGGTGTGCGCCGGACTGCTGCGAGCCGGCTCCGGCACCGTGGAGCGCACCTCCCGATTCGGCTACGCGCCCCAGCTCGACGCCCTCGCCCCGCTGCTCACGGTCGACGAGCATCTGCGCCTGTTCGGGGCGCTCGACGGCGCGAACCGGAGCCGCGCGGTGTCCACGGGTCACCGGATCCTCCAGCGCCTGGGCTGGAAGCCCGACGGCGACCAGGTCGTGGGCGCCCTGTCCGGGGGCACCCGGCAGAAGATCAACCTCGCCCTGGCCCAACTCGCCTCCCCGGATCTGCTCCTCCTCGACGAGCCCTACCAGGGCCTGGACGCCCTGGCCTACGAGGACCTGTGGGCGCTCATCTCGGCCTGGCGATCCTCCGGCGCCGGGGTCCTCCTCGTCACCCATTTGCTGCGGGACATCGACTTCGTCGACCGCGTCGTCGAACTGCCCACCCCGGAGGCTTCCGCCCACCGGGCCGTCGCGGAGCGCGCCGCATGAGCGCCGTCGCCACGACGCGGCCGGCCGACGCCGCCCCCGCCCCGGCGCCCGCGCACCGCCCCCGCCTCCTGCGCACCGCGGGACTGGTCGCCCTGATCACCCTGCGCGAGATCCTTCGACGGCGCGGGGCGCTCGCCCTCGCCCTCCTGCTGCCGCTCACCTTCTACCTGGCGCGCATCGACGTGCACTGGACGGCTCTGCGCCTGCTGTCGATCGGCCTGGGCTGGGCGGCCGCGACCCTGGGCCTGTTCACCGCGGTCTCCTCGCGCCCGGTGGACCGCCGGCTCGCCGCGAGCGGGGCCAGCCCGACGGCGCTCGTGGCGGGCAGGCTCGTCGCGATCCTGGCGCTGGGCTGGACGATAGCCGGGCTGTACGCCGTCCTCGTCCAGCTCACCATCGGCGATAAGCTGATCCACCCGGCCGCCGTGGCGCCCATGCTGCTCGTCACCGTGGCCGTGGCGGCGCCCCTCGGGCCGGTGGCCGCCGCCCTCGTCCCGAGGGACCTGGAGGGGGCGCTCCTGCTCCTGGCGGTCATGGCCCTCCAGCTCCTCGTGGATCCGACCGCCGACTGGACGCGGGTGCTGCCCCTGTGGTCGACGCGCGAACTGTCCAGTTACATCGTCGAGGAGCTGGGGCCCGGGGCCGGCGACTACCTGTGGCGCGGGCTGGCCCACGGGGCCGGTTTCGCCGTCGGGCTGACGACGCTGACCTGGCTGCTGGGCGCGTGGCGGCTGCGGGTGGTGCGTCCGCCCGAGCCGCGCTGACGCGCCCCCGAAGCCCCGCGGAGCCCCGCGGAGACCGCCGTCTGCGCGGCTGCCCGGTCTCAGGCCGGGCAGCCGCGCAGCCGCACCGACAGGCAGGTCACGCAGCCCTCGAGCTTCTCGTACTCGGAGATGTCGACCTCGACGACCTCGTAGCCGCGCGACCGGAACAGCTCGGCCGAGCGCGGCGCGTCGGCGGCCATAAGAAGCCGGTCGCCGCCCAGGAGGACGACGTGCGCGCCGCTCTCCTCGGGCACCGCGAGGAAGGAGTCCCACACCGACGGGTCGTCCACCAGCGGCTCGTAGCCGATGACGGTGCCGTCCGGCAGGGCGGTCACGGCGGACTTGAGGTGGAGCACCCTGGTCAGGGGCACGCCGATCGTCTCGGCGCCCTCGGGGGCCAGGTGCTCGCGCAGCTGGCGCAGCCCCTCCTCATTGGTCCGGCCGCCCTGGCCCACCCAGACCCTTCCGCCGTACTTGAGCACGTCGCCGCCGTCGAGCGTGCCGGGCGCCTCGATGCGCTTGACGTCGTAGCCGAGCGCCGTCACGGCCCGCTCGGCCGCCTCCACCTCGGGCTTGCGCTCATCGGCGCCGGGGCGCGTGACGACGGCGGTGCGCCCGTAGACGACGACGGCGTCCTCGATGAAGACCGAGTCGGGGCAGTCGGGGGCGGGGTCCACCTCGATCGTCTCCCAGCCCTGGGAGTGGAGGGCGTCGACGTAGCCCTCCCACTGCCTGCGGGCCAGGTCCAGGTCGATCGCGCTGCGCTCGATATGGGTCACCAGCCCCTGCGCGAGTCGGGGGCTCGGCCTGCGGACGAGTGCCTTGGCGATCTCCGTGGTCTCCATGCGATGGCTCCGGTTCCTGGGAGGCGGTGCGCGACGTGTTCGAGCGCTCTTCGCCCCAACGCTATAGTGAGGCTCCACTCGGCGCGAACCGCCGGCCGCCTCCGGACACCTCGCGGGGCTGGCCGGGCGGCGCGCGGCCGACGAGCGCACGAGCACACGAGCGAGGCCCCATGGATGCACACCCCGGCGACGCCCATCGCCCCGCGGAGCCATCCGCCGAGATCGCGCAGGCGTCCGCCGGGGCGGCCGGGGAGGGGTCCGCCGCGGGCGGTATCCGGCGCAACCTCAAGGCGCGGCACGTCAACCTCATCGCCATCGGCGGGGCCATCGGCACGGGACTGTTCGTGGGCACGGGCGCCTCCATCTCGGGCGCCGGGCCGGGCGGCGCCGTCGTGTCCTACGGGGTCATCGGCATCGCGATCTACTTCATGATGACGGCGCTGGGCGAGATGGTCACCCACCGCCCGGTGGCGGGCGCCTTCGAGACCTACACCGGCGAGTACGTCGAGCCGGCGCTGGGCTTCGCCGTGGGGTGGATGTACTGGTACTCGTGCGCCATGACCATCGCCGTCGAGTTGGTCGCCTCCTCCATCATTATGAAGTACTGGTTCCCCGGCTCCCCCTCCCTGTTGTGGAGCGTTCTGTTCCTCGGGACGATCCTCGCTCTCAACCTGTTCTCCGCCCGCGCCTTCGGGGAGTCCGAGTTCTGGTTCGCGGGGATCAAGGTCGTCACCATCATTGTCTTCCTCGTCCTGGGCACGGCCATGATCGTGGGCCTCATCGGCGGTCACGAGGCGGGCCTGACGAACTGGACGATCGGCGAGGCCCCCTTCGTGAAGGGGTGGTCGGGCACGTTCTCGGTGCTCATGGCCGCCGGGTTCGCCTTCGTCGGCGTGGAGTCCGCGGCGGTGGCCGCCGGCGAGGCGGAGAACCCCCGCCGGACGATGCCCCGCGCCATCAACTCCGTGTTCATCCGGATCATGCTCTTCTACATCGGGGCGATCGCCGTCGTCGCCACTCTCGTGGCCTACACCGACCCCAGCCTTCTGAGCGCCTCGGAGGAGAACATCGCGGCCAGCCCCTTCACGATCGTCTTCGAGCGGGCCGGCCTGGCCATCGCCGCCGCCCTCATGAACGCCGTCGTGCTGACCTCCGTGCTCTCCGCCGGCAATTCCACGCTCTACATCGGCTCGCGCCTGCTGTACTCGATGGCGGGGACCGGGCGCGCGCCACGGCTCTTCGCCCGGACCTCCTCGCACGGCGTGCCCGTATGGGGGGTGCTGGCCACGGTCGCCATCTCCATGCTCGGATTCCTGTCCTCCCTCGTGGGCGACTCGGTGGCCTACACCTGGTTCTACAACGCGACCGGCCTGACCGGATTCATCGTGTGGACGGGCGTGTGCCTGGCCCACCTGCGGTTCCGCGCCGCCTGGAGGGCCCAGGGGCGCAGCGAGGGGGACCTGCCCTACCGGGCCCGGTTCTTCCCGGTGGGGACGTGGTTCGCGCTCGTCGTCTTCGTGGGGGTGATCATCGGGCAGGGGGCCGCCCTGATCGTGTCGGACTCCGGCTTCACCTGGTACGGCCTGCTCGCGGCCTACATCGGCCTGCCGATCGCGGTGGCGCTGTGGCTCGGCTACAAGCTGGTGCGCGGCTCGCGCCCCACCCCGCCCGCCGAGCTCGACCTGTCCGCCGACGACGTCCGCTGAGCCGGGGCCTGCGAGCCCCGCGCACCGCGAAGGCTATTCAGCGGGTTCATGGCGGCGTCCTTCTTGGAGCACTTGAATGCGGTTGGACCACTCGAATGCCGTTTGACCACCGTCCAACCGTCGTTCTCGAGGGTGAAACGCGCATCTCGACGCCCGGGGCGCGGCGGCGTCGGGCGCCGCGGTCCGCGAGATCGTCGGGTAACCGCCGAGCACGTCACTCAACCCGCGAGCACGTCTGCTAGAGGTACGTGCTCGCGGGTTAAGTGACGTGCTCACGGGTTAAGTGACGATCTCGCGGGTTAAGTGACGTGCTCGCGAGCCGGGGCGCGTCACGACATGCGAGACGCCGTCCCACCATGCGGGATGCGCCGTCGAGGCGAAGCGGGGAGACGCACTCGAACGCCTTCGCAACAACCCTCCGGACGGGGAGGACCCGCCCGAGCAGACCGCCACCACGACCCTCACGTCCCACGTCTTCAAAACCACCCCCGAATCACCTTCCCGTCTCGCCGGTGCCGGGACAGCGCCTTCAGGACCTGTCAGCCACGATCTCGACGAACCCGGCGAAGCGCTCGTAGTAGTCGTCCTGGAGGGACCTGAAGGTCTCCCGCAGGAATCCCGGCTCCTGCTCGTACTCGCTCAATCCCCGGTAGTAGAACGCCTTCTTCGAGTCGAGCACGATGAACGGCATGATACCGTTGTCCAGGCACTGCTGGAACATGAGAATCCGCCCCACTCTGCCATTGCCGTCCTGGAAGGGATGGATGCTCTCGAACCGGTGATGGAAGTCGGCGATGTCGTCGAAGGTCATTCTCGCCGGGGTGCGGGCGATGAGATCCTCCACGGCGAGCGCGACATGCTCCGGCGCCACCGTCTCGCGTCCGCCGACCGCGTTGGGAACGCGCTTGTACTCCCCGACGGCGAACAGCGGCCGTCTCGCATCGGCGGTCCCCCGCTTGAGGATCCGGTGGTAGTCCTTCATCATCTCGGCGGTGATCGGCTCACCGAGGCGGTCGATCATCTCGTCGAACAGCTCGAAGCTGTTGACGGCCTCCACCACGTCGTCGACTGCGACGTTCTCACCCGTGATGGTGCGGGTCTCGTAGATGTAGCGGGTCTGCTCCTCATCGAGCCGGCTGCCCTCGATACGGTTGGAGTTGTACGCCATGAGCACCTGGTTGAGGTGGTACAGGCCGCCCTTCATCCGCGTTCGGCGCTGATCTCGCAGAGTCCGGGCGAAGCTGCGGGGGTCGATGGCGTACTCGTCAGTCATCGCGGCTCCTTCATCCGGGATGAATATATCCCGGCCGCGACCGCCTCGCGCGCTCATTCGCAGGCCAGCCGGCGGCTCACTCGTAGGCGGGCTCGACGTCGCGGGCCATGTTCGCGAAGCGGGCCAGGTGGCCCTGGAATGCCACGGGAATGGTGCGGGTCTGGCCGTTGCGGTGCTTGGCCACGATGATGTCCGCCTCGCCCGAGCGGTCCTCCGGGTTGTAGTACTCCGGGCGGTGCAGCAGCATGATGATGTCGGCGTCCTGCTCCAGGGAGCCGGACTCGCGCAGGTCGGACATCTGGGGCTTGTTGCCGGTGCGCTGCTCGGGTCCGCGGTTGAGCTGGGCGACGGCGACCACGGGCACGTCCAGCTCCTTGGCCAGCAGCTTGAGCGAGCGGGAGAATTCGCTGACCTCCTGCTGGCGCGACTCGACCCGCTTGCCCGAGCTCATGAGCTGGAGGTAGTCGATGACCATGAGCCCCAGGTTGTGCTGCTGCTTCATGCGCAGCGCCTTGGAGCGGATCTCCGGCATGGTGAGGTTGGGCGAGTCGTCGATGAACAGCGGCGCGTTGGAGACGGGGTTGTAGGCCACGGCGACGTCGGTCCAGTCCCGGTCCTCCATCTGGCGAGAACCGCGCAGCTTGTTCATGTCCACGCTGGACTCGGCGGCCAGAATGCGCATCATGAGCTCCATGCGCCCCATCTCCAGGGAGAAGTAGCAGCTGGGGATGAGCTTGCCGTCCGCGCCGTGGGAGTGGATCGAGGCGGAGCGGCAGAAGTCGACGGCGAGCGTGGACTTGCCCATGGCGGGGCGCGCGGCCACGATGATCATCTGCCCGGGGTGCAGGCCGCCGGTGAGCTCGTCGAGCTCGACGAACCCGGTGGGCACGCCCGTCATCTGGCCCTGCTCGCGGGACTGGCCGGCCTCGATCTCGAGGTTGACGGCGTTGAGCAGGCCGCCGACGGCCATGTAGTCCTCCTTCTCCCGGTCCCGGTGGGCCACGGAGTAGACCTCCGCCTCCGCCATGGTGACGAGCTCGTCGATGTCGCCGGCGTCGGTGGAGTAGCCCAGCTGGGTGATGCGGGTGCCCGCCTGGACCAGCCCCCGCATGAGGGACTTCTCCTTGACGATGCGCGCGTAGTAGCCGGCGTTGGCGGCCGTGGGCACCTGCGCCATGAGGTCGGCCAGGTAGGGGGCCCCGCCGATGAGTTTGAGCTCGCCGCGCTTGGCCAGCTCGTCGCCCACGAGGAGGGCGTCGGCGGGCTGGGAGCGGTTGTAGACCTCCACAATGGCGTCGAAGATCATCTCGTGGGCGGGCTTGTAGAACTCGGGGCCGTGCAGCACCTCGATGACGTCGGTGATGGCCTCCTTGCTCATGAGCATGCCGCCCAGGGTGGCCATCTCGGCGGCGATGTCCTGGGGCGGGACCCGGTCGAAGACGCCGTCGAAGCGGGCCCCGCCCCGGTCGTCGGAGCCCCTGGCGGAGCCGTCCCCCGCGTCCCGGCGCCGGAAGTCCTGAGTCGGTCCGGCGCCGGAGTCGTAGGCGGGCTCGGGAGGGTCGTAGGACGGCTCCGGTCCGGGATCGTTCTCCGCCATGCCTTCCTCCTGCCGTGCGCCGGTGTCGGGCCCCGACGGGGCCGGGGCGGGACAGCCCGGCCTCGCGACCCTAGCGAGCGGAACCACCGCCCGCAAACGGGTGCGACGGGCGGGCTGTGGATAACTGGTGCTCACCTGTGGATGTCCGGGGCCATCGCCCGCGAGACGGCCCGGATGCTGTGGACAACTCCGCGCCCACCGGCCCCTCCCCGCCGTCGGGGATCCATGGCGAACCCTATGAATCGTTGTGCTTCCAACGAAGTATAAACCTTCGACGGACTCAGCCGATCGGCCGAGACGATATGTGGAAAACTCCGTCGGCCTGTGGACAACCCTCAACCTCAGGTTCAGGGTTGCACTCCGGGGCCGCCCGTCCGGACCCCCGGGGCCCGAGTTATCCCCAGGCCGCCCGTGAAAACCGGCCGCCCGCGGGAGCCGGGTCCGCCCGCGGACGGCACCCCCCGTGAGCACCGGGGCGCCCGTGAGAGACTGTGGGCCCGTCTTCCTCGGAGCGCACGTGTCCTCTCCTTCCACCGCCGGCCTCGACCGGCGCATCCTCTCTCTCGCCGTTCCCGCCCTCGGGGCGCTGGTGGCCGAGCCGCTCTTCGTCCTCATCGACTCGGCGATGGTGGGCCACCTCGGCGCCACCAGCCTCGCCGGCCTGTCCCTGGCCTCCAGCGTCCTGACCACCGTCGTCGGCCTGTTCGTCTTCCTCGCCTACGCCACGACGGCGACGACGGCGCGGCTCTTCGGCGCCGGCGACCGCCGCGGCGGGCTGCGCGCCGGCGTCGACGGCCTGTGGCTGGCCGCCCTGCTGGGGGCGGGGGCGGC
>ERZ772973.487-NODE-487-length-18900-cov-16.2874_pt1 | contig 18900 bp, 18 predicted proteins | sample MGYA00580672_ERZ772973 | MGnify/ENA primary metagenome ERZ772973 (study PRJEB29015, sample SAMEA2737938) | human oral metagenome | biome: human oral; feature: human-associated habitat; material: dental | place: China | collected 2152 ... | reverse complement strand
ATGAATAAGAAGCCTTCTGCAACACCATCTCAAGAAGGTCAGATGAATAAGAAGCTTTCTACAACAGATTCTATGAGTACAGCTAAGGGTACGAAGGAAGTGGATCATAGCATGACTGATGTGAAGGGGGAACACCCAACTTCTAAGCCGATGGTAGATACAATGAAAAAAAATGATAAGCCTACGTTACCAAACACTGGTGAAGCTCAAACAGCTACAGCTACCATTGGTTTCTTAGGACTAGCCTTGGCAGGAATTCTTAGCCTTCTAGGTTTTAAAGCAAAACAAGAAGATTAAGGTTCAAATCATTTAAAAATTACTAAAAATAGTGTTATACTAAAGCCAGTATAACACTGTTTTTATCAGGAGATTGGCAAATGGGAAAGACAATTTTACTCGTTGATGATGAGATGGATATTCTAGATATCCAAAAGCGCTATCTTGTGCAGGCTGGCTATCAGGTTTTAGTGGCTCGAGATGGCGTAGAGGGATTAGATCTTTTTAAAAAGAAATCTGTTGACCTGATCATCACAGATATCATGATGCCAAATATGGACGGTTATGACTTTATCAGTGAAGTTCAGTCTATCGCACCTGATCAACCTTTTCTCTTTACAACGGCTAAGACCAGCGAGCAGGATAAGATTTATGGCTTGAGCTTGGGGGCGGATGACTTTATCTCTAAGCCTTTCAGTCCGCGCGAGCTGGTTCTAAGAGTCAATAATATCTTGCGTCGTATTCAGCGTGGGGACGAGACAGAACAAATTGAGCTCGGTGATTTGGTGATGAATCATGTGGTTCATGAGGTTCGCATCGGGAAGCATTTTTTGGAATTAACAGTGAAGTCCTTTGAACTGCTCTGGATTTTAGCTAGCAATCCTGAGAGAGTTTTTTCAAAGACGGAGCTTTACGAGAAGGTGTGGCAGGAAGACTATGTAGATGACACCAATACCCTTAATGTTCATATCCATGCACTCAGACAAGAATTGACCAAGTATGCCAGTTCAGACACTCCTGCCATCAAAACTGTCTGGGGTCTGGGGTATAAAATGGAAAGGCCACGAGGTATAAAATGAAATTAAAAAGTTATATTCTAGTAGGATATCTGATTTCTAGTCTATTAACCATTTTGCTCGTGTTCTGGGCAGTTCAGCGAATGTTGATCGTGAAAAGTGAGATTGATTTTCTAGTTGGAATGACCTTGATTGCTAGTTTTATTGGAGCAGCAGTCAGTCTCATTCTCTTATCGCCAGTATTTTCTTCCCTTCGGCATCTGAAAAAACAAGCCCAGGATATAGCCAGCAAGGATTTTGGAACAGAGATTGAAGCCAAGGGACCTATTGAATTTCAGGAGTTGGGTCAGGCTTTTAATGATATGTCTCATAACTTGCAAGAAACGTTTGCATCACTTGATGAAAGTGAGCGCGAAAAGGGAATGATGATTGCCCAGCTTTCTCACGATATTAAAACTCCCATCACCTCTATTCAGGCGACTGTGGAGGGGATTTTGGATGGAGTGATCAAGGAAGAGGAGCAGATTCATTATTTAACAACCATTAGTCGTCAGACAGAGCGTTTAAATAAACTAGTGGAAGAATTGGATGTTTTGACTCTTAATGCCCAGCCTCGATCAGAATCCGATGGAGAAGCTGAAATAGTCTTTCTAGACCAGCTATTGATTGAGGCCATGAGTGAATTTCAGCTATTGATTGAGCAGGAAGAGCGGGACATTTACATTCAAGTGTCTCCTGAGTCTGCAAAAATTAAGAGTCATTATGACAAACTTTCCCGTATCTTGGTCAACTTGCTAAATAATGCTTTTAAGTATTCAGACCCAGGAACTAAAATCGAAGTTACGGCTCAATTAACTGAGCAAGTCTTGACAATCAGTGTGAAAGATGAAGGACAGGGCATTGCTCCCGAGGATTTGGATAAGATTTTTAAACGCCTCTACCGTGTGGAAACTTCACGTAATATGAAGACAGGTGGCCATGGTCTGGGCCTTGCGATTGCGCGTGAGTTGGCTCATCAGCTGGGTGGAGAAATAACGGTCGAAAGCCAGTGTGGTCTAGGAAGCACCTTTACATTTGCTCTCAACTTAACATAGATCCTCAGTAAGTGGTGAATGCTTTTAATTCATGGTGTAGAAAAGATAAAACCAAATTCAAGTTTTTTCAAATCTATCCCCCTATTTTTAGGGGGATTTTTATTTTATACTATAGTTAGAAAATGATCGAGAGGTTTTTGAAATGGCAACAAGTTTTCTGTTCTTTATTTCAGTTTTTCTGGCGGGGATTCTTTCCTTTTTCTCCCTCTGTATCTTACCGCTTATGCCGGTTTATGTAGGAATCTTGTTAGATGAAGACCAGCCGAGGACGTTCAAGTTTCTAGGACGAGAGGTTTCTTGGTATGGGATGGTCAAAACACTCTGCTTTATAGCGGGATTGTCGACTGTATTTTTAGTCTTGGGCTATGGTGCCGGTGCTCTAGGGCAAGTCCTATACGCCCCTTGGTTTCGCTATCTTTTGGGTGGAATTGTCATACTATTGGGAATCCACCAAACGGGCGTCATCAATATCCAGCAGCTGCAAAAGCAAAAAAGCATCCAGTTTAAACAGAATAGTAAACGGAGTGACTTGCTTAATGCCTTTATTTTAGGGATTACTTTTAGCTTTGGTTGGACACCCTGTGTAGGGCCTGTTCTGAGCTCTGTATTAGCGATTGCTGCTTCTGGAGGAGATGGCGCTCTTCAGGGAGGCTTGCTTATGTTGGTTTATACACTTGGATTAGCCCTTCCATTTCTAGCTATGGCTTTGGCTTCCGGCTGGGTATTACAGCGCTTTGCAAAACTCAAACCTTATATGGGAACACTTAAGAAAATCGGTGGGGCACTCATCATCCTCATGGGAATCCTGCTTATGCTCGGAAATCTAAACGCTTTAGCGTCACTATTTGGATAAATATTATATAATTAAAGGAGAACTATCATGAAAAAAATCGCTACTTTTACAATGGCTACTCTTAGTATCTTTGCCTTGGCTGCTTGCTCCAGTCAAAAGTCAAATTCAGACATGAAAAAGATGGACGACAGCAGCATGATGAAGAAAGATAATATGAAAAAAGACGACATGAAGAAGGAGGATATGAAAAACTCTAGCATGTCTGATGATAAAATGAAAAAGGATGATATGAAGGACTCGTCTATGATGTCCGACAGTAAGTCTGATATGAAAGATGACATGAAATCCAGTGATTCAAGCATGAAGGATGAAATGAAAGATTCATCTGAAATGTCATCTGATAAATAAAATTATCAATAAGGCTGGAAGTCGTCAATTTTGTCGGCTTTCTCCTTGTTTAGAGAGGAAAAAATACTATGAGAAAACTGTCTCTATTAACCGCAGGGCTGCTTTGCGTAGGATTATTGGGAGCTTGCTCAAATCAGCAAATGAATTCGGAAGCTTCTAAAAGTGATAAAAGTTCCATGACTAGTAAGGCAAATTCTAATCAAGCTACAAAGATGGCCAAGGACTTTAGTCTGCAAGGAGTAGACGGCAAGACCTACAAGTTGTCTGATTTCAAAGGCAAGAAAGTCTATCTAAAATTTTGGGCTTCTTGGTGCTCTATCTGTCTATCCACTCTTGGAGATACCAATGACTTGGCTAAGGAGCAGTCAGGAAAAGATTATGTTGTCCTATCGGTGGTGTCTCCAACTTTTAACGGAGAAAAGTCTGCTGATGATTTCAAGGAATGGTACAAGTCTTTGGATTACAAGAACATGCCAGTTCTTATGGATACTAAGGGAGAATTGCTGAAAGAATACGGTATTCGATCCTACCCATCTGCTCTCTTTATCAATAGTGATGGCTCACTTGCTAAAACTCATGTGGGCTACATAAGCAAGGAAGATATTGAAAAAACACTAAAGGAGATCAAGTAGAAAGGAGTAAAGAAAATGGAAAGTAAATGGAAGATTTTTCTGGTTTTAATTGGTTTGCTTTTCTGTTTTGGCCTATTTTTCCTAATCAAGGGTTCCGTGTCTATTAGCTCATCTCAGGCTAATATTGAGCAAATCAAGAAAGCCTCAATGAGCAAAACAGAAACTGTATCCCAACGAAAGAAAGAAGATGTCAAGGAAGAAGATAAGCGAGAGATCTATCTGGCTGGCGGCTGTTTCTGGGGAGTAGAGGAGTACTTTTCTCGTGTGCCAGGTGTAATTGATGCTGAGTCTGGCTATGCAAATGGTAAGGGTGACACGACCAAATATGAATTAGTTTCCCAAACTGGCCATGCTGAGACTGTTCACATCACTTACAATGCCAAGAAAATTTCGCTAAAAGAAATTCTGCTTCACTATTTCCGCATTATTGATCCAACTTCTAAAAACAAGCAGGGAAATGATCAGGGTACCCAGTATCGGACAGGAGTTTATTATAAGGATGAAGCAGATTTGAATACCATCAATCAAGTTTTTGATGAAGTTGCTAAGAAATATGATAAGCCTTTGGCTGTTGAAAAAGAGTCTCTGAAAAACTTTATCAAGGCAGAAGATTATCATCAGGATTACCTAAAAAAGAATCCTAATGGATATTGCCATATCGATGTCAATCAAGCTGCATACCCTGTTATCGAAGCTAGTCGCTATCCTAAGCCTAGCGATGAAGAGATTAAGTCCAAGCTCTCGCCAGAAGAATACGCAGTCACACAAAAGAATGACACAGAGCGAGCTTTTTCTAATCGCTATTGGGATAAGTTTGATGCTGGTATCTATGTGGATGTGGTGACAGGAGAACCTCTCTTTTCATCAAAGGATAAGTTTGACTCAGGCTGCGGTTGGCCGAGTTTCACCCGTCCTATCAGTCCAGATGTTGCGACTTACAAAGAAGATAAGAGTTTCAATATGACTCGAACGGAAGTTCGTAGTCGGGTTGGGAATTCCCATCTGGGCCATGTTTTTACAGACGGTCCTAAGGACAAGGGCGGCTTGCGCTATTGCATCAATAGTCTGTCAATTAAGTTCATTCCAAAAGCTGAGATGGAGGAGAAGGGCTACGGTTATCTTTTGGATTATGTTTAAGAGCATTTTGATTGGAAATTTGCTATAATAAATCCAGTATAAATAAGGAGTTGAATCTTGTGTATTCAATTATGATTGTAGAGGATGAGTATCTGGTAAGACAGGGGATTGCGTCCTTGGTAGACTATGAACAGTTTGGTATGCAAGTTATTGCTCAGGCTGAAAATGGAAGAGAAGCTTGGAAGAAATTTCAGGAAAATCCTGCTGACATCCTGCTGACCGATATCAATATGCCACAGATGAACGGCCTCGAACTGGCCAAGCTAGTCAGGGACCAGGCTCCCAAGTGCCATATCGTTTTTCTGACGGGATATGATGATTTTGACTATGCTCGGACGGCCATTAAGCTAGGTGCAGATGACTATCTTCTTAAGCCATTTTCCAAGGATGATGTTGAGGAAATGTTGGCTAAGGTGCAGACCAAGCTTGATAAGGAGCGCAAAAAAGCCCAGATTCAAAACTTGGTTGATCAGGGACAGCACTCTGAGTTGGAAGAGGCTATTCATGCGCGTCTAGCTGATTCAGAATTAAACCTGAAAAGTTTGGCTTTTCAATTGGGGTTTAGTCCGTCCTATCTAAGTGTTCTTATCAAAAAAGAATTAGGCTTGCCCTTTCAAGATTATCTGATTCAAGAGCGGATGAAAAAAGCAAAACTCTTACTCTTGACCACAGATTTGAAGATTTATGAAATAGCAGAGCAGGTAGGTTTTGATGATATGAACTATTTTTCTCAGCGCTTCAAGCAGGTGGTTGGGCTGACACCTCGGCAGTTTAAAAAAGGAGAGGAGAAATGAAACGATATCCGCTTCTTATCCAGTTGATTGTCTATATTTTTCTGCTGGTTCTTTTGCTCTTGGGATTTGTTGGGAGTCTTTACTATCAGACTAGCTCGGGGACTATTCGACAGCTGACAGAGCGGACGACGCGTAATAGTATGGAGCAAAGCGGGCAGTTCATAGCTTCCTATTTGCAGAAATTAAAACAAACTACCTCCACACTGAGCAAGGAAGAAACGATTCGTAAGTTTGCTCAGAATCAAGAAAGCAGCGAAACGTCAGTACAGGCTTTGATGAAAACCATTATTGCGACTGATCCGGATTTAGTGTCGGCAGTATTGGTTACCAAGGACGGGCGCGTGGTCTCGACAGATTCTCAAATCAGTATGCAGACATCCTCTGATATGATGAATGAAAAATGGTATCAGGAAGCTGTTCATACCAAAGCCATGCCTGTCTTGACTCCTGCTCGCAAGGAGTCTCTGTCATCTGAGAAGGAGAAGTGGGTTGTTTCCGTAACTCAGGAAGTGGTAGATGAAGCAGGGCAGAATCTCGGTGTTTTACGTTTGGATATTGGCTATAACAGTCTCAAAGCCTATCTGGATCGGCTTCAGCTAGGAAAGAAGGGTTTTAGCTTTATTGTCAATAGCCAGCATGAATTTGTCTACCATCCCAAGAAGAGTGTTTATTCATCCAGTCAGGAAATGAAAGCTATGCAGCCCTATATCTCGGTCAAGGAAGGTTACGCGGACCAGAAACAGGCTTTTGTCTACCAGATTGACATTCCAGATAGTGATTGGACTTTAATTGGCGTCGCTTCATTAGAGCAATTGCAGATGCTTCAGTCACAGATGCTTTATTCATTTGTGGGAATGGGCCTTTTAGCACTCCTGCTGTGCTTGACTGGTATTTGGTTTGTTCTGCGTTTGTGGATTAAGCCTCTTCAGAATCTACAAGCAGTCATTCTGAAGATTGGGGCAGGTGACTCAAATCTGCGAGCGGAAGCTAAGGGTTCTCCAGAGTTGGTTGGCTTGGCTCAGCAGTTCAATAAAATGCTGGACCAAATCGAACAGCTGATGGAAGCTGTCAAGACTGAAGAACAAAATGTCCGCCGCTATGAGCTCCGAGCTCTCTCAGCTCAAATCAACCCCCATTTCCTTTATAATACCTTGGATACGATTGTCTGGATGGCTGAGTTTAATGACAGCAAACGTGTTGTTGAGGTAACAAAATCACTCGCTCAGTATTTCCGCTTGGCACTCAATCAAGGACACGAACAGATTGCTCTTAAAGATGAGATCGATCACGTTCGTCAGTATCTCTTTATCCAGAAGCAGCGCTATGGTGATAAGCTCCAATATGAGATTGAAGAGGATGAATCTCTAGCTGATTATAAATTGCCCAAGCTGGTACTCCAGCCCTTGGTTGAAAATGCCATCTACCATGGAATCAAGGAAATTGACAGACAGGGCATGATTCGGGTGACGTCGAAAGCAGAAGAGGGGCAACTGATACTGTCTATCTATGATAACGGCCGCGGCATTGATCTCCGCGACTCTACGGACACGACTCTCCCTCGCTTAGGTGGTGTCGGTCTGAAAAATGTCAATCAACGTTTGAGATTGCAGTTCGGAGAAGACTACCATATGGAAATCCAGTCCGAACCAAATACATTCACCCAGATTAGTCTTTATTTGCCACTAGATTCCGATGATTAAGTTCGCTATCCTTCAGTACTCAAGCCGGAAAATTTCCGGCTTTTTTCTTGTTTAGGAATGAAATAGGACTTTTACAGATGGCTTCTCCGATAAATGATACAAAAATGAGGATAGTGTAGCAAAATGTGGAAAAATTTAAATCGTTTGTTATAATAATATTGAAAACACATCTTAAAGGAGGTTGGGATGGAGTCTGGTTTATTTTTTGTTTCGGTCTTTTTGGCTGGAATCCTCTCGTTTTTCTCGCCTTGCATCTTTCCCTTGTTACCAGTCTACATAGGGATACTGCTGGATGAAGAAGAGCCTAGAGAAGTCAAGTTTTTAGGCAGAAAGATCGCTTGGACTGGTCTGATCAAGACCCTGTGTTTCATTGCTGGAATTTCTTTAGTTTTCTTTCTACTAGGCTTTGGTGCAGGATTCTTAGGCAGAGTGATTTACGATGAGAAATTCCGTTATCTGATGGGGATTATCATCATTCTGCTCGGAATTCACCAGATGGAGCTGATTAATATCAGGCAGTTACAATTCCAGAAAAATGTGGAATTTAAGAAGAACAGTCGTCGGAATGATTTTCTGTCAGCTTTTTTGCTTGGTATTAGTTTCAGTTTTGGTTGGACACCTTGCATTGGACCTGTCCTCAGTTCGGTTCTGGCTCTAGCTGCCTCTGGAGGAAATGGAGCTATCCAAGGAGCACTCTTAACACTGGTTTATACTTTGGGAATGGCCTTACCATTTCTCATCTTAGCTTTAGCTTCTAGCTTCGTTATGCGGTATTTTTCAAAAATCAAACCCTATATGGAGCTAATGAAAAAAATCGGAGGAGCTTTAATCATTTTTATGGGGATCCTTCTCATGCTCGGGCAGTTAAATGCTTTATCAGGAATTTTTGGATAAAAGGAGAAAAAGATGAAAAAAATTCTTTCGCTAGTTGTTGCTTCGATAGCTTTTCTGACACTATCAGCTTGTTCATCTGATGAAAAGGGGATGGATAGTCAAAGCCAGTCCAATACAAGTGTCCAATCGCTGGTTGCAGTTGGCCAGGAGGCACCGGACTTCACTCTTCAGTCGATGGATGGAAAAACTGTCAAGCTTTCTGATTACCGTGGGAAAAAAGTCTATCTGAAGTTCTGGGCTTCTTGGTGCGGACCTTGTAAGCGAAGCATGCCAGAATTGGTTGAGTTAGCTGGTAAAAAAGACCGTGATTTTGAAATATTGTCTATTGTAGCACCGGGTCTCCAAGGAGAGAAGTCTGTTGAGGACTTCCCAAAATGGTATCAAGAACAAGGATATAAGGATGTGCCCGTTCTATTTGACACGTCTGGTGCAATCTTCCAAGCCTATCAGGTTCGCAGTATTCCAACTGAAATCCTCATTGATAGTCAAGGAAAAATTGGGAAGATTCAATTTGGAGCAATCAGCAACGAAGAAGCAGAAAAGGCCTTCAAGGAGATGAAATAAAATAAAAAAAAGAATGGATGTGAAAATCCATTCTTTTCATTTTGTTCTGATTAAGCACTAGCGCCAGATGTTGCATCAGCATCTCCGCCGCCGTGACCACCACCAGTATCTGAAGCACCAGAAGTGGCATCGGCTGCTGCAGCTGCAGGAGCAAAAGGACCACTTCCTCCAACCAAGCGTTGACCAGTTGTTTTTAGATACCAATCTAGCCAAGGTTGGAAGTTGAAGACGATTTCGTTGATACCAGCGTAAGATCCATCAGGATAGTACATTGCTTGGTAGTTGTGGGTATTGATAACACCTGCTGGTGAGCCCGGCACGATTGTACGAACGTACTCTTGATCACCGTTACGAAGAACACCAACTACCCATTCTACGTTCTTCATGCGGGCAGCAGGAAGAGAGTTGTGTAGAGTTGAGAGACGGCCACCTGATTGGGATGGTACACGTTTGGCAAACATAGTGTCTGGATCTTGATGAGCGTTATTATAGTAAAGGAACTGGTTGTTATCATCTGCGTAAGTCAACTCAAACGGCATAGCCTTTAAGAACATGTCGATTTGGTTAACAGTCAGGATACCATGGTCAAGCTTGACATAGGTATCGCCAGAAACAGCACCAACAGCTTTTGCAGCTTTTTCTACCCATTCTGGATCGTCAGGGTCAACTTCTGTGATGGTTGTTGCGATTGGGTTCGTGACATCTAGGTCTTCAGGAGCAATTGGTTTAGGTTTTTTCAATTTTGAGACTACCTCAACATATTTTACAAAGTTATCCAAGCAAGATTCAAGGAATTTAACAGTTCCTTCGTTTGTGATGTTGCCTTTATTATCAAAAGCTTCTTTCGCTTTACCAAGAAGGAATTCATTTCCTGGTAAAGTATAAGCATTGACACCTGGAGCATCCAAGATCTTACGCAAATGTACTTGGGCACGAGACGTTCCTTGGTCGTAGTAGGAAGCTCCCACAATCATGACAGGCTTGCTTTCAAATGGGTGAACTTCATAAGAAAGCCATTCAAGGACGCTCTTGAGAGCTGCTGTAATGGTGTGGTTGTGCTCAGGAGTGGCAATGATGACACCATCAGCGCGCGTAATGCGGTTGTACAAAAGGCGCAGCTGGAAGGATTCGTCCCATTTTTCATCTTGATTAAAGAGTGGAACTTCATCAATTTCCAAGACTTCTAATTCAAATTTCAGTTTAAATTGTTTTCTGATGAATTCTAGTAATTTACGGTTGTATGATTGGTCTGCATTTGAGCCGACAAGTCCAACAAATTTCATGTGATTCTTTCCCTTCTAGTTCTTACAATTTTTCCCAGTCAAAGTTTTCAGCTTCTTGATGAAGAAGTGCTTGGGCACTTGATAACTTTTCTGTAATTTTAACAAACAAACGGAAGTCATCAAAAAGAGCGTCTAATTTTTGAATGGTTTCGAGATCAATTAAGTCTCCATTTTTATCAAAGGCTTGAAGTGAGTGAGAAAGTAGGAATTCAGAACCTGGCATAACAGAAGCCTTGAGTTCTGGTGAATCCAGAATTTGACGGAGTTGTAGTTGGGCACGAGATGAGCCCAAAGTGCCATAAGAGGCTCCTGTAATCATCACTGGTTTACCAAGTAATGGATAGATACCGTAAGACAACCAAGCCAAGGCACTCATAAGAACAGCGGGAATAGAGTGGTCATATTCAGGCGTTCCGATGATAACACCATCAGCAGCTTCAATTTTCGCAGCGATTTCTTTAACAATCTCTGGAACTTGCATATCAGACGGTTTGTTGAAAATAGGAATATCTTTGATTTCAATCAACTCGATTTCTGCTTTATCAGCGAAATGTTTTTGCATGTACTGCAGGAGTTGGCGGTTGGTTGATTTCTTTGAGTTTGTACCAACTAGACCGATAAATTTTAACATAGTAGGTTCCTTTCTGGATTTAGGATAAGATTTCTGGGCTGAGACCAGATGAATAAAAAATTTGATGATTTTCTGTAATAACGAAGGCTTCGATTCCATTTTCTTGTTCGACTTTCTCTAAGATGGAAGTAGGGCTCTCCCCGAATAAACGGGTCGTCCATATTTCACCATCGACGGACTTTGATGAAACAATCGTGAGACTAGCTAGTTGATTGTCGATTGGGTAGCCTGTGGTACGGTCAAAAATATGATGATAAACCCTGCCATCTACCTGCAGTTTTCTTTCATATATCCCTGAAGTCACGACAGACTGATTCTGAACGGACAGAAGAGCTAGGTTGTTTCCACGTGGCAAGCTTGGATTTTGAATGCCAATGCGCCAGTAACGATTATTCTTTTCATTTAGACCGATGGTTAAGATATTTCCACCAAGATTGATGAGGGCGGAGGTGACACCTTGTCCCCGTAGGAACGCAGCGATTTTATCCGCAATATAACCTTTGGCAAGGGCGCCTAAGTCGATTTTCATGCCTTCCATTGTCAGAAAAACACTGGAGGCAATTGCATCTAACTCGATACACTCAGGGTCAGTGAGTGACAGCGCTTGCTTGATTTCTTCTGGACTGGGAACTTTTGCATCTGCAAAGCCAATTCGCCAAGTTTGAATCAAGGGTCCCAAGGTAATATTGAGATGACTGTCCGGAGCGAGACTATGTTTTTTTCCCAACTCAATCAACTCAAACAAATCAGGATGGACACAAACGGGATGTTTACCGGCAGCGTGATTGATTTGCATGAGCTCAGAGCTGTCATCATTTGCACTAAAGCGCTTTTCATACAATCTCAGGAGAGAAAATACCTGGTCTAAAAGACTGTCGGCCTTTTCATGGAGAATCGAAATAGTGATAGTCGATCCCATTAAATGGATGGATCTAGAAATAAGATCCACTTTTATCACAACCTTCCCTATTAAATTTCTTAATCTTCTCTATTAGTATAACAGAAAGATACCGTTTTCACAATTGTAAATATATAATATTTTCAGAAAGATTGAAATTTTTTGTTTAAAATAAAAGTTATTTGCCAAATTTAAAAAAATTCTGAGCATATATCTTGTAAACGCTAACAGATACATGGTATACTAGTTTGGTAAATTAAATTTAAAGGTGGATTATTCTATGAGTAAAATTATTGTAGTTGGTGCTAACCACGCTGGTACAGCTTGTATTAATACGATGTTGGATAACTTTGGTCATGAGAACGAAATCGTAGTATTTGACCAAAACTCAAATATTTCATTCCTTGGTTGTGGAATGGCGCTTTGGATCGGGGAACAAATTGATGGCCCAGAAGGTCTCTTCTACTCTGATAAAGAAAAATTGGAAGCAAAAGGTGCTAAAATTTACATGAACTCACCAGTTCTTTCAATTGACTACGATAACAAAGTTGTGACTGCTGAAGTTGAAGGTAAAGAGCACAAAGAGTCTTATGACAAATTAATCTTTGCAACTGGTTCAACTCCAATCTTGCCTCCAATCGAAGGTGTAGAAATCGTTAAGGGCAACCGCGAATTCAAAGCGACTCTTGAAAATGTACAATTTGTTAAGTTGTACCAAAATGCAGAAGAAGTCATCGAAAAACTTGCTGACAAGAGCAAACACCTTGAGCGCATTGCCGTTGTTGGTGGTGGTTACATTGGTGTAGAACTTGCCGAAGCTTTCGAGCGTCTTGGAAAAGAAGTGGTGCTTGTGGACATCGTAGACACTGTTTTGAACGGCTACTATGACAAAGACTTTACCCAAATGATGGCGAAAAACTTGGAAGACCACAACATCCGCTTGGCACTTGGTCAAACAGTTAAAGCAATCCAAGGTGATGGTAAAGTGGAACGCTTGGTAACAGACAAAGAAACATTTGATGTGGATATGGTAGTTCTCGCTGTTGGTTTCCGTCCAAACACAGCTCTTGCTGATGGTAAGATTGAACTCTTCCGTAACGGTGCCTTCCTTGTAGATAAGAAACAAGAAACATCTATCCCAGGTGTCTACGCTGTTGGTGACTGTGCGACTGTTTATGACAATGCTCGTAAAGACACTAGCTATATCGCTCTTGCATCTAACGCTGTACGTACTGGTATCGTTGGTGCTTACAATGCTTGTGGACATGAATTGGAAGGAATCGGTGTGCAAGGATCAAACGGTATTTCAATCTATGGTCTTCACATGGTTTCAACTGGTTTGACTCTTGAAAAAGCAAAAGCAGCAGGTTACAATGCAACTGAAACAGGCTTTAACGATCTTCAAAAACCAGAATTTATGAAGCATGATAACCACGAAGTTGCGATTAAGATTGTTTTTGACAAAGACAGTCGCGAAATCCTTGGTGCGCAAATGGTGTCTCGTGACTCTGCAATTAGCATGGGAATCCACATGTTCTCACTTGCTATCCAAGAGCATGTAACAATTGACAAGTTGGCCTTGACAGATCTCTTCTTCTTGCCACACTTTAACAAACCATACAACTACATCACTATGGCTGCACTTACAGCTGAAAAATAATCAATGAAAGTCCCGATAAGGGACTTTTTTGTTACTTGTTTTATCGAGTTGAATTGTCAATACAATACAGAATGAGGCATATATATTATGTGTTTATCAACTCGTACAATAATTAATAATCATTCTAATGAGTCTTAAAATTAGTTCTATTTTAGATTTTTTTGTTATACTAAGATGAAAATAAAATTTTAGAAAGTTGTTATATGAAGAAAAACATTGTTCTTTTCACTTTTCTCCTTCTGAGCGCAATTGGCTTGGAATACGAGACGCAAGCTTATACTACTGGCAGTATGTCAGGTACTAATTATGGGATTGTCGGACTGTCAGCCCTTTTAGCCCTGCTCTATATCATCCCAGCTCTGCTTTTGATCCGCAGCTTGGGTAAAAAATGGCAGACACCTGCATTTAGCCTTGGGCTTGCTCTGCTAGGTGGGCTATTCATTTCTGGATGGACGTCTGGCTTAGCCAATACTTATATCCACGAGTGGGTCAGCACCAACTTCCCAAACACCTTGCTCAGTGACCTAGAAAATGCCCTCGCAGCTCCGCTGGTTGAAGAGCCGCTTAAGCTTTTGGCGGTTGCTTTCGCTGTCTATCTAGTCCCAGTTAAAAAACTTAAAGGCTTTTTACTGTTGGGAATTACAGCTGGCATAGGTTTTCAGATTAGTGAGGACTTTTCTTACATCCTTTCCGACCTACCTGAAGGGTTCTCTTTCACTATCTCTGGTATTTTGGGTCGTATCACTGGTGGGGTAGCTTCTCACTGGCTCTATACTGCTTTGACCACTATTGGATTAGCTCTGATGTTCCGATTTGCTAAAACGCAAAAGCTCTACTTTAAAGCTGGATTATTTTATTTCTTGTCAGCTTTTGTTCTCCATTTCCTATGGAATTCTCCATTGACTTCTATTGAAACGGATATCCCAGTCATCGTTCCTGTCATGACTGCTGTGGCTGTCTTCATTTTCTACCAAGCTTATCGAACAGCTGGCAAGATTGATCAGGAAGACTTGTCAATCTAAACACGAAACGACCTTCAAGGTCGTTTTTTTGATGTTTAAACTGCATTTTTGGCATTTTTTAACTCTAAGGGAGTTGATTTTAAAAGTTTTACATTCAAAAGTAAAATGTTCATGGCTATCGCCTTGTTTCTTGACCACATGTTGTGCTAAAATGTTGCTATAAGATCTTTTGGAGAGAGATTATGATCAAACAAAAAGAACAGATTTCTGATACGAGAAAAGAATTTAATTTTATGTCCAGCTCCATCATTTCCCAAGTATCTAGGGGGATTTTGGTGGGTATTTTTGCTGGAGTAGTAGTGGGAGCATTTCGTTTTTTGATTGAGAAAAGTTTTCACCTGATTCAGGAGGCTTATGTGAGGGGCAGGAGTGAGTGGTTTTGGCTAGTAGCTTTGCTTTTCTTGTATGCTTTTATTGTCTTTGTAAATGCTAGATTGGTAGCTATAGAAAAGGATATAAAGGGTTCAGGGATTCCACAAGTTGAGGCCGAGTTGAAAGGCTTGATGTCACTTTCTTGGTGGAGCATTCTCTGGAAAAAATTCTTAGTTGGTATTTTAGCGATTTCCAGTGGCTTGATGCTGGGACGTGAGGGACCGAGTATTCAGCTAGGAGCGATGAGTGGAAAAGGCATATCTAAGTGGCTGAACTTGAGTCCGGTAGAGGAGCGGACCTTGATTGCCAGTGGTGCAGCTGCGGGCTTGGCTGCGGCTTTTAATGCGCCAATTGCAGGTTTGCTTTTTGTTGTTGAGGAAGTGTACCATCATTTTTCCCGCTTCTTTTGGGTTTCAACCTTGGCTGCTAGTTTGGTGGCGAATTTTATTTCGCTGTCTATATTTGGCCTGACTCCTGTTTTGGATATGCCGGATAATATTCCTTTCATGGGGCTGAATCAGTACTGGATTTATATCTTGATGGGCCTGTTTTTAGGATTGGCAGGTTTTCTCTATGAAAAAGCAGTCCTTAATATTCATCTGGTTTATGAAGCCCTAGGCAAATTTTTTAGATTACCAAAAGCTTATTATCCGATTTTTGCCTTTGTTTTAATCATTCCGATAGGCTATTTGCTGCCTCATTTGCTGGGCGGTGGGAATCAGCTGATTTTGTCTCTGACGAGTGCTCATTACACAGTTGGAACCTTGCTTCTCTTTTTCTTACTCCGTTTTGTATGGAGTATGATTAGTTATGGTAGCGGACTTCCTGGTGGTATTTTTCTGCCCATTCTGGCTTTAGGTTCTTTACTAGGTGCAGCAATTGGAGCCCTTTGTGTAGAGGCTGGCTTTATCACGCAGGAACAATTTCCAATCTTTATCATCTTGGGAATGAGCGGGTATTTTGGTGCTATTTCCAAAGCTCCGCTAACAGCTATGATTCTCGTCACAGAGATGGTGGGAGATATTCGAAACCTCATGCCACTGGGCTTGGTTACACTGATGGCTTATATTGCTATGGATCTGCTAAAGGGAGCTCCTGTCTATGAAGCCATGCTTGAAAAAATGCTGCCAGATCGGATTGAAGATGACGGAGAAACAACTTTAATTGAAATTCCTGTTTCAGAAAAGATCGCAGGTCGGCAGGTGCATGAATTGGAGCTACCGCATGGCGTTTTAATCACGATGAATATCCATAAGGGCAAGACTCAGACGGTGAATGGAGCCAGTCGTCTCTACCTAGGAGATACGATTTATGTCGTCGTTAAGAAGTCAGAAATTGGCAAAATTAAGGATATCTTGCTTTGAAATGCTCATTTTTTACTCAGAAAGGAAAGTTTCATTATAATTATCTGACAATTTATTGAAATATGAGAAATAAATTGTTATAATTTATATGAATTTGCCCCTTTTAGGGAAAATAAAGGAGTTAAGATGAAAAAACTTGGAATTGTCTTATTGTCAACAGCTATTTTACTGACTGGCTGTGCTGCTAATCAAAAATCGAATACAAGTGCCAGCAGTTCGGAAGCTAAAACAAGCCTATCGGCCTCTGACCAGAAAGCTTTGGATAAGGCAACAGCAGAGTATAAAGCCTTTGTACAGAAAGAAATTGATCAATTATTGACGGATACGGAGAAATTCAGAGATACGCTCAAAGAAGGCAAGCTTGATGAAGCCAAGAAAATGTATCCGCTAATTCGCATGAGCTACGAGCGTTCAGAGCCGATTGCCGAAAGCTTCGGAGAGTCTGATGTGAAAATTGACTTCCGCTTAGCTGACTATGTGGATGAAAACAAGACTGAAGAAGGCTGGTCGGGCTTCCACCGGATTGAAAAAATTCTGTGGGAAAGTAATACAACGACTGGTACAGAGAAATATGCAGACCAGTTGGTCAATGACATCAAAGAATTAAAGGCTAAAATCGCGACGGTTGAGGTTACGCCAGATATCATGCTGACTGGTGCAGTCGATCTCCTTAACGAAGTGGCGACCAGCAAGATTACTGGTGAGGAAGAAATCTTTTCACATACGGATTTGTATGATTTCCGCGCCAATATCCAAGGGGCAGAAAAGATTTTCGAACTCTTTAAACCTTTGATTGAGAAGAAAGATGAAAAACTGGTAAAAAGTATAGAAACTGAGTTTAAGAATGTTAATAGTTTGTTAGACAAGCACATGACGGATTCTAAGAATTATAAACTTTATACCGAATTGAGCAAGGAAGATACTAAAGAGCTAGGAGAAGCTGTCACAAAACTGGGCGAGCCTCTCTCGCAAATGGGTATCATCCTAGATGGGAAGTAAGAAGATGACCAAGGACGAAAAATGGTTTAATAAAAAAATGGATCGTCGGGAATTTCTTAAAAAAGCAGGGATTGGAGGCGCAGGCTTAGCACTTGGTGTCTCCAGTGCATCTGCTTTTTTCGCTAATCAAGCGAAAGAAGACAAAAAATTAGCTGACGGTGATGAAGAAATCAGTTTTTACGGTGAGCATCAAGCTGGCATCACAACAGCCATGCAAAAGAATATCTATTTTGTCATTCTGGACTTGCATACGACGGATAAAGAGACCATTATCCAGATGTTCAAGGACTGGACAGCTTACAGTGAAAAGTTGGTCAATGGGGAGCTAGTCAAAAAAGATGGCTCTAATGTCCTCTTGCCACCTACGGATACTGGAGAAACGGTCGGCCTCAACCCTTATCGACTGACCTTGACCTTTGGCGTCTCCGCCTCTTTTCTGAAAAAAATGGGCTTGGAGGATAAAAAGCCCAAGGAATTCCGCGACTTGCCTCCTTTCCCCAAGGAACAACTAAAAGAGAAATATACTGGCGGTGATATTGTCATTCAAGCTTGTGCAGATGACGAGCAAGTTGCTTTTCATGCTGTTCGTAATCTGGTTCGTAAAGCGCGAAATGCTGTCACTATGAAATGGAGCCAGTCTGGTTTTGCTGCTATAGGTGATCGTATGTCTACTCCTCGCAATCTATTTGGTTTTAAAGACGGCACGGCCAATGTCACCAAGGAGAAAGATTTTGACAAGGTGGTTTGGTGTGACAGCAAGGACTGGATGAAGGGGGGCTCTTATATGGCTGTCCGCCGAATCCAGATGTTCCTTGAGACTTGGGATCGGACCAATTTGCAAGAGCAGGAAAACACCTTTGGTCGTTATAAGGAGAGCGGAGCGCCCTTTGGTAAGAAGAATGAATTTGACGAGGTAGACTTGGACCTGCTTCCAGTTGATGCTCATGTACGGCTGGCCAAAGAAGTGGACAAGCCTCTCTATCGCCGTTCCTATTCTTATTCGGATGGGATTGATGAGACAACGGGTCAATTTGATACAGGCCTCCTTTTTATCTCTTTCCAAAAGGATCCTGACAGCTTTATCAAGGTGCAGACCAATCTTGGAGCACAGGATAAGATGAATGAATATATCACCCATGTGGGCAGTGGCTTGTTTGCTTGCTTCGGCGGTGTCAAAGAAGGAGAATATCTTGGTCAGAAATTATTTGAATAAGATCCTGTTTTTACTTTTGGCGCTCGTACTCCTAGCTCAGCCTGTATCAGCTGAGGATTCTTATAGTAGTCTCTTTATAAAGATTACGGATGCCAGCACCGCCGTTCAAAAAGGCGACCAAGCCAGTGCCAAAGAGTTGCTGGAGGAAATCCAGACTGAATTTGCGGCTTTAAGCAACCATGACTCAGCTGCAGGGAAAGAAGTCAGCAAGGCATTGACCATCTCAGGCGATGTGACAGAGGACAAGCTGACCAAGGTTTCAGCTGCTCTTTTGGCTTTTGAAAAGGAGCAGAATCCTGTTGATCTTGAGGCGGAAAAAACCAAGCTGGTCAATAAACTAGAATCAAAATTTCAAGCTCTTCAGGCAGCGATTAAGAGCAAGGATCTTGAAAAGATTCGTGAAGCCTATAAAAAAATGAATTCGACTTG
>ERZ772973.486-NODE-486-length-18919-cov-2.90962_pt1 | contig 18919 bp, 28 predicted proteins | sample MGYA00580672_ERZ772973 | MGnify/ENA primary metagenome ERZ772973 (study PRJEB29015, sample SAMEA2737938) | human oral metagenome | biome: human oral; feature: human-associated habitat; material: dental | place: China | collected 2152 ... | reverse complement strand
AATTATCCTTTCTCTTAAAATTTATTTTCATGCCCGCCTTTTTCTCTTTTATCATCCTCACCATTATAACCTTCCTATCAAAATATATAAAACGTAAAAACAAAGAAAAAACTGAAAACAACATTTCGCCAAGTACGCTTTTCCTTGCATTCACAGTAATTGCCGGTTTACTTAGTCTTTACCTCTGGATTCCCATCGACTACCAACAAAAAATCCTACAACCCCTTACCGAACACAAAACATCTATAAATCAGTATTACGACTTCAAAAAAAGACGGCAAAACCATTACGGCCATCAAAAAAGAAAAAGCCAACAACCTTTTCGTTTCAAAACTGACCGCCACCATCATCGACGAAGACAAACAATCATACCAAATCCAATACGAAAACGAATACGGCCGTATCTCAAAATCAGACGTCAAATAGCCAGAAAGGAAACCCCATGCCTCTATACGCTCACATTAAAACCGATCATATTGACGGTTGGTTCCGTCTACTGACCGTAGATCAACTAGAAGACCCCGACCAAGCCCTCGAAACAGAGACCTATCTCGATGACCTAGCCGATATACATCGTACAGCCCTCGCCCAACGACTCTATAACACGCCTGAATTACTCAGCAGTATGTTGACCAAAGACGAACATCCTCAAACCACTCTCAAGAAAAAAGGTGTTCTCTACATCAATCGTGTCGGGGGTTACTATCCAGATCCCACAGACGACGAAATCGTTGAAATCAAAGAATTCCCACAACGTCCTCTTGAAAAAGACACGGGCTTCACCGGCTGGTTGGACTCAAACGGCAACTTTTACGAATCCATTTACGGCACTCATAATCAAATTGCCTTTAATCATGACATTACCGCTGATGAAAACGCCATTTACTTGGCCTGTACAACGTCACCCATCCTCAATCAAAAAACAGACACTATCACACTCGGTATCGGGCAACCCACCAAGCAACAAAAAGAATGGCTCATCGCCTACATGAACCAACTGTCACAGCAACAACAAACAATCGCCAAAAAGTGGCTCTAACTAGAAAGGATTTTCTATGCAAAATATTATTCTACACGAATCCCTAACCGGAGATTGAGTCTTATTTTTAGGAATAGCTATCATGTTCAGCTTAATAACCATTGATAGCTTACTAGTTACAATTTCTATCGTCCGTAACTTTCTCAACCGCTACGCTCCACTCGGAGCTCTAATTGGATCCCTTCTCACCACACTGTTTCTTGGTACAATTGTATCTGGCTCTATCTATTTCGCAACCCGGCAATACAAAACAGAATATAACATCACACATACGCCAATCAATCACTATTACGATTTCACAAAAGAAGGCCAACTCATTACAGCCACTCGTAAATCATCCGCTCCTGCCAACTTAAAAACCAAATTAAACGCCAAAATCATTTCAGAAGATAACAAATCGTATCAGGTTGAATATCAAAATCAATATGATTCTATCCCCAAATCCTATCTAAAATAAAAAGGAATCCTCATGTATCACATCCTTTTCAAACAATCTTATATTGGCCTAGCCTATTTTTCAAGTATTCTTTTAAGTCTCTTATTCGGCTACATCACCTATCAACTCATCGCAGAAAGCCCAACCATCCTCAAAGAATCAACTCGTAAGTATCGAAGTTTCTTCATTCTATTCTGTATCATAACCGCTTTTACGTCACTTACCGTGATCAACATCAAATCCTTTCTCGATACAAACCAAACAGAAATAAACCTCAAAGAAAACATCACAACTTACTATCAACCCATCAAAGACGAAGCTCTTCTCCACCTCAAACGAAAGAAATCAGCACCCACTTATCTAACAGAAAAAGTAACAGTCAAGATTATCTCTGAAAACGACACGTCTTATCAGGTGCAATACAAAGACGTTTTTGACCGTATCCCAAAGAAATAAAAGGACCCCTCTCATGACGAACACCTATCAACTCGCCATCTACAGCTACATAGATGGCCCCCTTTTACTCGAAACCAATCTCACCCTTGAAGAAGTGCTCACACGAAGTCTCACGGCCATTCAAGAACACGATCCATACCTCATTGAATCCATGGCGAAGACCCTCAAACTACCCACTGGTCCAACAACTCATCTCCTTGTCTTCAATGCCTTACTTGACAAAATGCAACAGCCCAATTATAGCTTTCACAGCCCTCATGTAAAACTGTACTTCAAAGAAAACCCCTCAACCAATGATTGGCATCTCCACATTGTCAGTTTCCACCATCGAGACCGTGAGAATGAACTGACCATCTTCGCTAAAAAACTCAATTAAAGGAAAACTTCATGTCTATCACCAAAGAATTATCGCAAAAACTCGAACCGAATACACCCTTTACCCTCAAAGACGCTTATCAAACAGTCACCTCAACCGATAAGCAACACTCCATCCGTGCCCGTATCTACGAAGGCATCGATAAAGGCCTCTTCCGTCGCGTCTCTCAAGGTGTCTACACCATGGTCGATCACAAGGACAACTCGGTCCTCCTCGTCCAAGGTGACGGTCGCGATTTGTCTATGATTTCTGACCAATCCATCGATTGTATTATCACAGACCACCCCTACAACGATCAAAAATCAAACAAAGGCGGCAATCGAAACTTCGCAACCTACAATGTCTTTAACTATACACAAGAAGACTTCAACGAAAAAGCCCGCGTCCTCAAAGAAGGCGCCTTTCTCGTCGAATTCTTCGCTGAAGAAAACGCCAATAATTACGAATATATTTACAATTGTAAACGACTCGCAAAAGAGGCGGGCTTAGACTATTATGCGACCGTTCCTTGGAAGAAGGGTTCTTTTGTAGCCAATACCGGTCGCAAAGCCAAAAATACCGAACAAATGGTCTTCTTCACCAAAGGTTCAGCCCGTGCCCTTAAACTCGATACCAAGAAAAACAAGGCTCAGCTGACCCAATTAGGCCTTGACGTAAAAAGTCTCTCTAGTGAAGATGCTGCTATCTTATCTCAACAACACAACTTGCCGATTCATCGCATGAAAGGCACGTCTAAGATGCTTCCGACCGTTTTCGATATCGAAAACACGTCTAAGACCGCGCGTATTCACCAAGCCGAAAAACCGGTCGAATTATTCAAGCAACTTCTTGAGTATATCACTCTACCCAATGAACTCGTACTCGATCAATACACAGGTTCAGCCAATATCGGCATTGCTTGTCTCGAGACAGGACGAAATGCTCTTCTACTCGAAAAAGATCCCGAAATCTATCAAAAGGCACAAACCAATCTCACAAGCCACTACAAAACAGCCTGATGGCGACACTTTCGCCATCACTTTTTATTATGCATGTCAGCACAACATGTACTGGTTGTATACCCGACTCCTGTATTACAACCAATTGCGACTATAAGATCTAGGCAGTAATGCTTAGGTCTTTTTTTTAATCGAAGACAAGCCTTGCTCGTCTTCGTTTTTTACTATATATTAACGATTAGCAAGCAAGAAAGGACCTCTATGCCTAAACACAAATCCATTAAAGCCCTCCTCAAAAAGCTCACAGAATACTCTATCTACAGTGCCGAACAACTGATTTCGACAGAACATCACCTTGAACGGGAAATTCTGTCCAAACTCAAACAACATTCCACTAAACAAGATCTCTATCTCGAAATCTTAACGATCTCAAAAGAACTTAATATTTTAGCGACAGCTTCAGTCCTGCAAGATACACATACCAAGCTCGCTACCTCCATCAAAATCGAAAGTCTTCAACGTCAACTAAAAAGTCTCGCAAATCAACTCTAATAAGCGTCAATTTCCTCAACATATGATATAATAGAATTATCACATACAAGGAATAAGTATCATGACGCGTCTAAAAACAATGATGAAGAGTGCCCTCGTTCTCGCCCTCTTCACACCATCACTCGTCCTCGCTCAAGTCTTTCCAAATAGTCAACCACTCCCTACGTCTCCGCAAGTCACCCTCAGTGACGAAAACACCATCGGTGAATTTGAAGTGCAACATCCGCGAACCGTCAATATGACGCAGGCAGACTTTAACGCGCCCGGTAACTCGGCAGCGGTTCTCGTACGAGCGCGTGTCGGACTGCACTACTCTTTCGGTTCCGGCATGTTCATCTCACCTAATGTCTTCGTAACCGCCGCTCACGTCTTCAATAATGATGACGGCACGCCTCTACCCGCTGACGCTTACGCTTACACGCAAGGTTCTAACAGTGCCTATCAAGCAGGCACCTTCGAACCCAATGGTATCAGTTACGCCTTTACAGGTGCCGACATGCACTATTACAACAAAACCGCCTACAAACCGTCTACCCCAACAGACCTCGTAGCCGTTGTTGTAAAAACACCCATGCAGTTGACCTATCCCGGTGCAGAGTTCAATGAACTAGCCAGCACAACAGCCAACCTCTCACAAGTACGAACATTAGGTTATCCTGCGAATGCCGACGGTACTAACCTCGTATTAGGAGCCCTCTACCAATCCATCGGGAATCTTACAGCTCCTCCTAGTCTCGCCGATATCGGCATGGGCATGAGCGATGGCGATTCCATTGAAGGAGTCTCAGGCGGAGGCGTCTTAAATAGCTCTAATCAAGTGGTCGGCATCCACACCAACGCCTTTCTCTTTGACACGGGCAACAAGCCCGGCTTCATTAAATTCAGTCCCGAACAACGTCAATGGCTCAACAACTTAGTCGAAGCCAACAAAGTAACCGGTTGGAAAGAATACAATGGCGACCATTACTACTTCGATCAAAAGGGGCGTCTCCTTAAAAATCAAACTAAAACACTAGACGGAGAAGAATACAATTTCGATTCAACAGGAAAGGCAACCGCTCTCAACCAAACACGGACGGCGCCTGCACCTAGCAGCACAACCCCATCTAGTTCTGCCTCAACGTCAAACTCCAACAGCACTAGTTCAACGTCTACGTCTTCTACCACAAAAAAAACAAAGACAGACACCACGACATCTTCTAGTCAATACCCTAGTAAATTCGTCAAACCGCGCGTCAAAACAGATCAGCAAGCGGTAACAGCCACCAAATCAAAAACCAGCAAAACAACGAAAAACTACATGATCCCAATTGTAAGTATCTTAGTTGCTTGTTTCACCTTGGGTTTTGGCGGTTCCATCTATCTATCTAGAAAATAAAGAAAGGCTCTCATGAACCCTATTTTTAAAGATTACTACGACAATCTAAACAAAAGCAATCAAAAGCACTTCGATAAAGTTCTCACTTTCTATCCTGAATTGAAACCGCGTTACTATCCAAAAGTATCGCAAAAAATCGATCAGCTCAAATGCGCCGCTTCTACAAAAGAAACCATGCACGCGCACAATACTTACATTTACGAAGCCTTCTTCACCAAGATGGACTTCCTAAAAGAAGTCAAAGGCTTTAAAATCGGGGACGTCGTCTATCAAGACGACTCCAAAAACAAAATCAAAATCCTCGAATTCTTGGAAAAAGACGGTTATATCCACGTCGTAACCAACCAAGACCCTATGTTCGAAGGCTATCCCTTTATCGAAATGCTCTCAAAAGAACCACGACCTGAGACACCTACGGTTTTCAGAAACCGTAAACAAGAATCCTTTATCGACAGTCTGACCATTTCTGAGATCACCTCATCTGTCCGTTCCTTTTTACGTGAATACAGCCGTGATACCTATGACTTTAATCCATTCTACCAACGTGACCTTGTTTGGACAACCGAACAAAAACAAGCCTTTATCAAAGCCCTTCTCTTAGAAGAAACAGACGTCCGACCAACCTTCTTAGACAACATGTACCAAACCTCAATCAAAAAGCGTGAATACGAAATCCTCGACGGTAAACAACGTCTCAGTGCTATCTTATCCTATGTTCACAACGAATTTTCTGTCGAGGGCTACTTCTATAAAGATCTAAGCAACGCCGACGTTTATGCCTTTATGAAAACACCTATGGTTTATAAACTCATCAAATACTATGGGCCAAACGGTCAAGAAGAACTGTCCGACCAACACAAAATCGAACTCTTCTTACAAGCCAACGAATATGGCCAACGCGTCTCTGACGAACATCTAAGAAAAATTAAGGAACAATACTTGAAATAGAAAGCGCCTATGGACTCAATCACAAAAACAAAAGAACGCCTCATCGAAGACGTCATGCAGGGCTTAGCTCAAAAACAAGCCACTTTCAACACCTATCAGCGAAGACCTCGTATTCCGAGCACCAATTCCATTCAGACGGTGACCCGTTTTATTGGAAAACGGCTTCAACTCGATGAGGACACGCTCATCTTTAAAGGAGAGAATCGCTACGAGCCTGAAAATTGGTCTCTTGACACGCAATACAAAAAAATCATTGATTATTGCGTTCAGAAGAATATTGTTTACTAAGGAATCGGGCCCTCGGCCCGATTCGTTTTAATCGATACAAATTCACTGAAAGGAGTTATTATGGGACTGATTCTTGTTAAAACTATTCTATCCGGCATAGTCCTCGCCTTATTATTTTATCTCATCAAAACCTGCAAAATACAAATTAAACTGCTAAACAACATCTACCAAATCTTTTTCATTAAAGAAATTTTTTATGTCTTCTACGGCTTCCTTTTCGCAAAGGTCTTACTGATTTTCTTACGCTTTTTCGCGACTCTTGCCCTCATGATCACAATTTCAACCGAAAGCTCAAGCATCCTTTCTGTTCCCTCTTATCAGATCTTGACTCATCTCACCACGATCAAGCCAAAAACACATGTCACACAAACCAGCGACTATAAAGAAATCTATCAACAAACGTCAACCGTGAATTTCAAAATCACCAGTCCACGACCAAATGCATTAGGTCATCCCTTTTTCACCAACACCCTGATCAAAACAAAAAGCAACAACGTAAATATTCAAGAGATAGAACGCTATCTTAAAACTCAATCCACATGGAACCAACAAATCCTGTTTGCCCAGCTAATCGCGGACAACGGTCAAACTATCCAAGAAAACAGCATTCTTCAAGAGCCAATCTATCATTATGCGTCAGACGACCTGAAGAAACGACCGTCTAACCAATTGCAGTACTCGCTTAAATCCATCGAAGTCGCAAACGGAACTTACACGCAAACAATCGACACTATTACAAAGACAACTAAAGTCAAATTGGTTCGTTTAACCTTCGCCGTTAGTCTAGCAGCGGGCGTCGAACAGCAAGAAGAACTGAAAACTATTCTTAATTAGAAAGGACGCACCATGCCTTTTCCTAAAAAGTTCATCATTCCCCTCATCATTCATCTGCTAAGTCATTTAGTACGATCGTTACAGATTTTCGTAGTCAGCTTTCTCGTCATTCTTGGTGTCAGTACCGCCATGGCTCATGCAGAAGCCATTCCTGAGAAAGCCCCGGCAAATGGCGTCTACGACCCCCATCACTACCTCGATGACGCAACGATCAAGCAAATCGAAAGTCTCAACGAAGAATACGCTAAGACCAAACTTCGACCTCAAATTGGCATTGCGATCATCGATCATTTAGATAGGGACTTAGAAGAAACGGCCAATAAAGTCGCTCGCAATTGGAAAATCGGCTATCAAGACACCAAGATGGGTGTTCTCACGCTCATCGCCATCAAAGACCGAAAAATCCGTACAGAAGTTTCAAGCCCACTCGGTGTCTATCTAACTGACCAAAAAGCTTCTGAGTTGAATCAAACCATTAAAAACGACTTCCGTAATCAACAATACAGCAAAGGCCTGTTGAAATACATGGTCGAACTGGATACACAACTACAACCAATCCTAACAAAATCCGAAAAAGAACTAAAAGATGAGGCGCCAAAATCCAATCCAGCTATGCTCCTAGTTATATTTGGAGCGGTCATCGTTCTAACAACCATCCTCATCGCAATAGCCGAATCGATGGGATTTAGACTTTACTCCGATAGCACAACCAGTTATGGTTCTTCTTCCTCATCAAGCTCATACACGGGCTACAGCGGCATCTCAAGCCATTCAACATCCGACCACTCATCCAGCAGTTCCTATAGCGATTGGAGCGGAGGCGGTTTCGATGGCGGTGGCGCATCAGGCGGCTGGTAACGCAAACAACAAAAAAAAGAAAGGAGCACACCTATGTGCCTCACCGATCAAAAAACGCTGGACATCTGGCCACAAAAAACCTTCACAAAATCGCTCAAGATTTACGATGAGTGGAATCATGAACAAAATAGCCTGCTCCAAACAGAAGCTCTCTATCGCAATCAGGTATCCCAACTCGTTGAAGTCCTCAATAACAAATTCCATACCACTCATCCAGAGCAAACCATCCACTTCCACTACCACGATGAGCGTCATCTCTTTCATTACCGTCTGACCATCGAATTCGATGAAAAGAATCGAAAAACCATCCAATTCGCCATCTATGACGCTAAAAATCAACCAACACCGCTCTTCACGGTCGACCATCGCGTTAACCTCCACCATGAAGGCATCACAGCTCTCATCGACCTCAAACACACCTTTGTAGAGCTCGACGGCTGGACCATCATTGGCTTCATCGACACTTTCATCCGCTCAACGAAAACCTATTTAGAAACGGACTAATTATGCGACTAGATCTATCAGCTACCTCTCAAAAGAAAATCGGCTATATACCCTATGCCATTTGCATTGAATTCACAGACAATGAACAAAACCATCACAAATTAAGCATGGATCTTCGTGGCACTACCAACTGCAATTCATCATCACTAAACACCGTCACAAAAGGCCAACTCATCCCATGGTTACACATTCAAAACAATCGAGCATTCGGCCTTGGTGAATTATCCGAAGACGAATACGAACCGTATCTCCAACTATTCAATGAACATCTAAAAACAGCAACAAAGATCGCTGTAGTTATCCACGCAAGCAATGATAAATTTGAAGTGGACTCTTATGATGATATTCTCACCAACATGTCAGGTTCATATGAATACATTGATGACAAAAACAACCATCAAAAAATCCCATTTACTTTCGAATGCAAAATTGTTTAGAAAGGAGCCATCTTATGGCAACATCATGGTTTACATACGCAGGAACCTTTAAAGAAATCACAACCGGCTATTTACTCATTCCCGAATACGCACAAGACTGGGCTGGAACTGACAAACTCACCATCACTCAAAGTGACGAATTCGCCGACTTCACTATTAAAGAAGCACCAAATCCAATTTCAAATTATATCGATGGTTATGTTCTTATTAGTATCTTTGAAAAATTATACAAAGGTGAAAACGCGCCCCTTTCTCTCAACGATTGCTTCCGCGAAAAATGGAATCCATCAGGATACAACAAATCATTAAATGAATTGTTCTCAAACGGATTGTCTACAGAAGCCTATCGTCAGGAAACACCGTATAGTCTTAAAATTACAAACGATCCAACTCTCACCTATGAAACTTGTCCTTATTATTCACCCTGTGGACAATTCTATGACGATGAACAAAATATTAATCACCAAAAATATTGGAACGATTACTTTAAAGAAAACAATTAAGAATGGACTAAAATGACCTACGCAGATAACATCTTCAAAGAAAACATCCAAAACATCCTCGAAAACGGTGTCTTCTCCGAGCAAGCACGACCCAAATACCAAGACGGCACTACTGCTCATTCCAAATACGTGACAGGTGCCTTCGCCGTCTATGATTTAGCAAAAGGCCAATTCCCGATCACGACCCTCCGCAAAATCCCCATCAAATCCGCGATCGGCGAACTCCTTTGGATCTACCAAGACCAATCCAACGATCTGGCTCTCTTGCGTGACAAATATAAAGTAAACTATTGGGATGCATGGGATGTCGGTGATGGCACGATTGGCAATCGATACGGCGAAGTCGTCCGTCGGCATCACATCATCGACAAACTCCTCAAACAACTCACTGACAATCCATGGAACCGTCGCAACGTGATTTCACTGTGGGACTACGCCGCCTTTGACGAAACAGATGGACTCTTGCCTTGTGCGTACAACATCATGTTCGACGTGAGAAAAATCGATAGCGACATCTACTTAGACGCCACTCTCACCCAGCGCTCCAACGACATGTTAGTCGCTCATCACATCAACGCCATGCAATACGTAGCACTCCAACTCATGATTGCCAAACACTTCGGCTGGAAAGTCGGTAAATTCTTCTACTTCATCAATAACTTGCACATCTATGACAATCAATTCAAGCAAGCCCACGAACTCCTAAAGCGAGAATCGAAAAATTGTCAACCCCAATTGATCTTAGACGTTCCTGACGGTACGAACTTTTATGATATTCGCGTGGACGATTTCAAATTAATCGATTACGACTATGTTGAACCGCAATTGAAATTCGATTTAGCCATCTAAAAAAGCACTCAACCGAGTGCTTTTAGAATACATTTTTTAATCGAACACTAAAGACCAGCTTATGCTGCGTCAGATTGATCATGACAACTTGTACCTCAGAAGGAATCACCGAACCATTCTCATAGAAACATTCGACCCCGTACTTAAAATGATCATCTTTATGAGAATTGATGATATAATCAGCCAAGCGCTCAAAATCGTCTAGCGAATACTGGACGAAACCGTAGCGCTTTAAGGCTGAACCGTAGACCGTTGGATAGACCAACTTGAGACCATTCTTAGCCTTATCCACTTGCTCCTTCAACTGTTTGACACGCGCTTGATTAGAATCAACCGTTCCTCTTACAGGAGGTGCGTACCCGACATCATACTTAGCCCCCATATTGAGATGGGCCGTTCCCATAAAGAGTAAATGATCGACATCCCCGTCACTCAAACAATACCGAAAAGGAATCAAGTGCGTTGCGTGCCAGAGATTATAGGTTGTACCTTGTACGACCACCTTGTTGTTCCATGTCTGTTTGCGACCGGGAATGAAGACCTTCTGACGCATCTTGGCATCCCGCGTCACAATCTTGCGTTTAATTAAATCTTTATTGCGCTGCAAGGTGGACTTGTTAATAAAAACGAAAGCTCCGACTACTCGTTTACCCTTTTGACCAGACTCTAAATCGGTCGTCACAATATCAGCAATCCGAGGCACACCATGTTCATGCGTATCCATCAACAACTGATGAAAGATTTTCCTTTGGCTAACCCGATGCACGACTAAATCATTCTTGTTCTTAGCTCGCACTCGCCAACGAGAACGACTGAACCACTGATAGGCAAAAACACCAAGAAGACTGAACACTCCAACTAGTAAAAAGACACGCATCAGCCCACCACCTCATAATCATAGAGCCCCGTCAAGAAATCACTAAAGGTATAAGTAATTACTTGCGGGTGCGTTGAATTGAACTGACCCGACATATCCGTCCGCTCCAACACCAGACAAGACAAGGTAATATCCGTCACGAGACCTTCAGCGACGCGTAAAAATTGCGGGGTTCCTTGATTAGAGCGCTGCCGTGTCACTCGAATGACACTCCCCTCTAACAAATGGAGTTCTTTCACAATACTCGACGTATAGCGAGCATTGGCTAATAAAGTTCTTTCGTTCATGTTATCCTAGCATCTTTCTAAATCTTGATGCCGCTATTATACCACAAATACTTCAATATTTCAAATAGAAAGAAAACCGTGGTCTTTTCGACCAAATTGTGCTATAATGTATTGAAACTACTTTTAGAAAGGACGTCTACATATATAAATATGTAGCAACATTCTTATGTCAAAAATTCGTGGATTTGAACTCCTCTCAACAGAAACCAATCAAAATCTCCTCCCTAAACGAGAAACCGCGCACGCCGCAGGCTACGACCTCAAAGCTCGTCATAGTGTCGTGATTGAACCCGGGCAAATTGCGCTTGTCGAAACAGGTGTCAAGGCCTATATGCAGCCCGATGAAGTACTCTATCTTTACGACCGCTCATCCAACCCTCGTAAAAAAGGAATTGTCCTTATTAACTCTGTCGGCGTCATCGACCATGACTACTACAACAATAAGAGCAACGAAGGCCACATCATGGGCCAATTCAAAAACATTTCAGACAAACCCGTTCGTATCGAACAAAATGACCGTATCATGCAAGCTGTTTTTGCCAAGTATCTCATCACGGACGATGATGACGCATCTGGTACACGCACCGGCGGTTTCGGCTCAACAGATAAGTAGAACCAAGCAAACGAATGTTTGCTTTTTCGCTACAATTCACTAGAAAGGATAACTCATATGAAAACAAAAAGTATTCTCCGCTTCCTCATCAGCGGACTCTTCATCCTCGTACCACTCTTCTTTCTCTACATCACACCTAATCAAAAAACCACCAACGATGCTCATCCCGACTACTACCAAGTTGTCGGCCCATCCACACTCGATCCCACAACCTTTAACGATCACTCCAACTATGCCTACAGCGACAAAGACGACCTCGGACGCACCGGTCAAGCACGCGCCACCATCACCTACGAAGACGTACTCAAATCAAAAGGCGTTCGCGAACAATTTAAAGAGGGTGATAATCCTAGCGGCTGGCCCAAGAAACCTCTCAAAAACAAAGAAGTACCCATTCATACAAGCACGGGCACGACCCGCGGTTGGTTCTACAACCGTAGCCACCTCATCGCCGACCAATTAGGCGGCCCTGCAACCAGCTACAACGCCATTACGGGCACCCGCACCCAAAACGTTGGCAACACCAAACATACAGGTGGTATGCAGTACATCGAACGCAAATGCGCACACTACTTAGAAACACATCCGACTGTCAAACTCTACTACCAAGTTACGCCTAAATATCAAGGCAGTGAACTCATTCCACGAACCGTCGAAGTTGAAGCGCTGACCAGTGACGGTGTCATCAACGAAAAGGTCATCACATACAATGAAATGACAGGTTACACCATTGATTACAAGACAGGAGCCTTTAAATGAAACAACAATTGATTTTCATCGATAATCCATCAAAAGACTCGATCGCAAAACACATTCTCAAGTATCCGCGTATCAAACAAAGAGCTCGTCGAAAGCCCATCATGAACAGAATCATCCAATTCTTCGATGAAACCGACGAACCCTTCAACGAAATCGAAATTGAAGACGAAAAGGACAAGCTCACCATCACTCTCGTCAACCACAAAGACAATCCCAAACTCACCATTGAAAAGGAGGAAAATCTATGACAGACAACACCCAAGACGCCTTTATCCAGCGTCTAACAAACATTCTCAAATCCTGTCTCCATCAAGAAGAAATTGTTAAAATCTACCAAGCCAAAACAACCAATTCCATCTACGCCCTCTTAAAAGACGGCCACAACTACAAAACCCTACGACTCAGTGACCATGACAGTCACCAACGAAACACCGTCGATAGCCTTGATGCTGACGCCAGCGACAACGCCTTAAAAGCGTCCTTTTTAGAAGCACTCTACCGAACAGACAACTGGCACTACCTGACACCGCAATCCTATTGCTACTTACGTCTCATCCACGTGCTCATTCCCAACAACTACGCAACTTTCAGGTCTCATAACAAAAATGGCGTCGCCTTCCACATTGTCGATCGTCATGAAATCGAAATCATGGACAACAACCCCCGTTACTTCTTGAACAAAGTCGCCGTAGACCAATTACGACGGCTCACAAACGCCTCTTTTATCACAACAACGGGCAAATACAACAATGAACTGGCCATCACCCAATCAGGGTACGCCATCTTAGATGAAAAAGCCACTGACCCAGAATTTCAAAAAGAATGGACCAAGTTCCAAAAACGTCTCAACCTCAACGACATTTCAGATAATTCTTGGCTCATCTCCCACAAAGACTACAAAAAATGATAAAATAGCTTCCGATCTTTAGAAAGGCAATTCTTATGCACATTATCAAACGTAACGGTTCTCGTGTCGATTTCGACCCAACAAAAATCTATCAAGCTGTCCTTAAAGCAGCTGGCTCTGTCTTCCCACTCACAGACGACCTGCGCGAACAACTCGCAACCCTCACTAAAAAAGTCGTCCTCGACTTAGAAGACCTCAACGTACCAGAAATCACGATCAGTATGGTGCAATCGCAAGTTGAACAGCGTCTCTTATCGGCTGGTTACACACAAATCGCGGAACACTACATCTCTTACCGTCTTCAAAGAGACCTAGACCGCTATGGTTACGGTGACCACTTGGCTGTCCATCTCCATTTTGAACGCCTCAAATAACATTTAAGGAGAATGCATGGAAAAAATCATTGACAAGGAACTCAAGCATCTCTTTCCCGTTTTCATGCCCGAGCACGAAGAAGCGGTTCAATCAGCCATCACACAAATCAAAAAAGAATACCTGACCTATATCACCCCCATGAACGGCCTAACCGCCCAACAACGAGCCGAAACCGCCGTCCGTCAAATTGAATTAGACGAAGGCCGTCAAAGTTACATCCTACAACCACATTTAGCCTTAGAATATGATGATTATGAAGCAAAAATCATCAACCCCGTCAAAGAAATCATCCAAACATCCAACAGCAAACCCCTCTTCATTATCGAGGCCGATTACACCAACCATCTGGTCATTATGCCCATGGTCATTGTTCTCGCAGAAGAACTCGTTCAATTAGATAGTCAAGTTATCGTTCCCGTCACACAAGACGAACTAAACCTCATGGCCGATTACGTAAGCGCCCTCTTCAAAAGAATGGAGCAAGAAGAATGAAAGCAAAAACAATGATCGCAGCCATCCATAACGGTCTTCTCAAGCAAGACCTAAAAGGCTACAAGCCAAAGATCACAAATCATGATCTCACCAAAAAAGCGCAACAAGCTTACCGAGATCTCACAAAGAAATAAGGAGCAACTTATGGAAAGACTCGATTTTACCATTTCCAATCAAATCGTCCTCTCATTCGAAATTGACCACGAACAGAAAACCGCTCGTCTTCTTCCATCCACCGACCCCCTTGCGACCCACGTCATCCTCACCTCTGAAGAAAAAACCTACCAAGGCATTGAGCGACGTCTCAATGAAATGCAGCAAACAAAAAAGACGCTAAAGGCCCAGCTAAAAGATATTCAAGCAAAAGGCTTCCACGCGCCCATGCAACACAACTTGCGCGTCAACAATAGTTCTTCTTCTATTAAAGCTACGATTGATGCACCCGTCATCACCCTTCCGTCTAACTTTGGAAACACCAATATCAACGGCCTCCAACACAAAGACAATATCCAAATTGATAATATCCCCCACTTCGTCAAACTCGATAGTCTATCGCCCGCCGTTAACGGCACCTGGAAGAGTGACTTCAACGCCCAATACAGCTCTGTCTCAGAAGCGCTTACGTCTATTCTGGCTAAAAACATCAAAAACGGCGATGCTTTAAACAATGTGCTTTACGAATGGCGTGAATTTGAACTGAATGGCCAAAAAGTAACCGGAACTATTTCTAAGAACTTCTTGCAAGCGCACGAGGAAGAGCACGTGCTCGCAGTTGACCGAAAATTGGACAAACACACGCATTTGTCCGTGAAAGACTATGAAGAAAACATGTACGATGCCCCAACCGATGTACGTATCCATAATCTGACTAAAGCCTTCTCAAACATTCAAGCGCGCCCAGAAGATATTCATCAATTCCTCATCCAACAAGCAGCTTTTGATATGCTGGTCGGCAATCAAGATCGACTCAATAACCCGTCTAACTTTGTCTTTGCTTACAATGTCAAAGACCAAACGTCTCGTATGGTCAACTTAGATTATGGCCGAACCTTGCCCCTAATCTGGACACAAACGACCGAAAAGAACTATTCGGTTGAGGAATTCTTACAAGAAGACCTCATCGATTTCGCGGACAGTTTGAATAGTGCGGACAACTCCATTTTAAGTGGTCTCTCTAAAAAAGAAGCTCTCTCTTTCTTAAACGAACATGGCTTCAAGCAATTTGAACTCGACATGTCGGGTGTATCGAAAGATTTAGACGACTTAGAAGCTCGCATTAAGGCATCAAGCGCTCCTTATAAAAAATTCGCGACCTGTAAGATCGCCGCCTTTAAAGAAATGCTTCAAAGTGATTTTTCTAAGAACTTCTATAAAGAAGTCACGCCTGAGAAGACACCTGTACGATCCTTTGACGTTCTTCTTGGCCGTCTTCCCGCCCAAGAAAGCACCGACAGCAGCAACTATCTGTCACCAGCCAGTCAGCAAGAAGACAATAACAACATCCGCCCCCTCGTTATTCTGTCAGAAAAAAATGGCATGTACATTGCCGCACAGGCTCGCAGCACAGAATGTCAAAGTGCCGTACCAAGGCATGCCTTACAAGAATCTCTACAAGCTGGTTTCATCGAAGATACATCGCTCACGACCAATCTAGAACAACTCTTCTACATTGAAAAAGAAGCGGTTGATTTCATGACCCCATTAGGGCGCATTACAAAAACCGACCAAGAAGCCTTCTTAAAAGCGTTCTTGAAAGAAAATCAATTACAACAAAACAAACAAGCGTCAACGAAAACCAAACAAAAAAACTTAGAATTGGAGCTGTAAATGGCCCATAAAAAACGTCAAAATGTCTTCTTGCGCGTGCGTCTCTTATCGGGCAAAGAAATCGTCTACCAAGTACCCAATGACTTGCGATACGCGACGCTGCAATACTACTATGAAGACGAACTAAAACACTTACTCCAAAACGCCCTCATCAACGTCCCAACAACACCCTACACAAAAGACGGCAAAGTGACTCTCCACGTCGGCCAAATCGTAAGTATCTTCGTCCAACGCCGCAGTCAAAAACGACGCACTCGTGGTCAATTCTTGACAGAAGAGACTTGGAAGAGGCCTCTCGACTGGGAACAGATTAAGTTTCTCCTCCACGACCACTCCTTTCTCAACAAATGCCGAGTCTTCATTGATCTCTATCGTTGGAAATGGCGTGCACGCATGGATCCAAACGATAACAATTAAAACCCTCTAAAACGCGCTATACGGCCTTTGAATAATCGACCCTAAATTACCCCACTCTCTATCTTAAACGCGCGCTATGGACGCGCTAGACCCCTTAAAATGGAAAGGAACCATTATGACTCAAAATAACATTACAGAAATCGAATCTTTTGACGCGGCAATCGACAACGCAATCGAAATCCTAACCCAACTAAAAACAAAGAAAGATCAGAATCCGGCCTTCGTATTGAACACGGTACACGATCAAAAAGACGATCCAAGCAAAATTGAACAAGAGGGAACGTCCTTCGGAACCGCTCCCGAAATTCTGACAGCCTTAGATGGCTTTTTCGAAAACCACATCGATTTATTGATCGTCCTCATGGTTCGATTCGAAAACGAAATTACATCCTACAGAAAGAACTCGAAATAGAACCGTCAGTCAAAAGCGCAAATGAATCACACGATTGACATTCCCATATTGAGCCAAATTTCACGTAAGCTACTCTTTGTTTGATATACTCATCATTTTCAGGGCGTGTATATTAAAGTGGTTCGGCTTTACGGCTGACCTACCACTGAAACTAATTCCCTCTAGTTTCCAAAGGCAATAAAACAATTCAATTAAGCTAGTACATATTTGTCTGCTTTTGCAATATTCAATGAGGCATTGAAATCCCTATCAATCTTCGTTTGGCAATTATCACAATAATAAACTCGCTGACTTAGTTTTAAATCTTTGTTGTAATTGCCACAAGTTGAGCAAGTCTTACTAGATGGATAAAATCGATCGACCACTCTAACAGCTATATGCCGTTCCTTTGCCTTTCTAATAAGGTGTTTCCTGATAGTATAAAAAGAACAATTCGCAATATCTTTTACAAGATATTTATTCTTCATCATTCCTTTTACATTCAAATCCTCAATTGCAATATATTGCGGTTGTTTTTTAACCAATTCTGAGACAAATTTACGAATATGATTGATACGGATATTCCGTAATGAACGATGTATCAACTTAATTTCTCTTTCTAGCTTAATAATATTCTTTGTTTTATTGTGTTTGTTACATTTATTGATCAAATATTTATGAGATAGTTTTCGTTGAAATTGTTTCAGGCGTTTATTCAAAATACGAACGCGTCTAAAAGTCTTAATATTTGGCACCATCGTTCCATCAGAAACAATCGCAAGAATCTTAATGCCTAAATCAACTCCAACTCCATCCGTATAATCTGGCAGATCAGTTACTTGAGTTTCAATATCTTCAGTATAAGACAAGTACCAATATTTACCATCGAAAGAGACATTCGCAACTTGTTTCTTACAAGACAAATCGAAATCCTCTCTAATAGAACCAAAACGAACATCCCCAATAGTGGGTATTTGAAGCTTACCGTTATCTTTTAGATAAATACGACTAGGGCGTTTCTTATTAGCTGAAACACTACAAACCACGTTAAAATTTGGTTGAATTTTATTAACACTTCTAAAATTTAATCGTCCTTTATTTCGTTTTCTAATCTTCACTAACTCTCTAGAAAGAAAGTTATAAATAAAAGAGTGATTCGGTTGATAATACCAAGACCATGCGTCTTCATTCTCATCATAGTTTTGAGCAACAACGAATTTAGCGAGATTAAGATAATCTGATTGATTGAGATGATATACGTCTCTATCATAAAATTTCGAATAATAAGTTTTATTCCCATTCTTATTTAAAATCTCATCAAATTCACCTTTATTGTTACGTTTATCGATATTCACTAAAAGATTCCAAAAATTACGTGAAACTTTACTATACCACCATGCAAAACGTTCTTGTTCTTTGGTTAATTTGAGTCTAATTTTCTGACTTCTCATCACGCGCCACCTTTTCTAAAACAGCCTTATTAATATAAGCTGATAAACTAATATCTAGCTTATCCGCCATAGCTTGCACTCTCGCTTTATCATTTGGATAGATTTTAAAAGCGGTATGTACTTTAAC
>ERZ772973.485-NODE-485-length-18921-cov-19.293_pt1 | contig 18921 bp, 11 predicted proteins | sample MGYA00580672_ERZ772973 | MGnify/ENA primary metagenome ERZ772973 (study PRJEB29015, sample SAMEA2737938) | human oral metagenome | biome: human oral; feature: human-associated habitat; material: dental | place: China | collected 2152 ... | reverse complement strand
GGCCGTTCTCCTGCGGTGCGCGAGTGCTTCGTGTCCACACAGCGGACATGGCCGGGTTCGCCAGCGATGTGGTGAGTGGAAAACCACGAAATTCTGCGGTTCTCGCCCGGCTCCCGATGTCTCGTCAGCGTTCATGTCCGCTGTGTGGACACCAGTCGCCGCTCATCCGCCGGCCTGTTGGCAACTCACGATGGCGTCAACGGCGGAGGTTATCCCGTGGTCTTAATGCACCTTCTGGTGCTGGGCGCCTTCTGGCGCTCGAAGTTTGGTTGCAAGGGCGAGAGTTGCCCTGTCTTAATGCACCTTCTGGTGTTGGGTGCTTTCTGGCCGCCTGGAAAAGGAAGCTGATGAGGATAGTCGACCCTGTCTTAATGCACCTTCTGGTGTTGGGTGCTTTCTGGCTCCTGCCTCTGGGGGTGGCGTTGTTGCGCCAGTTCCGGGGGCTGGAGCGCCACCGGCTCCGCAAGCACCCCGCGGGACCTGCCGGCACCGCCCTTATTTAACCATTTTTCGGTGTCCTGACGCCAAGCGCCACTGACGCGCCCTCGGGTGCCTCCAGTCACCAGCTTCCGACAATGTCAAGCCAAAAGGTCGACGTTCCCGCATATGACTGTCGACACGTCCTGCTTCTGTCGTCGGACGGGTGGGACTTCAGTCTTCCTCGGCTGGGGTGCACAAAGTGCTCGGCAGGAAGTGTCTTGATGCGCCTTCTGGTGCTGGGTGCTTTCTGACGGATGGGGCGTGGTGGTAACACGAACAGCAAGGCTCGTCTTAATGCACCTTCTGGTGCGAGGTGCTTTCTGACTTATGTAACACGCGCAATCTGCAGACTCCCAGGGTGTCTTAATGCACCTTCTGGTGCTGGGTGCCTTCTGGCCAGCTTCAATCTCTAGGCTATAGTGCGAGAGTCATGTCTTAATGCACCTTCTGGTGCTGGGTGCCTTCTGGCGGTCAAGGCGTGGAACGAGTACGTCAGCAAGTACGCGTCTTAATGCACCTTCTGGTGCTGGGTGCCTTCTGGCTCCTGCCTCTGGGAGCGGCGTCGTTGCGCCACTTCCGGAGGCTGGAGCGCCACCGGCTTCGCAAGCATCCTGCGGTGCCGGCTGGCACCGCCCCTATTTAACCACTTTTCGGCGTCCTGGCGCCAAGCGCCACCGACGGCCCTTCGGGCACCTTCAGCTACCAACTTCCGACGACGTCAAGCCAAAAGATCGACGTTCCGACCTGTGACTGCAGGCACAACCCGCTGTGGTGGATGCGGATTCGGGCTCTGGACTTGGCATCAGGAGCGTTTCCCACGTCGAGCCACCCGGCCACCCACCTTGTCGACGAGCAGCCAGATCCCACCGCCGATGAGGACCGACCCGATAAGACCGAAGCCAAGAATCCACCCCCATCCCGCGTCCCAGCCGCCGATACGCTGGTGCCGGACCGCGATACCCTTGGCGGCCTCCCAGTTGGACCAGATCTCCAGGAACACGCTCAGCGGCAGCCCTATGAAGGTCAGGACCGCCAAGGCGATCTCCATGACCCGTGTGGAGTGGGCGCGCTCCTCCTCGGCCTTCTGGTCGGCGCGGCCGATGCGCATCAGTACGTTCTCGCGGAGCCTGTGTGCCTGATCTCTGGCCTCCTCGACCAGTAGAGGAATCCGGTAAGTGTCCAGCAGGTAGGTCAGGAAGGCGTCGAGCTGTCTGTCGGCGTCGGTCATCATGGTCCACTGTTCGGAGACGACGAACCCGACCGCCTCCGAGTCGAGCTCGATCACACGATCCACCTCATCCGCCGCACGCGGCTGCACATCGGCCAGACGAGTCATGAGCGAGGACGCCCGGAAGCGCTGAAGCAGCATGAGCAGAACCGCCTCGATGAAACGCCCCTCAACCTGGGCCAGCGGGAAGATCCCTCCCTGCTGAACCTGACAGAAGGAGCACCCATGGGATCCTGCGTAGGCCGTCCAAGTCTGTGAGAGCCGGTGGAGCTGCTGAGCACGCTGCTCGAAGAGCCCATCCTGGAAGGTCTCGTCGGTGCGCCGAGGAAGGTGCCCCCACCGCCACGAACTGATGATGATGCGTTCCCTCGTCATGCCCGATTCGGGATCGGTGACGGACTGCCTGAGCCCTCGGTATTGCTCACCCGCAGTCCTTTCCTGCTCGGTACGCGCGTCAGAGTCGTCCAGCTCGAAGCCCTTTCCTTGCTCCGAGGCGACGACGTCGTACGGCACGTAGGTGATGGTGTAGGGGTCGATATCCTCCAGGCCGTTCACGTCAGTGGCGCCGAAGCCATGACCAACGTCGTCCGGGCCGTGTCCGGACAGGACGGAGAGGACTCGACTCACCTCATAGACGAGTTCCTTTCTCCCCCTTGGCTCCTGCGTGAGGTTACGGACCCAGGAGAACGCCTGAGGGCTTGACGGGTCGCGCAGAACCAGATGTATGGCGATAAGCACCTTCGTTGCCGTCTTCGGGGTGGGGCGATTGCCGTAGGAGCCGGAGGGGATACTCACGGTCTCGATTCTGAGAACGTCCCACGCAAAGGCCGCGAGAGGAGCGGCGCCGTGGCTGGTCCGGTTCTTCTCGCTGATGAATACGGGTGAGAGGTCCTCGTAGACATAGTGGCCGCGGTGCTCAGCGGAGAGCATCCGTTTCCTCACCGGCTCGCGCAGCCGGCGAGATGCCCCGTCGAAAACGGTCCGGCCCACTCCTCCGGTGATCGGTACCGGGCCTGGGGCGAAGAGGCGTCGCCACTGCTCCCACTGTCCGGGCAACTCCCACGGCACGACGACGATGACGCGTAAGGCGTTGTCGTCCTCGGGGACTTGATGGATCGATGACGTGAAGCGTCTCCAACTGGCCTTTGGACAAAACGAGGCGCGGCACTATCCCGGATGCGGGGATGCGCAGCTGCTCCCCCGCACCGAGATCGAGGACGACGTCGTGCGGCGTGAGATTGACGAGGCACTGCGGCGGACCGTAGGCGCGCTGTGGGCCGGTGCCGGTCACGGCTTCTCTCCGTAGCCGGTCCTCCCCAGCGCCTCCACCTGGTCTCGCAGCGACTGGAGTCTCGTTCCCCAGTCACTGGGATAAACTCCGTGCTCCCGTTCAACTGCGGAGATAGTACAACGCAATAGATCCGCATACGTATATGAGTCCCTCTGCTTGTATCCGCTTATGGTGTGTCTGACTGCCTCTGTGAGCGCCTTGCGTCCGTGGGCTACCGGGAGTTTGTTTCGTGTGCTATTCAAAAGGTTGAGGAGAATACTGGCGTTCTCGCGATCGAGATCATCAGTGTGTGAAGTGCGCCTGGTACCGTCGCTGCTGTTGCTGCCCGATCTAGACAGTATGGCTGGTTCTTTGAAGTCGGGGCCCTTAAATCGTCCTGACGGTGGACGAATCAGCTCGGCAACGATAGCGGCCAGGCGTACCTGCGCGTCGGGAGGAATTTGATCCATCAGGCTCGCTGCTGCACTCATCGTTCCCAGGATGACACGGGTGAAGTTGTCGAGGTTCTGTGCTCTCACTGCCTCGCTTAACTGCTTTGCAAGATCTATGGCTTCATGTGAAAGTGCTTCCATTGCTGGATCGCCCAAGGTGAGAAGTCTGCTGGCAGTTAGTAGGTCGAAGCGGTCAAGACAGTATGCGGTTGCTTTCAGGAGTGCCTGGCGAACATCACGGTCGAGGCCTAGCTGGTGAACCTGAACGGCTTCTCTTGACTCTCCTGCTTCGGCGTCCTTACTGTTGACCATCGACAAGAGGAATACGGGAACTCCGTGTCTGGCGCCAAAGGTCTGAGCCGCACGGAGCAGGCTGATGACGGCAGCCTTCTCTCCCAGGACTGTCACGACAACGGCGCGAGGTCGTGTGGCGCGTTCCTCAAGCCAGTGCTCTGCGGTCCTGCTCAGTTCCTCCATTGTTGAAGATATGGTTCCCGAAGAGACTCCGGACTGAGTGATCGACTCTCCGTAGTCGTGGACGTCGACGGAGGTTTCGTCCAGATTCCAGGGGGAATCGGAGGCTAGATGATCTCCGTGTTTTATCTCCTCCTTTATTCTGCGCCCCTCGCTGACGCTCGAGTTGGAGCATGCAATGAAGGCGCTTAGCATGAAGGGCTCAGGAACGGCGCAGGCTTGCCGTACGGTATCGCTCGGTTCTGACGTGAGAAGGGAGGTGATAATGGGTTTTCGTTCTATTCCGGTGGGTTCGTCGGCGTCGGAGGGAAGGGGGTGGTGGTGGGACACTTTTCCCTGGGCAGTGAGCAGGCACACGTCATTTGACGGGACTGACAGCCATTTTGGCGGTTCTCCGACTTCTCGTCTTACCTGCTCCTGGAGGCTACTGGAAGTGAGGTCTCTCGATGGCGACTCAAGGTTGTGCGTCGCATACTTTCCTAAGTCGTTCAGATCGCATTGAGCTGCCAGCCAGGACTCCGGCTCCTCCAGTGGGTGAGCCTTCGCACCCTCCTGGAGGCGTCCAATGACTTTGCCAAGCTCTTGTCTCAGGTGCTTGTTAGACTGCTTATAGGAAGTGTCTGTGTAGCTGTGGGTGTCCCGAAGATGCTTGTACTTAGCGAGTATCCAAGCCCTCAGGGTCATTCCGGCGGCAAGGTCGCCGCGGGCGACATCTGCTTGAAGAACCTGCGCGAAGTCCTCGGCCGATGGCTCCGAATCCAGCTCGCCCATGACCCGACGAACCGCGTCGGCGGCCTTCTTCACCTCCGTGTCGATGCGATCGGATTGTTCATAGATATCATCCAGAACCGTCGGCAGCCCGAGCCCCATGAGCCAGCCTCGCAGCGGATCTGCGTTGACCGACATTGGGACCAGGGGGAGATCCTGGCCGCCCGTTCCTTCCTCGATGCGGTCGACGAGCACGAGTGACCACTCATCCTGATGGGTGGCAGCCGCTACCCCGGCCGCCTCGGCGAGAACCGCAGTAGCCCCTCCCGCCATGGCTAGCAGGACGTGCCCGTCATACGCGCCGATCCTCCGCTCCAGCCGCGTGATGCTCTCGCTGCTCACTGCCAGACTCGGCAGGATACAGACGTTGTGGATGATGATCTTCCTTGTCCCAGCAAGATCGGCCGCTTCGGAGGACGCGATTCGCAGCGCATCAACTAGTGTGCGTGCGAGCCCGTCGGTCGGCGTATCCCCGCCTTCCACCCCGATGATGAGCACCTCGGTGGATTCTTCTCGGCTCTTGCCGGACGCGTGCAGGGAGATCGCTCTGAGCTCTTTCTGTAAGGCGCTGCCCGAGTGGAGAGGGGGCCTGCTGTTTGTGTCATCGCGATGTGAGCCCTGATCGAAGTCGACATCGAAAAGACGCCGTGTGACCTCGGGGGGTGTTGTGCATTTCTTGAGTTCTTCTGCTCTTAAGGAGCCGATGTTATCTAGGTCGTTACGGGGGGATGGTGCGCCGAGGTCGGCATGGCCTGCGATATGAACAAGCAGCATGATTGACTCTTCTCCTTTGAATGGTGTGGGCACACCCTTGAGGTACTGGAAACGATGTTCGCGTCAGCATGCTCTGCTGCTGCCTGACTGTTTACTTGGCGGGCCGGTTGAGAGGTGGTCGCCTGCCCCGTAACAGTGCCACACCGGCGGCGGGCGCGCAGAGTTTCTACGAGGTTGGATGATGGCATGTGTCGTTGGCCAGCAGGGAAAACCGATGAACATAGACCTGCATGGGGATCTTTGTCAAGGACGTCATTGTTCTGGTCAAACACTCGCCGTACCGACCGGGTGTCTGGTAATACTGTTTCCGGACGCACAGCCGCGCCGCCGTTCGAACGGAGTTGACGATGCATCTTGTCATGCTTGAAACCAACGGGAATCAGCGCTTCATCTTCTCCTCGCCACGACTGCGGGACAGTGTCGGTGCATCCTCCCTGCTGACCAAGCTCGAACAATGGACTGCGCATGAGCTTCTCGCTACTGGTGCGACCGCAGCCTGGCGCACGGCGTGTGGACTGCCCGACGACTGGGAACCGCACGAGTCCCAATGGGTCTCCAAGTCCTCCGGCAAGGTCATCTTCCTCGTGGACTCGGCCCAACAGGCCAAGGACGTCATCAGCGCCGTGACGCGCAAGGCCCTCGCCGAGGCGCCGGGCATGGACGTCTCTGGCGTCTTCATCCGTCTTCCCGCGCCGTCGGACTCACAACCGGGTCCCGTCTACGTCACCGAGAGCGCGCTCAAGGAGATCCACGCGGAAGCCGCCCGCTACGCCCTCCAACGCTCGCCTGCTGAGGCGCGCTTCTCCCAGCTTCCCTTCCTCAGCCGGGCCAAGGACTCCTCCCTGCCCGCATCCCCACCGCTGGCCACCCGGGACGAGGCCAAGGACGATCGCCAGGACGCGCTGTCGCTGACCTCGCGCGTCCGACGCTACCGGGCGTACCAGGCACGACTCGATCTCCTGGAGACGGGGGTCAAGCGCAATTCCGACCTCTCAGACAAACAAGCACTGCTCACCCGAGACCCGACAATGCTGGCCAAGAAGCTCCACCAGGTGTTCGTCGATGGCATCGAGCCGGTGGGCGATGAGGGCAGGCCCGAGCCTGAGGAGAGTGTCGCGCGAGGAGCAGAGGAACTCCGCCCGCTTGAGCACGCCATCCAGTCCAACCCGGATGTCGGCAGTGACACCGATCCGGGCGCCGACTCCGGCGATTACACCTTCCTGTCCAAGGTCGCCGTCATCCATATCGACGGCAACGGCGTCGGCGGCATCATGAAGGACCTCAACCACTCGAAGGACCGCGTCGATCCGGGCGTATTCAAGAAGAACATCCTCTGCGACCGCGACGACCCCGACGCTCTGCGTCGCTTCCTCCTGGCGGTCAACGAGCGCCTGCAAAACGCGGTCGAGCACGCCTTCGCCGCAGCATGGACGCGAATTGACGAGTTGTCCGAACATGATGACGACCAGCCCGGACGTCGGCACACCGTCATCCCCGTCGTCCCGGTTATCCTCGGCGGCGACGACGTCACCGTCATCACCAGCGGCGACTACGCCCTCCCCTTCGCCGCCGCCTACCTCCGCTACTACGAGGAGGCCACCCGCAACGACCCGATCCTGCGCTACCTCACGCCACTCGAGGGCCAGGACACCGGCCCCATGACCGCTGCGGCCGGCGTCGCCATCGTCAAGCGCAACTTCCCCTTCCACATCGCCTACGAGCTGGCCGAGAAGCTGGTCGAGCGCGCCAAGAAGGTCGGCAAGACGACGCAGCCGCCGTGCTCAACACTCGACTACCACGTCCTGTTCGACACCACGGTCCTTGACGTTTCGGAGGTCCTGCGCGGCTACGAAAGCTTCACCACACGTCCCTTCCGACTGCCCGACAATGATCCCCCGTCGACCCTCTGCACCTGCAACGACTGCTCCAGAACCGCCGGCTCCGGCGGCGATGAGGGCGGCCAGCCTGCCGACTCCTCGAAGAACAACCATCATCACGAGCCCTGGGAGGTGATCTGGCGACGGGTCGCTCGGTTCAAGGGGACGGTTCCCGGCGCTGGCGAGGACTCGGACGGACACGAGGAGAAGCCCGATCTCCAGCCGTTCCCGCGCACCCGGGCGGCGCGCATCCGCGGCCTGCTGTCCGCGGATGTGCGGGAACGAGCCGCTCATCGTGACGACGACGCGACGGACGCTCCGACCGCTGAGGCTGCGGGCCGCGAGACTCCGGGCTCCGAGACGCCTGAGGAGAAGGAGGACCGGGAGACTCCGTCGCTCCGTCGCGCCCACGACGAGTGGAAGGCGGCCCGCGAGGATGTCGGCGACTGGATCGACACCGAGCTCGTCGGCCTGGGCGCCGTGTTCGACCTCCTGGAGCTCTCCGACCTCCTCCCGCCCTCCTTCTTCGAGCTTCCCCTCCCCATCCTGGGGGAGGCCCTCAACACAGCATCGGAGGCCACCGAATGAGCCCCTCGTCCCCGACCTCCTTCCCTCTGTCGGTCACCTTCCGCTCCGACTGGGGCGTCACTACCGGAACCGGCGTCGCCGGTGGCGTGGACTCCGTCGTCGAGAAGGACGAGCGTGGCCTGCCGATCGTGCGCGCGACCGTGCTCGCCGGCGTCGTGCGGGAGCAGTCGCTCCTCGCGGCCCAAGCACTCGACGACGGCGACCCCGGCGGCTCCTGGCGCGCCTTCGCCTCCGCACTGTTCGGCTCCGACCTGGCCCCGCGGCTCGTCGTCTTCTCCGACGCCAGGCTCATCGACCCGCCGGCCGACCCCGCCGACCTCATCCACGAGGTCGTCTCCCTGTCCATCGACGAGAAGACCGGCACGGCGCGCGAGGACTTCCTGAGATTCTTCGAACGCGTCGGCGCCTGCCGGCTGCGCGGCGAGGTCACCCTGTCTGACGTCGACCAAGACGGACGCCCCCTGACCTGGAGCGACGAGCAGCGCGACGCCGCCGAGCTCCTCCTGGCCCTCTCCGGTCTGCTGGTGCGCGCAATCGGCTCCAACCGGGCCGTCGGCGACGGCGTCTGCGACGTCCTCATCCATGCCGACCATGAGTCCGGCGACGCCCGGGCCGTCAAGGACTGGTGCCGCACACAGCTGGGCAGGTGGAAGGGGCTCGGCGCCCCGAAGGTTCCCGCGGCGGACGCGGCCGCTGCGGCGGCCCCGGTCCTCAGGACGAGCTCTGAATCCACCGACGCCGGCGCCTTCCACGAGGCGACCCTGACGATCGACCTGCGAACCCCGGTGGTCTCCTACGAGGTCCCCATGTCCAACGAGATCCGCTCCCTGGACTTCCTGCGCGGCACCGTGCTGCTGCCCTGGGTGCACCGGCTCATCACGCGTACCGTCGCCCAGGCCCCCGGCGCATCGGAGGCCCTCGTCCAGGAGGTCCGCGACGCCGTCGTCAACGGGGAGCTGCTTGTCTCCGACGGCGTCGTCTCCTACCAGGGGGAGCGCGGGTTGCCGATGCCGCTGGTGTTCTCCAGCCCCAAGGTCGGCCAAGGGGCCACGCGCCAGGAGCCCAAGACGGCTGAGGGCGAGGGTGACGAGGAGATGTGCGTTTGCAACCGGATGCGCGCCGAGGAGCCCGAGAACGAGGTCCACAAGCCGCTGCGCAACGGATACGTCTTCCCGACCGCCGGCGCGAAGGGCGCCCCGGCGCTCATCGGGCGGCAGTCCACAGCGCACGACGCCGCCACCGGGGCGGCCAGGGACGGTCAGCTCTACCTGGTGCGGGCGCTCCCGGCGGGCCTGAGCCTCCAGGCGACGGTGACGGTCTCGACCCGTCTGTACCAGCGGATCGGTGAACAGCTGGAGGCCCTCGCCGGCACCGGGCACCGGGCCCGCCTCGGGGCGCGTCGCCTCAGCGGCACCTTCGGCGAGACCGAGTGCACCCTCTCGGCCTTCGCACCGAGCACGGAGCCCCAGGTGGTAGACGCCGAGGACACAACGATCTGGTTCACCTCCGACGTGCTCGTGCGCTCGGCCCGGCTTGGCCCGGGCGGAAGTCTGACCGACCTGCTCGCCGCCTTCGAGCGGGCCGGCGCCCCCATCGAGCTCGCCGAGGCGGACGGGACGCGCTTCAACGCCGGGGTCAGGCACCGGCGCGTGGACTCCTGGTCCGCGGCGAGCCACCAGCCCCGGGCCACTCGCATGGCCATCCAGGCCGGCTCGGTCCTCAAGGTGAGAACCGCCGCCCCGGAGAAGCTGGCCGCTCTGGCGGCCGTTGGCATCGGGGAGCTGCGGGCGCAGGGCTTCGGGCGCTTCGTCGTCGGGCATCCGCTGCTGGAGGAGGAGACGTTTACACTGAGGAGCCTTCACAGGGAGGACCTCGCATCGACCGCTGATGGTGCTGCGGCAACGAAGGAGGCTCAGCGATGAGCGTGACCCGCTATGAGCTCACCGTCCACCTGGTAACGGACTCGCCCCTCCACTCGGGAGGCATCGACGAGGTGGTCGACCGCAGCCGCGACCCGAAGGAGAGGGCCACCGTTGCCCGGCGATTCGCTCGTGACGGTCACAGCCGTCCGGTCCTCACTGGGCGCTCCGTCAAGGGCGCCCTGAGAGCGGCCTGCCAGAGGTTCCGTGAGGAGCACGGCGACGCCGTCGGACTGGCGAAGCGCGAGCTGCGGCAGCTGTGGGGAGATGACGGAACGCGCGGGGCCGGTTCGGCGGCGCCGCTGCGGGCCTCAGCGATCACCGTGCACACGGTCGAGCTGCCCACCGAGGGCTGTCAGGGGGATGAGGAGCACAAGATCGTGCTCCCGACCCGGATGGGCAACGCCATTGACCGGTACTGGGGCTCGGCCGGCGACACCGCGCTGTTCGAGCACGAGTACCTGCCCCGGGGCAAGGAGCTCGCCCTGACCATCACGGCGGAGGCCGGGCTGCCCGACGGCGTCGAGGTACCTCAAGGCGATGTCCCGCCGCCCGGGCCGGAACAGGTCGAAAAGCTCTTCGCGCTCATCGTCGGGCTCGTCAAGGACGGCAGGGTCGCCTTCGGCGGCCGGCAGAACGCCGGGTGGGGGAGAGTAGCGCTCAGTGACTCGGAGAAGGCCTGGACCCTCACCAAGGCGGAGCCGGGCAGCCGGGCAGGACTGGAGGAGTGGCTCTCCGGCGCCGGCGGCCGCTCGGTCGACGTCGACCCCGTGGACTGTGGGGGCAACGGCCGGATGCGGATCGAAATCACCTGGGACAGCCCCACCGGGATCCTCGTGGCTGAGCCACCCCAGGAGGACGACTCCCGGGAGGACTCCGATGCCGGGGCCGCAGACGGATCGCCGGGGGGCGCGGACTCTGAGGAGACGAAGCCGGCCCGCCCCCTGCGCGCCGGCCCGGAGGAGACCGACCCGATCGTGCTACCTGGAAGCTCCGTCCGCGGCGCGCTGCGGACCCGGGCGACGCGGATCGCCCGCACCATCCTGCTGGCGAAGAAGGACCCGAGCACGGAGGCCGACTGGTCGGATGCCGGCGTCCACGAGCAGCTCGCGCAGGATCCGAGCCTGGTGCGGGACCTGTTCGGGTCGACGACGCACCGCGGTGCGCTGACGGTCCTCGACACGCTCGCCGCCGAGGACGGCCCGAGCCGCAAGGTCACGCACAACGCCGGCGACCGGTGGACCGGCGGCGTCGCGGACGGGGCGCTCTACAGCGAGGAGGTCTACGACTCCACCTGGAACAGCATCGTCCTGGAGCTCGACCTCGACCGGCTTCTGACCAACGCGCGGGCGGGCCTGGAGGAACCAGACGGGCAGGAGGACAGCCAGGGCGAGGACCGCAGCCGCGCTGCCTTCTGCCTCCTGGGGCTGGTGCTCGCCGAGCTGGCCGCCGGGACGCTCCCTCTGGGGAGCCGCGGCACCCGGGGAATGGGACAGGTCGAGGTCAAGGCCATGGCCGTGACCGGCGGAAAGGGCCTGGGGGTCGAGAACTGGTCCCTCAAGGCGGAGGACGGGACGGGCGAGTCGCTTCCTCGGCGGATTCTGAAGGGGCTCAGAGACGTGAACTCCGGGATCGAGAGGAATCCGAGAGCCGGAGCCGGCTGGGAGGGGTGGTCCTCCTACCTGGTGGGCAGCAGCGAGAGGCCGCTTGAGGACAAGGGGGAGCGGGATGCCTGAGAAGACGTGGGAGCCGGAACCGTTGCGAGAGGCGGTCTGGAAGGACATGCCCGGCGCGGGAGCCGAGCAGCCCGGGGACGTTGAGCTTCAACGGGTTCTTGAACGTGCCGAGGACCTGGGAGGCGAGATGAACGGCGTGGCCTACACGACCAGCGGCGCCTACTCGGTGAGAAGAGCGGGGGCTTCCGGGCTCACCACCCTGATCGAGAAGGATGGACAGGCCGGTTCCCGGGAGGAGGAGATCGACCTGGACACGGTCTTTGAGCTGCGCCTGTGGCGGGTGATGGGCAAGAAGACCGACGACGGCGGCAATGTCGCCGGCGAGGATGGTGTCCTGGCCCGTGAGCTGCGGTGGCTCAACGGCAGTGGGGCCGCAGAGATCGTGGTCGGGGAATCCTGTGAAAGTGTCCCGGGAGGCAGCGACTGCTGGGTTCGGGAGAACAGCTACCTCCAACACGGAGAGAAAGGCGATGTCATGACCAGCATCGAGGTCTTCACCGTGGAGGAGACGTACGGAAACACAGTATTCGCCGACGAGCTCATGACCGGAAGGTGGGGTTGACATGACCGCGTTCCAGCCGTTCCACTCCGCCGTCAACCGGATCCCGGTGCTCAGACCAAAAGTCCTTGATCTTGTGGATCGAAAGGCACTGCCCGTCGACCTGTTCGGGGACCAGGAGCCCCCGGCGCACGATCACCTGTCGTCGGAGCGCTGGTCGGGGTCGATCGATCTCGAGCTGACGGTGAGGACTCCTCTCGTCTACGGCGAGCAGAGGGAGAACCCCGGTGGCGGCACTCAGGTCGAGATCCCCACGGATCAGCAGGGTCGCGTGGTGTTCCCGGGGACGATGGTCAAGGGAATGCTGTCGCGTGCCTACGAGGTACTGACCGCGTCCCGATTCAGAGTGTTCGAGGAACACGCCAAGCCGCTCACCTACAGGGCGGATGTCGCTGACGCGTTGCGCCTCGTCCCGATACGGGTCGTGGAGGTGAAGGACAACGGTGGGGGAATCGTCGTTGAGCTGTTGCTCGGCAGCACCGGGGACGGGGAGGCGGAGTACAAGGATCAGTTCGATGATCGCCCGTTCCCCATCATGCTCGCCGCCTCCCTCCAGGACGGAGGAAGAGGGCATGCTAAACATGGGCGTGGATTCAATGAGACACAGTTCCGTGCGATGACGAGGCATGAGAACAAGGTGCGTTGCGATCTGGCACTGTGCTTGCATCCACGGGGAGGTCATTATGCGTACTGGCAGGTGGTAGGCCTGTACGACGGCCAGGGGAATCCCGTCTGCGCCTTCGATGTGCGGAACGATATAGACGTCGTGGATGAGCGCAATGATGTGACGGGTTACGTCTATCGCACAGCGAGGGACGGGGATCAAGCCTCAGATGTGTTTCCTCGGAAGCACGATGAACGGGTGTTCTTCGATCTCTCTGAGAGTCCTGAAAGGCTCGAAGTGGACCGGAGTGTCGTTGGGGCCTATCGCGGAGTCGTCGACAGCTATGCGCAGCAACGTGAGGAGAACGACCTCCAGCCTGGGATGCATCCGAACCGCTTCACGGGTGTGGACTCCGAATCTCTCCTTCACGTGGGATCCCTGGCATACGCCGTCCTCTCCGACGATGAGACCGTCGTGGAGGAGCTGGTGCCGACCATGGCGGGACGTCGCTCGTATTGCATGAGTCCCCGCAGTCTTGCTGAGGAGCAGCGTGTTGCTCCTCTTGGGGCCGCCGCAGAGGCGTCAGCCGCCGACAGGCTCTTCGGGTACGTCGTCCCCGACACGCGTGAAGGTGCTGAAGACGGTGACGTCGCCTCCAGGGGGCGGCTCATCTTCGGGCAGATGGATACCTCCTCTGTTGTCTTGAGTCGAGAGGAGACGCCCATCGCGCCTCTTCTCTCCCCCAAACCGGCTTCTGCTCGCAGATTCCTGACCGACAGGAATGGTCGGACTCCTCGGAACGCGGGGGAGGTTCTACGGCGCTCTGAGTATTTCAGGTCCGGACAGCACCTTGGTGTGGCGGTGCACCCGGTTCATCGCTCGATTGTGGGCTCGGAGGAGTTCCCTGCGTCGGCGACGCAGGCTCCCCGTCAGGAAGGTGTGGCCCAAGGGGAGAATCTTCAGATTCAGTCGGTGGTGAAGACATGGATTCGTCCCGGAAGCGTCCTGCGGTGCCGGATGCGGTTTGAGAACCTGTCTCGCAACGAGCTCGCCGCCCTGGTCTGGCTGTTGGAACCTGCGAATCTTGTCCCGGCGTCGGAGCAGAACGCGGAAAAGAGTAAGGTCGGCTATCTTCGCGTGGGACTTGGTAAACCACTGGGTCTCGGTGCCGTTGAGGTGCGCATGGTGAAGGACGGGCTTCGAGCCGTGAACGTGGGCGGTGAGAACGATCTCTCTGTGGCATATCAGAACCTGTCAGGATGCTTGGGCGTCAGTGAGACGGTGCATCGTCCTGCGGACTTCGCGCTGAAGATCAACCCGGCCGCCTTGCCGTGGGTTCAGGCTTTCCAACGCGCGTCCTTCGGGTACTCGGACGGCAGGCCTGTCCGTCACATGCTGCTCAATGAGAACCAGGAGAACAACAAGGTCGATCGCTACGGAGATCCTAAATGCGGCTTGAGCCCGGTCGACATGTTCGGGGACGGAGACACGAAGCTTCTTCAGGTTCCTGAGCCCGAGCGTCGCAACGGGGGCCGGCAGCATCGTGGAGGGCGCCAAGGCGGCCATCACGGCAACACTCATCACCACGGCCGACGGCACTGATCGTCGCGCAAGACACGGTCGTCGTCGCTGGCGGGGTGGGGTGCGCTGGTGAGCTGCGCGTACTTGGCGTGCCGCCGGCTCACCACACCCCTCGGTACAGTCCGGCGTCGTCGAGTGCGGGCGCGGTTCCGTGGACCTCGCTACGCGCCAGGCAGGAGTCGCACAGTGGGTAGAGGTGGATGACGTCGTCGGCCTGGTTAATGATCTCGGTGACCTGCCGCTGGAGCGTCGCCTCGTACCCGTCGACGAGTGTCTTCTTGCCCTTGCTGTTCAGCCATACGCCCTCGCCGTCGGGAGAGGTGGTGGCGTGCTCCGGGCGGAGCCGCTTCGAGCGCAGCAAAGACAGTACGGTGCGGTCCACCAGGAGCGGCCGGAACTCTTCCATGAGGTCGAGGGAGAGGCTGGGACGCTTGTCGGTGGAGGCGTGCAGCACCCCGAGCGAGGGCTCGAGCCCGGCGGCCAGCAGAGCGCCCGTGCACTCGGCCAGCAGGATCGCGTAGGCGTAGGAGAGGGCGGCGTTGGCCAGGTCCTTGGGCGGGCGGCGGCTGCGCCCGTCGAAGGCGGCCTCCGGTGGGACCAGCCCGGACAGGCAGCCGAAGTAGGCCGTTGAGGCGGCGCCCTCCAACCCCATGAGCTCATCGACGTCTGCGGCCTGCTCGGTGTCGTCGGCCAGCTGCCGAATGGTGGTGCAAGGCGTCTCGACGTCGCTTCCCTGGCTACGCCGGCCGGTGCGGTGCAGCACGGAAACCTGGTGTCGCATCTTGGTCCGCACGATGGCGCGCGCCAGTGGGAGGCGGGCATCGTCGTCGGTGGCGAAGGACGCCTGGGTCAAGAGCCGGCAGGTGCTGGCTGTCGAGCGGGGTCCGGCGAGCTGGCCCAGGTAGCCGCCGTGGCGGGAGAGGAAGATGACGTCGATGTCGTTGTACAGCGCCCAGGATCGGGCCCCGGATGACAACCCGACGGCGCCGGTGAGGACGATCCGGCTGACTGCCCGTCGGGGGATGGAGACCTGCGGCAGGCCGTCGGCGCCGTCGACGATGAGACGGTTCTGGCTGATGTGGACGCGGGCGCCGTCGCGGCCGACGTAGACCACCTGGTCCGGCTCGGGACAGCCCTTGATGTCGTGGCGGGGGTCGACGGGCGGGAAGCTGCGGGAGAAGTCCGTCCCCAGGTAGCAGAAGCCCTCATCGAAGCTGGTCATGGCGGTTTTCTCCTGGTTGAGTCGGAGTCCTCTGGGCGTCAGGAGGGAGTCGAGGAACTCGAGGGCCTCCAGCAGGTTGGGTTCATGGGGGCTGCAGATGACGATGTCGTCGGCGAAGCGGGCGTAGCCGTAGCCCGCGTCGCCCATGGCCCGGTCGACGTCGGTCAGGGCCAGGTTGGCCAGGAGCGGGGACAGGCAGGAGCCCTGGGCGATGCCGCGGTTGCGAATGCGCCGCTCGCCCCTGGCGCGCCGAGGCCGGGCGATGAGCCGGACGAGGTCGATGGTGCGCGGGCAGCCGGCGATGGGGGAGAGGGCGGCCAGGGCGTCCTCGATGCTGAGGTTGGGGAAGTAGTCCTCGATGTCGGTGCGCAGCACGTAGCGGTAGCCGGTGTCTCACAGCCTGGCGAGGTGGTCGACGGCGTCGTCGGTACCGATGCCCGTCCGGTAGGCGAAGGAGCAGGGAGACATGACGAGGTCGGCCCTGTGGGCGACCGCGTTGACGACCGCACGCTCGACGACCCGGTACCGGATGGAGGGGATGTGCAGGGTGCGGACCTCCCCGGAGGTGCCCTTGGGGATGCCGAAGCTCAGGAGCGGGTCGGTTCGTAGGTTCCTGAGCGCAGGGACTCGGAGAGCTCGGTGAGGAAGTCATCGAGATGCTGGCGGACAAGGGAGAAGATCGGCATGCGGTATCCCGGCACGTGCCGTTATATGCCTTCATGCACCTTCTGGGGTTGGGTGCTTTCTGACCGGCCACCTACCAGATCACCGCGCGATTGGTGTGAGGTATTAATGCACCTTGTGGCGCTGGATGCTTTCTGACAGGAAAGGGACCATGCTATGTCCGCTCCCACCACGTCTTCATGCACCTTCTGGGGTTGGGTGCTTTCTGACTCGACGACATGCAGGCCTGGATCACCAGCCGATTCCGTCTTAATGCACCTTCTGGTGCTGGGTGCCTTCTGACGACAAGACCGAGCCCAGGCACTGGCCTGGTGTGTGTCTTAATGCACCTTCTGGTGCTGGGTGCTTTCTGACTGGATTGGCACATTCTCCGCGGCTCTGACGGTAGTCCTGTCTTAATGCACTTTCTGGCGCTGGGTGCTTTCTGACTGCCGTGGGCAGCCGCTCGTCGAGCAGGCCGGCAGGTCTTAATTCACCTTCTGGCGCTGGGTGCTTTCTGCCAATACAAGCAGCTGGTCACCAACTTCAAGCCTGTCTTAATGCACCTTCTGGTGTTGAGTGCTTTCTGACTCGCAAGGCGAGAGCTATATCTTAGAGATTCCAACATCGTCTTAATGCACCTTGTGGTGCTGGGTGCTTTCTGGCGCAAGTCTGTTTCTTGCGCTGACACCGCCATGCTCAGTCTTAATGCACCTTGTGGTGCTGGGTGCTTTCTGCCCGTCAGGCTACAATCTCAGCACTACAGGCGACGGTATGTCTTAATGCACCTTCTGGTGCTGGGTGCTTTCTGACGCCGTTGAGGTCAAGCGTCGGGCCAAGCCGAAGGGGTCTTAATGCACCTTCTGGTGCTGGGTACTTTCTGACGGGGATCTTATCGAGCGAGCGGCGTATGCCATCTAGTCTTAATGCACCTTCTGGTGTTGGGTGCTTTCTGACCCCTGCCTCTGGGAACGGCGTCGTTGCGCCACTTCCGGGGGCTGGAGCGCCACCGGCTCCGCAAGCACCCCGCGGGACCGGCCAGCACCGCCCCTATTTAACCACTTTTCGGCGTCCTGACGCCAAGCGCCACCGACGCCACCTCAGGCACCTTCAGCCACCAGCTTCCGACGACGTCAAGCCAAAAGGTCGACGTTCCTGCCTGTGACTGCGGGCACATCCTGGTGTGGTGGTGGAGGAGTCGGGCCCGTGCGACATCGGGAGCGCTTCCTCCGCCGAGCCGTCTGGCCGCTCAGCTCGTAAAGGAGATGAGGGTGGACTGTAAGTCCCGTCAATAGGCCTCCTGGTGCTGGGTGCCTTCTGGCCTCCGGCAGTGTGGAGCACTGGCTGGAGAGTATGAAGTCTTAATGCACCTTCTGGTGCTGGGTGCTTTCTGACGCGCCGCCCTGGTCGTAGACGCTACTGTTCGAAGTGTCTTAATGCACCTTCTGGTGCTGGGTGCTTTCTGACCCCTGCCTCTGGGAACGGCGTCGTTGCGCCACTTCCAGGGGCTGGAGCGCCACCGGCTCCGCAAGCACCCCGCGGGGCCAGCCAGCACCGCCCCTATTTAACCACCTTTCGGCGTCCTGACGCCAAGCGCCACCGACGCCCTCTCGGGCACCTCCAGCCACCAACTTCCAACGACGTCAAGCCAAAAGGTCGACGTTCCCGCCCGTCACTGCTAACACAACGTGCTTCCGTGGCTCGACCGGCGCGCCGCTGGCTCTCGTCCTCTCCGCCTCCTCCTGGCCGTCGATGCTGAAGAACGTCGACGTCCCAAGTCTCCGCGCTCGCCGCCTCCCCTCCGGTAGGGTCGCCAGAAGTAAGGGTGTAGACGGCCATGTCCGCCACTCATCACGCCGCAAAGGAGCCCCGTCGAGTGCCCGCCACCGTATTCGTCCGCTTCGATGCGCCCGGCCCGGTCGAGGCCACCCCCCGCCGCCTTCACGCCGCCTGGGGCAGAGTCCTCGACCTTCCCGAAGGAGTCAGCCCCGAGCGCGCCGCCCGCCTGCCCACCCTCGCCCACCGCCCGCCCCACGACCAGCCCGGCCCCAAGCCCTACTGCCTGGGCGACATGACCCAGACCCCGGACGGCCTCGGCGTCGAGCTGCGATTCCTCGACGACCGCCTCCTGGACACGCTCGACGCCTGGCTCGCCTGGGGTGGAGTCCTGCCCATCGGCGACGGCGGCGAGACCACCACCATGCTTGCCGCCGTCGAGGCCCAGGTCCTCGAACAGGCCGACTGGGAGGACCTCGCCGCCCAGACCGCCTCCACCGCCTGGGACATCCGCCTGCTCACCCCCACCGTCTTCACCTCCCGTGGCCACCACGTCCCCGAGGTCACCGCCGCCTCCCTGGCCACCAGCCTCCACGCGCGCTGGCGCCACTGGTGCCGCCCCCTGGCCCCCGAGCTCCCCGAGCGCGAGCGCCTCACCTCCGTCCTCATCACCCAGGACCGCACCCGCCGCACCGTCGTCGGCCTGGGCATGCCGCGTGCCGACCGCCGCGGACGCCTCTCCAGCCGCCGCATCCCCGCCAGCGTCGGCACCCTGCGCATCAGCGCCCCCGCCGCCGGCTCCATCACCGCCGTCTTCTCCCAGCTCATGGCCCTGGCCCGCTACACGAGCGTCGGCTCCCACAGCGCCTACGGGATGGGCGTCATCGACGTCGTCGCGGACGCACCATAAGGGGCGCGGACGCACCCGTGGGCCGCAGTCCTTGGGCCCT
>ERZ772973.484-NODE-484-length-18927-cov-3.3803_pt1 | contig 18927 bp, 9 predicted proteins | sample MGYA00580672_ERZ772973 | MGnify/ENA primary metagenome ERZ772973 (study PRJEB29015, sample SAMEA2737938) | human oral metagenome | biome: human oral; feature: human-associated habitat; material: dental | place: China | collected 2152 ... | reverse complement strand
TCGATCCGCGCGAGGCGGGGGAGAGTGGCTGCGAGAAGCGCCAGGGCCTTGTTGTCCTTCTGGGGGTCCAGCGCGGCGACGGTCCTGAGCAGGTGGCCACGGTGGCCCGCAAGATCGCCGAGTTGCGCATCCTTGACGGCGAGCTTTCGGCCGCCGACGCGGGCGCGCCGATCCTGGTGATCTCCCAGTTCACGCTGTACGGGGACACCCGCAAGGGGCGGCGCCCCTCATGGGCTCATGCTGCCCCCGGCGAGGAGGCTGAGCCCCTCGTCGAAGCGGTGGTCGCCGACCTGCGAGGCCGGGGCCTGCACGTCGAAACCGGCCAGTTCGGGGCGATGATGGAGGTCTCGCTGGTCAACGACGGGCCGTTCACGGTCCTCGTCGAGGCCTAGCACCGTGTCCTAGGCCCCTGACAATCTCGCACGCATTTTCTGCGACAATTTTTCAAGCAACGAAACCGCATCGTTGAAATTGCAACGTTTCTGGACGGAAGTGAACGTTTTGGACCATCGAATTGGGCGCGATTTGTGCAGCGGGGAGCACACATTGAGGGCCGCCCATGCGCCCAGGGCGAAAGCGCGCGCACGGCGCGGGAGCTTTTCGTAGGCTGTAACCAGTCAACTGGGACGGGCGTACGCCGAGCTCGGCGAAATGCCCGTCCTGTGAAATGAGGAGAGGCATGTTCGAACGCTTTACCGACCGCGCTCGCCGGGTCGTCGTGCTCGCGCAGGACGAGGCCCGCGGTCTCAAGCACAACTACATCGGCACGGAGCACCTGCTGCTCGGGCTGATCTCCGAGGGTGAGGGTGTCGCAGCCAAGGCACTGGAGACGATGGAGATCAAGGGCGAGGCCGTCCGTGCCTCGGTCATTGAGATCATCGGCGAGGGTGAGAAGCCGGTCGAGGGCCACATCCCCTTCACCCCGCGAGCCAAGCGCGTCTTCGAGCTGAGCCTGCGCGAGGCCCTGCAGCTGGGCCACAACTACATCGGCACGGAGCACCTGCTGCTCGGCCTCCTCAAGGAGGGCGAGGGCGTGGCCGCCCAGGTCCTGACCAAGCAGGGCGCGGACCTGGCGCAGGTGCGTCAGACCGTCATCCAGATGCTCAGTGGCTACCAGCGCGGCGACGACGAGGGCCGCGAGTCTGTCGGCGCGGGCGTGGGTGGCTCGGGTGGTCCCGAGCGCTCCAACTCCGCGATCCTCGAGCAGTTCGGCCGCAATCTGACGCAGGCCGCGCGCGAGAACAAGCTGGACCCCGTCATCGGCCGCCGCGTCGAGATGGAGCGCGTCATGCAGGTCCTCTCGCGCCGCACGAAGAACAACCCGGTCCTGATCGGTGAGCCCGGCGTCGGTAAGACCGCGGTCGTCGAGGGCCTCGCCCAGGCGATCGTGCACGGCGACGTGCCCGAGACGATCAAGGACAAGCAGATCTACAGCCTCGACATGGGGTCGCTGGTGGCGGGCTCGCGCTACCGCGGCGACTTCGAGGAGCGCCTGAAGAAGGTCCTCAAGGAGATCCGCACGCGCGGCGACATCATCCTGTTCATCGACGAGATCCACACCCTCGTGGGTGCTGGTGCCGCTGAGGGATCCATCGACGCCGCCCAGATGCTCAAGCCCATGCTGGCCCGCGGCGAGCTCCAGACGATCGGTGCGACCACGAACGACGAGTACCGCAAGTACATCGAGAAAGACGCTGCCCTTGAGCGTCGCTTCCAGCCGGTCAAGGTCGATGAGCCCAGCGTCGATGAGACGGTCGAGATCCTGAAGGGTCTGCGCGACCGCTACGAGGCTCACCACCGGGTTATCATCACGGACGCTGCGATCCAGGCGGCCGCCGAGCTGGCGGACCGCTATATCTCGGATCGATTCCTCCCGGATAAGGCTATCGACCTGGTCGACGAGGCCGGTGCGCGACTGCGCATTCGTCGCATGACCGCCCCGCCGGAGCTGCGCGAGATCGATGAGAAGATCGCCGAGGTGCGCCGCAACAAGGAGGCGGCCATCGATGATCAGGACTTCGAGAAGGCCGCGTCGCTGCGCGACGAGGAGTCGAAGCTGAACGAGGAGCGCAAGGCGAAGGAAGAGGCGTGGAAGGGCGGCGAGTCTGACGAGATCGCCGAGGTCGGGGATCAGGAGATCGCCGAGGTCCTGGCCATGTCGACCGGTATCCCGGTCGTGCGTCTCACCCAGACCGAAACCGCGAAGCTACTCAAGATGGAAGACGAGCTGCACAAGCGCGTTATCGGCCAGGATGAGGCCGTCAAGGCGCTTGCCCAGTCGATCCGGCGTACGCGCTCGGGTCTGAAGGATCCGAACCGTCCCGGCGGCTCGTTTATCTTCGCCGGCCCGACCGGCGTTGGTAAGACTGAGCTGGCCAAGGCCCTTGCCGAGTTCCTTTTCGGCGATGAGGACGCCCTGATCCAGCTGGATATGTCTGAGTTCTCCGAGAAGCATACGGCCTCGCGCCTCTTCGGTGCTCCTCCGGGCTACGTTGGCTATGACGAGGGGGGCCAGCTCACGGAGAAGGTTCGTCGTAAGCCGTTCTCGGTTGTCCTCTTCGACGAGGTCGAGAAGGCTCACCCGGACATCTTCAACTCGCTGCTTCAGATCCTGGAAGAGGGCCGTCTGACAGACTCGCAGGGTCGCAAGGTGGACTTCAAGAACACTGTCATCATCATGACGACGAACCTGGGTACCCGAGACATCAACAAGGGTGTCCTCACGGGCTTCCAGACCGCGGACAATTCGACGCACGACTACGGTCGTATGAAGTCGAAGGTTGCGGAGGAGCTCAAGCAGCATTTCCGTCCCGAGTTCCTCAACCGTGTTGATGATACGATCGTGTTCCCGCCGCTGACCAAGCCGGAGATCTCTCGCATCGTGGATCTGATGATCGCCAAGCTGGCCAAGCGCATGGAGGCTCAGGATATGCGCCTGCAGTTGACCGACGAGGCGCGCGAGCTGCTTGCTGACGTGGGCTTCGACCCGGTCCTGGGTGCGCGTCCGCTGCGCCGCGCGATTCAGCGCGAGATCGAGGATGCACTGTCCGAGCGCATCCTCTTCGGAGAATTGCAACCTGGTCAGGTTGTCACCGTTGGTGTCACCGGAGAAGGAAAGGATCGCGCGTTCACCTTCAACGGGGAGTGATTTACTCGCCAATTATTTGAAGCTGACAAAGTGCCTTTTCTAGAGGGCGGCCCTTCGTTCTGCGGCGAGCCGCCCTCTAGTTGTTAAGTAATCTCGCCTCTGATAGATTCTGATTAACTATTAGGCTGGGTTGAAGTTGTGCCACACTATTGTGCGGGCACTACTCAGCAATCGGGAGAGGGTCAATGCGCGCGCACAAGCGACGAAACGTAACCGGTGTGAGGCGACGTCTGCCGGCGTTTGTTCTCATGCTCGTCGTTGCTGCGCTGTGCATCGCAGGCGTCATTTACAAGGGCGCCGAAGTGACTCAGGTCAACGTCAATGATGGCGGTATCTGGGTGACTAACAAGTCCAAGCAGTTGGTCGGCCACCTCGACTACGAAGCCCGCATTCTTGATGGTGCCCTGCGCACCGAGGCTACCAACTTCGACGTTGGCCAGGCTGGCGAAACGGTGACCGTCTCCGACCTCGGCTCACTGACCGTTGCCCCCGTCAACGTCACCCAGGTCGCCCTCGGCTCTCCGACGGCCCTGCCCGCCGGCTCGAGCGCGATGCAGGGGGGTGACGTCCTCGGCGTCCTCAACGCTGCCGATGGCACCTTGTGGACAACGTCTGCGGCGTCTCCGAGCCCCTCCAATCTCGTCGACTCTGCAGCTCTGGCCTCGAACATGGGGGCCAGTGCATTCGTGACCGGCGAGGACGGCTCTGTGTACTCCCTGTCGAACTCGGGAACGCTCACGACCGTCAAGCGCAGCGGGTCAGTCGATCAAGCGAAGACCACTCAGGTCACCGGGATTCCCGATGGTGCCCGCCTTTCCATCACGGTCGTCGGCGATCAGGTTGTCGCCCTTGACTCTGCCTCTAACACCCTCTTTCTGCCCGGGAATAAGACCCTCGACCTCGGCGCGGCCGGTATAGAGGCCGATGCCGTCCTGCAGCAGGCCGGACCGAAGGATGACTCGGTCCTGATGGCCACCGCCACCTCTCTTGTAGCGATTCCGCTGACGGGTGGGCAACCCGTGATCACGCCCGCCGCCGAGGGGTCCCCGACCGGCATCCCGGCGGCGCCCGTGCGGCATGAAGGATGTGCCTACGGTGCGTGGAGCGGATCGGGTGCGTATGTGCGCTCCTGCAAGGATCCGGCCTCGAACGAGCAGATGGTCGTCGATACCCTCGTCTCCGCCCGTGAGGTTGTCTTCCGGACCAATCGCAAGGCCATCGTCCTCAACGACGTCGCCGAGGGGAACGTGTGGTTGCCCGACTCAAACATGGTCCTGATGGACAACTGGGATGAGGTCGAGAATCAGCTCGAAGAGAGCGAAGAAGAGCAGGATAGCCCGGAGCTCACCAACGAGGTGGCCGACCCGCAGCAGCGCGAGGAGAATACTCCGCCCGAGGCCGTCGACGACGAGTTTGGTATCCGCCCGGGACGCTCGACCATTCTGCCCGTCCTGGACAACGATTCCGACCTGGACGGGGACGTGCTCACCGTCACCCCGACCACGCAGCCGGGATGGGGTTCTGTGGTCGTGGCTCGTAGCGGGCGCGCCCTGCAAATCGAGGACGTATCAGCAGACCAGAGCGGATCCACGTCCTTTACCTACGATGCCTCGGATGGGCGGGCTTCCGCTTCCGCCCACGTTCAGGTCACGATCCACCCCTACGGCCAGAACGAGGCCCCCACTCAGGTGCGTTCTTCCTCCGTCAAGATCGGGGTGGGCGCGCAGATCCAGTACCAGGCCCTCAGTGACTGGCGTGATCCCGACGGTGACCCGATCTACCTCAAGGAGGTACAGGCTCCGACTGGCCTGAACGTCTCATTCGTCGAAGACGGCACCGTAACCATCGCGGAGGAGGGGGCGTCGGCTGGCCCCAAGACCGTCGTCCTGACGGTGGCTGACGACCAGGGGGCCGAGGCCCGCGGAGAGCTCGTGGTGAACGTCCAGGAGGCGGGCAACCTCCCGCCTTCGGCCAACGGCGACCTTTTCCAGGCTCAGCCGGGCGAGACCGTCACCCTTGACCCGCTCAAGAATGACACCGACCCCAACGGCGACCCGCTCTCCCTCGCCGCCGTCTCCGGAGCCCCGTCGGGCGCGACTCTCACCCCGGACCTCGACCGAGGAACCATCGACTTTCGGGCGCAGCAGCCCGGATCCTACTCCTTCGCCTACACGGTCTCTGACGGGATCGCTACGACGCTGGGTATCATCCGCGTGGAGGTTGTGGCTTCCTCCTCGGTGCGTCCCATCGCAGAGAACGACACCGCCGTCCTACCCCAGGGCGGATCTGTCCTGATCAATCCCCTGGGTAACGATTACGACCCCGCCGGAGGCATGCTCTCAGTGACCTCGGTGGATACGACGAAGGCGCCCGATATTGAGGTTGCGCTCATCGAACGCCACCTCCTGCGGATCACCGCCCATGCGGGCATCGACAAGACCGTGACCTTTTCCTACACGGTCTCTAATGGTCAGGGAAGTGCCACCGCCGAGGTGACCGTGATTCCCGGCGCTTCGGATCGCTCCGACATGGCACCCGTGCTGCGGCCCGACCGGGCGAAGGTGCGCGTCGGCGACGTCGGAACGGTCTCGGTTCTGTCCAACGACCGCTCCCCGGCCGGTCTGAACCTCCAGGTTGAGTCGACTCTCGAGTACGACCAGGCCTCGGCGGTCGGAACGCCCTTCGTGACTGGAAACCAGGTGCGCCTTGCGGCCGGAACCAGCCCCGGACTCCTTGAAGTTACCTACTCGGTCATCGACTCCGCCGGCAACCGCGCTTCCAGTACGGTCACCTTCGAGGTCATCCCGGATTCCGACAGCAACGAGGCCCCCCGTCCGAGGACCCTCAACGCGTGGACGAGCGCCGGTCAGGCCGTGACGATCCCCGTTACGCTGAGCGGCATCGATCCCGACGGCGACTCGGTGACGCTGGTCGGCGTGGACTCTTCACCGACGCAGGGCGTGGCCACCGCCTCGGCCACCTGGATCGACTACACGCCCAACCGCGGGGCGGTCGGCACCGACACCTTCACCTACACGGTCGAGGACCGCAAGGGAGCGCGCGCCTCCGCCCGCGTGCGCGTCGCGATCTCCCCCTCACCCACGTCCAACCAGAACCCCGTGGCCGTCCCGGACACCGTGCAGGCCCGCCCTGATCGCGTCCTCAACATCAACGTCCTGTCCAACGACGTCGATCCCGACGGCGACACGCTCACCCTGGACGAGGGTGGCCTGACGACGGCCACGCCCGCGCTCAATCCTCAGGTCCGCTCCGCGACCACGATCTCGGTGCGCACCCCATCCGAACCCGGCAACTACGCGGTCGCCTACACGGTCTCGGACGGCCGAGGCGGCTCCGCGACCGGTTTGGCCACCATCTACGTATCCGAGGACGTCCCCCTCAAGGCCCCCGTCGCCCGCGACGACTACGTGGCCTACACGGAGCTGCCCGAGGACGGGTCGGCCGTGCGCGTGCGCGTCGTCGACAACGACGACGACCCCGACGGCTCGGTGGACGAGCTGAAGGTCACCACCGGCGAGTCCGGGGTGAACGTGAGCGGCCAGGACCTGCTCATTCCGGTCTCCGATCAGCTGCGCCTCGTCGTCTACACGATCACCGACCGCGACGGACTGACCAACTCCGCCGTCGTCACCGTGCCCGGACGCAACGCTACCGCGCCCTTCCTGAATAACGCGAACCTCCCGATCGAGGTGGACGCGGGATCCCAGCGCACGATCTCCCTCGCCGACTACGTCATCGTGCGATCGGGGCGTTCTGCGCAGCTGGTGGAGGGGTCCTCTCCGGCCGCCCAGGCGGGGCTGTCATCGGTGAGCGCCGAGGGTGCGACGCAGTTGACGATCAGCGCGGCCGAGAGCTTCTCCGGAAACACGGCATTCACCATTCAGGTCAGCGACGGGGATGACGCGGGCGCTCTGTCATCGAGCCTGTCCGTACCCGTTCGGGTGCGCGCGACCCAGAACCAGCCGCCCACCTTCACCCCGACCGGCGTGCGCGTCGAGGCCGGGGGCGAGGCCGTCACCCAGAACCTGGCGCTCGGAGTCACCGATCCCGAGGGCGGCGACCCCTCGACCTTCACCTACTCGGTGGGCACCGTCCCCGATGGCATCAGCGCCTCGGTGTCGGGTTCGACGCTCACCGTGACCGCGGCCCAGGGCACGGCCCGAGGCCCGGCCGGAAGCATCGCTGTGAGCGTGACCGACACGGACGGCAACTCGGTGTCGGGTTCCGTCCCCGTCGAGGTCGTGGCCTCCTCCAAGCCTCACGTCAGCGCGCCTGACTACCAGGAACGGGCCCGGGTTGACGAAACGGTGCGGGTGGACGTCGCCTCCCGTGCCATCAATCCCTTCCCCGATTCCCCGCTCACGCTCGAGGGCACGGTCGTGGGACTGGGAGCCGGGCGGGTGCACGCCGAGGGGACGGTCGTGTCGATCACCCCCGACGCGGTGGGAACCATCAAGGTCACCTACCGCCTCAACGACTACCTGGGCGACCCGTCTCGCTCGGCCCAGGGCAACATCACCGTCACCGTCGTCGGTGCGCCGGATGCCCCCACGGGAGTGCGCGCCGAGGCCAGGGGGACGAGCGGCGCTCGCGTGACCTTCACCCCGGGCGCGGCTAACGGCGCCACCGTCACCGGCTACCGGGTCCTTGACGCTGACTCGGGCCAGCAGGTGTCGGCCACCTGCACCGCCGGCTCGTGTACGGTCGATGGGCTCAGCGCCGGTCGCGGCTACTCCTTCTCCGTTGTCGCCACCAGCAGCGAGGGCGATTCCAAGCCCTCCGCGGCGTCGAATAGGATTACGACGGTCGGAAAGCCGAGCCAGATGGTTGCGCCCAAGGTGGAGGCCGGTGACTCGGTGTTGAAGGTCTCGTGGGTTGCTCCTGAGAGTGACGGCGGGTCGAAGATCGACCACTACGAGGTCCAGGTCAACACCGACGAACCGATCACCGTGCATGGACTGTCGACCACGCTCTCCGTGGTCAACGGGCACGACTACGCCGTTCGGGTCCGGGCCGTCAACGGCGAGGGTCAGGCCGGACCGTGGTCCTCGCCCACCAGCGGGCATCCTCATCCCTCACACGTTGCCCCGGACGAGCCGGTGGTCACCGTGACCACCGAACGCTGGGAGGGACAAGGCGTGATCGTGGCGAAAGTCTTCGTCTCGTGGACGGTCGACAACAGTGGCGGCAGCGGATGGGGCCAGACAACCATCAACGTTAACGGCGAGTCGCAGAACGTCACGGGGGACACGCGCAAGCTCAAGGTGGTCCTCGAGGATTCGGCGACAACAGCGACCGTGACCGTGACCGTGCGCAACCTTGAAGGTGACGCCACCACGTCGGCCCCCCAGACCGTGCGCATCCCGCCGAACCCGAACACGCCGCCCTTCGAGATCGACCCTCCGACGATCACGGCGACGGGCAACTCCGGCCAGCTCCTCGTCACGAATGTGAACGTCAAGCCCGGACGCGGCTACCTCGCCAACGAGCTCACCGTGTTCTGGGGCAAGAGCGGCGCCGAGTGTTCCGACAAGGCGCGTGCCAACGATGTCAACAGGAAGGTCCAGAAGGGCACGAGCTTCGTGTTGGACAGGGTCGGCACCGACGGGGTCGAGCAGGCATTCTACTTCTGCCAGATCTCGACCTCGGGCCTGGTATCGAGCGCCGTCAGGGTCAACGGAACGCCGAGGAACGACCACGCCGCCGCTCCGCCCCCCCCGGACAAGGACTGGGCGAACATCCCGATTCACGCGGACTACGTCAGCTACCCCGACGGTGGCTTCGCGGTGGGAATCCGCCGCACCAAGGAGATTGAGGGCCTGTGCACCTACGGCTGCCGCCTCAAGGTCGTAGGAGCCAAAACCGGTGAGCTCATCGTGCAGAGCGACGCCGTCGTATCGCCCACCGACACCCCGACCCTTCGGGTCCTCGGCTCCGAACTGCAAAAGGCTGGCGACTACGAGATCGCCCTCTACATCAGCCTGTCGACGGGCAAAGACATCATCAAGTACATGCACTAGGGCACGGTCCGAGCGGGAAAGCCCGGGAACCAGCCCACAGACAACCAACACAACGACCGAAGAGAAAAGGATACTCATGTCACTGTCCATTGAGGACGCGACGCGTTTCGCCCAGGTGTTCAAGAACCTCGTCAGCGGGGTCTCCGTGGCGGTCTTGGACAAGCGCCAGGCGGTGCGCCTCGCGCTCACGACCATGTTTGCCGGCGGACACCTGCTGCTCGAAGACGCCCCGGGCACCGGAAAGACCGCCCTGGCGCGCGCGATCAGCGCCGTCATCGATGGCACGCACTCGCGTATCCAGTTCACCCCCGACCTGCTGCCCTCCGACATCACGGGCGTGAACATGTTCAACCAGAAGACCGGCGAGTGGGTGTTCCACGCGGGCCCCGTCTTCGCTGAGATCGTTCTGGCGGACGAGATCAACCGCGCCTCGCCGAAGACCCAGTCGGCCCTCCTGGAGGTCATGGAGGAAGCGCAGGTCACGGTCGACGGCGTGCGTCGCCCCGCGCCCCAGCCCTTCATGGTCATCGCGACCCAGAACCCCGTCGAGCAGGCCGGAACATACCCCCTGCCCGAAGCCCAGCTGGACCGCTTCCTCATGAAGACCTCGATCGGCTACCCCTCGCGTAGCGCCATGATCGACGTCCTTGACGGCTCGGCCTCGCCCGACCGATCCAAGAACCTCCAACCCATGGTGTCCGGCCAGGACATCGTCGCATGGTCCGCACTTGCAGCGGATAACCACACGGACCGCGCCGTCCTGGACTACGTGGCCGCCCTCGCGGAAGCCACGCGAGAGGACGAGTCTTCCATGCTGGGAGTCTCGACGCGCGGCGCGATCGGCATGGTCCGATGCACCCGCGTCTGGGCCGCCGCCCAGGGACGCAACTTTGTCCTGCCCGACGACGTCAAGGCACTCGCCGTCCCCGTCTGGGCCCACCGCATTGTCGTCGACCCCGACGCCGCCTTCTCCGGTGCCACCTCCGAGGGCGTCATCCAGCGCGCCCTCACCTCGGTCCCCGCACCCGCTGTCGGCGCGTAAGGAACCTCTCGGTAGAAGTGATGGAAGGGAAGCGTTCGGATAGCGCAGACGGGGTCGGGCACCGCAGGGAGCAGACCGGCCGTCCGCGGCCCCTCGCGGCGCTCGCGGGAGCCGTCACGCCGATCGGCTGGGCCGTCATCGTGCTCATCGTCGCCGGCGTCGCGGTCGCCGCGGTGTTCCAGTGGGTCGAGGCGTTGGCGTGCGCGCTTGCTGGTGTCGTCGCGCTCGTGCTGGCGGCCACCCGCGTCGCGTGGAAGCCCCCGCACCTCGTGTCGATCCGCGTCCCCAACGAGCGCATCGTCGCCGGCCAGACTGCCGTCGGGGAGATCACGGTGCGCAACGAACGCAACCGGCCCGTGCGGTCGGGCATCATCGAGCTACCGATCGGCTCGGGCACCGGTGAATTCGTCGTGCCCCCGCTGGGTGCGCGACGGTCGTGGGACGAAATGTTCCTTATTTCCTCGCGTCACCGCGGCGTCATCAACGTGGGTCCGGCGCGTTCGGTGCGCTCTGATGCCCTCGGCCTGCTGCGCCGCGTACGCGTGTGGGACGAGCCCGTCATCCTCCACGTGCACCCGAGAACCGTGCGCGTTCCCTTCGACGCCACTGGTTTCCAGCTGGATGTCGAGGGTGTGTCCACGGGCAGGCTCTCCAGTTCCGACGTGTCCTTTCACGCGCTGCGCGACTACGAGCCCGGGGACGATCGGCGCGCCGTCCACTGGCAGTCGACCGCCCGCCTGGGCAAGCTCATCGTCCGCCAGTACGAGGAAACGCACCGCTCCCACCACGTTATTGTCCTGGACACCTCCCGCGACGTCTGGGATCACGACTCCTTCGAGACGGCGGTCTCCGTCGCCGCCTCGCTCGCTCTGGCCAGCCTGCGCGAGTCTCGTCCCGTGTCCGTCACGACGACGCAGGAGTGGCTGCCGTCGGGTAGCGCCATGCGCCTTCTGGACACCCTTTCCGAGATCAAGGCGGGTTCCGGAGGGGACCTGGCCCTGCGCGTGCGCGAGGCAGTGGCTGAGCGCCCCGGAGTCTCGGCCCTCACCCTCGTGGTCGGCCCGAAGGTGAGCGATGTCGACGCCGCGCACCTGGCGCGGCTGGCTCCCATTGACGTCCCCGTTTCCATCATCCGAATCGGTGGGGCTGAGGGACGAACCAGGCGAGACCTTGGGCGAGGGGTGCTCCTCGACTGCTCGCGCCTTGAGGACCTGCCGCGCATTATCGTTGCCGGAGGGCTTGCATGACCACCAGCGTTGATACCAAGCCTCGCGCACAAAGGGTTGAATCGCAGGCTCAGACGACACCGACGTCCCCCGTTGCAACCGAGGTGCGAGCGTCCTCCGTTCCTTCTGCCTCTTCCCGCGACGGCGACCGTCCCAACGTGGGGCCGCAGGGGCCTCGTCCCAAGACGACGCGTTCGCGCCTCCTGACCGTCACACAGCGTTTCGCGACGTACCGGTCGAGCTTGCCGATATGGTCCCTCCTGGTTCTTGCCTTCCTCTTCGTGGGGCCTGTCGCGGCCTTTGAACCGGTCTTCGGTGGTGGAGTTGGTGCGATCGCTGCCGGAGCAGGAGTGGCCTGCGGCCTGGCGATCGCCGCGGCCTCTACCTACTGGCGGTGGGATGCAGTCACGACGGTCTTAAGTGTTGTGGTGACCTACTTCCTGGTCGGCAGCGGTGCTGCGCTGCGCTCAGAGGCGCTGTACGGCTTCCTGCCCACGGGGCAGACCCTGCAGGTCATGGTGCTCGGATCCTTCCGTGCCTGGAAGGACCTGTTGACGCTCACGCCCCCGGTGTCGGTCTACTCCGGACCGGCGCTGGTGCCGTGGATGTGCGGCCTGGTCCTGGCGGTCCTGGCGGGCCTGATCACGGCGCGTGCCGGACGGGCCGTCCCGGGGTCCATCCCCGTCGTGGTGATGGCGGTTATCGCCGTGTTTTTTGGGCTCGCCCGCTACCCTCTTCCGCTGTCTCTGGTCCTGGTCTGGTGGGCGCTTGTGGTCGCCTGGTGGGCGAGCGCCGCCCAGTACCAGAGAATCACCCTGGGACAGGATGTGCTCGTGGGACGAGCAAGTTCGCCTGGCGGCGAGGCAACGGTTGGGCGGCGTTCTCGCTCGACCGTCTACGTGGGGAGGCGAGCCCTTGGTGCCATCATTGTGCTCGCTGTCTCCGTCGGCGTTGCGATGCCGGCTGCAGCGTTCCTGGGGTCCTCCCGCGGGCGCCTTGTTGGGCGCGACCTGATTCAGCCACCCCTTGACGTTCAGGCGTTCCCTTCCCCGATGTCTTCCTTCCGTCACTACACGACGGATCTGAAGGACGAGACGCTGCTGACCGTCTCCGATCTACCTGAGAACCAGCGTGTGCGAATCGCCGCGATGGACGTCTACGACGGTACGACCTTCGGCATGTCCCGGAAGAGAGACGACGGACATACGGGCTACATCCCGGTTCATACGACCATCCCCGGTCGCGCGCAGGGCACCTCAGTGGTGACGCTCACGACCACAGGACTGTCAGGCCCGTGGGTTCCCGTCCTTGGAACTCCCTCGCAGATCGCGTTCACTGGCGGGCAGGCAGCCCAGCAGAAGAAGGGCCTCCATGTTGATACGTGGGCGAATGCGGCTCTGACCACCGGCCCCGTCGGTTCGATGAGCTACAACGTGACCACGGATTTCGTCGCGCCTGTGCGTGACGAAGAACTGGCTAACCTCGTGGCGGTGTCGGTAACCCTGGAGGACAAGAATGTTCCCGACGGCCTCGCTGATAGGGCCGCCGAGCTCACGCAGAACGCGTCGACGCCGCTCGCGGCGGCGCGAGCCATCGAACACTACTTGTCCACCAACGGCTATTACCTCAACGAGAACACTCGTTTTTCGCGGCCGGGCGTGCGCAGCGATCGGCTGGAGCGCATGCTGGCCTCCGACGAGAACCTGATTGGCGACGATCAGCAGTACACGGCTCTCATGGCTCTTATGCTGCACCAGTTGGGCATCAACGCGCGCGTCGTCATGGGAGCCTACCCCGAGGGCGGCTCCCAGGGAGGTGCCGCGACCCTGCGTGGATCCGATATTCGCGCGTGGGTTGAGGTCGAGTTCTCGGGCGGTGTCTGGGGCGTGTTCGACCCGACTCCGCCGCGCGATCATGTGCCGCAGACTCAGGTGCCCAAGCCTCGTTCCGTCCCACGCCCGCAGGTCCTGCAGCCGCCGGAGCCTCCCGAGCCCCCGGCTGAGATGCCTCCGCCCACACGAGACCAGAACGCCGACCCCCTCAAGCCGCCCGAGGTGGGCCTTCCCTGGGGTCTCATCGCCGCAGGCTCGGGCGCTGTCTTCCTCCTCGCTATTCCACCCCTGGCGATCCTGGTGTTCAAGGCGGGCCGGCGTAGGCGTCGCCGCAGGGCCTCCCCCGGCGAGGCGCTGGTGGGTTCGTGGGACGAGATCGTGGACCTGGCTGCCGACTATGGCCTGCGTATCGATCTGGGACGCACTCGTCAGGAGACCGCGTGGGCTCTTTCCTCCCAGTGGGAACTGGGGCAAGACCCGGGCGATCCCTTTGCGCTGGTGACGGACGAGGTAAACCTTGGCGAGGACGGGGCGACCTCCTCCTCGGATAGTGCAGGCGTCGCCGACAAGGGGCGCTACGTGATTGATGGCTGGAGCCGCTTCGGAGGTGACGTTCCCGCTCCCGTCGTCATCGCGCGCTTCGCAGACGTCGCTAACTTTGCTTCTAATGGTTTTTCGCGCGACAGTGCACGCGCCGCGTGGGCACAGGTGAGGGACCTGCGCGACCAGGTGTCCAAGCGTGCGGGCTTCCTCGCGCGCGTGCGCCGGGCTTTCTCCCTGCGCAGTCTGCGCATGCGCCGCAAGCTACGCAGGGTTACTCCCGTGGTCGGGCGGACGATGCGAGAGGAGAACGATCAGTGAGTCCAGCTGTCGCAGGCATGAGGGGGCCGGATATTCCCGGATTCCGGTGGGTCCGTCCTCTGGGGCAAGGTGGTTTCGCCGACGTGTTCCTGTACCGTCAGGAGCTACCGAGTCGCGATGTGGCTATCAAGGTCGTGCGTGCTCAGGGCGATGCGCGGGGCACGAAGGAACTGCATCGTGAAGCCGATGCGATGACTCTCCTGTCGGGGCACCCCTCCGTCGTGGAGCTACACGGGGTGGGAACGACCGCAGACGGGCGGGCGTATCTCGTCATGGAGTACTGCCCGGTTGCCGACCTCCTCACCCAGGTTCGCGCGCGACCAATGTCGCTTGAGGACGCCCTGGATACGATGATCAAGATTTGCGGCGTCGTCGAGACTTTCCACTGGCAGGGCTACGTGCACCGCGACATCAAGCCCTCGAACATCATGATGGATGCCTACGGCAAGCCGGTCCTGGCCGACTTTGGAGTCGCGTCGAAGGTCGGAGCGTTGGAGGTTGGTGCCTTCGATGGTTTCTCGGTCCTGTGGGCACCCCCGGAGCAGCAGGACGTGACCGCACCCGCCTCGCCGCTGCAGGACGTGTGGGCTCTGGCATCAACGACGTGGACTTTTGTGACGGGGCGTAGCCCCTTCGAGGACCCAATCGGTGACAATTCGGCGGCGTCGATCGCCAACCGCGTGCAGCGCGGACGCATGCGTGGCCTGGGGCGAGCGGATGCTCCCTGTGAGTTGGAGCGTGTGTTGCGTGCGGCGATGGCGGTGGACCCGGCGGAGCGCACGCCTTCGGCCAAGGAGTTTGGCGAGGGTCTTCAACGGGTTCAGGAAGAGATTGGCTACCCGCGCACGGAGATGGAGATCAAGGAGAAGCGCTCTAAAGCCTCCGTCACCGTCGCTGGCGATCAGAAGACGCGCCTGCGTGGCGCGCCGGTCATCGACCCGGATGCGACGCGGCTGCGCTCTGCCACCTACTCATTTGAGGGAGGGGCTGGTTCCGGCGGCGTCGAGGCAGTGGCGGACTCGTGGAAGATCGATCGCTCTGGGGATGTGGACGAGATCTCGGCTCGTCGTGTCGTGGAGGGATCCTCGGAGGCTAAGAAGACTATCTCGCCGCTGGCGGGCGTGCTGCTGGCGCTGCTGGCCGCGCTGATCGCGGCCGGGCTGGTGGTGGGGATACTCCGTGGACAGGGGTCGTTTACGCGGATCTCTCCCGATCCGGAGAAGACGAGTACCTCGGCGGCCCCGGGTGACGCGTTGGGCGTGGCACCCCCGAAGGTGTCGAATCTGGCCGGCGAGTACTCCGACGGTACGGTGGCCTGGACGTGGACCGCTCCCGAGGGTCCCTCTCCCTCGGACATCGTGTACGCTTACGAGGGCTCGGGGGCGGCCGGTAAATCGCGTGGTCGCGTGGAATCGACGAGTGTGACGATCGATGGGGCCAGTGGCGAGAACTGCATCGAGATCACGACGGTGTCGCGTTCTTCCGGGCGCATGTCAGACCCGGTGCGTGTCTGCGTGGAGGTTCCATGACGCAGATCATTTCGTCGGTTCGTTATTCTTACTTACGTTCCAGTTTCGTCGACCGAGACGCTGGTCACGCCGGGTGTAAAATAGTCAGTATCGCGCGTAGTCTCTCGCGCTCAACGCAGCTAAAGGATGAAGGCACATGTCTCTAGAAGAACATGCGGAATGGCCCGCAGTTCGATGGGGCGCGTCGACCGACATCGGTCCGGTCCGCTCTGAGAACGAGGATTCCTGGCTGGCGGTTCCCCCCGTCTTTGCTGTCGCAGATGGGATGGGTGGGCACCTGGGTGGTGCCCAGGCCTCGTCGAAGGCTGTCATTACGCTGCGGGAGTTCCTGAGTCCTCAGCGCCTTGGGAATCGTTCCGTTGACCTGGTGGATCTGTCTGTTGCGATCGACGCAGCGGCCACGGCGGTCGCCTCGTTGGCGTCGGTCGATAATCCGATGAGTGCGCCCGGCACGACGCTGTCGGGCCTCATGGTGCTGCGTACCGCCGAAGGGCCGTACTGGCTGTCATTTAACGTGGGTGATTCCCGTGCCTATGTTGTGGGTGGTGGGGGCATTCGGCAGCTCACCCACGACCACTCGGCGCTGCAGGAGGCGCGTGATCTTGCGGCTACCTCTGGGGCTCCTCGTGTGATCCCTCCCGCAAATGTCGTGACAAAGGCTCTCGGTGCAGGCCAGGTCGGATGTGTGAAAGCAGACTATACAATCATGCCGTTGGAAGATGGAGATCGGGCCGTGATTTGCACGGATGGCGTGCACGGTGTCCTGAGTGATTCGCGGATTCATGAGCTTGTTGCGGACGGCGATGGTCCGCAGGGCACGGCCGACAGACTTGTTCGAGCGTCGCTGGAGGCGGGGACTCGGGACAATGCGACCGCGGTTGTAGTTTACGCAGGAACCAAATCGCGAGTAACATTGACAATGAATGTCATGAATCGGATGATTCAACCAGTACGTCCGGCGTCGATTGAGACCGCTCGCCGGGTTCCTCGTAGAGAAGGCGGTAACTGATGCTTCAGATTGGACGCTTCCTGTGTCGCGGGCAGGGCGCGATGCTCGTCACGGGTCCCCTCGGTGCGGCGCTGGCTCCGCTCGACTTTGCGGATTCCGCCGCCGATGTGGTGTGGGGACGCGCCGACACCCAGGCGTGGCTGTCCCACGTCCAGGCTGAAAAGGGTGACGTCCTGCTGCTGGACTGCGCGGGTGAGCAGCCGTACCTGACTGTGCTGGGCAATGTTCAGCTGCGCATGCGTGCCGCCGGCCAGATCACCGAGCAGGTGTGGACCGACCCGATCTGGGCGTGGCCATTTAACCCCGGTGAGTGGCAGACCTTCGAGGCCACCATCGTCGACGGCGACGAGGTCACGTGGATGGTGCCCGCCGCCGATCGCGTCGAAGCTGGGGAGATCCGTATCGGACGAGCACTCGACGAGGTCGAGGCCCTTGCCTCGATGCCCGTCGACACGATGGGCTTCCTGATCAATCCCGATATTCCGGACCGCGAGCGCCGTGCCCGCCGCGAGGCTCGCGAGGAGCTGCCGGAGCCTTCCATGCACTCGGCTTCCGTCGATCTGGCCGCTGTTGAGGCCCAGTTCCTCGCCGCGACCAGCAATAGCCCGGTGTCGCTGTGCCCCTCTTCGCGCAACCCTGACGACGAGGAAGCTCCCGAGGCTCCCGAGGTCTCGGATGAGCAGGTTGAGGAAGCTTCGCACGAGGAGGCGCCTGCGAAGGATACTGAGCAGCCCTCGGGCGAGCTCTACATCGTTGCTGATGCCGAGGAACCGCCGGTCGACACCGCTGAGTCCGCCGAGCGTGCGGGCGGTTTCGGCGAGTCGGGTGCCCCGGCCTCGTCTGAGCCGGCCTCTGGGGAGGTCGTCGAGTCTCCCGCCGTCCCTGAGGCCATGAGCGCCGAGGGCCTGGCTGGCCTGGGTGCTGAGACCGATACCGAGGCGACGATCCTGCGCCTGGCTCCCACGAACTCGGGCCCCGCCGCGCCCGTCGCGTTCCTGATTCACGGCGGTACCGTGCCCGTCGAGGTTTCCCGTGACGTCGTCATCGGCCGCGACCCCGACGCCCGTGCGCTGACCGGCCGCCCCGTCGCGACCGTCCTGCGCGTGCCCAGCCCGCAGACCGAGATCTCCCGCTCACACTGCGCCGTCATGATGACGACCCCCGGCTCCTGGGCACTCATGGACCTGGGCAGCGCGAACGGCACCGTCCTGCGCCACGCCGACGGCTCGTTCCAGGACGTCACCCCCATGGTGACGATCGCCCTGAACGACGGCGACCTCATCGACGTGGGCGAGGGAACCACCATCGAGTTCCGCGTGCGCTGATTGACTCAAACGCTGCAGGTGGGGCGGGCCTTCGGGCTCGCCCCACCTGAGTTTGTCTGCGTTGTTCACGGGGGAGAGGGGAGCGGTCGACTGTCCCGGCCTCATCTATGTAAGGACAATCATACTCGCGCGCGCCTTAAGGTGACCTTGGTCCCTTGAAGCGTGTATCCTTACCCCTGGTAGCGACCCGCTGGTGGGTCGGTCATCGCAAACAAGGAAGTTGAGGACCACGATGGTCAAGTACGTATACGACTTCTCCGAGGGCGACAAGTCCATGAAGGACCTCCTCGGAGGAAAGGGAGCCAACCTCGCCGAGATGACGAAGCTCGGTCTGCCCGTTCCCCCGGGCTTCACGATCACCACCGAGGCATGCCGCGCATACCTCAAGGAGTCGACGGTTCCCGAGTCGCTTGCCACCGAGGTCACCACCGCCCTGCGCGGCGTCGAAGACCAGATGGGCCGCCACCTCGGCGATCCCTCCGACCCGCTCCTCGTCTCCGTGCGAAGCGGCGCCAAGTTCTCCATGCCCGGCATGATGGAAACCGTCCTGAACATCGGCCTCAACGATGAGTCCGTTCTCGGCCTCGCAGCCGTTAGCGGTAACGAACGCTTCGCGTGGGACTCCTACCGCCGCCTCATCCAGATGTTCGGCAAGACCGTCCTCGACATCGACGGCGACCTCTTCTCCGACGCCCTCGACGCCCTCAAGGCCGAGCGCGGCGTCACCGGCGATACCGAGCTGACCGCCGAGGACCTCAAGGGCCTCGTCGACACCTTCAAGGGCATCGTCAAGGAACAGACCGGCAAGGACTTCCCGCAGGACCCGCGCACCCAGATGGACATGGGCATCGAGGCCGTATTCCGCTCCTGGAACACCGAGCGCGCCCACATCTACCGCCGGCGCGAGCGCATCC
>ERZ772973.477-NODE-477-length-19118-cov-132.502_pt1 | contig 19118 bp, 15 predicted proteins | sample MGYA00580672_ERZ772973 | MGnify/ENA primary metagenome ERZ772973 (study PRJEB29015, sample SAMEA2737938) | human oral metagenome | biome: human oral; feature: human-associated habitat; material: dental | place: China | collected 2152 ... | reverse complement strand
ACTTGCCCACCTGGCCGATGCCGAAGGGCGGCTTCTTGCGGGCCGCGCTCATGACCGCGGCGAAGTTGACGAAGATGCCCTGGGCCGTCTCGGGGCGCAGGTAGTGCAGACCGGACTCGTCGTCGACCGGGCCCAGGTAGGTCTTGAGGAGGCCGGAGAAGGCCTTGGGCTCGGTGAACTGGCCACGGGTGCCGCAGCTGGGGCAGGCGACCTGCTCCAGGCTCACCGTGGAGGGGTCCTCGATACCGTGCCTGGCGGCGTAGGTCTCCTGCAGCTCGTCCTCGCGCAGGCGCTTGTGACAGGACTGGCACTCGATGAGCGGGTCGGTGAAGGCCTGAACGTGCCCGGAGGCGACCCACACCTCGCGCGGCAGGATGACCGAGGAGTCCAGCCCGACGACGTCGTCGCGCGAGCGAACCATGTACTGCCACCACTGGCGCTTGATGTTCTCCTTGAGCTCGACGCCCAGCGGCCCGTAGTCCCAGGCCGAGCGGGTTCCGCCGTAGATCTCGCCGCAGGGGAAGACGAACCCGCGCCGCTTGGCGAGGTTGATGACGGCGTCAAGGCGTGAAGGGGTGGATGCCAACGGAGTGCTCCTTCAGGAGTAGTCGTGGTCCCGCCTGGTTGGTGGGGACGAGTGGGGACAGTCTAGGCGGAGGGCCGTCATATTGAGGTGAGGGGCCCGTCGCACCGCGACTGCGCGTGCAGCCACCGGCAAGGCCGCAGGGATGGGGGCGGGCTCGCAAACCACCCCTCAGCAGCGCACATGGCGACTCGCCGCGGTTTGACGCATCGCGCCAGCAGTATGAGAATGATTCGCATGAGTGTTTCACGGACTCGTTCCCATGATCTCCGTCGCATCGTCGCGCTCGGAGCCGCCCTGGTCCTGGCTGCCGGCATGAGCGCCTGCAGCGCCCTGAAGAGTGAGAGCTCGTCAAGTGCCTCAGCACCGCACACGATCGCCCCGGGCAAGACGCTGACGGTGTCCACGTCCTTCTACCCGATCCAGTACCTGGCCGAGGCCATCGGTGGCCCGCTCGTCAAGGTCTCCACCGTGACCCCGTCCAACGTCGAGCCGCACGACTTCGAACTCTCCGGCAAGGAGACCGCCGAGCTGAGCAAGGCCGACCTCATCGCCTACGTCCCCGGCTTCCAGCCCTCCCTGGACAAGGCCGTCAAGGAGGTCGGCTCCGGGCCCACGGTGGTGGACCTGAGCAAGCCGGCCAACCTCGTCCACCACGAGGGGGTCGAGGAGGAGCACGAGCACAGTGAGGAGGCGTCTGCCAGCGCCACTGACGCAGCGTCCGCCGTCGCCACCGCGCAGTCCAGCGAGGCCGGCCACGACGATCACGGGCATGCCGAGCACAGCCAGGCCGAGGGCGGCGAGGATCACGACGGCGACCTCGACCCGCACTTCTGGCTCGACCCTCAGCGCATGATCAAGGTGGCTGAGACCCTGGAGTCCTCCTTCGCCCAGGTCGACCCAGCCAACGCCAACGACTACAAGGCAGGACTGGACAAGCTCAAGACGGCGCTGACCAACCTGGACACGCAGTACACCAAGGGCCTGTCCAGCTGCCAGCACAACACCTTCATCACCTCCCACGCCGCCTTCGGCTACCTGGCCGACCGCTACAAGCTGACCCAGGCCTCCATCTCCGGCATTGACCCGGAAACCGAGCCCAGCCCCGCGGAGATGGCCAACATCAAGTCGGTGGTCCAGAGCACGGGGGTGAAGACGATCTTCACCGAGGAGCTGGTATCCGATGCCCCGGCCAAAGCGATCGCCGCGGAGACCGGAGCGGAGACGAGCGTCCTCAGTCCCCTGGAGTCCAAGCCCGAACGGGGCGACTACACCGACGCCATGACCTCCAACCTGGAGCGGCTCAAGGGCGCCCTGGTGTGCCAGTAGAGTCGGGCGCTGCCGGCCGAACCCGGCGGCCCGAGCAGATGACATCCAACCAGATCGGCATGATCACTCAGGTATGACCTCCTCATCACCATCAGCAGCATCGTCTCCGGCGACGCCGTCCGGCTCACCCCGGGCGGCGTCGTCCGCGCTCGCCATCAAGGTCCGAGACCTCCGCGTCGTCCTGGGGGCCTCCCTCATCCTGGAGGACGTGAGCCTGGCGGTGGGAGGCGGTGAGTCCGTGGCGCTGCTGGGCGCCAACGGATCGGGCAAGTCCACCCTCGTCAAGGCCGTCCTGGGGCTGGTGCCCATGGCCGGCGGAGGCATCGAGGTGCTGGGCACCTCCATCACCCGGCGCCGCAGAGTCCCCTGGGAGCGCATCGGCTACGTCCCTCAGCGGATCGGTGCCGGTTCGGGCGTCCCAGCCACAGCCTTGGAAGTGGTGCGCTCCGGGCTCCTGGGGCCGCGCCGCCCCTGGGCGGACCGGGGCCGGACCGCCAGACGGAAGGCCATGGACGCGCTCGACGCCGTCGGACTGGCTCACCGGGCCGGCGACCACGTCCAGGTCTTCTCCGGCGGGCAGGCTCAGCGCCTTCTCATCGCCCGGGCCCTGGTCCGCTCCCCCGAGCTGCTCATCCTCGATGAGCCTTTGGCAGGGATCGACCGGGCCAGCCGCGAGTCCCTGGCCGAGATCCTCAAGGGGCTGCGGGAGCGGGGGCTGACCCTGGTGACGGTCCTGCACGAGATGGGTGAGCTCGCCGACGTCGTCGAGCGGGCGATCCTTCTGCAGGACGGAAGGCTCGTCGCCGATGGGCCGGCCGGCGAGGTCGCTCGCCTGCGCGACGGCGGCGTCGGCAGGCAGCATAGCCACCACAGCGCCCACGGTAAGCGCTGGGAGGACGACTATGACCACGGCGACCACCACCCGGACGCCGGCGGACCTCCGGCGCACCACGCCCCCGTCCTGGACCACCGGCTGCCCAATGCGCAGCCCCGCACCGGCAGGAGCGCCCGGCCATGATCGAGTTCATCTCCGACATGCTCGCCAGCCCCCTCATCCAGAGGGCCTTCATCGTCGCGGTGCTCGTGGGGCTGGCCGCCCCGGTGGTGGGCACCTACCTGGTTCAGCGGGGCCTGGCGCTGCTGGGTGACGGGATCGGGCACATCGCCCTGACCGGTATCGCGCTGGGCTGGCTGGCCGGAGCCGCCGCCAACGTCACCCCCCACGACGCCTGGGCCGTCCCCGGGGCGATCATCATCAGCGTGCTGGGCGCCGTGGCGATCGAGGTCATCCGCGCCAACGGCCGCACGCGCGGAGACGTGGCCCTGGCGATCCTGTTCTACGGGGGCATCGCCGGGGGCGTCATCCTCATCCGTCTGGCCGGTGGCACGACGACGAACCTCAACTCCTACCTGTTCGGCTCGATCTCCACGGTCTCGGTCTCAGACGCCTGGTTCACCATCGCCCTGGCGACCCTGGTCCTCCTGGTGGGGCTGGGGCTGCGCGGACCGCTGTTCGCCCTGTGCCACGACGAGGAGTTCGCCCGCTCCTGCGGACTGCCGACCAGCGCCCTCAACGTCCTGGTGGCGGTGGTGGCGGCACTGACGGTCTCCGTGTCCATGCGGGTGGTGGGTGCCCTGCTGGTCTCGGCGGTGATGATCGTGCCGGTGGCCATCGCCCAGCTCGTCTCGCACTCCTTCTCCCGCACCATGTACCTGGCGATGGGGCTGGGGGTGGTGGCCTGCGTGTCCGGGTTGACGATCACCTACCTGGTGGCGGCCTCCCCCGGCGCCATGATCGTGGTACTCCTAGTAGGGGGGTACGCCGTCGTCGCCCTCCTCTCCGGCCTGTGGCAGCTCGTCAGCCGCTCCCGACGGCACCGCATCACCTCAGGAGGTAGATCATGAGCGCAAGCAGCACGACGCAGCGCCCTCGTGCCACGCGTCAGCGCGCCGCCGTCGCCGACATCCTGTCGCGCACCGACGAGTTCCGCTCGGCCCAGCAGATCCACGCGGCTCTGGAGGCCGAGGGCACCAAGGTGGGGCTGGCCACCGTCTACCGCAACCTGCAGACCCTGGCGGAGACCGGTGCGGTGGACCAGGTGCGCAGCGCCGAGGGCGAGATCCTCTACCGGGCCTGCGAGAGGCAGGAGCACCACCACCACATCGTGTGCCGCCGCTGCGGATACACCGTGGAGGTCGCCGGCGGAGAGCTGGAGGAGTGGATTCAGCGGGTCTCGGCCCAGCAGGGCTTCACCCAGATGGAGCACACCGCGGAGTTCTTCGGCCTGTGCGCCAGCTGCTCACCCCAGGAATCAGTCCAGGAAACCGCCTGAGACACCTCCCCAGACTGAGACCGAGCAAGCCTGAGTCAGCCGGACCGCTACTGCTCGTGGTCCTCCGGGGTCTCGTCGTCCAACGGGTCACCGGCCTGGCCGGGCTCCTCGTGCAGCACCTTGTCCACGGCGCCGCCGTAGCGGCGCTCACGCCCGGCGTAGACCTCGCAGGCCCTCCACAGCTCGCTCCGGTTGAAGTCGGGCCAGGGCAGGGGCGAGAAGTAGAGCTCGGCGTAGGAGGAGGACCACATGAGGAAGTTGGAGGTGCGCTGCTCGTCCCCGGTACGGATGAACAGGTCCACGTCACGCATGGTGGGTGAGTAGAGATAGCGCTGAATGGTCTTCTCGCTGATGGAGGAGGCCTTGAGCCGGCCGGCGGCGACGTCCTCGGCGATGGCGCGGGTGGCGTCGGCGATCTCGGCGCGCCCGCCGTAGTTGATGCACAGGTTGAGGACCAGCCCCGTGTTGTGGGCGGTGAGGCGCTCGGCCTCGCGCAGCTCGTGCAGGACGGACTTCCACAGGCGCGGGGTGCGCCCGATCCAGCGCAGCCTGACGTTCCAGGAGTTGAGGACATCGCGCTGGGTGCGCAGCACCTTGCGGGCGAAGCCCATGATGAAGCGGACCTCGCCGGGTGAGCGCCGCCAGTTCTCGGTGGAGAAGGCGTAGACGCTCAGCTCTTTGACACCGATCTCGATGGCGCCGGCGGCAACGTCGAGCAGGTTGGCCTCCCCCACCCGGTGGCCCTCGGTGCGGGGCAGGCCGCGGGCGTTGGCCCAGCGCCCGTTGCCGTCCATGACGACGGCGACGTGCTGGGGCAGGGAGGCGGCCGGCAGCACGGGCGGGGTCAGGCCGGGCCGGTGCAGGGGTGGGGCGGCGTCGATCGTCATGTTCCGGGTCGTGCCCGCCGTCGTAGCGCTCGTGGGGTCTGTCATGGTTATGCCCTTTCCACCAGTGCGAGGGAGCGCAGGCGCCGCTCCAGGTACCAGGTCGTGTAGGCCGAGACGAGTCCGGAGGCCTGGGAGCGCTCGCGCTGGCCGGAGGCGTCGGCCACGGCCCAGTCGCCGGAGAGCAGGGCGCCCAGGAGCACCATCGTGGCCGGCTCGACCTCCACGGCTCCGGCCGAGCGGCAGGACTCGCACACCGCGCCGCCGACCTGCACGTGGAAGGACCGGTGCGGTCCGGGCGCGCCGCACAGGGCGCAGTCGTAGCATGACGGCGCCCAGCCCCCCAGGGCCAGCGCGCGCAGCAGGTAGGAGTCCAGGATGAGTCCGGGCGCGTGGCGCCGGTGGGACATGGCGGCCAGGGCCCCCGCCAGCAGCAGGTACTGCTGGGGGCTGGCCTCGGTGCCCAGGTCGCCGTCGTCGGCGCTGAGACGCTCGGCGGTCTCCACCATGGTCGAGGCGCAGGTGAACATGGCGTAGTCGGCGCAGATGGCCCGGCCGAAGGGATCGATGATCTCGGCCTGGGTGACGACGTCGAGGCTGCGCCCGGCGTGAAGCTGGACGTCGATCATGGAGAAGGGCTCCAGACGCGCCCCGAAGCGGGAGCTGGTGCGGCGCACGCCCTTGGCCACGGCGCGCACCTGCCCGTGGTGACGGGTGAGCAGCACGATAATGCGGTCGGCCTCACCCAGCTTGTAGGTGCGCAGAACAATCGCCTCGTCCCGGTACAGCCTGCTCGTCACGGGCGCAGTCTCTCACGCTCCGTCAGCGCAGGGCGCGATTGAGGGCGGAGATGACGGCCTTGAAGGAGGAGGTCGTGATGGAGGGGTCGATGCCCACGCCCCACAGGACCTGGCCGTCGACCTCGCACTCGACGTAGCTGGCGGCCTTCGCGTCGTGTCCCTCGCTCAGGGCGTGCTCGGCGTAGTCCAGGATCCGCACGCTCAGGCCCGTGCCCTCCAGGGCGGTGACGAAGGCGTCCAGGGGGCCGTTGCCGACGGCGGTCAGGCGCTTCTCCTGGCCGTCGTCGACCAGGGTGACGGTGAGGGTGGAGTCCTTGTCGTCACCGGTGGAGGTCAGGGTTGCCCCCCGCAGCTCGAAGCGGCCCCAGCGGCTGAGCTCGGCCTCGGGAGCGGCCGCTGCGGGCAGGTACTCGTCGGCGAAGATCGACCACAGGCGGGCGCCGTCGACCTCGCCGCCGTAGGTGTCGGTGTGGCGCTGGACGATGCGGGAGAACTCGATCTGGAGGCGGCGCGGCAGCTCGAGCTTGCGGGTGGTGCCCAGCAGGTAGGCGACCCCGCCCTTGCCGGACTGGGAGTTGACGCGCACGACCGCCTCGTAGGATCGGCCCACGTCATGGGGGTCGATGGGCAGGTAGGGCATGGACCACGGCACGGCGATCTCGGCGTCGGCCTTGGTCAGCCCCTCGGCCTTCTTGGCGTCGACCTGCTTGGCGCGCGCGGCGAAGCCCTTCTTGATGGCGTCCTGGTGGGAGCCGGAGAAGGAGGTGTAGACGAGCTCGCCGGCGTAGGGGGTGCGCGGGGGCACGTCCATGTCGGTGGCCCGCTCGACGATGCGGCGGACCTCGTCGATGTCGGACAGGTCGAGCATGGGGTCGACGCCCTGGCTGAAGAGGTTGAGGGCCAGGGTCACCAGGTCCACGTTGCCGGTGCGCTCGCCGTGGCCGAACAGGCAGCCCTCGACGCGGTCGGCGCCGGCCATGAGGCCGAGCTCGGCGGCGGCCACGCCCGAGCCGCGGTCGTTGTGGTTGTGCAGGGACAGGCACACGGCGTCACGGTGGGACAGGTGTCGGCTCATCCACTCGATCTGGTCGGCGTAGACGTTGGGGGTGGCCCGCTCAACGGTGGCGGGAAGGTTGAGGATGATCTCGCGGTCATCCTCGGGCTGCCACACGTCCATGACGGCCTCGCAGACCTCGAGGCTGTAGTCGAGCTCGGTGTCCACGAAGATCTCCGGGGAGTACTCGTAGCCGAAGATCGTGTCCTCGTCCAGGACCTTCTCGGCGCGGGCCATGATCTGGCGGGTGCCGTCGACGGCGAGCTCGCGGATCTGGTCGCGGTCCATGCGGAAGACGACATTGCGGAACAGCGGCGACAGGGCGTTGTAGAGGTGGACGGTGGCCCGCGGGATGCCGACGCAGGCGTCCAGGGTGCGGTCGATGAGCTCACCGCGCGACTGGGTGAGCACGGAGATGGTGACGTCCTCGGGGATCGCGCCGTCGTCCACCAGGGAGCGCACGAAGTCGTAGTCGGTCTGGGAGGCGGCGGGGAAGCCGATCTCGATCTCCTTGAAGCCCATGTTCACGAGCAGGTCAAAGATGGCGCGCTTTGCCTGGGGGCCCATGGGCTCGATGAGGGACTGGTTGCCGTCGCGCAGGTCGGTGCTCAGCCAGCGGGGGGCCTGGGTGATGCGCTTGTCCGGCCAGGTGCGGTCGGGCAGGTCGATGCTGACGACGTCAAGGAAGGGCCGGTACTTGGCAAACGGCATGCCGGAGGGCTGCTGGGGGGCGGGGCGGGCGTTACGCATCGGGGTTCTCCTGGGATCAGGTGCTTCGTGGTTCCGACAGCGGTTCCGGCGAGAGACCGGAAGGCTCCGGAGAGCTCTGGGGAAGCAGAGAGGCGCGGTCGGGAACGTGGCCGAGCAGGACGAGTCAGCCGCGGTCGGGGTGCCGGCCTGTCAGGCCCCGCCGCGGCGACTAAGCAGGAGGCTCGCCCGCTGCCAGGCCTGAGGCCGTGGAGTCGCTCGCACGGGGTAGACCCTACCCCGACGACGACCCGACGTCAGGTAAGGCGACCACGCCGGACCGCAGTATGAGACACACGCCGGGGCGATCAACCACGCAGCACTCCCCTCGGTCTACCGAACACCAACACCACGTTGTAGCATATCTGCTACATACAGTTGTGCTTCTACTGAGGAAGGTTTGTGTGATGCCTCCAGTCATCACCACGGAGAGCCTCGAGTTCTCCTACGGGGACACTCCGGTGCTGCGCGGGCTCGACCTGTCGGTCGAGGCCGGAGAGGTCGTCTGCCTGCTCGGCCCCAACGGTGTGGGCAAGACGACCCTGGTGGAGAACCTGCTGGGCTCGCTGACGCCGACCAGCGGCAGGGTGCGAGTACTCGGCACCGATCCGCGCCGGGCGGGCGCCGATTTCTGGTCACGAATCGGGCTGGTGCAGCAGAGCTGGACCGACCACGCCAAGTGGCGAGTGAGGGACCAGCTGGAGTGGATCCGCTCGGTCCAGCTGACGGCGGCGAGCCGGGTGAGCGGCGTCGAAGAGGTGCTCGACGCCGTCGGGCTCAGCGAGAAGGCCGACTCCCGGCTGTCCCGGCTCTCCGGCGGGCAGCGACGCACCATTGACTTCGCGGCCGCCCTCATGGCCGCACCCGAGCTCCTCGTCCTGGACGAGCCGACCACGGGCCTGGACCCGGCCTCGAAGGCGCGCCTGCACGACCTCATCCTGGCCAGGGTCGACGACGACGCCACCATCGTCATGACCACCCATGACCTGGCCGAGGCCGAGCACCTGGCCTCACGCGTGCTCATCATGAACGAGGGACGGATCATTGCCGACGGCACGGTCACCGCGCTGCGCGAGCGCCTTGACCGCGGCGCTGAGATCACCTGGGTCCAGGACGGCACCCGCCACGTCCACTCCACCCACTCCCCCGAGCGCTTCGTCAAGGAGCTTGATCTCGATCACGTCACCGGGCTCACCATCACCCGCCCCACCCTGGAGGAGACCTACCTCTCCCTCGTCAGCAGCAAGGAGCCCCACTCATGAGCACTCGCACCTTCCTGGCAGTTCTACGCGCGGCCCGTCGCCAGGCCGCCCTGGACCTGCGAGCAGGCATTGTCGGGTCGAGCATCGCATTACTGGCCTCCGTGAGTGCCATCGTGCTGGCCAGCAGGAGCACCCAGGCCGCGACCGAGGCCCACACGGCCTTCGGCACCATGTTCCTCACCAGCAGCATCGGCACGATCAGCTGCTTCATCACCTTTCAGATCGCCAGCGAGACCTACTCCGACCGCATCGGCGGCGCCCTGCTGCGGGTGCGTGTTCTCCCCCACGGCCCGCTGACGTGGGCGATCGGCAAGACGATGTCCTCGCTCACTCAGACCCTCGTGTTCCAGGGCGCCATCCTTCTCGGCGGGGCCCTGTTCGTTGAGACGCTTCCCCTGAGCCCGCCCCAGATACTGGCCTGCCTGCCACTCATGATGCTGTCGGCCATCGCAACAGCCCCACTGGGCTTCCTCGTGGGCGCCTTCGTCCGAGGCGTCTACAGCTTCATGGTCTCCTATCTGCCCCTCTTCGCCCTCATCGCGACAAGCGGCCTCTTCATGCCCCTGGACCGACTCCCCTCCTGGGTGCAGGCGATCCAGCTGGCACTGCCCACCTACTGGTCGGGGCACCTGACCCGGTGGGCGCTGGTGGGTGATCCCTCGTGGGAGGTGGGCCGGGCCTTCTTCCCGGTGCTCGCCGTCGGGGTCCTGGTGACCTGGACAGTCCTCGGCTTCGCAGGGGCCTCGCTCGTCGTGCGGTACAGCTTCCGTAAGGAGACGATCGGTAGTCTGGCGCGCGTGCAGTCCACCATCCGCTCCCAGACCGGTCTGTGACCATGTCCGACGACGTCGTCCACAACCGGATCGCGGTCCTGCGCGCCGACCGCAGGGTGAGCCGCCGAGAGCTCGCCGAGGCGCTGGGCGTCCACTACCAGACGGTGGGCTACCTCGAGCGCGGGGAGTACGCCCCCTCACTGCACCTGGCCCTGCGCATCGCCCGTTACTTCGACGTGGCCGTGGAGTCAGTTTTCTCCCTCGAGGAGTTCCCCCGACTGACGTGAGACGCGCCCCCGCCCTCACGCTCTGACCGGGCCGTCACCCTGAGGTGCTATCGGCCTCGATCCCGGCGATGATCCGATCGAGGCCGTAGTCGAGCTCATACCCTTGTCCATCATCAAGGGCCCCGGCCTTGAGCACCTGCGCCATGGTTGTCAGCCCGTCGGCTTCGAGACGGGTCAGGAGCCAGGTCGAGGACGCACTGCGGCGCGTAGTACCGTGCGCCGCAGTCGCCAGGGAGCGCTTCAGCGCGGCGACGGTGCGCACGTGGCCGTCGACGAGCAGCGCCGCATTGAGCCGCTCCTGCAGCTCGAGCCCCGCACCGGCGAGCACCTGGAGGACTGCCTCCATCCATCGCAGACGATGCGGCCCGGTCGGCATGCCGTGGACCGGGGCGTCCAGGAGCCAGGGATGCGCGTCATAGCGGGCGTGTACGGCGAGCGCCCAGCACCGCAGTCCGCCCGACCAGTCCTCGGAACGGCCCGAAAGGACCGGAGGCGGCCCGAAGGCGACATCGACCATGGCGGCGATGACCTCATCGCGGGAGCTGATGTGCCGATACGCCGCCATGGTGCTCACGCTCAGGCGCTGGGCGAGCTTGCGAACCGACACGCCCTCCAGACCCTCATCGTCTGCGAGCGCGATACCCGCGCGGACGATCTTGCCGACACCCAGACCTTTGCCCCCCTCCCGCTCTTCGGCCGCCTCAGAGGCATCGACTTCCCACAGCCACCGCTCCCACTTGGGCGGGGTGTCCGAATCGGTGTGCATCGTTTTGTCTCCTCGCCATTGCATCGGGGATCGGATTGCATCGACCACGACACATGCGTACAGTGTACTCACAACCGACGTGTACAGCGTACACATCTTGGAGTCGTGAGAGGACGGGAGCATGAAAAACGAGGAACGACCCCAGCACCAGGCCACCGCAAGGTCACGCACCGTTGCCACCACCGTGCTCATGGTGGCGACGTTCATGGATCTCATGGACTCAACGATCACCAACGTCGCACTGCCCACGATCGGCAAGGACCTCCATGCGACGCCGGAGCAGCTGGAGTGGACTCTCGCCGGTTACGTCATCGCCTTCGCGACGCTACTCATCACGGGCGGTCGGCTGGGCGATATCTTCGGGCACCGGCGCATCTTCGTGATCGGGATGGTGGGATTCACCCTCGCCTCCCTCGGGGCAGCGCTGTCCCAGACAGGCGACCTGCTCGTTGCGACCCGCGTGATTCAAGGCGCGTTCGCCGGGATCATGGTGCCCCAGGTGCTCTCCAGCGTGCAGGTGATGTTCGCACCGGAGGAGCGCGCTCCTGTCCTGGGCATTATTGGAGCGCTGAGCTCGCTGGGGGCCACCGGGGGACTGATTCTCGGTGGCTGGCTCGTCACGGCCGACCTTCTGGGTATGGGCTGGCGCAGCATCTTCCTCGTGAACGTGCCGGTCGGAGTCGTGCTTGTCGCTGCGGCGCTCCTGTTCGTACCGAGGAGTCGTTCGGAGCATCCGCTCAGGCCCGATCTGGTCGGGGTGCTGCTGGGTGGTCTCGGTGTCTTCCTGGTCGTCTTCCCGCTCACCGACGGCCGCGCCGCGGGGTGGGCGTGGTGGATCTGGGCCATGCTGACGACGGCGCCCTTTATCATCGCCGCCTTCGTGTGGCAGCAGAGGCGCATGCTCAAGGCTCACGGATCCCCGTTGCTGCCACTCCCGCTGTTTCGCGACCGAGGCTTTGCGAGCGGACAGCTGGTGCAGGTGCTCTCGTCGATCGGCAACGGCGGGTACGTGCTCATCCTGCTGTACTACGTTCAGAGCGCACTCGGCTTCACCGCATTGGCGGCGGGGCTCACGCTTCTGCCTTTCGCACTGGGCTCCATCGTGGCCACTCCGTTGGCGATCCTCGCAACGAAGCAGATCGGCAAGTGGGCCGTGCTGCTCGGCGGGATGGTGCAAGCAGCTGCACTGACCTGGGTCCTGTGGACGATCTGGACCGCCGGAACGTCCCTGACGGGCTGGGACCTCACCGCCCCATTGGTACTGACGGGTGCCGGGCTGATGACCCTCATCATGCCGCTGACGAGTATCACGCTTGAGTCGGTGCCCACCCAGGACGCCGGAGCGGCATCCGGCACCCTGACCACCTTCGGTCAGGTCGGTATGGTGCTGGGAGTCGCTCTTGCCGGAACCATATTCTTCGGGATCCTTCAGGACACGGCCGACGCTCGCGAGGCCGTCACAACCGCCCTGTGGGTACCTATCGTCGCGTACGGACTCGCCGGCCTCGCCTCAGTGACCATGCCTGGTCGCACCAAGACGTCACCACAGGACGCATGAGCCCTGTCCCCATCCCTTCCTCCCCGGTCCCTTGCAGTATGGAAGCCGGGTGGTGCCCTCTCGATCGGGAGGGCACCACCCGGATGATCGGTCCTGTCACTCGGTCCCGTCGGGACGCTGCGACACCGCCTGGCCTACAGGAGGCCTTCAGCCAGGTCCAGCGGGGTGCCGAAGCGATGGTTGGTGACGGCCACCGCCTGCTCGCGCAGGAAGGGCAGCAGCTCGGAGTGCGGGCAGGCCGTCACGGCGCCCGTGTACAGGGCGATGTCGGGGCTCCCACCGGTGACCCGGCTGGCGTGGCTCCAGCGAGCGGCCGAGGTCTCCTCACGCGGGCCAATGACGCGCACGCGCGTACCTAGCCCGCCGGAGGCCGCCAGCTCGGCCAGGCGGGCGTCCCAGGCGCCCTGGTCCTCGACCATCACCTGGACGCCGGCGGCCAGCAGCGCGTTCTGCAGCGGCTGGGGCAGACGGTCCGCGACCGACAGGCTGATGAACCCGCCGGCACGCACCCCAGCCGCCATGACGCGAACGATGTCGGCCAGGGCGGTGCCCTGCCCGGCGCGCACGACGACGTCGACCTCCCGGTAGCGCAGGATGTTGCGCTCGCAGGCCAGGCCCGTCACGTCACGGTTGGCGCCGTAGGCGGTCCGCCAGGCAGCGGCATCTGCCACCAGGGCGCGGCGCAGCTCGGCCAGGTCGGCGGCGTCCAGCTGACCGCTCACGGCGTCGCACAGGTTCGCCACGCGCGGGTCGAGGGCGGCGGTTCCCTGCTCTACCTTTCCGCCCTGACCGCGGGCGGGCTCGACCTCGCCGAGGCCCAGCAGGTAGGAGGGGCCACCCGCCTTGGTGGTGGAGCCGATGGCCGAGCGCTTCCAGCCGCCGAAGGGCTGGCGGCGCACGATGGCCCCGGTGATGCCGCGGTTGACGTAGAGGTTTCCTGCCTGAACGCCCTCGAGCCAGATCGCCAGCTCGGTGGCGTCCAGGGTCTGGATCCCGGAGGTGAGCCCGTAGTCGACAGCGTTGACCGCCTCGATGGCCTCCTGAAGCGTGTCCACGCGCATCACCCCGATAACGGGGGCGAAGTACTCGGTGAGGTGGAACTCGCTGCCGGGCACGACCCCGGCGCGGATACCCGGGGTCCACAGGCCGTCACCGAGGTAGCGGGGCTTGAGGACCCAGTGCTCGCCGGATCCCAGGGTGGTCAGGCCGCGTACGGCCTTCTCGTCGTCGGGCACGACGACGGGCCCCATCTGGGAGTCCAGGGACAGCGGCAGGCGCACCCGCAGGGAGGCGGTCGCATCCACGAGCTGGCGGGCGATGCGCTCGGAGGTGCCGGCCGAGGAGACCAGGACCAGCAGCGAGGAGGCCGAGCACTTCTGGCCGGCGTGGGCGAAGGCCGAGTAGACGGCGTCGCGCACGGCGATGTCGGGATCGGCCGAGGGGGTGACGATGATGGCGTTCTTGCCGCTGGTCTCCCCCAGCAGGTGCATGTCCGGCTTCCAGGAGCGGAAGAGGCGGGCGGTGTCGTAGGAGCCGGTGAGGACCACGCGGTCGACGTCCTTGTGGGTCACCAGGTGGCGTGAGACGTCGCCGTCCTCCAGCGGGGCGAGCACCACGAGGTCCTCGGGGATCCCGGCGTCATGGAAGGCGCGCACGAGCTCGGCCGCACAGCGCCGGGCCGGCGGAGCGGGCTTGAGGATGACGGCGCTGCCGGCCGCCAGGGCCGCGGCCACGCCCCCTGTGGGGATGGCCAGCGGGAAGTTCCAGGGCGAGGCAACCACGGTAACGTCCACCGGGGTGAAGCGGGCCCCGACCATGTGCTCACTGTCGTGCAGGAGCAGGGAGGACTCGGCGTAGTGGTGGCAGAAGTCGATGGCCTCGCTGACCTCCGGGTCGGACTGGTCGATGGTCTTGCCGGCCTCGGAGCCGGCGACCTCGATGAGCTCGGCGCGCCGGGCGGCCAGGACGTCGCCGACCCGGTGCAGGGCGGCGGCCCGCTCGGCCGGGTCCAGGGACTGCCAGACGCCGGCGGCCTCGGCCGTGGCGGCCACGAGGGCATCGACCTCGGCGTTCGTGGCCAGGCGGGCGGCCCCGGCCTCCACCTCGGCCACGCCCCGCTTGGAGTCCGGGATGGCCGCGGCGATGTCCCGGGCCCACTGGCGGTTGGCGGCCAGGGCGGGGTCGGAGTCCGGCTCGGAGACGAAGGGCCTCCTGGCGCGCTCCTCCAGGGCGCCGGACTCCTCCGGGACACCCGCGTCCCGCTCGGCCAGGCGGTCCTGGCGACGGTTGGGCTCGGGCACCGGGGCGTCCGGGTCGAGGTCGGATAGAGCGGCCAGGAAGCGGTCGCGCTCGCGGCCGAAGACCGCCTCATCAGCGGCCAGGTCGAAGACGCCGGACATGAAGTTTTCGGGTGCCGCGTTCTCCTCCAGGCGGCGCACCAGGTAGGAGATGGCGACGTCGAACTCGTGGGGGTCGACGACGGGCACGTAGAGCAGCAGGTGGCCGGTGTCTCGGCGCACGACCTCCTGCAGACCGGTGGCCATCCCGGAGAGCATCTCAAACTCGACGCCATCCTCGACGCCGCGAGCGGCGCGCAGTTCGTAGGCGAAGGCGATGTCGAACAGGTTCTGGCCCGCCACGCCCAGGCGGATCGCGCGGGTGCGCTCCGGGGTCATCGCCCAGGAGAGCATGCGCTTGTAGTTGGTGTCGGTGGCCTGCTTGGAGGGCCAGGTGGTCAGCTCCCAGCCGTGGATCTCGGCGTCGACCTTCTCCATGGACAGGTTGGCGCCCTTGACGACGCGGACCTTGATGCGCGAGCCGCCCGCAGCCACGCGGCGGGAGGCCCACTCCTGGAGGCGCTGCATGGCGCCCAGGGAGTCGGGCAGGTAGGCCTGCAGGACGATGCCGGCCTCGTAGCCGTACATGTCCTCCTGGTCCAGGATCGCGGTGAAGACGGCGATCGTCAGGTCCAGGTCCTTATAGTCCTCCATGTCCAGGTTGAGGAAGGTGCCGTTGTCGCGGGCCAGGCGGTAGAGGGGCAGGAGGGCCTGGACGCCGTGGGCGACGACCTCATCGAAGCCCCAGGGGTTGTGCGGGCCCGTCACGGCGGAGACCTTGACCGAGACGTAGTCGACGTCCTCGCGGGTCACCAGGCGGGAGACCTCGGCCAGACGCCGAGCGGCCTCCTTCTCCCCCAGGACGGCCTCGCCCAGGAGGTTGACGTTGAGGCGGTTGCCGCCCTTGCGCAGGCGGGCGAGCGCCGGGCCGAGGCTCTTGTCGGTGGCGTCGACGACAAGGTCGCCGACGATCTCACGGAAGACCCGCCGGGCCACGGCGGTCACGGTGCGCGGGGCGAGGCGGGAGGCGGCCGAGCCCAGCCCCATGGCACCGGCCAGTGCGGGAGGCAGGAAGTCGGTGCGGCCCGAGGACAGGCGCTTGAGGGCGTCACCGGCGACGTCGAGGTCCGTGGGGCGCACGACGTCGTCGACGAAGCGCGTGGTGAAGGTCAGGCCGTCGGGGTCGGCGAGGATCCGGGACAGCAGCTTGGCCGAGCGCGGTACTGGCTCGGATGCCGACTCGTCAGCCCACCGGCGCGCTCGGGCGACGGCCTTCTCCCCTAGCGCCCACAGGTCATCGGGGCAACGGCGCCCCGTATTACCTGCGTTGGTGCGGGGCTGGCTGGGAACGACACTGTTCGTCATGCGTGGGCCTCCAGGCTCGGCTTGTATGAGACACACATAGTGTGCGATACAACACCCCTGAAGCGCGACCGTTTCGCTGCACGAGTCCCCGGCGTTTCGCAAGACACCTTGGTCCTAGGCATCCCCCTAGTGCCTGCCCCGTACCCTTCCCGGGCCTTGTCCCGGCCCTCATCGGATCGGGAAGGAGAGGCTAGAAACCGAGGCGGGCCAGGGCCTTGGGGTCGGACTGCCAGTCCTTGGCGGTGCGCACGTGCAGGTCGAGGTAGACCTTGCGCCCCAGCAGCTTCTCGATGCCCTTGCGGGCGTTGACGCCCACTTCCTTGAGGCGCCGTCCACCCCTGCCGATGATGATGGCCTTCTGGGAGTCACGTTCGACGACGAGGCTCACGCGTACCTGGAGGCGGCCTCCGGCGCCCTTGATGCGGCCGACCTCGCGCTCGTCGTCGGGGTCGGCGATCTCGTCGACGACGACGGCCAGGGAGTGGGGCAGCTCGTCGCGCACGCCCTCCAGGGCGGCCTCGCGCACGAGCTCGGCGATCATGACCTGCTGGGGCTCGTCGGTGATCTCACCGGTGGGGTACAGCGGAGGGGACAGCGGCATGTACTTGAGCAGAACCTCCTCGAGGACATCGATCTGCTCGTCGCGCTTGGCTGAGACCGGGACGATGTCGGCCCACTCCCCCAGCTCGCTGACGGCCAGGAGCTGGGCGGCCAGGGCCTCGCGGGTGACGGTGTCGGCCTTGGTGACGACGGCGACCACGGGGGTGCGCAGCTCGGCGAGGTCGCGGGTGATGAAGCGGTCGCCGGGGCCGATCTTCTCGTTGGCGGGGATGCAGAAGACGACGACGTCGACGTCGGTGAGGGTCTCGCGCACCAGGTCGTTGAGGCGCTTGCCCAGCAGGGTGCGGGGGCGGTGGAGGCCGGGGGTGTCGACCAGGACGATCTGCGCCTTCTCCTTGTGGATGACGCCGCGCACGTTGTGTCGGGTGGTCTGGGGGCGCCCGGAGGTGATGGCGATCTTGGTGCCGACCATGGTGTTGGTGAGGGTGGACTTGCCGGCATTGGGGCGGCCCACGATGCAGGCGAAGCCGGCGCGGAAGTCCTCGGGGAAGTCGGGGACGACGATCTCGACGCGGGTCGAATCCGCAGAGTCGGCGGCCTCATCCTCGTCGTCCTCCTCGCCCAGGATCGGGAAGCCGTCTGCGTCCAGCCGGGCCGTGACGTCGGAGTCGTCAATCTCGTCTCTGGTCTCGTTCTCATCGTCAGGGTCGGTGAGGGGGTTGGGGCCGTCCATGAGCTCGGCGTCGGAGGGAAAACGGAAGCCGGCCGGGGCGGGGCCGGGTTCGGGCATCTCGAGGGGCTCGGTCGAGAGCGCCTGGGCGGCCTCCTCAGGGGCCTGGGGCTGGTCGTCCTGGGCGGGCTCGGCGGAGTTGTCGGAGCGGTCTGCGGTGTCAGTCATCGGTGTCCTCTTCGGGGGCGGGTGTGCGGGAGGCGAGAATGGTGGAGACCTGGCGGCGGCGGCCGGCGGCCTCCTCGGCCTGGAGGTGGACGCCCTGGGTGTCTCCGGCGGCGCCGGGCAGGGGGACGCGGCCGATGGCCTTGGTGAGCAGGCCGCCGACGGTGTCGACGTCGTCGTCGTCGATCTCGAGGTCGAAGAGCTCGCCGAGCTCGTCCAGGGCGAGCCGGGCGGGGACGCGGTAGGTGCCGGGGGCGACCTCGACGACCTCGGGCAGCTCGGGGTCGTGCTCGTCGGTGAGCTCGCCGACGACCTCCTCCAGGAGGTCCTCCATGGTGACGAGCCCGGCGGTGCCGCCGTACTCGTCGACGGCCAGGGCCATGTGGAAACGGCCGGTCTGCATCTCGCGCAGGAGGTCGTCGGCGGGGTTCATCTCGGGGACGTACTCGGCCTCCCGGACGAATCCGGCCACGGCCAGCTCCTCGTGCTCGGGGTGGGCGGCCAGGCGGCGCAGGACGTCCTTGAGGTAGAGGATGCCGCGCACGTCGTCGGCGTCCTCCCCGATGACGGGCACGCGTGAGTAGCCGGAGCGGATGAACAGGCGCATGGCGGCGGAGGCGGGCTTGTGGGCGTCGATGGTGACCATGTCGGTGCGTGGGACCATGACCTCGCGCACGAGGGTCTGGCCGAGCTCGACGACCGAGCGCATCATCTCGCGGTCCTCGTCCTCGATGGTGTCGGTCTCGCCGATCTCGTCGATCATCTCGCGCAGGTCCTCGTTGACGGCCTCGCGGGTCTCGGCGTCGGTGGGGGCGGACTCGGCGCGGCGGGTGCGCGAGAGGAGACGGCGCTGCGGGGCGCCCAGGACGTCGACCCAGGTGAGCAGACCGCCCAGGGCCAGGAGGGTGCCGGCGGGATTGCGCCTGCCGTAGGTGCGCGGGGAGAAGCCGACGACGACTCCCAGCAGGATGATGTTGGCCAGCAGGGCCAGGGCCAGGACCTGCCACCAGGCGCGCACGAGCCCGGAGGCGGCCAGGGTGATGAGGACGGCGGCGAGCATGTCGACGGCGACGCGGGCGACGCTGAGGGCGCCCAGGACGCGGGGGCGGTGCTCGGCGAGGCGGCGGACCCGGGCGGCGCCGCGGCGGCCCTCCTCGACGAGGTCGTCGGCGGCGGCCCGGGTGAAGCGCAGCAGGGCGGACTCGCCGGCCGAGAGCAGGGCGCCCAGGGCCAGGACGATGACCGCGCAGGCGATGAGCGCGGCGGTGGGGATACCGGTCACGCGGGTCTCACTTGCCGCGCTCGGCCAGGAAGGTCAGCAGGAGGCGGCGCTGGAGGTCGAACATCTCCTTCTTCTCCTCGGGCTCGGCGTGGTCGTAGCCCAGGAGGTGGAGGATGCCGTGGACGGTGAGCAGGAGCATCTCCTCGACCGCGGAGTGACCGGCGGCCAGGGCCTGCTTGGCGGCGACCTGCGGGCACAGGACGATGTCGCCCAGGGTCCCGGCGGGGGTGGGCGAGTCGGCCGAGCCGGGGCGCAGCTCGTCCATGGGGAAGCTCATGACGTCGGTGGGGCCGGGCAGGTCGA
>ERZ772973.475-NODE-475-length-19207-cov-5.79104_pt1 | contig 19207 bp, 30 predicted proteins | sample MGYA00580672_ERZ772973 | MGnify/ENA primary metagenome ERZ772973 (study PRJEB29015, sample SAMEA2737938) | human oral metagenome | biome: human oral; feature: human-associated habitat; material: dental | place: China | collected 2152 ... | reverse complement strand
ATTACACAATTATTTGAATTTCAGATATTTATTTGATAAAATTTACTTTTCATTCAAATAGTTATATTAATCTATTTTAATTTCTTTAAAACGAAAAAATAAATAAAAATCAACTTACACAAGGAACTTTAAAACGTTTTTAATTTTGAAAATGAAAAATATTTAAAATAAACTTACCACGATACTTACCCTTTTTGTATCTTTGCCGAAAATTATTCGGATTATGTTTTTTTACTTAAAAGAGCCTAACGGCGACAAAGATACAATAATTATCATTCAGTATTACATCGCTGATGAAAAAAAATTATTTAAATACTCTACTGGGGAGGTTATTAGTCCTAACGACTGGGACTTTAACGCTCGTATGCCAAAGAGTCGCAAGGGTGCTGATGGTGTAAGGTTGCGAAAGATAGCCGCGCATATTATGCAGTACAACGACTTTCTTGTTACACTCATTGATAATTATAAATTGAATGGTGAGAAGATAACAAGAGAAAAATTAAAGAACGCTTTTGACGCTAAATTTAAACCTGAGAGGGTAACTAATGAATTTGATTACTTCACGGATTTTGCGATGAATTTCCTTTCTTCTATCAAGGGAACTATTAATAAGAATACTGGTAAGGAATATAGCAGGGCTCGTATTTATATTTACAACCAAGCACGTAATGCTTTGATTAATTTTGAAAATCACTCTAACAAACGAATTAAAATTGATGAGTATAACGCTCAACTGAATGATGAGTTTGTAGCGTTTTGTATGAACGAAAAGAAGTACTCGGCTAATACGATAGGTGAATTGGTTTCGGGCATTAAGGTACTTTTGAGAAAGGCAAAAGAAAAGGGGTATACAATTGCTAACGATTTAGATAACTTCACAAAAACAAAGGAGGAGAGTATATCAGTGGCATTGTCAGAGGCAGAAATTGAAAGATTGGTAGCGTTTGATTTTTCTAAGGATAAGAGACTGGAAAACACACGAGATTTGATGATTTTAGGACTTTGGACAGGCTTACGAGTGTCAGATGTTATGGCGTTGCCTGTAATTGACCCTGATAGCAAGTTTATTGAGGTTGAGCCTCAGAAAACACGCAATACATCGGGGGCAAAGGTTGTAATACCGCTTCATCATCATATTAAAGAGATGATAAGAAAGCGAGGAATGCCCACACCTTTGAAAAGTATAGTATTTAATAGCAATATTAAGGAGGTGTGCAGATTAGTAGGTTTTACTGAATTAGTTGAAGGGTCTTTAATGAACCCCCAAACGAGAAGAAAGGAGCGAGGAGTATTCGAGAAGTGGCAATTAATAAGTTCGCATACTTGTAGAAGGTCGTTCGCTACTAACTTATACTTGATGAATTTTCCTACGCTTTCGATAATGAAGATAACAGGACACACAACGGAGGCAAGTTTTTTAAAGTATATCAAAGTAACGCCAAAAGAGCACGCAGAGAAGTTATTAGCACACTGGGAGGAATATTATAAGGACAAAAACAAAGCACCCTAATAAGGTGCTTTTTTATTTGTTAAATATGAAACAAAAAAAGTTGAAAAATATTTTGGAAAAAGTTTGCATAATTAAAAAGTTTACCGTATCTTTGTACCGTTGAATTAGAACAGAAGAGACAACTGTATAACACGGTCAAAAAACAATTATGGAAATATTCCAAATGATTAAACAGATTGCAGAGGCTAACAAAGAAGGATTCACTGTTTCGTTGTTAGATTTTCAAACTCCTAAAAAAGGCTATTGTGTAGCAATGAGAATGACACAAGATAGTTTTGGAGATGAAGGGTTGAAAAGAGTTATTGAGGTTGCAATGCAAAGCACTTATGTAGTAGGCGGTTGGTATGATAGAGAAAGCAAACAATTTTACTACGATTGTGTAATGATAGTAGATGATTTGCCAACAGCCTTAGAACTTGGAAGGGCTAATGAACAGTTAGCGATTTTCGACCTTACAAATGCAAATGTAATTGAGTTGTAACAATGAAAGGGGAGGTAACTCCTCCCCTCTTTTATAATAATAAATATGAATATAGTTAAAGCAGTACACAAAATAAAAGACTTACTCACAGATGAGCAGTTGGATAAGTTAGAGCATTTGGCATTACAATATCAAAGGTATGCTCGTATTTTTTTTAAAATAGAGCATATAGATAAGGCTACAAAAGTTCTTGTTGTTTCTGTTTATCAGGAAAAGAGCCCAAGTGAGAATTATTTAACAGATAAGGATTTAAGAGAACGTGCTCAGGGACTCTTTATGCCTTTCTTTGAGGATTATACTCTGAATATTGGAGCAAGGTGTTATATGGCGAGTCCTGTGGAGGAGGTAACGCCTAATTGGATTAAGGAGCGAATGAACCGCTACAAGGTAGGGAATAAGCAATTAGTTAAGGATTTGGGGCTATCAAAGGCTGAGGTGTCGGCTTTGGTAAATGGTCACAGAGAGATGGGCATACGAACGAAAGGGCTTTTTTATTATTACTTTAAAAGTCTTACTAATAATTAATTGATTATAAAAAAACGCACCTACGGCAATAGGTGCGTTTTTTTTAAAGAAATATTTAGACGTAATCCTACAAGGAAAAAAAACACGCTTTTTGAGGCGTGTTTTTCGTTTAATAATAACCTAAAATAAATATACAAGAAAACAAATGAATTTTCAATAGAAGAAAGCACACTAATAAAAAGTGTGCTTTTTTTGTGAATAATTAAATTAACAACAAATAAAACTACAACTGTAATGATGGGGCAAAGGTAATGAAATGTTTTATAACTCATTGCTAACACACATTAGCAACGTCGTAGGGTACGTTGTGCGTAATTTTGCCATATGGAAATTCGTTTTAGCACACATAATGAAGAATTGACAGCCTCACAGATTGACGCTGAAAAAGGCGTTATCTATGGGGTAGCATTGGCTAATAAAGGACTCAACAAGAATGGTTATTACTTCTCTGAAAGATTTTTAAACGAGTTAAAAGCATACGGAGAGAAGGAGGGTAAAATAAAATCTCGTTTTGAGCACCCCTCTTTTGGAACCTCCGATTTGGGTTCACTAATAGGTTGGTTTAAGAATTTCAGAATTGAAAACAACAACCTGTACGGTGATTTGTTTATTGCAGATGTGGCTAAGAAGACGCAAGTAATGGGCAGGGGTATTTCGATTGCTGATTATGTTATTTCAATGGCTTCGGAGTGTCCGGATATGTTCGGTAATTCTGTATATGTGTTTGCCGATGAGGTTATAGAAGAGGTAACAGAAGGAGGAGAAACAAAACGATTTGCAGGACTATCTCTTGATTGGTGGGTGGCTTCTGACTTGGTAGATGTGCCTGCTGCGACGAATGGACTATTTTTTTCAAACAAAAGTAAAACAAAAAAAGTTGATTATATGAATATTTTAGAAAGAGTAAAAAAGGCGTTTGACTTTTCAATAAGTAAGGCTTTTGACTTGGATTTGACTCTTGCAAACGGTGATATTATTACTGTTGTAACAGAGAGCGAAAAGCCACAAGTGGGCGACAAAGTGAAGCAAAAGACTGACGGGGGAGAAGACGCAGAAAAACCGCTTGCCGATGGCGAGTATGTTTTGAAAGATGAGAGCACGCTGGTAGTAGAAGGCGGGGCTATTAAGGAAATTAAGGAGAAAGCGAGTGAGCCTAATCCTGATGAAGGCAAACAAGAGGAGTTTGCTAAACAATTGGAGGAATGTTTTAGCATTGTAGCCGAGAAGATTGAAGCTTTGACAAGTGAATTTGCTAAGATAAAATCGACACAAAGTAGATTTTCAGCAGAAGACAAAGGAGCGACAAGCAATGAGTCTCCTGCGGGAGGAAGTAGTTTGGATATGGACAAAATTCGTAAACGTTTGGGTCGTATCAAGTAATTTTAACTATTAAAGGGATAAAATATGGCAAATACAGCATTTAAAGAGTTTCTTAAAGAAGCGGAAAGAAACAAGGAGTACATCAAGAGAATTAAGGATTTGTTAGAAGAAGGGCAATTTGGATTGCTCCCTTTGCAACAAATCTTTACAATTCGTGAGGGAGTTACAAAGGAAACCGAATTTGGTTACTATTCGCCAGTATCTAATGTAACACACAAAGATGAGGGGTGTGGGAAGGAAACTAAAAAACTTGAGACACAAGTGCGCACTGGCTGGTTTGACCCTGTGCCATTAAAGGTGATTGTTTCCGATTGTTATTCAACGTTGGAAAAGACATTCGACGCTTGGGTGGCTAAAACAGGAGCAGACCGTTTTAACATTGACGACTCAGACTATGTAGCGTTTTTAGTTTCCCTCATTGAGAATGGTATTTTGAACGACTTTAACAGATTTGTTTTCTTTGCCGATAAAGAACACTCTCTAGTAGGCAGTGGTAGTGGTACGCAAGTACTTAAAGCCGGATTGGACAAAGCAAACTTCAATGTGTTTAACGGACTTTTCTCTCAGTTTGAGAAAATGGTAGCAACCACTACCGAGAAAAAAATTGCTATCGCTGAAAATGCAAAAACAAGCTATGCAGACCAACGTGCATTGGCAGATAGCAGAGCTTATGAGGTGCTATGTCAATTGAAAGATATTGCAGGATTTAAGGCTGGAGCTTCACCTGTGTTCGTTATTACACAGAGTTTAGCAACCAACTTAACTCGTTTTATGCGTAAAGAGTTCCGCAATGAGCAATCGTTTAAAATGGTTGAGGGCGGTTATATGGTATCAGAGTTCGAAGGTGTACCTGTGGTTACCTCTGAATGGTTAGATGATATGATACGCTCTAACTTTGACAATGGCACTAAGTGGCACAACCCACACAGAGCCTTGTTGCTTGACAAGAATGAGTGCCAAATAGCAATTGATAGTATGGGAGCGCTGAAAGATATAGGCGTTGAGTACTTAGGCGGTAAGTTTGAAGAAGTTTACTTGAAGGCTTCTTATCGTGCAGACTTCCAACGTGTGATTGGCAATACCGGAGCAATGGCGATTTAGTAATGATTAATGATAAATGGTTAATGTTTAGCTAGCCATTTATCATTAACAATTAAACATTAAAAGAGAAATTATGGCAGAATGTATTAATGCATTAAGTAAAGATTTGACCTTTGACTGTACCGACAAGGTAAAAGGTATTGAGAAGCGCATCTTGCTCATCAATAGAGCCGATATAGACTTCGCAGCAACCACAGTAGACGCTTCGAAAAACAAAATGAGTTCGCTTGTGCTCAAAGCGAGTAAGACCGGTTACTTCTTTGATAATTTCAAAGAAACACACATATCAGAGAGTATTAAACCAGAGATTTCAGATGATGATTTCAACGGCTATAAGCACTCAATAGGTATTACTGTGTATGGCAAGAGTGCTGAGGAGTACGAGCAGATTGACCAGTTTGTAAACGGTGCGCAATTGGTTGCGGTAATTGAGCATAAAGCCAAAGGTGAGAGCAGTTTTGATGTATTAGGATTCTTTGTAGGATTAGAAGTAACAGAAGGTGAAGGTCGCACTAATGGTGGCGCTTTCAAACTCACAATTTCAACTCCTGCAAATCAAAAAGAGCCTAATGTGGCTTTGAAATGGCTCGAAACCGACTACGCAACCACTAAGAAGAAGTTTGATAAGAAACTTGCTGCATAGTGGCAAAATAAATTGGTGAAATGGTTTTTACAGATGAGAAATTGAATAAGTTGCTCATTGGGGGGTATGAAAAGGCGGTGAGCGATGACAAAGATACGTTCATCGCCTTTTATGCTTACTTGTTTGACGACAACGACCCGTGTACGACTTGTGGTAGTAAGTTACAGGGGTATTGGAATAGACTCATTAATGAGGGCAAAGAAAAGTTAAGAATTAAAAATAATATTATTATGGCAAAAAAAGGTCAAAACACACAAGAAGAGTTAGCTAATGAACAAGTTGGCAAATTAGCGAATGATAAATGTGCATTTAGATTGCGTGAAGGCATTGGTTCGCTGGCAATGGACTTCGGTAGTAGTGAGTTGTTTAACAACGACACTATCACGAATGAAATTGCGGTGCGATATCTCAAAATTAATAAGAACAGGATTGCGAACTTCGAAGTGTATCCTGAGAATTGGGAAGAGCTTATTAAGTAACAATTAGTAATTGATAATTAACAATGGCAAAGGTAACGGCAGTAGAATTAGCGAAAGAGCAGAGAAAGACAAATAGCGAGAAGTATAAGGGCTTTCCATATTTGGCTAATGGTCAAAACAACGACTACCCAACAATTATTGAGCAATTGGTAGCAGGTTCACCAACCGCTCGTGCTTGTTCGGGAGTGATTGCTGATTTCATCTATGGTCGTGGTTTTGCATTGGAGATTGAAAGAAGAGAGCAAGCAAGGTTGCAAGGGGTTCGATTTAGAAAAGATGAGTTGTTCATCAACGATAAAAGGGAAACCCCTAACGACTTGCTGAAAAAGGTTGCGAGAAGCATTGCAATACATAAGGGCGTATTTGTGCACGTAAATTACAACGGCTTCTACGAAAAGACAAGCGTGCAGGTATTGCCGTACAAGAATTGCCGATTAGGGGCAAAAGACAGCGAGGACTATCGAGGCAAGGTGTTGGTATATAATGATTGGGATAAATTGACGGATTATAAGGATAGAGATAAGAATTTGGTTGCAATTGACCGATACGACCCTCGCCCTAAGGTGATAGAAGCGCAGGTAACAAAGGCAGGAGGTTGGGATAATTACAAGGGGCAAGTATTTTTCTTAAACCTTGACAGAAATGATACCTACCCGCTGGCGTGGGCTGATGTAGTAATGCGTGATTGTGAAAGTGAAAGTCTATCAAGTATATTTACCCGCAACGGATTTAAGAAAGGATTCTTTGGCACATATGCCATTGTTACTCCAACAATGGAAAGTGAGGAAAAAAGAGAAGATTTTAGAAATGAACTGAGAAAGAGCATAGGCGTTGAGGCTGAGCAAAGTGTATTTCACTTTGAAACGGAAATGCAGGGCGATAAGTTGGAGGATAATGTACTGATAAGGGCTATCGAGAGCAATATCAAGGACGATACCTTTAAGTACGCTGACGAGAAGACGGCTAATAACATTCGCAAGTCGTATGGCAATGTGCCCCCTGTGCTTATTGATTACGTCGAAGGGAAATTAGGTAATACATCGGGGGAAAGTTTGAAAGAGGCTCGCCTCTTTATGCAGGAGCAAATGCAAGAAGAACGCCAAGATGTACAAGAGATGTTCGAGGAGCTTTTCGACGGATTTGCAAGGAATATATCAGCAAACGGACTTTTTGAAATTAGCAAATTAGTATGAAGTTATTAGTTAATAAGCAAGAATGTAGCAAGTATTTAAGCATTTCGCTATTCCGGAAGGATGAAGAATTCAACCGCTTTATTAGGGAGGCGCAGATGTTTGACTTAAAGGGGCTGGTTTGTGAGTCTTTTTACCAAGATTTGACGAGCGAAACGCCTGTAAGGGATTACTCTTTATTGCTTAATGGTGGTACTTATACCTTTGAGGGCAAAAAGTACGAATTTGCAGGGCTCAAAGCCGTATTAGCGTACTTTACATATGCTCGATATGCTTTCACAGGGCACTATATTGATACTGCTATGGGATTGAAAGTTAAAGAAAATCAAGATGGTGACACAGTGAGCCAAGCAGAGAGAAGAGATGTGCGCACAATGTACAAGGAACAAGCGGACTTGCTATGGCAAGACTGCCAACTGTACCTTGAAAGGAATGTATCACTATTCCCCGAATATAGATGTAATAGTGGCTGTGGCGATAACAACCGAATTAATAAACCAAGAATGAGAATGAAATTGATATGAGGTGTATAGATAACATTAAGGATATAACACTTGATTGTGATTATAAGCCAAAAAAGGGGCTAAAACATAGGGTACTGGTAATACCTTACAAGGACATTGACAGGAGGTATACAACGCTGAATGCTGACAAGACAGTAATTACTCACTTGCAACTGTTCCCCAGCAAGCGAGGGTATCTATTTGAATTAAACAATGCGTTTAAAGTGAGTGGCTCGCAGAAGTTTGGCGGGGGCTTCACGCACGAGTTATCGATAAAGATAGACAAGGCGGATAGTGGCAATATTGCCACTATGAATGCACTAACAAAAGGCACTTATGTACTTATCGTGGAGACAACCAGCAACACATTCGAAGTACTGGGCTATGAGGCTGGTTTGGCAGTAAATTCTGTACAAAGAGACTATGCAGGGAATGTAATAGGACTTGTATTTGCCACGCCAAGTGATGTGAAAGAGTTACGAATGGTAGCGTTGTGGGGAGAAGGTGACTACCTTACTATGAGCAAGAAGTTTGAAAGGAAGGCTTTGGTAAGATATAACTTATTAAAAGGCACGAAAGACTTTCAATTGAAAGAAGAACCGTATTATTTGCAACCAAATTACGCAGGCAATGCTGGGATTGTATCTGAAACTTTTAGGGGCAATAAGGTTATAAAACTTATACATAATTGGCAAGGATTTCAATGTAGAACAACATTTGAAGATAGACCAATGATTATATCGTTTTGGGCTAAAACGACAAAAGAAAATATTCGTTTTCACTACGTTGTAGGTGTCAGTGCTGTTACATTTCCTGATGGGGTAAATTTAATTTCTGATGGTGAATGGCACAGATATACAATATATGGTAGTAATGGTATATTTACAAATAATATAGGTAGAAATGGTTTTGTTGAGTTTGAATGTACCACTGGGAAACATATTGAGGAAGTGTTGGTGTCTTCTTTTAAAATTGAATATGGTGACACCCCTACGGATTGGTGCCCTGCTGATGAAGATTAAAAACAAATAATTATGAATATATTTAGAACAAAATTAATTGGTAAAGACAAACTACTACACTCTTTTTTTGGAAACATTATATTAGTGGTATCCTTCTTAGTGTTTGTCTTGTTTATGAAGTGGTGGGAGGCATTAGCATTTGCTTTTTTTTGGGTGCTGAGTATAGGTCTTTCAAAAGAGCTATTCGACAAGCAAGTAAAGCATACGTTCATTGATTGGTGGGACATTGTGGCGAGCGTAACACCTTACCCTATTGTGAAATGGATAAACAAGGAGGCTAATGGATAAGTTTATGAAGTGGCTGATAAAAGCCAAGATAAAGATAGCGATATGGGCTACACCGTTGGTTTTGCTCTTCTACTTTGACGACAAGATACATCTAAGAGATAGGGTGTACTATTTCTTCGTTGCTTTCTTTAAGAGCATTCCGTTGCTGTTGTTGTATGCTTATTTTTCGACTGATAGAGAACAAAATGCTATATTTTATGCGAGCATAGGGGTTTTGTTACTCCTCGATATGTTAGCTGGTGCTTGGTATCACTTTAAGAAGGGAGATTTTGATTTTGTAGACCTATTTAAAGGAACAATTACTAAGATGTTACTTATCACAATAGCCTTTATATCTTTGTCACTTTTAAATATACCATTGAGCAGGTCTGGGTGGGGCAATGCGTTTGAAATTACTATACAGATGATATCTTTATTATACCCTGTTAAAGACATTGTAAAGAATGTTTTCGTGCTTTCAAAAGGTAAGTTTCCCCCAGAGTTCTTTATGAGAACCCTGTACAATTATGAAAAGAGCGGAAAGTTGAGGGAGTTTTACGAGAAGGTAAATAGCGGTATTATTCCTAACGAATTAGACAACGATAAAACAGAAGAACAACAATGACACCGAAGGAATTTATAAAGCAGTACAAACCCTTTGCTCTTGAAACCGAGCGCAAAACAGGTATTTCTCATCTCTTTATTTTGGCGCAAGCGGCGTTAGAAAGCGGTTGGGGAAATAGTGCGCCAGGGAATATGTTTTTTGGCGTAAAAGCAGGCAAGGACACGCCTGTTAATAAAAAGCAATTGTTAAATACTACTGAGGTGCTTAATGAGCCAAACTTAGGATATAAGTTTCCACAAGTGATGTCTATATATAAGTTACCTAATGGTAAGTACAAGTATGAAGTAAAAGATTGGTTCAGGAAGTACGACACGCCCGAAGAATGCTTTACCGACCACACACAATTCTTTTTCAAAAACAAGCGATATGTTAAAGCGTTGTTAGTAAGAAACGACCCTTACAAGTTCGCTGAGGAGGTGGCAAAGGCAGGGTATGCAACTGCTACCAACTATGCTGATAGTTTGAAGAAAGTAATTACAAAAATTATTAATCTAAATGAGAAAGCATAATTACATAAGAATACTAAGAGTGTTCGGGGTTATCGGATTTGTGCTGATATTGCTTGGTCTATTAGGTTGCAGAACTCGTAAGGTATCCACTACCGAGCAAAAGCAGGTACAAAAAGAGCGAATTATAAAGTACAAGGATAGTACGGCACTTTTTCAGCAACACGAACAAACCTTGCAACTCGATACACACGCCTCGCAAGAGTACGAGGTAACAGTGGAGAGCGATAAGGATAGCGTAGGTAACAGCAAGGAACTTACATATACTCGCATTCGTGACCGCAACAATGAAACTATAAGGGTAAGAGGTGGAAAGGTGAAGATTACGACTAAGAGAGCCCTATCCAATAGCCAAATAGTGGCAAATACTACCCTTACAAATACTATAAGCACAACTAATAATGAATTACGAAGCACAGAAAGCACAACGGCTTTTTCTCAGAAAACAAAAGATGTGAAAGGAATTGTTAGCTGGTGGGTATGGCTATTGTTGGTCCTGCTGGCGGGAGTAATAGGTTGGAGAATGTGGAAGTGTTTTCATAAATAATTATTTTTAGTTGTTAAAAAAGAGCCCCGTGTAAGCGCGAGGCTCTTTTTTGTTATTTGTAATAATAAGTAACAGTCGTGTATCCCGAATAATCAAAGTATTTTTGTTTTATAGTTCCGTCCGACGCCTTATAATCTATTACATAAGGCATAGCTTCATTTTGTCCGCCATTTAAAGGAACTTTTTTAACTTCCAAGGTATTGCCATTAAGTGTATATATTGTTTTGTAATAATATATATAATACTCTTCTGCGGGTTGTCCGTTAAAATCCTTTTTATTCCTATATTCCTCTGTGGTTGGAATTACATAGAAAAATTTATTTTCATTAAAATATTGGTATTGAAAAAACCAAGGATTCCCAGTAGATTTCATTTTCTCAACCTCTTTTTTTACAGACAACACTCCATTTCGAGTACGAATATCTGTATTGCTTACAATAAGGTCTCCTTCATTCACTTGTTTATCAGATTGAAAAAACCACTCACCTTGTAGCCAAGGTGATGGAGCGAGAGACATTTTAGGAGTAAAATCAATCCCTTTTGGCTCGTGTTTACCACAAGCAACAAAAGCGATTGCCATAATTAAGAATAATAGTATTTTTTTCATTTTTAAATTTATTTTATTAGTGTTAATCTATCGGCAAAGATAACTTTTTTTATTTGAAAATGCAAATTTTTATTAGATTATTTTTGAAATTTTTAAAGCAATGAAAAACACTATAAAAATGATTACATACAAAAACATCATTCTCTTATCATTTTCTTTTTTCCTTTCTTTTTCAAGTTGATAGCCACAATTAGGGCATTCTTTAGCGGTATTGCTAATTTGTTTTTTGCATTCTGGGCAATGTATTAAGCTCATAATATTATATGTTTAGTTATTTGTTTTACAGAAAATCTTTCGCACGGTTGGAGCGTTTGCTACGCCCTTTTTGCCGTACTTCTATGACGTTATACAGGAAGCGCACTTCGTGAAGACTAATTTTAAAATCTTCGTATTTTGGATTCAGAGAATGACAGTATATAACACCGTTCTTCACGTCGTGTTTGATGATTTCTTTAAGCATTATACCGTTGGTGGCGTGTGCTATGACAAAATCCCAATCTTTTATATGTAATTTATATTGCCACAAGTGGCGTTGTACTTCACGGCAGATTACGACATCACCCTCAATGTAATCGGGCTCCATACTATCGCCTGCGACTTCGAATGCTAAGTAGTTGCCGTGATGTTTCTCCTCTGAGTCAATGAGTATTGTAGGCATATCTTCTAAGTATTCATCATTGTAATATCCTTCCGTCCAGCCAGCTTGTGCTTTGGTAGTTACTAATTTAACGGCTAATTTCTCGGGATATTCCTTTTCTTTTAATTCTCCTTGTGGGAGGCGGTCGGTTATTTTGCTGTAATCTATAACAGGGATTAGTATTTCGCCGTAATTAGAAGTTATATAGTCGGTATTTATTTCGGGGTATGCTGTTTTTAGATTTACAATTTTTATAAAAGGCACTTTTGTTTTGCCTATCCGTATGTTGTTAATTTCGTCCTGAGAAAGTCCTATTTTTTCAGGGGTAAAATCAGGGCGAGTATGTTGCAAGTATTCATATACTTCTATAAAGCGGGCGTTTATAGGTGGAAGGTCAGCATTAGCAAACATAGAGCCTTCGCCCTTCCAAAGCCAATCTTTGTTGAATTGTGGGAAAGCAGCAATTACTTTATTAATTAATCCTTCTGTTAGGTATTTTTCATTACCATTTAAGGCAGACGAGAAATTACTACGTTGTTCTCCTATTTTTTTAGCAAATAGAGTTTGATTAACGAACTCAGTATTTTTTTTAACATATGAATATACTTCACTGAGCCGATTAGCGACTTCTGATTTACTACTCTTTTGTTGTATATCTGAATTGTTATTCATATCTTTGCAAAAATTTTAAGATTAAACGTTATGAATGATATTATTATTATCCTGTTGTTGCTTGTTATTGTGTGGCTCTTATTGTACCATAAAATAAATATGAATGTAAAGATTGAGTTAAGCAAAATGTATGTGCCTAATGTTGATGATGTAAAGAATTACATCACTTCGTTGGAAAGTAGAATTATATATGCGTGCAAATATGCTAAAAACAAAGATGATTTCAAAGAGCTTGTAGGGTTCTTAGAAAGACACAAAGGAATTGAACTTGCTAAGGAAAAACGGAATGTTTTATGTGCCTGCAAGAAAATACCTAAGATTTAAGGAGCGACACTATTAAGCTGATTAATGAAATAACAATCGCTATTACAGATAAATATTTGTTGCGATTTATCTCTTTAATTTGTTTTTCGACAAGTAATGCTTGTTTATAATTTATATTTTCTTCATTTAGTATTGTGTTATATAGTTTTTTGAACCCGCCATTTTGATAGAATGAGCGGGTTTTTTCATTAGCCGTTAGGAAATGATAAAAATCGTCATCGTTATATTCTACATTAGCAACTTTATATGCTTTAAATATATGCATATAATATATAAATGGCTTTTCTATCTGTTGCAAATCGTTTAACGATTTGTCTATTTTTAACAAAGAACATATAGGCTCATCGATAGCACACAACCCCCTATCACCTTTATTATCTACTTCAATAAGCTGTTTCAACACTTCATCTAAGAAAAAAATATCTTCTTTTCTAAAATATAGTCCCATTTATCTATAAAAACATCTATTTGAAAATCAATAACTTATAAAAAATATTCGTTTTTACCACAAAAAAGTTGTAAAAATATTTGGAAGTTACTACTAAAATGTTGTATCTTTGCCCTGTGAAAATAAAAGTAAAAGCGTTTAGCGTTTTTTACTTGGCAAAAGTACAAAATAAAATGAAACTAACAAAAGAAGCGAGAAAAAAAATGCTTGATAAAACAATTGCAAGGGCATTGGAAGATAAGTTGAATGTGAGTTATTGGACGTTGGTAAAGTGGCGTTCAATGGATGAAACACCTTTATATCATCGTTCAGAAGCAATAAGAGATAAGGTGATAGAGGTGCTCGAAATGACAGAAGAAGAAGCATTTACTGAAAAAGATAATTAAAATGTTAAGTAGAGTAGAAAGATTAAATGATGATATTAACGCATTATTCGCAAGTGAACGTGAGGAGTTGTGGGCAATGCAAGGAGTAGTGCCTAACACGGTGGACTTAATGGCAATGGCGATTGAGCGTTACGAGGACAGCAAGCGTGCTAAGAGATTGCTACGTGTGCCTGAGGTAGCAGAGTACTTAGGGGTATCGGATTATATTGTGCGTACGTGGCTAACAAGCGGGGTATTGAAGAATGAGAACCTTGCAGGAGGGCAGTCGCTTATAAGTGTAAAACAGTTGGAAGACTTGAAGGAAAAAGAACCTAACAAGATACTTAGAAAGATGAAAAGAAACAAATAAAGCGACACTTCACAGCGTCGCCTTAACAAATATTAATTTAATAATTCTAAAAATTTTTACGATGGCAAAATTACAACAAATGAATGAGATGACCAAACAAAATAGCCAAATTCTTCTAATTGACGGCTATGTAACCTACGAGGGCAAGCGCTATGATGAGTGCGTGCCCTTTGAAAGAGAGGCGTTTAACGAGGCTCTTGGACAAGAATTACACCCAGATACTGCGAGGGTTAGTAATGAGATATTCAATAACATTATTGAAAAATTGCAATCTGACCCCGACGGGAATAATGAGCAATGGGGGTTACTTTACAAGGACAATTACTATGAATTTATCCTGTATGCTGACGCAAGAGGTACTTATAGCGAGAGTGGCAGAAGGGTTAATGGTGAGTGGCTACCTATTGAGTTTACAGATGAGCAATGGGCAGAGATTGAAGACTTATTAGACATTGAGGGGCAAGTGCAAGAAATGTTAGCAGAAAAGCGATATAGAGAAGAGATAGCAGAAGAAGAGCGAATGCCCGAGTTTGCCGATTACAGTGGTTATGGTTTCCTAACAGTTTAAAATCTACAACTATGAAATTACAGATAAAATACGATATAGGTAACAATGTATATGCTGTATGGGGCAATAAGATAGCCCCCGCAAAGGTAGAGTGTATAATGGTAGAAGCGTGGGCGAGTGGTAGGCAAGTATCCTACGGATTGAAGTTCGAGAGTGGCGAGTATAACAACTTTTGTGAAGGTGAAATTTTCGACACAAAAAAAGAGGCAGCCGATTGGTTGCTCGCAAATGAATAACGAAATCTGTTAAATAAATATTTGATTATTTCATTTGTTGTAAGGGCAAAAGGGGTGAGGCTTTCTTCACTTTACACACCCTCACCTCTGAGCCCCCATAACAATATAATAAGTAACAATAATTAAAAAAAACGCAATGGAAAACATTACAGAAATAGCAAAGGCTTTCAATAAAGCACAAACGGAAATGGCAAATGCACAAAAAAACAGCAAAAACCCTTTCTTAAAAAATAAATACGCTGATTTAAATTCAGTACGAGAAGCAGTAATTCCTGTACTTAATAAACACGGTATTTCAGTACTACAACCTACAGTAGTTATTGACGGGAAAAACTTTGTAAAAACAGTCTTATTGCACGAAAGCGGTCAAGTGATTGAAAGTCTCACAGAAATAATCTACATTCAAGGCAATGCACAATCTCAAGGGTCTGGCATTACATACGCACGTAGGTACGGCTTACAATCGTTAGTATGTATAGGTGCTGAAGATGATGATGGCAACAATGCGACACAAGAGCCTCTAAAAGAACTAAAATGGCTCAATGTATTAGATAAAGATAACGCTTTTACTCCTCAATGGCTTAATGTAATAGAGGCAATTAATAATGGTAAAATATACAGTGTTGAACAAGTAAAAGCCAAATACAAGGTTAATAAAGAAACCGAAATTAAAATCGTTAATCTTTTAAATCAAACACATCAATAAAATGGGACGTACAAAAGAACTTTTTTACCAGCTACAAGAAGAGTTTGTAGCAAAATGTCAAGCAGTAGAAAATGGAGATATATCCATATTAGATGCTGTAATTGATTTTCGCAAACAAAAAAAAGAGTGCGAAGACTATATCGAGGTTGTAAAGTCCTTTGAGAGTGCTAATGCTGAACAAATTGAAATTCAGATAGAGCAAAATTCAGGGCATTATAAGGGTGCTGATTTGGCGGTTAGGCAAGGGGGCAGAACCTACAACTACAGCAAAATTACTGAATGGCAAATAGCGGCTAACAATCTTAAAGCTATTGAAGATAAGTATAAGCACGCTTTGCTAAACAAAGAAAAAGGACTAACAACCGTAGATGATGACGGTGTAATATTAGAGGAATTTCCTGAAATAACTTACCGCAAGAACTCTATCATTGTTAAGATTAAAGACTAAATGAAATGGTAAAATACAATTTTACACCCAGCCTATTGGACGGCTTCACTCAATATAAGAAGTACAAAAATGCGATACAACTCTTAAATCGCATTAATCGAGTGCCATTCGAGAGTGAAGCCGCTGACAAGGGTACAGCATTCAATGAGGTGATAGATTGCATAGTTGAGGGGCGCAAGAGTACCAAGATAGACATTCACAGCGAGGGCGAGGTAATAATGGCAATAATCAATGGCAGGCAGTTCGCTTTTTCAAAGGAACTTGCTAAGAGTATAGCAACTCCTTTGAAAGAGGAAAATGCGCTTACTCAATACCGAGTAGAAGGAACTATTAGTACTCAATATGGGGAAGTCTTTTTGTATGGGTACTTAGACTACTTACTGCCATTCAAGATTGTCGATTTAAAGACAACAGGCAAATACAATGCTTTCAAGTACCGCAACAATTGGCAACACATAGTATATCCTTACTGCCTAAACCAGCAAGGTATTGAGATAACCAATTTTGAGTACTTGGTCACAGACTTTAAGAGTGTGTATAAGGAGGCTTACGCTTATATGCCTAAGTTAGATATACCACAATTAAAGGAAGTGTGCGAGCGTTTCATTGAGTTTTTGGAGAGCAACCGAGAACTCATTACTGACAAAAAAATATTTAATGAAATAAATCAATAAAATAATAAAATAATAAAATAATGAAAAAAGAAAAAAGCAATAAACTATATGAAGTTTCTTTGTTAGGCACATCAGTTCCTAACAACATATATGAAGGATATAGCACTAAACTTTTTGTTATAGCAAAGACGATAAGCGCGGCTAAGCAAAAAACATACTCATATATAGAAGGAGCTGATGATGATTTTATGCCTATAAGTGGGTTTCGCTTTGAAATTGTAGAAGTAAAAGAGTATCGATTCTATTTTCCTCCTATTGTAGATAAAAACTTAGACTTTTTAAGGCTATATGAAGAATATCTACATTTGAAACAAAGAGAAAAGCAATATAAGCAATTGCAAAAAGACTATCAGCAACTAAGAAAAGAATTAAAAAAACAACAGGTAAAATAATGGAAATACAAGGACGAATTAAACAAATATTTGCCTCTGAATCAGTAGGGCAAAATGGATTTCAGAAGCGTGATTTGGTAATCACCACAGAAGAGCAATATCCTAATGATATTCTCATACAATTTACACAACAGCGTTGTGATTTGCTCAACAATTTGAAAGTAGGTCAGAATGTAAGGGTACATTTCAACTTGCGAGGTAGAGAGTGGACAAACCAACAAGGCGAGGTTAAGTACTTCAACACAATTGAGGGTTGGAAAATTGAACTCATTCAAACCACGAATGTAGCGCAACAATACCAGCAACCTCAATACCAGAAAGCCCAAGGTTATGCACAACCTCCCCAAGGTTACCAACAACAACCTCAATATGCTCCATCTCAACAAGCGCAAGCACACCCACCACAACAAGGGCAACCACAATATCAGCAGGGGCAAATGTTTAACAATATGGGGCAAGCACCGGCACAAGATGACGTGCCGTATTAAGAAATAGCAAAAAAAGCAAGTATCAATCGGGATAGTAGCAGGTTCAATTCCTGCCTTGCTTTCAAAGATAATAAAGTATGATTTTTAACGCAAGCAACGAGTTTGATATACAAAGAGCAAAGGAGCATTTAGCGTTTCTCATCGAGAAGAAAAAGACCTTTGAAATTACCGAAAAGAGGTCTAAACGCACCTACTCACAGAATAATTACATACACCTCCTCTTTGCGTGGTTCGCTCTTGAATACGGCGAAACACCCGAATATGTGAAGCAAGAGATGTTCAAGAAGGTTGTAAACCCTCAGATATTCAGAACTGAATACGCTAACCGCAAAACGGGTGAGATACGTGAAGCGTGGCGAAGTACAGCGAGTTTGGACACGAAGGAGATGACAACCGCTATTGATAATTTCAGAGATTATGCCAGCAAGGAAGCAGGTATATACCTACCAACGCCTGATGATTTGGCGTATCTGAATGAGATAGAAAAGCAAGTGAATAATTTACAAGGAAAATATTATTAAAATGAAAAAAGAAACAGTAAGCCGATTTAATGAGAAAATAATGACTTCCAACGACCTCTCATTATTGAAGGGCAAAGAATCTAAGTATCTAATGAATAGTCTGTACAGACATTGGAAAGAAGAATTTACAGACGAGGATACTGGGGAAGTCGTAACCATAGAACGAAAAGAACTCATTATTTCTAAGGGCGAAGAACTAAACGATGAGAATTTTCAAACCATAGACTTCTTTATCAAGAGTGGGGAACTTAACATTAAAGATGTACAATTAAGTTCAATACAACGCACTGCAGATGCTGTATTAGGCAACAGTACTATATGGATAGCAGTAGTGGAAATCTCTCGAAAAAAAAGAACGTTCTACCTATATGCTAACAGCATAGATGTAGCAAGGGGAATTATAACTGACTACATAGAACAAAATTACATTGGGTTTTATGAAATAAAATCACTCAAAGAGCAACAGTATTTTACACTTGTATCGTTGGTTAAGAAAAATAGCGATGAGGAGCAAAATAAGTTCTATCAGATAGAGGTAGAGATAATGGTAAATAAAGAATCTTACCCAATGCGCTTTTTAGTGAAAGCACCTAATGCCGAAGAAGCAAAAGCACTAAGCGAGGCGTTTTATGAAACTTATATGCGTGTAGCAGATGAGGATAAAGAATTACCTCCTTATACAATGACCTTACTATCGGCAAAAACGCTGAATGTAGAGGCGGTAATAGACCATCAGTTTTGCAAGGAATATATAGATAAGAGCAAAGAATTGTTGTAATTTTTCCACTGTGCACCCCGGTTGGAAAGCTCTCACGTTCGAGCCGTGAGCGGGGGCTAAATTAACAAACCGATTTGAAAGGAGATTGAGCGCGCGGCAATCTTTATCAAATCTCTAATTTCAAATCAAAATGAATGAGTATCAGAAATTTTTGCAACAAAAGCAAAAGGCAAAGGAGCATAAGGGATTTACCC
>ERZ772973.472-NODE-472-length-19252-cov-61.3347_pt1 | contig 19252 bp, 23 predicted proteins | sample MGYA00580672_ERZ772973 | MGnify/ENA primary metagenome ERZ772973 (study PRJEB29015, sample SAMEA2737938) | human oral metagenome | biome: human oral; feature: human-associated habitat; material: dental | place: China | collected 2152 ... | reverse complement strand
CGTCGACGTCGAACAGCTCGGCCATCAGGCGCTGCGTTAGCCAGATCGTCTCATCTTCATACCGTGCCTCGATGCTGGAATCACCGTCTTGTGCGGTGAAGATGAGGAACTCGGCGGTGGAGTTGCGGATGAATTTGGAGGGAGGATCTGGATTAGTAGCCATACCGTTGATTATACTTCCGATCGATGACTATTGGCAAACATATTACACACTTCGGAATTGTGGTCCGCCGTCAGTTCTCAATGCTGTCGATCGTTCTCAGTGTCCCGTCTCGTAGCCAACCAACAACGGTCGTAGCCAAGAATAGAACGCTGCGCGCGATGGCTTCGTCGACATCTTGCGGTTGATCACTGCCGTGCCGATCAGGCTGGTAACCGATGGTGGCTAGGTCCGTGAAGCTGTTGAGGCCTATCGTGCGTGTCTCCTTCTGAGAGGTATTGCATCGAGTGGGTGAGCCATGTTGAGCGCCCGCTGGCATCCTGCTCCTCAAGGCTGGCCGCCTTGTTGAGGCATGGTGTCTGTTCGGCTGGCCGTCAGCGACGGCACTACGTTAGTGGCAGCAGTTCACTCTTCATCACTGTTACCTCCCTCTTGTACTGCCTCCTGATGAATGTCACGTATTTCCTCACCAGTTTCGTCGCTGGCCGATGCTTCTGTATCCAGCATATCGATCGTTTGTATGATGTAGTCGCCTATACGTTTGAAATCATCTACTTCATCTGCCGACGGATCCCGCTGTTCATCGACGCATTGCTTACGTACCAGCTCCAGACGATCGATGCCAAGAATAGAATTGTCAAGCATCTTCCATTTTTTAGGCGGAAGTCGCCGCGCCATGATGATAGCCTGCTCTCTTAGAACGTCGCTGGAGAGCGACCGGCGTTCTGTTCCCCATTGTCCGGATTGCCGGACGGGTGCACTAATGGCGATAATGCGAAGCAACTCGCTACAAACCAGTCGGCGTGCCGCTCGGTGATCGAGTTTACGGCGGTAGACTTCCAAAAAGAAATTGATAGTGGCGGCTCCCACCGCACCAATGATAACGCCCATTGCGCCGATGGCTGCTGTGATCATGTTGGTTCTCCGACAGAGATGCTCGAGGACAGCAGTCAAGATAGCAGCGGATAGATCTCATTTACACTGAGGTTGATCAAGGTGGGTGTAGCAGAATAGGGCGTAATAAAGTCTGGAGTCAGGTAAGGGTTCCTAAGTTTGTGAGCGAAGTATCAAATCTTAAAAGTCGCTATTGACATTTAGACTGAAAAGCATATAATCATAACCAGACACAGTTGATCGCCGTGTCACCCGAAATCTCCGGCAGGTAGTTTCTAGGCTACACCGCGGGAGATTTTTATTTTAGGCTGATTTAGTGCGGCTTCCTGTCGAAGACAGACATGAAGTCTTTGCGCTTTGTTCGTATGTCTTCCTTGACTTGAACGCAGAAATAGCTGCCGTCTTTCGTTACACCATAGAACCGATAGAGCAGCATCCGCTGATCTTCGGTGCTAGCGATCGTATCTGGATTGACCTGAGAATTACGAAGCAGGTCAAGCGCTGCCTTATAGAAGCGAAGTCGCTTGGTGCGATCCTTCTGGTTCTTATCCATCAAATGTGTCCAAAACACGGAGAGAAATACTTTCTCGCCGCTGAAGTACTTCGACTTGACGTACGGCTGTCGTTTGGTTGAGTGCGCGATGACGTTGTATTCCTGGCGAGCACGCTTCAGCACTTCGTTGTATGACGATCCTGAGAGTTGTGGGTATTTTGTATTATATACATGCATTACTCCAATCAGTATACAATGATTACATGCCTATGAGAAGGCTGCCAACAACACCATTTTCCAAAGAAGACAACTTCGATGGTTATGAGTCCGAATCTTGCGATGGCCGCTTCTCCGCAAACGCCCTGAGGTCATTCAGCATTTGCGCCGCTTCGGTCATGAGGCGTGCGATGTACTCCTGTGGCGTATCACTTCCGAGCTCTTCCTCTAGATAGGCCTGCCCACTGCTGCCTGATGAGTGTGCCGCAATGCGTGAACGCATCCTCTGGATTCTTTGCAGAAGGCGAATGTCGCGTTCGGTATGTTGGTATGACTGAGTCTCGAGGAATTTCTTGAATTTGGCGATGCCTTTGTCGCCCTTGGCATCTGAAAGGTACGAGGCCAAGTTTTTCTCGTTGAGATAGTCTACCAAGACGAGTGCGAGGTTGATTGACTGCGTGCGCAGTTCTGCATCGGTGTCGTTGACGGGGATGCGCAGACGCTGAAGCACACCAGCGTCTTGGCCCTCTGCTTTGCGGTGGAGCCGCCATCCCCAGTGCTCTTCCCATGAGTTCTGTAGTTGGTTGTACGCCAGTTTGAAGCGGTGTTCTGGGTTCTCACTGTCTGCGAACTGACCGAAAAAGGCCCGGCGCACGCCTACGTCGCTCATGCGTTGTGTCGGTGGTACGTTGTGTGAGCGCCAGTGAGCCCAGTGGCTTTCAGGAATGTCGCGGCCGATATCGCCAAGAAACACGACGACGCAATTTGGGTCGCCATTGTCGATCTTAACGCCCCACATGGAAGCGCAGGACAAATGTCCATCACTCACTGTGTATAGGTCGGAATCGTCATAGTATCGCTGGAGCACCTCCGGTTTGAAGAACACTGGCGTGAGGTAATGAGGTGCGTCTGGATTTTTGCCGAAGTAGTTGGCAAGACAATCTGGATCGCATGTGTACTTGACTGGTTTGCCGTACTCGTCTTCGCCAATGATGAACTCTGGGTAGTCCGCCGGATCGGCCTCGTCCCAGGGCCAGATTCCGCAGGTTTCCTGAGGCGGAGCGGGAAGGATCCGCTTAGCGAATACTAGTGAGCCAACACGTGCATCACTAAGCGGTGGCCTGCCAACACTTCGCGAGAGATACATGAGCTCATCGCCAATTTGTCCCTCAAACTCGAGATCCGAAAAATCTGCGACATCACCAGCATACTCAACAGACACCCTCGTGTCGATGAACAGCACGGCATCGAGTTGCCGTGCTGCCATATACCGTTTCAATAGCGGCGTCCGCACTTCGATTTGCTTGTCTTGGAACCGGATGGCAGGATCTTTCGAACCATCATCTTTGATCTCAAAGTAGTCACCAGACTTCGGATCTTGCCACAGGTTCATCAGGAGCCTGAACTCTTCGGAAATATGCAGCACGTCAGGAACAATGCCGTAAAAGTGTTGACAGATCACGAGTGGTTCAAACTCGGGGGCCTTGTAGCTGCAAGTGTACTGTGCGTTCTGCTCGTGACAAGAAAATGCCGGATGTCCGTCTCCTTTCTGAAAATCCCAACCGCCGTGTGAGAGGATCTTATCTCGCATATGTGGCTGAGCAAATGCCATGTACCGACTGCAGTTGTCGCCGTTGTCGAGGTACCAGTTGTCATGCACAATCGTCCATGGGCCATCGCCGTTCGTGAAGGCGGATTCGATCATCCGCTCTTGCTCGAGTCGATCCCGGATCTGCTCGCGTTCATCGTTGTCCAGTTCACTGCGCTTTGTCATCATGACTCCTTTAGATCAGTTGCGCTTTGCCCGGATGGCGCGTTGTGTGCGGGAGGACTGTCTGTCTTTGCAATATCTTCAACTGCTTCGCCAATCACTGATTCTTCTATTATGCGAGATTCGTGAGGAAGTGTAGCGGTCTTCAGGGCTGTTATGCTGGAAACGATCTTGTTCGCGTCCGACTGTTTGTCTGACTGCCTGAACCAGAGGCACCAGCACTTTTCGCAGTGCCGATACACCGTCATGCTCGGTGCGAGGCGTCGGCGCTTACGTAGGGCGTGCTGTGTGATGGCGTGTCCACAGGCGCACAACGGCTCCTCGGCCAGACACTGCGGTGGTGGTGTGATCCGCGTCTTCTTGCCGAGCACGACACTTCCATCACCGAGCAGGACGTAGGGCACGAGAGGGAGCGGCCCACCTGGCCGATCCTGTTTGAGCCAGCTGTAGTACCGCGTGGTGACGACTCGTTGACTCTCGAGTTCGTAGTCGCGGAGCTCCCTATCTGCAGGAAACTGCTGCGGCACATTCGGTGACAGGTGGCGGCCAGGCTCAATAGTTTGGTCGATTGTCGCCCAGACGGTGGAGACAGCAAGCGACTTTCGGAGATCGCCCTTGGGATTGATTCGCCTGGTACAGACAGACCAGCGTGGCCGCAACCGTGCGGGCATGGCGCCCGCCCGGCTGATGAAGTGCTCGACGGGGCCATAGTTAGTGACGTGAACGCAACAGCCTGGATTGCCTATCGCTGGCTCGAGGGCGAGACGGAGCCCTCTGGGCTGACGGATGGCGGTGGGCACCGTCCGGAGGAGGAAGAAGATAGCGGCAATCGCCACAGGGACTGCGCTGACGATTGTGCCCAGTTGGCAACCGTGCTGAGCATGGCGATCCTGTCGGCTTGAGAGGGAGTACGCGAAATAGTCAATTCCAGCAAGCAAGAGTGCATTCACCTACGACGAAGAGATCGGTACGTCGATTCGATCTCTTGCCACCACAACTCCATTGACGAGTACATAGCACTCTACATAATGATCGCCTCGGAATCGAGTTGTTTCTCGGTGTCCATTCTGCCTATTTGGTCTGATGATTTGACCGCGAATTTCGTTTCTTCGTTCCGCCTCTTTTCCGCGGTTGAGAACTTTCCATCGCACCTCGTGTGGACTCGTTACGTCGCAGGAGGTTATGGTGAAGTCAAGCGTCTTCTTCGGCAATAGCGGAATTTGCCTGCTCAACATTTCTCTAAGCTGACGCGGCATAAACCCATTCTGTGTTACCTTGCAGTCGATAGTGACAGTATTCCGGATGTCTACGGGATAGCAGTCTTCGATGAATTGCTCGGTGTTGTCGTAGGAAAGATTGTCGCGTTTAAGCGGCTTAGCAGGAAATGGCCTGCCGAACAGCTCCTTCCACTTTGAGACGGCGCTAGTCGAACCGTCTATTTTAATCGCTTCGTCGCAGAGCTTATAAGCCTGCTTAGCTTCATGTTGAAAACTCTTCTTAACCTTGACTTGCTGTCGACTACCCACTGCCAAATAATATTCTTTGTATGGTTCTTTGCTGATGTAACTAAAGAAGTCGCGAACCATGTGGCCATAAGTCGATACGCTTGAGCTACGATGGTCACTTGTGCTTTGCAGATAATTGTAGGCGAGTGTGTCGATGAGTAGGCCTCCCATTACGACCCCGTGCTTGTTCCTCCATGCTCTTACCATCTTGCAGAGATCGCGAAGGTTCCCGCCCGTTATAGAATCTGTACTGCTTATTTCTTTGATCTCCTCTCGCGGCTTTGCTATTTTCCAGGTGTTGCTGTATGTGTCTGGAAATTTGAATGATTCGTCACTATTCTCAAATACTGGCTGAACTTCGAAACGAAAATTAGTGAACTGTATCGAAACAATGCACTGATTAACTTTTATCTCAGTCTGAGGGTAGTGTGCCTTCAAGGACTGGCGGACACGTGATAGAGCACTTACAGGACCAGAGTCTTTGTTGTAGCTGCTCCACAGCGATGGCGGCATAATATATAGCATGTCAAGATCAGAAACGCCGTTAATAGCAGTGTGACGACCAAATGATCCTATCATCAGTTGATAGTGAGTAGAGTCATTAAGCGATCGGAATTCACGGTTGAGTAGTCGCGTTATTTCATCGCGACGTTTGACTATCTCGTCCCGATTCCCAATTTTTAGATTGTTTAGAAACGTGGTGAACGTATCGCTAGTTTCCATTGCTATCTCCATTTGTTGTCCGTAAGTTGAGAGGAAGGAGCTGATTGATCTCATCCTCGCTATATGTTGACTCTGCATCATCATGCAAGGCTTTTTGTGCTAGTTTGCACGCCTTGTTGGTGGTTCGAGGAGCGTTAGCATAGATCTGAGAGGCCTCTTGCTGTAGTTGATCTCGTCTTTCTCTTCCTTCTTCGAGTGTGATCGTTTCTGATTGAAGATCGACCATGAGTGAGTGATACGATTCGCGAAGACTCCATATTTTGGCGGCAACATCACGATGCTTCTGCATCTGTTCTCCATACTTGAAAGTCTTCATGGTCAGGTTAATTGCAGAAACAAGAAGAGATATGCAAGAAATGCCGAGTGCAGCCAAAGAGGAACTCAGAACTAGATTGAGCAGGGATACGAGGAATGTACCACCACTTAATGTTGTCAAAACGATCATGAGGATCCGACTTCTGCGATGGCATTGGAAATATATGTCTGCTTGTTTTTCTTGGATCTTGTGTGTGTAAACTACCGAAGCGTAGAGGTGGCGGACCTGGTCCAGTATAAGCGCGCGGGAAGCATTCATAGATGACATCATGTTACCGACTATTTATGTTAAATATTGACGTAATTATTATAACTTATATCGATTTGTATTGATGTTGTACTTTTGTCATACCTCGTGTTGGCTCCTCCTTCGCCCACTCCCGGCACGTTCGCCTATATCGTGGCCACTCCGTTCGCCAGTGAATGCCGTCGTGCGCTGGGCAGACCGGCTGGTCGCACAGGATCTGCTGGGTGATCCAGCCGAACCTGGTGTCGGCGTATTCGGCGGCGCGTTCGCGTAGGTCACGCCACTCTGGTGCTTCGTCGAGTGGCTGGTGACTACGTAGTGCCAGTCGCCAGAGCTGCCGCAGTTCTTGAGACTGCTCACTGGTGTCGATCGTGCCTGCGCCGTCTCGGGTGAGATCGTCGGGGATCTCGCCACGTGGCTTGAGCACGTGGCACCTCCGGCAGAGCCCGCGAAGGTTGCTCAGCTCGATAGATCCGCCGTCGATATGGTCAACTTCGGTCGCTGGCCGCTCGTCGCAACTGACGCACCGGCCGTCGTTCTGTGCCAGTACCTCTTGGCGGAGCTTATCGCTCAGTCGCGGCCTGGTGTAGGCCAGGTCGAAAGCGAGGAAGGTGATCATGTTGCTGGAGATGACCAGGGCAGTCAGCGGGTCGGTGCTGCGGCCATCGCGTATCGCCTGCCGGACGTAGCGGATCTTCTCGGCCTGCTGGCGGCAGTGCTCTGAGCAGAAGCCGACGTGTTTCTTTCCAACCTCGGTCGGGTCGAGCGGCTCAAGGCAGCCGGCGCACAGCCCAACCCTCCACTCCTGCTCCACGGGCACAGGGCACGCCTTCTTCCATGCAACCGAACCAAGCACCTCTGCTGTGAGCAGCCAACACGACTGTGTGCGACCGCAGCATCAGTACAACAACTTTGTCAGTATCCCATTGAGGGATGCCCGCAGTGATGGGCGGAGGGTTACGGTTGCGTTGCGCTGCATCGTGAGGGATGGTGAAGATGAGGACGGTAGAGAGCAGGCCTCTCGAACAGCAGAAGCCCGCTCTCGAAACTCCTTTAAGATTGTACTATCGTTGGAGGAAGGGCGGATGGGCCTACATCGAGACCAGTTTGGAGGTCATATTCGGGCGGAGCACACTGGCTCGTCGACCACCGGCCGCCAACGGCCATGACTCGTCGTCACATAATTTGTCCGTCAGGGGATCGCCATACTCGTACCAGTTCTGTCAAGAGAAGACTGGATATGATACTGAAACTAAAAGGGCTATGATAATTTTCATGCTCTGAAGGCTGTGCATCCTCTTCGCTTTGCAAATCTTACGTCCAGTTCTTTAGTTCTTTCTGAATCTGATTTACTAAACTGCGTCGCTCCTGTGGCGGAATAGGAGTTTGCTCTCGAGCGTCGTTAAAATGAGTCGGAGGGGATTTGTGCGTAAATTCACCGAAACGCGGAACAATATGAAAATGTAAATGGGGCTCGTTATTTCCAAGAAGATAAATATTTATCCGATCGCACTCAGTCGCGCGCCGTATGGCTCTTACTGCTCGGCGAAGGTCATCGAAATAACTAGCATATTCGTCGACCGATAAACTATCCACGCACTCCGAGTGAGAGTTAAGGCCCAGAATGCACCGTCCTGGATATCTACTGTCATCCACGAAAGCCAGTGTAGACGACGATAAAGAAGCCACACAATTAAATAATCTAAAGCCGCATATTTCGCAAGAGATTTCGTTCGCTACCATCTCGTTAATCCTATCATATTTTAGCACTCTCACGCAATCCTTTCGTTTTCTAGATTAAGGACAGCGCTGTAGGAGTCGCGTATTTTTTTAAACATCCGGGATCCGGGACGCACAACCTCAATCGTGTATCTATCACTGATGCTTATGCCGAATAAACTGTGTTCAACAATGAAAAATGCGTCCTTTTGAGGAGTATCTTTTGGGTTTTGAGGAACGTCGATTGCCACTAATGTATTAAAGAGGTGGAAGTCGCACAACTTTAGTATTATGCGTTCGCGGGCAGGAGTGTTCATTTTTGCTTGAACGGCCTCGATTTTTTTGATGGACCCTTTGATTGCGTCACGCAATTCATTTTCGGATCGACCGCTTGCCGCGGCGATATAGGGAACTAGAGAGGATTTTGGGGAAAGTAACGAAATATTGACCTGTAACGCAGGATTTTCATTTAGCAGTCTCTCTAGGTCTTTATCTAAGCCTTGATGCGCTATAGACTTTTGTAGAGAGATTGCTATAATCCCGATGGATGACTTCGCGTGCTTGATTGTATTTAGAAGCACTGACCCTCTGCGGCGATACATTTCGTCGCGACATGAATAAAAATCGCCGACACCGAGTTTTGCTAGTTTCACCCCGAGGACAACTCCTTTGGGGAACCGTGCAACCAGGCGGGTGATGTGTCGAAATCGTTCAGAAGAAAACCATCCTATTACTGCTGCAACAAATAAGATGACCGACATCCATGCCGAAATCGATTGAACGTTCATTTGACAAGTCCCTTCACGTGACTTGAGACGCAGTTATTGCGGTCTTTTGCATATTGAAACTAGTTTATGGAAATGTGTTTATTGTCCTCCATAGCTGTTAGATTGTCTGAGGTATAGCAGCTCCCCCGCCTCCACCCCAATCTGCTCTGCCATCTTCTCTAGGCTCTTGAGGGTGAGGTTGCGTTCACCGCGCTCCACTCCGCCCATGTAGGTGCGGTGGACGCCAAGGACGTCTGCGAAGGCTTCTTGGCTCAGGCCTCTCTCCAGCCGGTAGGCACGCAGGTTCCTGCCCACCGTCTTCTGGAGATCACCAACAGCCACATCTCTCAGCCTGGCCACCTGCTACTTGAAGGTCTACAGACTGATGAGTAGCATCAAGTGGTGCGGGCGGCAGACTATGTGCGGTAGCAGAGGGGAGGAACGCCATGGTCATCACTCTCCAGGCGCTGGCCGAGGCCCACATCCCCACCATCCTCGAGGCGTGCGCGGACTGGCCAGAGCTGGCGCAGTATGGCCCGCCGTACTGGCGGCCGAGGAGCAGCGCGGAGCTGCGTCGCAAGATCGCCGATACAGCGGGCCCGCAGCCGGCCACCGCTTACAGCTTCGTCCTGGCGGATATCGATGGGCGGCTGGTCGGCGAGGTTTCGATCCATGCCATCGACTGGCGCAGCCGCGTCGCTCAGGTGGGCATCTGCATCTGGCGGCCGAGCGATCGAGGCCAGGGCTATGGTGCGGCGGGCAGCCGGGCAGTCATCGACTGGGCGGTTGGCCACTTGGGGCTGCGTCGCCTGGAAGCATGGATCCTGACGAGCAACGGTGCGTCGCTCGGGCTCTTCCGCAGCCTCGGCTTCGTCGAAGAAGGCCGGCTAACGCAGCGCTACTTGGTGGGCGGCCGGCACATGGACATGCTGGTGCTGGCGCGCATCACTGGAGTGTGAGGAGGTGCGCGCGGGGAAGTGGGTGGTCGACGGCGACCAGCTGCTCCCTGTTCTCTGCTTCTCATCCCTCCATGGCTGTTCTCCGTTGGCTGCTGCCGTTGGTCTGGCTTTCGCGCCTCGCGCTGCGGTTGGCTGCGGTCGTGCAAGCAGGCGGTGTTTGGGGGAGAGGAGGCAGCATGCGGCCTGAGCAGCCAGCAGGTGAAGCGGAGCACTGCCCTGCGTGGTGCGCCGTCAACCATGACGTGGCGAGCGATAAGTTCGATGACATCGTCCACGAGAGTGCTCATCTCCCCGTGGCAGGCGTCGTCCCCCAGCACGGGCACAGTAGTGACGGCGTGCCCGCGCGACGGGCAGTGCCAACCGAGCTCTACCTGGTGCGCTACCAGTACGCCGGTGAGGTGGACGAGTGGCTCTACCTCGGCGACGGGCACCACGGGCTGGACGTCAGCCCCGAGACGGCGCAGCGGCTGAGGCGAGCGATTGGCCGGCTGATGGATAGTGAAGCTGAGTGCAACTGACGTTAGAGACAGGCCGGACGTGTCTTCTCGCTAGGCCGCTGCATCAGTGCCGCCACCTCCGCCTCTATCTTGGCGATGAGTTCGCGCTGCGAAATCTGCTGCTGGGCGTACTGAGTAAGCCAGCGTCGTACCGTTGGAGTGACGGCAACGCCTTCGAGCTCGACCCGGCCGATGGCAGTCTGAGCGGCGCGTGATCCAAGTGGCCGTGGCGATGCTGCCATGTCGCGTGCCGTACCAACCTACCTACGCTCCCTGCTGCCCCAGCTCGGGCAAGCGGGCTTCCACCAGGCGGAGGCGACGATCGAGGTCGCGGTAGTGGCTGTCTTGCGTGGTGAAGACGCTCTCATGCATCGTGTCGCGCACGCCGGTTTCGACGATCATCTTGCGGTTGATCCGTGCGATGTCGTGCTGGATGCTCGCCTGCGCCGCCTTCATATCGGTGAAGTCCTCCTCCAGCTTGGCCCCCTGCTCCTCCACGGTGTGCTGCAGGTCAGCCTGCATCTTGGCGATGGTCTTCTGTGCATTGACGATGTGGCCTTGTTTCTCGTTCAGCTCGTCGTACTTGGTGCGCAGATCGTCCTGTCCTGCCTTCAATTCATCATATCTCGTGACAAGGTCATCCTGTCCTGCCTTCAGGTCGTCGTATTTGGTAGCCAGATCATCCTGTCCTGCTTTCAGACTGTCGTATTTGGTGACCAGGTCATCCTGCCCTGCCTGCAGCTTGTCGAGCCGCCCATCGATTCCTTCAAGCCGCGTGTCGATCTCGTTGAATTTCTCAGTTACGGTTGTTGTGAGTGCCGCAATTTGCTGTGAGAGTTCTTCATTCGTCATACTTCTATTTAAACACAAAGCGGGCGCGCAAACAATGTCGGGATGCTTATTTCTGTCGCATTCAAGACTGGTGCTGGCCTGCGCAAATGCGGGGAGTTGCCGCGTATGAGTGCTCTTCTATCAATGCCCTTTGCAGATGGATTGTCTATGGTATACCACCCTGCTGGTCGACTTATCTGCGCGCCACTTGCAATACTCAGATAATACTGATCGTGTTTGCTCTTTGTGTCCGTATTTTGCTATACTATATCTATTCATGGCCAGCAAAGATGTACTATCGCTGTATCGTCGGCTGCTCAAGACCAAAGCAGCGTTGCTGGCCGTCTCATTCACCTTGATCGGTGTTCTGCTCATCATGCTCAACGCCTGGCTGGCGACGCTGAGCCTGGGCGACTGGAGCTGGCTGCATCATCTGCCGCTGGATGAGGTCGGTGGCCCATTGCTTGGGGCTGGTCTGGTCTCCACCATCCTGGACTACTCCTACCGGCGCGACCAAGAGGACGTCGCCATCCAGCGCACCCAGCAGGCCATCGTCGAACTATTACCAGCTAAGTTGTGGAGCGTCCTGTGCGAGGGCCTTACCCGCCACCCCGGAGAACTGGCTCGCCTGACCACGCCCGAGCGGCTCGACGACGCAGCGGCGGCCATCATGGCGCAGCGCCTGGGCGACGAGCAGTTCGCCCGCGAGATCTATGCCGACATCCGCGACCAAGCCATCCGCGCCGCCGAGCGGTGGTACGACGTCGAGGCGCGCGTTCGGCTCTCTACTGCAGTAGAGAGGAGTACCGCAGGTACTCCTCTGCTCGACGTCACGGTGGAGTGGGAGTACACCACCGTGCCCAGTGGTAGTGAGCGCCGCTTCGCCTGTGTGTCCGATCGAGCGGCCTACAACGCGCTGCGCGGCGACATCCCCGCTACCTCCACCTGGTTCATGGCACCACGCCCTGGCATGGACGCACGCAGCCAGGAGTCCTACGAGTTACTCGAACTAACGGTCGATGGCCGGCCACAGCCGATCCGCCGCACCGTCCAGGTGACTGGCCAGACCTACCGCGTCCAGCTGGACGACGCGGCGCAGAGCGGTAAGCCAGTGCGGATCCGGCAGCTACTCCGTGTTGTCACCCCGTCATGGGGCCACCGTCTCTTCGTTGAGTTGCCCCAGCCTGCGCGTGGGCTCTCCCTCCGTGTTGACTACACCGATACCGGATACCGCCATCGCAGAGATGATGATCACCGACACCGTTGCGGCCACGCAGGTAGCACGCGTGCATCGTTCGCCGAAGGCTATCAGCAGCCGCGTCGTATCGCTCGACATGCCTGGCTGGCTGCTGGCCAAGACCGGCTTTACAGTGACTTGGACGCTCAAATCAGAGCTGCCCCACGACGCCGAGCACCGTGAGACAGCCTGATGGATTGCAGTCAGTCGCCACCGCTCATCGCTCTCACCTCCCCACCGCTCGGTTGCATCGCGACCTTGATGCTACTCATAAGTCTGTAGACCTTCAAGTAGCAGGTAGCCAGGCTGTGAGATGTGGCTGTTGGTGATCTCCAGAAGACGGTGGGCAGGAACCTGCGTGCCTACCGGCTGGAGAGAGGCCTGAGCCAAGAAGCCTTCGCAGACGTCCTTGGCGTCCACCGCACCTACATGGGCGGAGTGGAGCGCGGTGAACGCAACCTCACCCTCAAGAGCCTAGAGAAGATGGCAGAGCAGATTGGGGTGGAGCCGCTGACACTCCTGCAGAAGTAGTGCAGGGTTGAAGGAGTTGCGAGAGCGGGGCTGTGGTGGGCGGGGATAGATCTTCGCTCTGGCCGCGCTGCTGTCACGTCTTCCCTCGTCGCACTGAAGTGCTGCTGGGCATCACTTATTCGTCAGTCGCCGAAGTCGCTTCTTGAGATCGCGTTTCAAATCAAAGCCATCACGGGTACTAATATCCTCCATGTCGTACTTCAAGTAGCGAATCGACTGAAGGTCAAACGGGACATCACTAGAATCTTGTGTCAGCATGACGGTTTTACGCGGAAGTGCGTGGGCCAGTCCGACTTCATAGAAAACATTCGGATTGCGGCCAGTTAAGTCGGCCACGATGACTTCCGCACGCCACAGCAGAGAGGCTACATCGGCCATGATGTGGTCACTGTCCCAAATGTCATCAACGCGTTGGCAGTATAGCCCTGCATCGGAGACGGCTTCCTTAATAGCATCGTAAACAGCATCATATTCTGTGTCGAACGGCATCATCACTGCCACGAGGGACGAATCTCTAGCCTCAGTAGTTGGGAAACTAATCGCACTGGAACCTTCAGAGTCACTCGTTGTAGCTGCTAAAAACACGTGCTTCAGAAGCACTTCATATAGGTCAACATCCTTGACCGACCAGCGTGTCCGATTCCAGCCCCACCAATCTGAATCAGCGTCAAGAGCAATGGCGAGTTGCTCAATGACTCCCGTGGCGATTGGCGGAATGGAGGAGTCTACTTGGAATTCGAAAACGATATCCTTGCCAACTTCCATAATGCTGACAATGCGTCCGATCTGTGCAATTTGCTCAGCGGTACTATTACCTACTTCAGGCATGACGACTGCTGGAAGCTTCACGAGTTTGTGATAAGGGTCTCCGCCCAAGGTACTACGAACCTCTTCTGACGTCGATTCAAACAGGCGCTCTTTTGCGATTACACCTTCATGTGAACCGACGATCAAGTTAAACATGCCAGTTACCTCCAGGTAAGACCCCGTAACGCTGCAGCGTAGCCATCAGTGGCTCCGCTTCAGCATATCTTACCGTGTGATCGGACGAGACAACTAGAGTCACATTACTAAAGAATCATTATCAATGTTAAGAGGCTGTGATGGTTCTTCTATATTAGAGGGAGAGCCTGTCGCATTCGAAGTTCATGGTGATCGTTGTCGTGGATGTCTAAATAGTTTGTGAGTCAACGTCTCGTGGACGACATAGCAGCGAGTGTAGGCCTGATGAGATCTGAAAAATGTAACGGTAGAGCAAGTTAGCCTGGTTCTACCTCTTCATCCTGCGCAGCTTCTCCGTTATAGCCTTGACCTGACCAAGGCCGTAGTTATCTGCAGCGTTGTAAGCTTCTTGCTGAGCCTCTAACCGCTCCTCGGCATGCTTTCGCTCGTCCTTACTCTGAATATACAATGCCAGGCGGGCCGTGTAGACCATGATAGGGATGGCAACTATCAAAATCATGAGAGGAGCTTCGACGCCCTCAATCTGATCGCTAGGCGTAGCGTAGCTGAAGAAGATGAATACTATCGTTAGAAATGCTGCGATGACCAGAATAATAGGACTTGGTTTTGCTGACACCTTTGGCAATTCGCGGTCTTCGTCTGATATCGTCGGTACTGCATCGAGTAGTTCTATGCGTTTCTGCATGAACTCCAGTCTCTGAATGTTGAGTTGGAGGAATGTGCGAACGTTGCCTGAGCGCTTCTCCGGTATTTCCTTCGAATCGAGACGAGATAGTTCCTTCCGGAACTCCTGCAGCGGCGCAGTTGAATTGTCCTCAAAGGGACGATACTCTTGAAACTGGTACACATCTTTAATGTAGTCGTCTTCGTCTACTTCATTGGCAAACGGGAAGCACGCATGCTCAATGGCGTAGTAATATGCACGTTGAACATACTCCATCGTCTCGGCATCCAAGTCGTCCTTATGGCGAAGTGCTTCTAAGCAGAGCTCGATGGCTGTATCGCAGTCGTCGACGCCTACGTACGAGTAAGCGGCCCGCCACGCCATGTCGGACGGAACGCCGGCTTCGATCGCTTCAAAGGCGCGCTCGTAGTTCTCCACTGCCTTCTTGTGCTTGCCGAGCAGCCGGAATGCTTCGCCGCGGACGTAGTTCACGTCGGTTACATTCTCTTCTCGGGTGTCGAGGATGTAGGCATTGCTGGCGTGGTCTCGCGCGCGTTTGTAGTGATTGCGCTGCTCTTTCTTGCCATTCGCTCGTGAGCCCTCGCGGAGCTCGATCCAGGCAGAGATGACATAGCTTTGCGGGTCGTTGCCATGTACCGCCCTGGCCTTGCTGGCTGCGGCTCGGGCGGCGTCGTCATCGTCGACGAAGTAGTACTTGCGCGCCTCGGCGATCCAGTCGATGGGTGCGCTATCGTCAACTGGCTGCGACAGAAGCGCTTGGTCGTACGCCTCACGCGACGCATCGTCTTGGAAGACGAGAGCGGCGTCTGCCAGGAGGCGGAGTTTCTCGCTTGCCTCAGCACCTTTGTTCCCACTGAGAGAAGCTAGCTGTCGCCATTGTCGACGCACGCGCTCAACATCTTGGCGTAGTTGATCTGTCGATTCTTTCCGTTTGAAGCCGAATTCTTGGTAGTAGTCTATGGTAACGGAGGACTGAGAAATAGACACGAGAATGCTTTTCAAAGATAGAACCTAAAACGAAAGAAACATGTACCTGTCTGACTCTACTGAGCAGTCAGATGCATCACCGGTATGCTATTCATCGATTAATGGTCAGCAACCCAAAATGAGCAAAATACTCTCGATAATATATCGATAGCCAGAACTAACCGGTTAAGTGCGGCATCAAAATTTACGGCGCGTCCGGCCCAAAGTATTCGAAGTAGGCATTTTCTGCGTCGGTTATATCCTTCATTGCTGGAGACTCTATTGTGACGCTTACGGTATAACGGATGTCTGTATTATCATAAACTGTCTTGTCAATGAACCTGCCTATGGAGACATATGCCTTTGAAGGAAGATACCAAGAATGGTGTAATATTGTATCATCCGAATCGTCCTTACCTCTACCAAATTTTGATTGCATAGACTTCACGCACGTAGAATATAAGTCATCAAGCTTATGTGCAAACTCTTTCTCCAATTCGCTAGGAATCTTCGTTGTTAATGGTATCGTTATAGAGCTAAAATACTCCATTCTGTGATCGAAGAGAATGGATCCATCTCGCTCGCTACCAACTTGAACTGTGCTGATAAAGCCTCTGCCTTCAGGGCCAAGACGCCACCCCAATGAATCTCGCAGCTCGAATGCCTGTTGTTTGGTCATCGGCCAGTCATGGTCCGCCCAAGCGAGGATTACTCTCATCGCTTCTTTGTGTTCAAACATTCTGATTACACTACCATTCGAGCCCCTGTACTCAGTTGCTCGCGAAGGCTGGATGTTGTTACTTGGTGATGACATATTATTTATGATCTCCGTTGTTTTAGATTATCTATCTTATTTTTCAGTCTAGCGCGTACGCGCGGATCTAATTTACCAAAATGTATTTCGAGTTGTGGTCGAGGTTCTCCTTTCTTTGAGGTCGATATTACTAAGACTGCAAAGTTGATTTTGTTTCGGTAAAAATTATCGCATACTTTAGTATCTTTGTAAAGTTCTTCCGCGACACGGTCATCTTTTAGTAAGCGATCCTGTGCGTACTCTACTGTTCCTTGCGGCCTGCGCCCGAAGAATTCCGTTTTCACTGGAGTTCGATTCGTTCTCGCGCCGATTCCTTTGTATTCGACAATGAACACTATATTGCGAAGCTTATTTGTGGCTACGCAATCTACTCTGAATTTTCCGGGCGTTTTGGTGTTGGACGCAAGAAACGATGTTAAGACCAATAGTTTTTTTGTGTTTGTCACGTAGTTTTCTCCGCCAACCTCTCCTATTCTGGCGCTAATTTTGCAGACTATCCCTCGGGAGTAGGACAGGTCGTCAGCGAGTTGTTTGATTTTGTCTACTATGTCATCGCCGTAGCGTGGGCGTAATCGGTCTAGCGTTTTACTTATGTTCTTTCGGGAGCAATGTTTAATGGTTATCCCTGGAGGTAGATGCCTTCTTAGCGTATCTTGTTTTTTATTGCGAACTTGTATGGCCTTATCTCTATCTTTCAATAATTCAAGTACGTCATTACATTGTTCAAAATTTAGGTAGTCTTCTTCGTTGCAGAGTTCGCTTCGTTCGTCGTCTAAAGCGTTTGTTAGGGTAATGGGGTCGGTGGCGCGCTTTATTGCGCCGGCTGAGTCCGCGCAGCTAGATTTGGTGTCGCGGCCGTCGGCCTCAACTAGGTTGATCGAATTCGAGGTTTGACTTCTGTCTATGCTGTTATTGTCGGCAGTTCTTGTTGTTTGCGAACTTATTCCGTGACGTTGGGCCTCCGGGGGTTGTCCTTCATAGTTGGATTTTCCATGGAGCTTGATGATTAGTTCCTTGTTGGAGTTGCTGTATGCTACAGTACAACCTCCGGTGATGTTGCTTATAATGCCGTTTGCTGTTGCAAGGTTCTCCGCGGCATCCTGAGCGGCGTCGCTACAGTATGCGGATAATCGACTGTGGACATCACTGATAACTGCGCTAAGCTCGTCGAGCTTTCCTTGTGTGCCGCTGGTCGAAGTGAGTAGTTCTCGGCCTCGATGTAGCTCGTTAATCACTTCCTGAAAGTTGTGCGACATTGCCTATAGTCCTTGGTGCTAGTCGTCTGGGGGTGGGTCAAGTGGAATCGCTTTGATATTACTTATCGCGTACTCGATCTGATCGGCGCACGACTTCAGATAATCTCTTGCTGCTGTCATTTCTTGCAGCATCACCTCGGTGAGTTGATGGCCGTCGGCAGCACTGTGTGTAATTGCGGCCACGTCGTGGGTGCTCGTGTCGGCGTCTTTCACCAAGCCAAGTGCATCCTGTAGCTGTTGGAGGAGCTGCTGCTTTGCCCCTTCGCTAATGGTTTCTGGCATGAGGGGCTACTGCTGTGCGTGCTGGACGAAGTCGTCGACGGCGGAGCTGAGCTGGCTCATGGCGGCAGCGCAACTCTCGAGAGCTTGGCTGGCAGTGCGAACTTGCTGGGCGGCGCTCTCGCCCGTTTGGTTGGGAGCGGTGACGGACTGCAATTCGTCTGCCTTCTGAGACAAGGACTGGGCGGTGGCGCTGGTGCCGGTGCTGAGCTGGGTGGCGTTGCTGCCGATCTGCTGGGCAGCAGCGATGACGTTGGCGAGGGCGGGCATGGCGGTGCTCCTGTTTCGTGTCTTAGAGGTTGATGACTTGCTGGCAGCCGTCTGCGGACGCGTTTAGCGCGCTCTCGGCGCTGCTGAGGCTGTCGAGCGCCTGGCTGAGGGCGGCGAGCATGCGCTGGTCGTGGTTGCTGTTGCTGCCGTGCAGCTCGGACGTGACGAGGGTGATGGAGTCCTCGGTCTTGGTCTTGAAGCTGGCTATCTGTGAGAGCTGGTCTTCGATCTGCTGCTTGATGGACTCGACGGTGGCGAGGACGTCGGCGAGAGACATAGTGCGGGTACCTTTCGACGCGGCGGTGGAGAGAGGGAGATGCTGAGCCTGGTGGAGCGGCACGTTCCGTCAGCTGATGCCGCTGTACGGGATGACGAGCTGTGGGTTGCTCATGGTGGCGCTGTCCCAGACGAGGGCGCGGTTGTCCTGCGGTGTCCAGCGCAGGATGGGCTGTTTGAAGGCCTCGCGGGCTGAGGAATGGTCGAGGTGCATGGCGATGCGGATGTCGAAGTTGTTGTCGCCGCCGAACCCGACCATGGCTTTGAAGGAGGAGTACTTATTCCACGAGCCCAGGAAGTGGATGCCAGCCAACGGACCATTGGCGAAGAGCGTCTTGATCTTGGTGGTGTCGCTGCGCCACCGCTCTAAGCCGAAGCCGATGAGGTAGACCGGCGATACACTGGCATCGTCGGCTGTGGTTGCGGCTCGCTCGACCAGTTCGTCGACGAGTGCGTCGGCCTGGTGCTTGTCGACCGTGCGGTAGGTGCTGCCAAGCCTGGCGAGTTGGCGCTCGAAGTGGCTGCACACGTTGTTGTGCTCTGGTGAGTGCCAATCGCCGGCGAGATCGAGGACGACGATGTCGGCGGCTGGTGTGCTGTGCAGGAGGGAGAGCGCAGCATTGAGCAAGATGGTGTGGCCTGGGCCAGTGCCGAACAGGGCCAGGTTGCGGCCGACGTCGGTAGAGAAATCCGCTGCCAGCGGCGCAGCGCCGACGCTGATGCGGCGGCCAAGCATGGCGTGCCCGCTCGGCAGGTTCGTCAGGATGTGTGCGTCGTCGCGCAGGCTGAGGCGGCGTTCGCCCTCGAAGACTTCTGGTGGGCTGACGGTGTCTCGGGCCTGCTGCCACCAGGCGGTGCGCAGCTCGGCCAGGATGGCG
>ERZ772973.470-NODE-470-length-19349-cov-5.9333_pt1 | contig 19349 bp, 16 predicted proteins | sample MGYA00580672_ERZ772973 | MGnify/ENA primary metagenome ERZ772973 (study PRJEB29015, sample SAMEA2737938) | human oral metagenome | biome: human oral; feature: human-associated habitat; material: dental | place: China | collected 2152 ... | reverse complement strand
GCCTTAGCCTATGTAAAGGAGGCAGAAACCCTTGATTTTGTAAAGGTTACAAAAACCAAGGAAACAAAGAAAAAGACAGCTACCAAAGCAAAGGCAACACCAGCCCCTGCGGAGCCTATTTTTTCCCAAGAAGTATTAGAAGCTGCTGAAAAGCTCAAAATGACCCCTACAGAAATAGTAGAAGAGGCTAAAAAATACCATATGTCTACTGATGATTATGCTTTTACTATGGTACTCTCCAAGAAGATAAACCATAATATTACCCAGCGTATGTGTAAAGATTTTGATATACCTTATAATAACTAAAGAGTATGATCCTAATAGCTGATAGTAATATCTTTATGAGTGCTCTAATCTCTCCTAATGGGTATATTGCTACTATTTTGAGTGAAAGAAAGAAAATACAATATATGGTGCCAGACTATCTCATTGATGAGGTAACAGAGCATATTCCCGATATAGTAAAACGACTTAAAGAGCAGAAGACCAAAAAACAACTATTGGCAGATTTCAAAAAGTTGTTAGAAGGGATTACTATTGTAGATGTAAAGAAAGAGGTTAAAAAATCCAATGTCTTAAAGGCAGAAGAGATAGCCAGAACAGTAGATTATGATGATGCTCCTTTTATAGCACTACACTTAGAAGTAAAGCATAAAATATGGACTTTTGATAAAACACTTGTTGAGGGGCTTACCGAGCGAGGATATGGACATTTTTTTATTGATTTGGAAGAGATAGAAAAACACCTTTACAAAAAAAGATATTAAAAATCAGTCTTATTAGAAATTATTTTAGCCAGCGTTAGGGTAGAGACGCAATTTATTGCGTCTTAAAGGATTAGAGTTTTTCACTTTTCATTCTTCACTTTTCACTTTAAAAGTTCTCTTACTTCCCTTACTGTTTCTTCAGTAAATAGTGCTTCCAAGTTTTTCCAGATACTATGATAGCCATAGGGGCCTTGGAGCATTTCTTTTTTAGCTGCGGCGATACTCCAGCCGTGGTAGATAATACGATACATAGCCACCATAATCCCCGTACGGTCAGCACCATGATAGCAATGGATAAGTACCGCCCCTTGCTGTTGTGCCTTACGAATGCGTTGGAGCACTTGCGCGATGTCCTTGGGTGTGATACGCCAAGTAAGTAGTGGGTGGTTGATAAGGGTAATGCCATCGGTGGGGAGGAATACCTTTCTGTCCTTGGAACGAGTAAAGTATCTTAGGTTGATAATGGTCTTGATAGGAGTACGCTTAATGACTTCCTTATCAGCCTTAACCAACTGTTCACTGCGATACAGCAAACTATCTACTTGATATAGATTTGCCTGAGAATGCACGACAGTAGCAGGAGTCTGTCCCCATAAGGGCAATAAAGGAAGTAAAAAAAGTAATAGGAATGTTCTCAATGGTTGGTTTTTATAGAATGTGTCCTGCAAAATTACGAATTAATTTGCTAATTGACAAATTAGCAAATTTGCTAATTAATTCGTATTTTTGCACTTTGATAAACAAACATCATTATGGCTAAGAACGTACGGGTGCGCTTTGCACCCAGTCCCACAGGACCGTTACATATAGGAGGACTACGTACTGCCCTCTTTAACTATTTATTTGCTAAAAAACATGGGGGAGATTTCCTCTTGCGTATTGAGGATACTGACCAAGTGCGTTATGTGGAGGGGGCAGAAGCCTATATCATGGAAGCCCTTCAGTGGTGCGGTATTACTTATGACGAGGGCGTAGGCAAGGAGGGTGGCCCTCATGAACCTTATCGCCAGAGCGAACGCAGGGCAATCTATGCCGAGTATGCCCAGCTGCTTTTGGACAAGGGTGAGGCTTACTATGCCTTTGATACAGCCGAAGAATTGGATGCGCAGCGCAAAGACTATGAAGCACGCGGGGAGACCTTTATCTACAATTGGCATAACCGCGAAAAGCTCAATAACTCCTTTTCTCTTTCCCCCGAAGAAGTGAAAAAACGTATAGCAGAAGGTGTGCCTTATGTAGTGCGCTTTAAGATGCCACAGGAAACCCTTACCCTGCATGACCTGATTCGTGGTGAGGTGGTCGTGGATACCAAGCTCTTGGACGACAAGGTGCTCTTCAAGTCCGACGGTATGCCTACTTATCACTTGGCCAATATCGTAGATGACCACCTTATGGAGATTACCCATGTGATCCGTGGGGAAGAGTGGCTGCCTTCCATGGCGCTGCATGTGCTTATGTATAGGGCTTTTGGCTGGCAGGCGCCTCAGTTTGCCCACCTGCCATTGATCCTTAAGCCTGCGGGTATGGGCAATGGCAAGCTCAGCAAGCGTGACGGTGACAAGATGGGCTTCCCTGTATTCCCCTTGGAATGGGTGGATCCTATAACTAAAAATATCTCTAAAGGCTACCGCGAAGGCGGCTACTTGCCTGAAGCTTTGGTGAACTTCCTCGCACTATTGGGCTGGAATCCAGGGGTAGATCAGGAACTGTTCTCAGTAGAGGAGCTGATTGCGCTCTTTGACTTAGAAAAGGTCAATAAGGCAGGCGCTCACTTTGATATAGAAAAAATTAAGTGGTTCAATCACCAATATTTGCAAAAAATACCCGTAGCTACCCTTGTGGAGGATTTCGCTCCTATAGTGGCTGAAAAAGGTGTTAAAATATCCAAGGACAAACTCACTGAGATAGTCTCTCTTATCCGCGAACGAGCCACATTCCTAACTGACCTTTGGGACTTGGCACATTTCTTCTTTGAAGCACCTACTCAGTACGATGCCAAAGCGCTTAAAAAACAATGGAAAGACAACTCAGCCGAGATAGTAACTCAGCTAATTACTGTAATAGAAAGCCTAACCGACCTTACTGCTCATCATATAGAGGCACAGATCAAGGATTTCATTGGCCAACAGAACTTAGGCCTTGGTCAGGTGATGCCACTCATTCGCCTTGCCTTGGTAGGGGAGATGAAGGGGCCAGATGTGTTTTCTATCATCGCTATCTTAGGGCGCGAAGAGACCGCGCATCGCTTGTTACATTTGGCACAATACCCTAAAGCATAGTATGTTATGAAAAAATACCTTATTGTAGGTCTGGGAAATATAGGAGAGGAATACCGCTATACCCGCCATAACATTGGTTTTTTAGCGGTAGAGCATTTGGCCGAGCAAAAACAGGTTGAATTTACCACGGTACGCTTGGGCGATATGGCTACTTTCTCTCACAAAGGGCGTACCTTTATCCTCTTGAAGCCTTCTACCTTTATGAATCTAAGTGGAAAGGCAATTAAGTATTGGTTGGATAAGGAAAAAGTGCCTATAGAAAACCTTTTGGTGATTGCCGATGACCTGAATTTGCCTTTTGGGAGTATCCGAATCAAGAAAAAAGGCTCCGATGGGGGACATAATGGCTTTAAAAATATCCAAGAGGAACTCCAAACGACCTCTTACGCTCGCTTGCGCTTTGGTATCAGTGCCAACTATGCCAAGGGTGCCCAAATAGACTATGTCTTAGGCCGCTGGAGCGAGGAAGAAGTGGCCTTGCTCCCTGAGCGATTGGAGAAAATAAGTGAGGCGATCCTCTCTTTTGGTTTAGCGGGAGCCGATACTACCATGAATTTGTATAACAATAAGTAAAAAATCTATGGCCAATGTTCAAATCTATAATGCATCGGCAGGTAGTGGGAAGACTTTTACTTTGGTAAAGTCTTTTCTACAGCTTATTTTGGCTACCAAGAACGTGGAGGCTTACAAAACGCTCTTGGCAATTACCTTTACCAACAAGGCGGTCAACGAGATGAAGGAGCGGGTCATAGGCCAGTTGCTCCTTTTCGCAACGCCCGATAGTCAGGTGAAGCAAGGCGAAAAAAAAGCGTCCGATGATGCAATGTTCCTCCAGTTGGCCGAGCAGTTACACCTTACACACAAGGAGTTACAAGAGCGTTCGCAGAAGGTGCTTAAGCATATATTGCATAACTATGCAGGCTTTACTATAACAACTATTGATGGATTCAATCAGCGACTGATACGCTCCTTTGCCTTTGATCTAAAGCTCAATCCTAACTTTGAGGTGTTTTTGGAGACTGATGATCTGCTGCGTTTGGCCATAGAGAACTTGTTCAAGAAAACCAACGAAGACCAGCTCCTAACCAAGCTCCTCTTAGAGTTCTCCCGCGATAAGATAGAAGAGGACAAGGATTGGGATATTGAGGCTGAACTCTTTGAAATTTCTAAACTACTGACCAATGAGAATCATTATGCCTATATACGAGAGTTAGAAGGAAAACAACTGACAGATTTTCAACTTCTTAAGGACGACCTAAAGCAACAACGTAAGGACTTATATGCAGCTGTGGGAGCTGCCGTAAAGGATTTCTTTACCTTTACCCAAAAGGAGGCACTCACCTCAGCTCACTTCACACGGGGGTCTCTGTACAATTTCTTTGAGAAAATCAAAAATACAGGAATGGCTGCCGTAGATAAAGCAGCTTTTACTCGCAATTGGTTTGTAGATGCGGACAACAAACCGCTATATCCCAAGACACTCCTTAAGAGTGAGCCTGCCTTGGCACAATTATTGGACGAAAAACAGGCTTGGATAGCCGATTTGCTTCATTCCATAGAGAAAAGCTATTGGTGGGAACAGTTTTACAGACATTTGATAAAGAATGTTACCCTCTTGGCGGTACTCAAGAGCTTGCAAGAGGAGATTGTGGCTATTAAGGAAGAGGAGAATATATTGCCAATTTCTGAGTTTAATAGCATCATCCACCAAACGATTATGGAGGAACCCTCGCCCTTTATCTACGAGAAAATAGGCACTCGCTACCAGCATTATTTTATTGACGAATTTCAGGATACTTCCACTTTGCAGTGGGAGAATATGTTGCCCTTAATCGCTGATGCAGTACATAGTGAGAACCTCAGCAAGCAACAAGGGTCTTTGCTTATAGTAGGCGATGCCAAGCAATCCATCTACCGCTGGCGAGGGGGCAGGGCTGAACAGTTTATGGAGTTGTATAACAAGGAAAAAATTCCCTTCCATATAGAACAGCAAGTAGAGAACCTCGCTTATAACTTCCGTAGCCGTAGGGGAGTGATTGACTTCAATAATGATTTCTTCCTCTTTGTAGCTGGCCATCCTTTGCTATTTAACAACAGTGGAAAGTATAGGTACGATGAACTATATCGCAATGCTAAGCAAAATATTCCTGATAAAGAAAAGGAAAAAGGCTTTGTAAGTATAGAATTTGTACAAACAAAAGATAATGAAGTTCAGCAAATCTCCGAAGAGGAAGCCATAGATGATGAAAATGTACTAAAAGACGAAGATATTTATATAGAAACCATTGAAGGATATATAAAAGAGGCTAAAAATAACGGTTACTTGGACAAAGATATCTGTATACTCTCTCGCAGGAATGCTGACTGTATTGAAATAGCTGAAAAATTGTCTGAAAAGGGGTATAATGTGATTTCTTCAGAGGCCTTATTGCTTAAAAATATACCTGAAATACAATTTCTCATACATCTAATTTCCATTTCGCTCTATCAGAATAATGAAAAGGAGAAGATAGAATTACTCTTTTCTTATACCAAGGTCAAGCATATTACTGAGGTTCATGATTTTATGAGCCAATATGCTCATAATCCTGTGGATACATTCTTTGCAGCTATGGGATTCTCTTTATTGCACTTCCATTTGTATTCTTTTTACGAAGGCATAGGCTATGCAATAAGGGTATTCGGTTTAGCCAAGCCTTCCGATGCGTATTTAGCGCAATTCCTCAATGTCATATACGAATACAAGAGCGTACGCGGTGGCAACATTGCCGATTTCCTTACTTACTGGGAAGAAAAAAAGGATAAGTTGGCCATAAGTGCTCCCGAAGGGGTCAATGCGATTTCTATCATGACTATTCATAAGAGTAAAGGCTTAGAATTTCCTGTGGTCATCTATACAAAAGTCAATGACAAGTTGCGTTCGGCTAAGGACACACTGTGGATACGTGTCCCTAAGGAACAATATCATGGCTTCGAACATCTGTTAATAGATGATTACAGTGGTCTGGAAAAGATAGACGCCGATATTGTACTCCAGCAGAGCCAAATGGAGCTTTTGGATACCATCAATACCATGTATGTGGCTATGACACGCCCTAAGGATTTGCTTTATATACTCTGCGATCCTCCCAAGGGAGAAAAAGAGGATAAAATCAGTACCTTGTCCGAGATTGTAAAGATTTATTTGCAGGAGAAAGGACTATGGAATGAAGGGCAATCGCGTTATACTTTTGGGAACTTAGTCCCTATCAAGGAACAACCTCTTAAAGCGGCGGATTATATTCCATTTAAGCAAAGAGCGGTATTGACACCTTCTTACACTATTGTAACCCGTGCAGGGTCTATGTGGAATACCCATAGGGAAGATGCCATAGCACGAGGGACACTCCTGCATGAGCTATTGGGACAGTTTACCACTCAGGCCGATATACCCCAAGTGTTACAACAGTTCTTTACAGAGGGGCGTATCACTGAGCAGCAACGCCCAATCCTTGAGCAGCAGCTACAGCAGCTTACCTCACACCCTTTGCTAAAGGATTATTATACAGCCGATTATATGGTTTATAACGAACGTGAATGGTTAGATGTCTCAGGAGAGTACCTCCGCCCTGACCGTGTAGTTTATGACCCCAAAGAGGGCACTGCCGTGATTATTGATTACAAGACAGGGGACGATCACCCTCAGTACGAAACCCAACTCAGGCGCTATGCCCAAACTCTTGGGCAAACAGGCTGGAGGGTAGCACAATCATTCTTAGTGTTTATCAATCAGCAGATTACCGTAAAACCCATATAGAGTCGCAATTTGTAGCGTCTTATATAAGACAAAAAATCCTTGATAATATCAAGGATTTCTTTTGCAGAGCGGAAGACGAGGTTCGAACTCGCGACATTCAGCTTGGAAGGCTGACGCTCTACCAACTGAGCTACTTCCGCAAAAATAATTATGAAAGAAATGAGCGGGAGACGAGGTTCGAACTCGCGACATTCAGCTTGGAAGGCTGACGCTCTACCAACTGAGCTACTCCCGCTTGTTTTTTTGACGATGCAAAGGTAAAACAATTTTTCAATTCCACAAAATAAAATCTCATTTTTTTCTCAGCCAAGAAAAATAATGGACTTATTTGTTTTATTTCCAAAAATAAAACCGTAACTTTGCCCCACTATTAACCGAGGACAGATTTGACTGATTGCCACCTCATCGCATGGGCGATAAAAGATGCTAAACCAGTAATCTCCTCATAAGCTTTATTTATGGGATATTTATTTACTTCCGAATCCGTGTCCGAAGGACACCCCGACAAAATCGCTGACCAGATTAGCGATGCCCTCATTGACCATTTCCTCGCTTTTGACCCTTCATCCAAGGTGGCTTGCGAAACCTTAGTAACCACCGGTCAGGTGATTCTTGCAGGAGAAGTGAAATCCAAAACTTACCTTGATGTACAGCAGATCGCTCGTGATGTCATAAGGCGTATAGGCTATACCAAGAGCGATTATATGTTTGAGGCCAACTCCTGTGGGGTGCTTTCCGCCATACATGAACAATCCCCTGACATTAACCAAGGGGTGGTACGTCACTCTCCAGAGGAACAAGGTGCAGGTGACCAAGGAATGATGTTCGGCTATGCTACTCGTGAAACAGATACTTATATGCCACTGCCTTTGGCGCTTTCTCATGCCATTGTACGCGAATTGGCTACCTTGCGCCGTGAGAATAACCAAATCACTTACCTACGTCCCGATGCCAAGAGCCAAGTAACTCTTGAGTATAGCGATGATAATAAGCCTGTACGTATTGATAGTATTGTGATTTCCACTCAGCATGACCCCTTTGATACCGAAGCGAAGATGCTTGCCAAAATCAAAGAGGATATGATTCATATACTCATTCCTCGTATCAAAGAGCAATACCCAAAATATGCACACCTGTTTGATGAAAATATCAAATATCACATCAACCCAACAGGGGTTTTTGTCATAGGAGGACCTCACGGAGATACAGGGCTTACAGGGCGCAAAATTATTGTAGATACCTATGGGGGCAAGGGCGCTCACGGAGGGGGCGCTTTCTCAGGGAAAGACCCCAGCAAGGTGGACAGAAGTGCAGCCTATGCCACTCGCCATATAGCAAAGAATATGGTAGCGGCAGGCGTAGCCGATGAGATGCTCGTACAGGTAAGCTACGCCATTGGGGTAGCTGAGCCTACAGGTGTCTATGTCAATACCTATGGCACTTCCAAGGTAGCCCTTACCGATGGACAGATTGCTCAGAAGGTCAGAGAAATTTTCTCTCTGCGCCCTTATGATATAGAACAGCGCCTGAAGCTGCGTTATCCTATTTATAGCGAAACCGCCGCTTACGGACATATGGGAAGAAATCCTGAAGTGGTAAAGAAAGTATTTGCTTCTCCTTATCATAATACCAAAACCATAGAGGTAGAACTCTTCACTTGGGAAAAATTAGACTATGTAGAGACCATCCGAAAGGCTTTCGGACTATAACGTCTCAGAGAACTCTAATATACCAAAGAGACTACCCTGATAAGGATAGCCTCTTTTTGTTATTAAAGCGAGCACTATTCACACAATTCAGCATTGTAAAACTAAGTGTAAATCAGAGATTTCCTAATTATAAATGTTTAAATATCAAACTATAACAAAAGATTAACTATCATGAAGCTAATTACAAGTTTAAAAGAATTCTTTCTTAAGAATCAATCCTCAGGGGTGTTGTTGATCCTCTGTGTGGTACTTTCTTTGGCAATAGCCAATTCCCCTATGGCGGAAGGGTTTCAGGCACTCTTAGACCAAGAGGTAGGGCCTTACTCGGTCAGTATGTGGATCAATGATGCCCTGATGGCTATCTTCTTCCTATTGGTAGGATTGGAGATCAAGCGAGAGATCCTAAAGGGCGAACTCTCGGATATCAGGAGTGCTTCCCTTCCGATAGTAGCTGCTATAGGGGGTATGATCGTGCCTGCGGTTATCTTTTCCTTACTGAATTATGGGACACCTTATAGCAAGGGCTGGGCGATTCCTATGGCTACAGATATTGCCTTTTCCTTGGCAGTCATCTCTATGTTGGGCAGGGGGGTGCCTATAGCGATTAAGGTCTTTTTAGCAGCCTTGTCCATAGTAGATGATTTGGGAGCTATTGTGGTGATTGCCCTCTTCTATACCGATGCGATTCACTGGAGTTACCTGCTCTATAGTGGGGGAATCATAGCCGTATTATGCCTATTGAACTATCTTAAAGTGAGAAAGATCGTATTTTACTTGCTTTTAGGAGTACTCTTGTGGTATTGCATGCACCATTCAGGAATACATGCTACTATAGCAGGGGTTATTTTGGCCTTTACTATGCCTGCTAATGCAGAAAAAGGTAAAAAATCTCCTTTAGAAAAGCTGGAACATGCCCTACAAATCCCTGTAGGCTATATCATTATGCCCGTTTTTGCCTTGGCTAATACCAATATCACCTATAAGTCAGGCATGATAGAGGGATTATCCTCTTCTTTGGGAGTAGGAGTTGTTTTAGGGCTTATCTTGGGCAAACTCGTAGGGATCAACCTTTTTTCCTTTATAGCCGTTAAGCTGAAGATAAGCACCTTACCACATGCCAGTCGTTGGATACACATGATAGGCGTAGGGCTATTGGCAGGGATAGGCTTTACCATGTCTATCTTTATCTCCTTGCTTTCCTTTAAGGAACATGAACTACAAGATGCAGCCAAATTTGCTATTCTAACGGCCTCTATACTTGCAGGGGCTTTGGGATATATATTGCTAAGAAGTGTCACCAAGAAAGAAAACAAATCTGTTTAGAGACTATATGAAACACCTATACTTTTTATCAATAGGGTTATTCTCATTAAGCGCTATGGCACAGCTAAAAGATTGTGCTACTTGTTCTACCCAAGTAATTAAGGAACAACAGATCAGCAAATTGAGCATAGATGAATTACGCTTTCTTACCAACGACCTCTACGCTCGCAAAGGTTATAAGTTCAAGGATTATGAAATAAGCAATTACTTTAATGAAAAACCGTGGTATAAACCTGTGAATGACAATAGTAAAGTGAAACTCAACGCAGTGGAAGAGCAGAATGTGAAGCTATTTCAAGAACGCACGGCAATACTAAAAGCTGATAGAGAAAAACTTTTAGAAGCATTGCAAAGTCTAAAAGCAGAAGCTCAAAAAGGTAATAGTCCTATTCCTAAAGACAACTATAATGAATATTTTAGTAAAACCATTGCTAAAATAGATATAGACGATATTCATTGGATTAAAAATCAAGGATATTATAGTATAAAGGTTGATAATTTTAAGGGGAGTAACAAATATTCTATATCTATAAAAGGCAATGAGGTAGAGATTGTCTGGTTTGAAGATGGCTATTCCGAAAAAGTATCTGAAGATAAAATCAAAGAAGTATACGATATTGGTGAATACGAAGTTATGGAAAGTGCTACTTATTGGAGATTCAAATGGAAAAATCAAAAATTGGTATTTATAGAGTCTGTAATGGCAGGATAAAGAGAATAACAGCGTGCGCTATTCACACAATTCAGCATAGTATGAATATAGAAGAAATCAAAAAGAAAATACAAATCATCTTAGAACTTCCTCAGCTAAAACCATTTGGTGGTATATATATGAACCCCGTATTGGAAGAAGCAAAAGTAGCCAAAATAGAGAAAGAAAATCGTATCACTCTCCCTGCAGATTATTGTACTTTCATTACCCAAATCGCCAATGGCTGTGTGGGTCCCGATTACGGACTGCGTTCCCTTAAAGAAGCAACGGAGGATTTGATGTGGAAAGACCGGACTATAGACCTCTCTACGCCTTTCCCTTACACCGAGCATTGGAATGAAGAGGAATGGCTTAATAGTATTGATTGGGACGGTGGTGAGCGCCCTACGCCAGAGGAGGTGGAAGCCTATATGGATACAAAGCACATCAGTGGTTGCTTGCAAATATGCCATATAGGGCACGGAGCCTCCTGTCTTTTAGTGGTGAATGGTAAGGAAAAAGGCTATATATGGCTCGATAGTCGCCAGGATTATGGCGGACTGTCGCCTGAGCTTAACGAGAAGGGAGAAAAACTCACCTTTGAGATGTGGTATACCGACTGGCTGAATGAGGTAGTAGCCCCTGAAAAAGTGTGGCTTGAGAAATCACTTCAGCTTATCAAAAAGGCTTTTCCTAAGATAGAGGAAACAGATTTTAGGCTAATGACTTATATGCTTTATGAGCATTACTCTGATAGAAACTTAGCAACCCTCATCGCTGAGCTTTATGGACTGAACCCAATAGACATCTATTTTGAAATAGGAAAGTTTATCCAAAGAGAAAAGTATGATGAACAAACTATTCAGCAGTATGAAGCCCAATTGCGAGAAAGCGGTTTTTATGATTGGGCAGCAGAGGAAGAGTAGAGAGTATTTATATAAATATCCCAATATAACTCATCTTTAAAACTTTAGCTAAGTTAAAAAAAATCAGTATATTTGCCGAAAAAATAGTTTATATGAAACAGTTATTTATTTTATTCTTCCTCCTTACGACCAACGCTTTTGCGCAAGGTCCTTTTGGAGATTATGCCGTAGTAAAAGACAAAGACGGCTATGTAAATATTCGCGCTAAAGAAAACGTAAAAAGCAAAATTGTAGGTACATTGCCTAACAATACACTTGTATATGGTTTCTTTGATAAGGAATATAACCCTACTAACTGGATTGAAGTTGATAAAGGGTATGTGCATCAAAGTCGCTTGAAAAAAATATCCGACTTCCCTGTTATAGAAGGTAAAGTGCAAGGCAATAGTATTATTTTTGATGATAAGGACGTAAAAGTGACCATTACCAAACAGAAGTTCGACAAAACCAAGCATAAGATTACTAAGAAAGATCAGGGAAGTTATGATCAATTAATCATTGATGGTAAAGAAATATATGGAATAGAAATATATGGAGGAGACGATTCACTACCTCAAGACCATTACAAGAGTATTACCGTAACTATGAAAGGTAAAAACGTACCTATCCCTAAAAGTGCTTATGATGATTTATATCAGATTATATATTTTAGCGAATCCATATACTATGATGAGGAAGCTGAAGCACTTTATATTTTTGCACATAATAGTGAAGCTGGTTTATCTTACCAAGTATGCTGGCAGATAGTAAAAGACAAGTACATAACTCGTATTATAGGATTACCACTTTAATGATGTAACTAAAAATTACCAAATATATGACACCAACAAATAATAAACTTAAAGTACAAGATGTTGAAATATCTTTAGCTACAATAGACAATCAGGATTATATTTCATTAACAGATATGGCTAAAGGTAAAAATGATGAAGCAAGAGCTGCTGATATAATAAAAAACTGGATAAGAAATAGAAGTACATTAGAATTTTTAGGTACTTGGGAAATACTTTATAACCCTAATTTTAAAGTGGTCGAATTCGACCACTTTAAAAAAGAAGCAGGATTGCCAACATTTACTATTAGCGTTTCAAATTGGGTGGAGAGTACAAATGCTATTGGAATTTTATCACGAAAAGGAAAATACGGAGGAACTTATGCCCATAAAGATATTGCTTTTGAATTTGGAGCAGCTATAAGTCCTGTTTTTAAACTATATCTGATAAAAGAATATCAACGTCTCAAAGAATTAGAGAGCAATCAGTACAATTTGGAATGGAATGTGAAAAGGATTTTAAGCAAAGCTAACTATCATATCCATACAGATGCTGTTAAAAACTATATACTTCCTACTCTTTCTGACCTAAAAGATACCTTTGTATATGCCGATGAAGCCGATTTGCTAAATCTCGCTATGTTTGGCTGTACGGCTAAACAATGGAAAACAGCTAATCCTGAAAGAGCATTAAAGGGTGAAAATATAAGAGACATCGCCAGTATTAATGAATTAGCCATACTCAGCAATATAGAGAGTCTTAATGCTTCTCTGATTAGACACAATATTGCCAAAGAAGAACGTTTTAAAATTTTAGTAGAAACCATCAAAGAACAACGTGCTGTTTTAGATAAAGTAGATTATCTGAAATCTATTAAAAAACTTTCAAACGATACTTATATAAGTATGGAAAGTAACAAACAACTTGATAAATAGCTTGTTATCAATTATCTATTGAATGTGAAACACTTACTTATTTTATTCTTCCTCCTTACGACCAATGCCTTTGCACAAGGTCCTTTTGGAGATTATGCCGTAGTAAAAGACAAAGACGGCTATGTAAACATTCGTGCTAAAGGAAACGTAAAAAGCAAAATTGTAGGCACTTTGCCTAACAATACACTTGTATACACTTTATTTGATACTATACAAGATGAAACTGGTGAAGAGATATTTTTTAATTGGTTGTATGTAGATAAAGGGTATGTACATAAAAGTCGCCTAAAGAAAGTGCGAGACTTGCCTTCTATCGGCAAAGGTAAAGAGCAGGGTAATAGCCTTACTATTGCAGGAAAAGGTATTAGCATAACCTTTACCAAACAGCCATTTGACAAAACTAAGCATAAGATTACCAAGAAAAAATATAAATATTATGAGGAGTTAATCATTGATGGCAAGAGAGCTCAAGGTACGGACACCTCCTTTATACCTGAAGACCATTACAAGAGTATCATTGTAACTATCAACGGCAAAAACGTATCTATCCCTAAAAGTGCTTATGATGATTTGTACGAAGTAGCTATGTATACTGATAATAATGCGGTATATTATGACAAAGAGGAAGATACAATTTACATTATTGCCCATAATGGTAGTGGTGCCAATGCTTACGAAGTATGCTGGCAAATAGTAAAAGGCGAGTACAAAACCCGTATAGTGGGAGAGCCGTTTTGATCTATGTTTCTATCTTTTTATAATGAAAATAACTTTACCTCCTTGTGCTACAACAGAAGACCTACGAAAATGTATGATTGTTGTTAGAGAGATATTAGATAGCAAAGCTATTACTGTTAGTGATGAGCAGTGCCAAGCCATAACTTTAGAAGTTATGGGGATTTCTTATGCCAAAGGAGGAGACTATTGCTCAGAAACTATTAAGAGTTTTGCTGAAGGTTATTTGAAAACAGTTGAAATATGAAAAAAATCCTCACAACTTATGGGAAACTCCTTTATATAGTGCTATTTGTAGCACTGTATGGGCTTTTCCGCTATAAGCCAACGCTTACTGAGCAGTGGTATAGTACAGGGCTTTATCCCTATATAGGACGGGTGGTGCGCTTTTTGCTCGGTTGGATTCCTTTCTCTGTGGGAGATGTACTCTATACAGCACTTCCCTTGGGGGCGGTGTACTATATCATTAGGTATTTTAGGCAGCTACGTAAGAGTCCTCTTCGTTTCCTTAGAAAGGTAGGGGAGGGGCTTGTTCTATTGGTGAGTTTGTTTTATTTCCTTTGGGGGTTTAACTATTATAGGCAACCCTTATCAGTACAGTTGGGTTGGGATTTTTCTTATACCGAAGCAGAACTACAGCAGGCAACTCAAAGGCTTATCAAGGAGGCCAACACCTTACACGAACAATTAGAACCCTCTGCATCACAAGCGGCGAAGATGCCTTTTACTCCAGCAGAGGTGTATGAGAGAATACCTCAGGGATATAGGGAGCTTTCGTATAAGTTTCCCAGATTTACGCTCTATACGTCCAGTCTTAAATCGTCCTTATATAGCAAAGTGCTTACCTATATGGGCTATAGTGGCTATCTAAACCCTTTTACAGGAGAGGCGCAGGTCAATGCCTTGGCTACTCATTATAGTTTTCCTGTAACAGCTGCCCATGAGGTGGCACATCAATTGGGGTATGCCTCGGAAAAGGAAGCCAATTTTATTGGTTTTTTGGCTACTTATCACCATAAGGAGCCGTATTTTAGGTATAGTGCTACTCTTTTTGCTTTGCGCTATTGTATGAAAGAGTTAAGAGCACTATCTACAGAGCAGCATGATGCCTATAAAGCACAACTACGAGTAGGGATTTTAGAGAATTATACCGAGGCTTATCGCTTTTGGACACAGTATGAGAACCCTATGGAAGAGGTTTTCAAACAAAGTTATGATACTTTCCTTAAGGCCAATGCTCAAGAAGGGGGCATACAGAATTACGATTATGTAACAGGTATGCTTATCTACTACCTTACCCATATAGATAAGTGAGAGAGGACTTTAGAAAAGTCCGTGTATAGAGGTATCTATACGCTGGATAACGTCTCCTAAGTCCTCTTGGTTTTGTACAAAATCTACCCTATCTACATCTACAATGAGGAGTTTTCCTCTGTCATAGCTACGAATCCAGTCTTCATAACGCTCATTGAGCTTGCTGAGGTAGTCTATGGAGATACTACTTTCGTATTCGCGACCTCTCTTTTGGATCTGATTGACCAAATTGGCAATAGAACTCCTTAGGTAAATAAGTAGGTCAGGAGGTTGGATAAAACTTTCCATTAGCTCAAAGAGAGATAGGTAATTGCGAAAATCTCGCTCGGCCATCAGTCCCATAGCATGCAAGTTGGGGGCGAAGATATAAGCGTCCTCGTAGATGGTTCTATCTTGGATAAAATTCTTCTTACTCTGGCGAATATCAATGATTTGGCGGAAGCGACTATTGAGGAAAAACACTTGTAGGTTAAAGCTCCATCGCTCCATATTGGCATAGAAATCGTCCAAGTAAGGATTGTCCGATACATCTTCGTAATGTGCCTCCCACTTGTAATGCTTGGCAAGCAGGGCAGTCAAGGTAGTCTTGCCCGCCCCTATATTTCCTGCAATAGCAAAGTGCATGTTACTTCTTATTTTCGTCCAACATACACTTAATCATAGACGTATTCTTGATACTTTGAATGGTGAAAGCACTCTGTATATTGGATATGATATCCAATTTGGAAATTTTATGCACCACAAAGTTTTGGTAATCCTTCATGTCTCTGAGGATTAGCTTAAGAAGGAAGTCGTAAGGGCCTGCCATGTAATAGGCCTCTTGTACCTCGTCAAGGCTACGTACGTATTGTTCAAACTCCTCAAAGAGTGTCTCTTGGTGGCGAATGAGCTTCACTTGGCAATAAGCCACAAGAGTCTTGCCCAAGGCATCGGGATTGACTACGGCTACATAGTTCTGAATTACATTGAGGGCTTCGAGCTTCTTGATACGCTCATGTACAGGAGTGATAGAAAGATTTACTTTCTTGGCCAGTTCCTTTACAGATTGCTTGCTATCTCTTTGTAATTCGTCTAATAGAATCAAATCAATTTGGTCAAATGTTATCATATTCTTGAAAGATGCAATTTTATAATTATTTATTCTACCTTAATCCATTCTCCAGCATTGCGGGTATTGTACTTGATATTGTACATAGCTTCAGCATGGGTGCCTGGGAGGTAATATTGTCCCTTGTACGAAGCGTTGAGCTTGAGGGTGAATGTCTTGGTTTCTCCTGCGGAGAGGTCAAAATAGATGTAGGCTCTATCATCTCGGATATCAGCATAATCCCATCGGCTGCTATCGGTGTTATAGTCGGTGTATCGGGTATTGATAATCTCCCAACCTGAGGGAACAAACTGGGTAAGAGCTACATTGGTAACCCTGCTTTGAGTGGTGTTGGTCACCGAGATGGTGCAGGTAAAGTTGGTTCCTTGTGGCAGTAAAGCTACCGAAGGTGTTCCATTCTTGGAGGTATAGGAGGTGGAGATCTTAAGCCCGTTCTCCTGTACCAATTCCTTACCTACAGGTGGAATACCACTGGTAACCACACGTGCATAGAGGGTTACTCCTGATTTGTTCTGTAAGGCAATTTTGTGATTACCAACAGAGGCTGACAGCACTTTGGAAGCATAACCACTGGGACTATTGGAGAGCGTAGCGCTTTCCTTACCGAGTTGATAGTTGAGCGTCCAGTTCTTACCTGTCTTGTTCTTAGCTACATAACGCGCCATAGCATAGAGGCTGTAGGCGGTTGTCTGGGTACTGAGCCATTCAGAAGAGGAGAGCCTATCGGAGATCTCCAAAGCGAGATCAGCAGCCAATTCCGCTTTTCCCAGTAGTAGAGCCGTTTCCAGACCCATGGCCTTATTGCGTAGGGCGGAGCCATAGCTAAAATAATCATCTTCCTCACTATCGAGCTTTACCTTGCTGAATAAGGATTCGGCAACTTTCTTCTGACCAGCTAGGGCATAGGCAGCCGCTAAGCGAGCACGAGCCGCATTGCTTACCATAGAGGTGGACATCTCCCTGAGCCTATTCATGGAGGCTATATCGGCACTATTGGCCAAGGCCAAAGTATAGAGGCGATAGGCCTGCTCAAAGGTAGAGGATTCTCCTTTGTATACCCAATTGCGTGCCATCATCTTCTGATAGCTCAGCCATTTGGCTTTGCTACCAGCAGGCAAGGAGAAACCTCGCTTCTCGGCTTCTATATAGAATTGACCTATGTAGGAAGTTGCCCACTCATCGGCATAGTCTGAGCCTTGCCAGTAGGAGAAACCTCCATTAGGCAATTGATTTTCAGAGAGCTTGCGTATGGTGACGCTTACATTCTGTTGTACTTCTTGTTGTTGTTTTGAGGAAAGTTTCTCAAAATCAGCCAAATACAACTGAGGGAAGCCCTTGGAGGTCAGCTGTTCAGCACAACCATGAGGGTAGTCTATTAGGTATTTTAGGCGTTGGGAGAGGTTCACCCCAGGGAAAGAGGATACCTCCAAGACGCTGGTGTAGGTGCCTTTTTCTCCAAATACTTCAAAACCAATGTTTTGAGATGTGTTGGGTTGTAGTACTGTGCTCTTTACCTGATATACTTTAGGATTGGGGTTATACACATCCATTTCTACCTCATAGGTAGATTTTTCACCCCCTGCGGTAGCCTCTACCGTTACCTTACCGATACCTGCTTCATTGACCTTGAGGGAGAAATAGGCCATTTTCTCAGCAGGTTCTGTGAAGGACAATTGTTGTTGTGCCTCACTACTAAGAGAGAATTTCTCATTGGTCTTTACACGAACAGTCACGTTTTTCACCTGTTTTTCATTGGCAAAAACAGTCACAGGTAGGGTAATGGTTTCCCCTGGTACGGCTTTTCTTGGCAAGGAGGCCAAAACCATCACAGGACTCTTGATAGTGGCGGTCTTTTCTGCACAACCAAAGGCATTGGTTTTAACATCGGAGGCCACTACCATCACACGAGCTGAACCTATGTAGTTAGGAATATCTATCTGGTGGGTTTGGCTTCCTCCCTTGAGGGTGAAAGGTCCTTGTACGATGGTAAGCGGCTTGAAGCGGTTGGCTTTTTTGGCTTTGCCTACCCCTAAGTCTTCGTCCCCTCCGATACTAAATATCTGGTTGATAGTACCTCCAAAGGCACCAATCACATCGTTATAGATATCCCAAGTTTTCACTCCTAAGGCCGTTTTGGCAAAGAAAGTATTCCAAGGGTTAGGAGTTTTGAATCGGGTAAGGTCAAGCAGTCCGTCCTCCACGATCGCCAAGGAGTAGGTCATAGGCTTTCCTGATTTTTCTCTGACCTTGATAGTTACTTGTTTTTCAGGGCGCAATACCTCAGGCATTTCTATAACAGGTTCCAACTTGGTCTTAGGATTGTATACAGAAATTGGAGCGATACCATAGAGGCGGATAGGAGCATCGTTCTTGGTCTGTGCATGAGGCTGCAAGAGCGTTACATACAGATAAGCATTAGGTGCCATCTCTTCAGTAACAGGTACTTGGTAGGTAGTTTTACCCTTTTGGGTATTGACCCAATAGGTGGAGAGCACCTTGCTGCCATTCTCTACTGAGATGAGGGCACGCCCATCAGCATCGGAAGGGAAGGAGATCACCGCTTTTTCTCCCACCTTATAGTCTTTCTTATCGGTGGAGAGCATGAGCATGGTAGCCTCTACCCCTGCATCTTCGTCATTGTCTCCCCATGAGTAGAAGCGAGCATCAATACCAGCCTCGTGGTTGCTCTGGCTATCTTCGGCTAAGAAGAAATAGCGACCAGAGTGTCCCCTTTCTATATTGACATTGAAAATAGCCTTTCCGTCCCCACCTGTGGTGGCCTCTAAGGTAAAAGCAGGGGTTTTGGAATCGGAGGCGTTGTAGGTGGAGATATTGTAATCGGAAACGTCCCACCACCAGTTTTTATCCAATTTGTAAGCATAGAGCTTCACCCTACGGCCACTGATAGGTTTTCCTCTCTCAGAGAGTACTACTGTCTCGAACTTAGCAGGCTTGCCTGTCTCATAGTAATAGCTATCATTAGGCGCCTTGAT
>ERZ772973.469-NODE-469-length-19362-cov-10.0514_pt1 | contig 19362 bp, 17 predicted proteins | sample MGYA00580672_ERZ772973 | MGnify/ENA primary metagenome ERZ772973 (study PRJEB29015, sample SAMEA2737938) | human oral metagenome | biome: human oral; feature: human-associated habitat; material: dental | place: China | collected 2152 ... | reverse complement strand
CAAATTATGGCGGTTCGCCTCCAAAATGATGTAGGTTGGTCTCGTGACAACCAACGAAGCCAAACCACAGGGGATGTCGAAGTCCCAGATCCCTCTGCTGCTCGGGACCGTGCTCATCGTTTACGTGGGTCAGATGACCCTCAGTCCGATCATCGCTCCCCTTTCCCGCAGGTTTGGCATGCCCGAATGGCAGTTGGGCGTGACCATCTCGGCCGCCGCCGTCATGGTGGTGCTCACCTCCGGGTTCTGGGGGCGAAGAGCCCAATCGAAGGGATTCAAACCCGTGCTCCTGGCAGCCCTGGCGCTCGGCATCGTGACCATGATCCTGTTCTCCGGGCTGGCCGCCGCCGGCATGCAGGGGCTGCTCACGGGCACCGTTTTGTTCCTGCTGTTCGTGCTGCTGCGAGGAATCGGTTTCGGGACCGCTATCGCAGCTGTGCCGCCCACGGCCCAGGCCTACATAGCCGAGTTCACGCCCGAGGGTCCGGCCCGCGTCAAGGGAATGGCCGGGGTCGGTGCGGTGCAGGGAATCGCCAGCATCCTCGGGGCGATCGTGGGTGGAGCCCTGGCCGGATTCGGTCTGCTGACCCCCATAATCGTCGTGCCCGTGCTGATCGGGATCGCCATGCTGCTCGTGCTGGCCTGCCTGCACGGCGGGGCGGGCAGCCGGCTCGTGGAGAGCCCGATCCGGGTGAGCCCCATGGACAAGCGGGTCCTGCCCTTCCTGGTGGCGGGTTTCGGCACCTTCACCGCCCTCGGTTTCATCCAGAACACGGCCAGCTTCATCATCATGGACAGGTTTCATCTGGATGAGGTCGCGGGCGGTCAGCTGTCCGGTGTCGTGATGCTGGCAATCGGGATCGGCATGATCATCGCCCAGGCCGTCGTCGTGCCCGTCACCAAGTGGGCGCCGCCGATGCTGCTGCGCGTCGGTGCGGCGGTCGGCACCGTCGGGTTCGTGGTCATGCTGCCCGAGGCGGAACTCTGGGTGATGTTCGTATCGGCCCTGCTGATCGGACTGGGAATCGGTATAGCGATGCCCGGCTACACCTCCGGGCCCACCATGCTGGTCGAACACGACGAGCAGGGCGGGCTCGCCGGGGTGATCGGCGCCACCAACGGCCTCACCTACGTTCTCGCCCCGACGCTCAGCACCCTCTTCTACGGCTGGTGGCGGCCGCTGCCCGTCATCGTTTCCGTCGTGGTCCTGGGAGTCGTCGCGGTGTTCGTCCTCGCGCATCCCGCCTTCCGAAACTTCCGTCCCAACTCGGAGACCGCAGTAAAGGAGGAGGCGTGATGGCTGAAGGAGCGAGGCGTGGCCGTCCGCCGCGCCTAACAAGGGAGACGGTGGCCAGGGCGGTGCTCGAGGTGGGGTTCCCACAGCTGACTTTCACGGCAGTGCGGGAACGTCTCGGGGTGGGGGAGAGCACCTTGTTCCGCTACGCACCCGACCGTGACGAACTGGTGCGCCTGGGGCTCGGCCTGGCCATGGAGTCGGTGGAGATGCCCCCTCGGCAGGGGCCGTGGCGGCAGGTGCTCACCGACTACGCCGTCTTCGCCTGGCGTTTCTGGGAGGCCCATCCCGGTTCGGCTACCGAGGTGTCGCGAGGGGTTTTCACCCTCGTGATGGTGCGGCTCTCCGATGAACTGTGCTCCTTCCTGATGGAATGCGGTTTCACGGCCCGCAACGCCCTGCTGACCTGCGACCTGGTCTTCGACATGGTGGTGGACAGCCGCCGCGGGGTGGAACACATGGACGGGCTGTCGGCCGAAACCGGCCCCGAACGTGACGACATGAAAAGGCAATGGGTGCCTGATGAACCGGAGGAAAACCCCGTGCCCGGTTGGGAGAAGATCCGCCAGGCCAAGCTCGAGGCGGTCAACCTGCCGCCCTTCGACTGGTTCATGAAGAAACTGGAGGTGATCCTCGCCGGGGTGGCCGCGTCCCTGGCTCCCCGGGAATGACGCTCGAATTGCTCAAACCAGACCCCAGGGGATAAAGTTGCGAGTCGGCCTGACTGGCCTTTCCCGGGGGTGCTGCTGACCTTTCCCCGGGCTCCCCGACGCCGGATTCCCGGCTGTCAGCTTTGCGCCGAGTGCGCCAACGGCCGTCTTGTGTTCCGGATCTTTTCGTATGTGACGAGACGCGCCGCCGCCCGCGGGATCATCCGTCGGGCCCGAGACGAGCACCGTGAACAGGACCTGCCGTGGCCATGCCCAGGAAGAAACCCAAGTCGTTCAAGTCGGACGGCACCCCCAAGAAACGCTGGAGCGCCGCCGAGCGCGCCGCCCGCGGACACAAACCCCGCCGCTCGGGCGGGGTGCGCAACCCGGAAGCGCGCTCCGGTCGTTTCGACCGGGACGATCGCGCCCGGGACCGTGACGACCGCGGCTCGCGATACGAGGACCGTGGTTTCGGTCGCGAGGGAAACCGCGACAGGGATCGCGGTCGCCGTGATGACCGAGGCTGGCGTGATGACCGCGGGTCCGGGCAGCGGTGGGGCGGGTCCCGTTCCCGTTACGGATGGCGTGAGGACCGGGACGATTCACGGGAGCGGGGCGGAGACCGGGGAGACCGGTTCGCGCGTCGCCGCGACGACTTCCGAGGCCGCGACGGTGAGCGTCGCCGCGACGACCACGAGGGAAGAGAGAAACGGAGGCGTCGGGATCGCGACTTCGACCGGGACCTCCGTCGCGATGACCGCCCGAGGGGTTTCCGCGGTTCCCGGCGGGACCGTCAGGAGCATCCGTACGGTCGCCGCGACCACGAGCGTCGCGGCCACTACGATCGTCGGTCCGGCAAGGCGCGCGGCCACTTCCGTGAATCCCGCGACTTCGACCCCGTCGAACAGGATCAGATGAGCTGGGAGGCCACCACCGTCGAGGTGGAGGTCACCGATGACGACGCGACCTCCGGTTTCGCCGAACTCGGCGTGGCCGCTCCCATGGTGGCGGCCCTGAAACAGCAGGGCATCACGGAGCCATTCCCGATCCAGCGCGCCACCATCGCCGACGCCATCGCTGGCCGCGACGTGCTCGGCCGTGGCCGCACCGGTTCCGGCAAGACCCTGGCATTCGGGTTGCCGCTGCTGACCCGCCTGGCCGTCGACGAGCCCACCGGCTCCCCGCGCGCAGTGATACTGACCCCCACCCGCGAGCTGGCCCTGCAGATCGCCGACAACCTGTCCCCGCTGGCCACCGTGATGGGACTCCGCCTGCACCTGGTGGCGGGCGGTATGGCCTACGGCCCCCAGATCAAGGCCTTCGAACGGGGCGTGGACGTGGCGGTGGCCACGCCCGGCAGGCTGATCGACCTCCTGGAACAGGGGATAGCCGACCTCAGCCGGGTGGAGGTGATGGTTCTCGACGAGGCCGACCACATGAGCGATCTCGGGTTCCTGCCCGCCGTCACCACCATCCTCGACGCCGTGCCCGCGGACGGGCAACGGCTCCTGTTCTCCGCCACTCTCGACGGCGCGGTTGACGAGCTGGTCAGACGCTACCTCGCCGATCCGGTCACCCACGAGGTGGACTCCGGCAAGGCGTCGGTGACCACCATGACCCATCACGTGCTGCACGTGGTCCCGCACCACAAGAACCAGGTCACGGCCGAGATCGCGAACCGGGAGGGCAGGACCGTGGTCTTCGCCCGCACCCAGATGGGAACCGACCGCATCGCGAGGCAGCTGCGTGAGGCCGGGGTGATGGCCGGGGCGCTGCACGGCGGTCTCACCCAGGGCGCCCGCGCCCGCATCCTCGCGGCCTTCAAACGCGGCGAGGTGCCAGTGCTGGTCGCCACCGACGTCGCCGCCCGTGGCATCCACGTCGACGACATCTCCCTGGTGCTCCAGGTGGATCCACCCAAGACCAACAAGGACTACCTCCACCGCGCCGGACGCACCGCCCGCGCCGGTGAAGAGGGGGCCGTGGTCAGCGTCGTTCTGCCACACCAGCGCAAACAGATGCGCCGGATCGTGGGTCAGGCCGGGGTCAAGACCGAACCGGTCGAGGTGACCCCGGGCAGCGACGAACTCGCCGGGCTCACGGGTGCCCGTCCCTGCCTGGGGGCTCCCGTGACTGAGGCCGACTACCAGGCGCTGATCGCCCCCAGGCCCCAGCAGCGGCGCCGTCCCGGCGGAGGTCGCGGTCGCGGCCCTTGGCGGCGTGGCGATCGCCGGGATCGCGGCCACCGGGGAGAGCGGGGTTAGGATCTGCCCGTCATGACCGAGACCATCCAGGTGCGGCTGGCCAGCGCAGCAGATGCCCCCGGGATGCTGCGCGTCAGCCGGACCGCCTTCGCCGCCCGCCGCCCCGTCGACCCGCCCGACGCCCTTTCCGACACCCTCGCCGACGTGGAGCGCGCCCTGGCAGAGGGGTGGGGGGTGTGCGCCCTCGACGGCGACCGCATGGTCGGCTGCCTGCTGGTCGCCCACGACGGGGAGGCCGCCACGCTGCGCCGGGTTTCCGTGCTGCCCAGCGAGACCCGACGGGGGATCGCGAAGGCCATGATCGGAGGGGCCATATCGCTCGCGGTGGACGCGGGTCTGAAGCGGGTCGAGGTGCTGTGCCGCCGCGAGTTCCCCGAGCTCGCGGACTGGTGGGGGAAGCACGGTTTCGGCCTGCTCCGGGAGAACGCCTCCGGGATCGTGCTCGGCCGCGACCTGCCCGTGGCCGTCACCGTCCCCACCCCAGACGCGATGCACGCCCTGGGTGTGGAGCTGGCGGGTCTGCTCCGCGCGGGCGATGTGATCATCGCCACCGGAGAACTCGGGGCAGGCAAGACCACCCTGGCCCGGGGAATCGGGGAGGGGCTCGGCGTCGAGGGCCCCGTGATCTCACCCACCTTCGTGCTCTCGCGCATCCATCCCTCCCGTGGCGGCGGCCCGGACCTGGTGCACGTGGATGCCTACCGCATGGCCGGCGCCGACGAACTGGCCGACATCGACCTCGACGCCACGCTGCCCGGGTCCGTGACCCTCGTCGAATGGGGCGAGGGAATCGCCGAATGGCTCTCCGACGAGCGGTTGGAGATCGACATCGACCGCGAGATCGGCGACGAGGCCCGGCGCGTGACCCTGACCGGCACCGGTCCCCGCTGGGCCGGTGCCCTGGAAGCCCTCAGGAGGAACCCATGACCTGGATATTGGGAATCGACACCTCCCACCACGTGGCCGTCGGCCTGGCCCGCGACGGGGAGCCCGTCGTATCCGAGGTGGTGGCCGACACCCGCGCCCACGGCGAGGCCCTGACCCCGCTGATCCAGCGACTGTGCGCCTCGGTCGGGATCGCCATGACCGGGATCGACGCCTACGCCGTCGGCATGGGGCCGGGGCCGTTCACGGGGCTGCGCGTCGGGGTCGTGACCGCCCGCACCTTGGCTGCGGTGGCGGGCAGACCCCTGCACGGGGTGTGTTCCCTCGATGTGATCGCCGCCCAGTGGCAGGACGCGCCGGACGAGTTCGTGGTGGCCTCCGACGCCCGCCGCAAGGAGTTCTACTGGGCGCTCTACCACGACGGGATCCGCGTCGGCGAACCCCGGGTGAGCGCGCCCGGGGCCATCCCGGACCTGCCCGCGGCCGGCCCGGTCCTCGACGACCCGGCCGGGCCACGTCACCTGGATGCGGCGGTGCTGGCGGCACGCTGGGCCGATCTGCCGTCCGTCGACGGGGAACCCTTCTACCTGCGGGCCGCGGATGCTGCGGTGCCGAGGACCCGCAAGTCGGCGCTGCCCCGCCTCAGGGTGCCTCGATGATCATCCGCACCGCCGTGCCCGCCGACGCCCCCGCGCTGGCCCGGCTGGAGCTGGTCTTCCCGGCGCGGCAACGCTGGCCGGAGGCCTCCTGGCTGGAGGAGATCGGCGCTGACGGCCGCCTCGTGGAGGTGGCTGAGACCGCACCCGATGGCGTGATCGCCTGCGCGTCCTGGCGTCACGCGGGGAACACCACCGACCTGGACCGGATCGTCGTCGCGGGGGAACACCGCCGCCGGGGCATCGCGGGAAAGCTGCTGGGGCGCGGGATCGCCTGGGCCGCGGAGCAGGGGGCCGGAAACGTTCTGCTGGAGGTGGCCTCCGACAACACCGCGGCCATCGGGTTCTACGCCGCGAACTGGTTCGTCCCGGTGAACCGGCGCAGAAACTACTACGGACGGGGCGTCGACGCCGTGGTCATGGGGAAGAAGATGAATACGGAGGAGATTCAATGAGCGAACCGCTGATCCTGGGAATCGAGTCCTCCTGCGACGAGACGGGCGTCGGCATCGTCCGCGGCGACCAGTTGCTGGCCAACGAGGTCGCAAGCTCCGTCGACCTCCACGCGCGTTTCGGGGGAGTGGTGCCGGAGATCGCCTCCCGGGCGCACCTGTCTGCCTTCGTGCCCACCCTGCAACGCGCCGTCGCCGCGGCCGACGTGGACCTGGCCGAGGTTGACGCCATCGCTGTCACCGCCGGCCCCGGCCTGATGGGAGCCCTGCTGGTGGGGATCTCGGCCGCCAAGGCCCTCGCCGCGCATCTTGGCAAACCGTTGTACGGGGTGAACCACCTCGTCGGGCACATCGCCGTCGATCTCCTCGACCACGGTCCTCTCCCGATGCCAGCCCTGGCGTTGCTGGTCTCCGGCGGCCACACATCCCTGCTGCACGTTCGCGACCTGGCCCGCGACATCGAGGAACTGGGCTCCACCATCGATGACGCAGCAGGGGAGGCCTACGACAAGGTGGCGCGACTGTTGGACCTGCCCTACCCGGGCGGTCCTGTCATCGACCGCGCCGCAGCCGATGGCGATCCCGCGGCCATCCGTTTCCCGCGCGGCCTGACGGCGCGCCACGACCTCGAGAAACACCGCTTCGACTTCTCCTTCTCCGGTTTGAAGACGGCGGTGGCGCGCTGGGTGGAGACCGCCCGGCTGGAGGGCCGGGAGGTTCCTGTGGGCGACGTGTGCGCCAGCTTCCAGGAGGCCGTTGCCGACGTGCTGGTGGCCAAGACCCTCGACGCCGCCCGGCAGGTCGGTGTGGGGACGATCCTGCTCGGCGGGGGAGTGGCCGCCAATTCGCGGCTGCGTGGACTGCTCGAGGAACGGGCCGCCGCTGAGGGTGTCGCGGTGCGGCGCCCGAGACCGGGGCTGTGCACCGACAACGGAGCGATGATCGCCGCCGTCGGGTTGACGGCCGTGCGCGCGGGACTGCCCCCGTCGTCGCTGGACTTCTCCGCGCTGACTGGGCTGCCCGTCAACCGGATCGTGGTCTGACGGGAACTTCCACGTATCAGATAGGTAACAATCTGTTCCACAACTGTACCCCGGGGTTCTCAGCGACTTCGGCTCCGGGGTTTTCAGCGACTTCGGGTACTACTAAGGTCCGATGCCAACTGGTCCCGTGGTGGGACCAGGTGTCGGCTCACGACAAGGAGAAAACATGAAGTTCAGGGGAACCAAGGCGGCCCTGGCTGTGCTGGTGAGCGGAGCACTGATGCTCGGCGCCTGCACCAGCGGCGAGGATCCCGATGCCGAGAACAGCACCCCCGGAGCAGCCGAGACCGTCGTCGGAGGCGGCGACCCCTGCATTCGCGACGCGGGCATCAAGGAAACCGCCGACGGCCAGGTGGTCTACAGCCCCGGCCCCGGCAACTGGAGCGGGTACAACACCGTAACCAACGCCACCTACTCCACCTACAACTCGGTGGTCGCCGACCAGATGTTCGGCAATTTCTGGTACTTCGGGACCGACGGCACCGTCTGCGAGGACAAGGAGTTCGGAACCTCCGAGGTGGTGAGCCAGGATCCGCTCGAGGTGAAGTACACCATCGCCGACAACGCGAAATGGTCCGACGGCACCCCGATCACCATCAACGACTACCTGCTGGACTGGGCGGCCCAGAACCCCGAGTTCCTCGTCCCGGGCCTGGCGAACGGGCAGAACAAGGACGCAGAAGCCGTGTTCAACCACGTCTCCACGACCTTCTCCGAGCATGTCCCCGAGGGACCGCAGGGCGAGGCGGGCTCCAAGACGTTCACCATCAAGTTCAAGGGGCAGTACCCGGACTACAAGGCGATTCTGTCCTCTCCCCTTCCTGCGCACATCGTGGCCAAGCAGTCCGGGCTGGAACCCGACGCCCTGGCCAAGGCCATCCTGAACCGTGACGTGGAGACCGTTAAAAAGGCGGCCAAGTTCTGGAACGAGGGATGGATCTTCCAGCCCGGCCAGCTTCCCGACGCCTCCCTCATCCCGTCCTCGAACCGCTACCAGCTGAAGCAGGGTGGCTGGAAGGACACCACCCTCACCCTCGAGGCGAACCCGAACTACTGGGGTACCCCGGCCGGAACCAAGAACCTGGTGTTCTCCTACGTGGCCGACAACCAGATGTCCCAGTCGCTGCAGAACGGCGATCTGGACGTGATTCGCCCGCATGCCACCGTCGACACCGTCAAGCGGCTGCAGGGAATCGGTTCTTCCATCCAGGTGGCGACCACCTCGGAGATGACCTGGGAACACCTGGACTTCAACTTCCGCGACACCAACGTCTTCTCCGACGCCCAGGGCGGCAAGAAGCTGCGTGAGGCCTTCGCGCACTGCGTGCCGCGCCAGACCATCCTCGACCGGCTCATCAAGCCGATCAAGGAGGACGCGCAGCTGCTGAACGCCCGCGAGGTCCTGCCCTTCCAGAAGAACTACCAGGAGGTCACCTCCAAGTCCTACGACGGCCGCTACGACCAGGTCGACATCGAGAAGGCCAAACAGCTGGTAGCGGAGAGCGGCATCCAGACCCCGATCAAAGTCCGTATCGGCTACAAGGCCGGCAACCAGCGGCGTACGGAAACCGTCGCGGCCATCCAGTCCTCCTGCAAGGACGCCGGTTTCGAAGTGGTGGACGCAGCCGCCCAGGACTTCTTCGAGAACGCGATCGTCAAGGGCGACTACGAGATCGCGCTGTACGCCTGGTCCGGTTCCGGTCTCCTCACCACCGGCCAGAACATCCAGGCCACCGGCAGGCCCCAGAACTACGGCCAGTACTCCAACGAAAAAGTTGATCAGGCCTGGGACAAGCTGACCAACACCCTCGATCCCAAGGAGCAGGTGGAACAGACCACGGTCATCGAGAAGGAACTTTGGGACACGCTGTTCAACATCCCGCTCTACTCCCACCCCGGGGTGGTGGCGTGGAACTCCAAGGTGCGCAACGTGAGGGTCACCGCGGCCCAGTCCACGGTGTCCTGGAACGCCTTCCAGTGGCAGATGCGCTGATGCAGAACTGATCTGCCCTGATCCCAAACCGAGGGGGTGGATGGCCGTGGCCATCCACCCCCTCGGCCGTTGAAGAGGGACCGAGTGTCCCAAAACCTGGACCACGACTGGCGCGGGGTTGCCTGAAAGTGCTCTATTATCTGGCGCTATGGGTCAGCCAGGCGTTGGCCCGGCAGCCTCCTGAAAAGGAACTCTCGTGATCAAGTACATTGCCAAACGCTTGGGAATCTCGTTGTTGGTTCTCCTGCTGGGCTCCTTGCTGATGTTCATTCTGGTGATCAACGCCGGTGACCCGCTGGCGGACCTGCGTGAATCGAACTCGCCCAACAGGGACAACCTGATTCGTCAGCGCACCCTCCTACTGGGGCTCGACAAACCCTGGTACGAGCGTTACCTGAACTGGATCGGAGGAGCTGCCAAGTGCCTGTACGGGCAGTGTGACCTGGGCACCGCGTCGAACGGTCAATCCGTCAACGCCCTGATCGCCTCGGCGGCCGGGGTCTCGATCCGGTTGGTGATCCTGGCCACCTGCCTGGCCATCATCACCGGTGTCATCCTGGGTATCCTGACCGCGATCCGGCAGTACAGCGGATTCGACTACGCCATCACGATGATGGCCTTCGTGTTCTTCTCCCTTCCGGTGTTCTGGTTCGCGGTGCTGCTGAAGCAGTACGCCGCCATCGAGTTCAACAACTGGATAGAGAAGGCCCGCTTCACACCGTTAACGATAGTGGTTACAGCCCTGGTACTCGCCTTCATCGTCGCAGCGATCGTCGGCGGTCCGTGGAAGCGGCGCCTGATCACCTTCGGGATCCTGGCCGGGAGCTTCGCTGGAATCATGATCTACTTCGACGCGGTGCGCTGGTTCCGCCGCCCCGCGGTCGGCATCCCGGTCTACATCCTGTTGGTGATCGGCATCGGTGCCCTGATGATCGTGCTCACCAGCGGTTTCGAGAACAAGAAGGTGCGCAACTCGGTGGGAGCCACCGCCCTGGTGAGCATCGTCGGCTATTCCGTGTTGCGGGGGGTCCTGATGAAGACCCCCTCCATTCCGCTGCTGCTCGGCCTGCTGGCCGTCGCCATCGTGGTCGGGATCGTGGCGGGTCAACTGCTGGGAGGTTTCTCCAAGCGCCAGGCCAGTTTCGCCTCGGCGATCACGGGTCTGCTCGCATCCCTGGCAGCGTTGATTGATCTCCTGCTCAGCAACTGGGCGGCCTACCTGGCCAAGGTGAGCCGCCCGATCTCGACCATCGGGGCGTCCACACCGAACCTGGAAACCACGTGGTGGGGTGAGACGATCGACGGCCTCACCCACCTGCTGCTGCCCACCATCGCCCTGACCCTGATCTCGATCGCCTCCTACACCCGTTACACACGGGCCTCGATGCTGGAGGTCCTGAACCAGGACTACATCCGCACCGCGCGTTCCAAAGGCGTTTCCGAACGCAAGGTCATCACCCGGCACGCGCTGCGCAATGCCCTGATCCCGCTCGCCACCATCGTGGCCTTCGACTTCGCCAACCTCATCGGCGGCGCCGTCATCACGGAAACGGTCTTCGCCTGGCAGGGCATGGGCACCCTGTTCAAGGAGGGCCTGCAGGCAGCCGACCCGATGCGGGTGATGGGCTTCTTCCTGGTCACCGGAACGGCCGCCGTGGTGATGAACATGCTGGCCGATCTCGCCTATGCCTTCCTCGACCCGAGGATCTCCCGATGAGCGCCAAAGAATCCGAGGAAAAAATGTCCGATCAGACCACGTCCGAGCAGACCAACCCGGAGCAGAACGCCCCGGAACCGGCCAACTACGACCTCGACGAGGACCTCGACAAAGCGGGCGGTAAGTCCTATTCGCAGGGCTCGCTGGTGTGGCGTCGCTTCCTGCACCACAAGGGAGCGATGGTCGCCAGCGCCATCCTGATCCTGGTGATCCTGCTGGCCTTCACCTCCACGGGGGTGGGTTCCCTGCCCGGATGGTGGCCGAAGAACCACGTCGACCTCTACCCCTTCCCCCAGGGCAGTCCCAACGGAGAACCCACCCTGCGGTTCTGGCCGTTCACCCTGGGCGAGCATCCCTTCGGGCAGGACACCATCGGCAAGGACTACTTCGCCCTGGTGATGCAGGGCACCCAGAAATCCGTGATCATCGCCTTCATGGTCGGTCTGATCGCCACCATGATCGGAACCCTCATCGGCGGTGCGGCCGGTTATTTCCGGGGCCGCATCGAGTCCATCCTGATGCGGGCCACCGACCTGGTGATCATCATTCCGCTGCTGGTGCTGGCCGCGGTGCTGGGACGCATGGTCGACGGGGCCAACATCTACGTCCTCGCCGGGGTACTGGGTGTCGTGGTGTGGACCGGCATGGCACGCCTGGTGCGCGGCGAGGTGCTCTCGCTTCGCGAACGCGAGTTCGTGCACGCCGCCAAGGCCATCGGCACCTCGAACTGGCGCATCATCTTCCGGCACATCCTGCCGAACTGCATTGGCACCATCGTGGTGAACTCGACGCTGCTGATCGCCTCGGCCATTCTGCTGGAGACCGCGTTGTCCTACCTGGGATTCGGTGTGCGGGCCCCGGAATCGTCGCTGGGTCTGCTGATCTCCCAGAACCAGGAGGCCATGGACACCCGGCCCTGGCTGTTCTGGTGGCCGGGCCTGTTCATCCTGACCATCGCCCTGTGCGTCAACTTCATCGGCGACGGCCTGCGTGACGCCTTCGACCCGCGGCAGCAGATGGATTGAGGGGAAAGAAACAAATGAGCACTGAAGTGAACGAGACAATCCCCCCCACCCAGGAAACCGAATCGGTGCTCCAGTTCCGGGAACTGGATGTCAACTTCCGCACCGAGTTCGGGCGGGTCCACGCCGTCAAGGGCGTCTCCCTGGCGGTCAGGCCGGGCGAGGTGGTCGCCCTGGTGGGTGAATCCGGTTCCGGCAAGTCGGTCACCGCGACCACGGCCCTCGGACTGCTGCCGAAGACCGCCCGTATCACGGGGGAGACGATGGTGGCCGACAAGACCATCTCGAAACTCACCCCCCGGCAGCTGCGTGGCCTGCGTGGCAACCGCGTGGCCATGGTCTTCCAGGAACCGATGACCGCCCTCAACCCGGTCATCAAGATCGGTGAACAACTCACCGAATCAATGGAGGTGCACAACGTCGCCCACGGCGCGGAGGCGTGGCAGAAGGCCATCGACCTGCTCAACGCCGTCGGCATCCCGAACGCGGAACGACGCGTCAAGCAGTATCCCCACGAGCTGTCGGGCGGCATGCGGCAGCGCGTGGTGATCGCCATGGCGCTGGCCTGCGATCCCGAGGTGATCATCGCCGACGAACCCACCACGGCCCTCGACGTCACCGTGCAGGCCGACATCCTGGACCTGCTGCGGTCGCTGAAGGAGAAACTGAACACCGGAATCCTGCTCATCACCCACAACATGGGGGTGGTGGCCGACATGGCGGACCGGGTCGCGGTGATGTTCAAAGGCAACATCGTGGAGCGCGGCACCGTGGAGGAGGTGCTGCTCAAACCGCAGCACCCCTACACCAAGAAACTACTGGCCGCGGTTCCCCACCTCGGGGAGGGTCACGGCCAGTTCGGCTCCGCCCCGCGCGAGGTACCCGGGGACGCCGAATCGGCCCTCGAGGTCAACGAACTGGTGGTGGAGTACAAACGTGCGGGCCGCAAGCCGTTCCGGGCCGTCGACGGCGTCACCTTCGACGTGAAACGCGGCGAGATCGTCGGCCTGGTGGGCGAGTCGGGTTCCGGCAAGTCGACCATCGGCCGGGCCCTGCTGGGGTTGATCCCATCGGCCGGGGGAAACGTTAAGGTGCTCGGCCAGGAACTGGTCCAGGGACACGGCCGCAGGAAGGTTTCGCAGGGCAAGAGCCTGAAGGGCCTGCGGCGCCGCGTCGGGGTGATCTTCCAGGACCCTGCGGCCTCCCTCAACCCGCGGCTGCCCGTCGGCGACGTCATCTCCGAACCCCTGGAGGTGCACAGGATCGGGAACAAGGCGTCGCGGCAGAAGCGGGTCTATGAACTGCTGGAGGCCGTCGAACTCCCGAGAAGCGCCTTCAACCGCTACCCGCACGAGCTGTCCGGCGGTCAGCGGCAGCGCGTCTCGATTGCCCGCGCGCTTTCATTGAGCCCGGATCTGCTGGTCGCCGACGAACCCACCTCGGCTCTCGACGTTTCGGTGCAGGCCCAGGTGCTGGGAATGCTGACCGATCTGCAGCGGGACTTCGGGTTCGCGTGCCTGTTCATCAGCCATGACCTGGCCGTGATCGACTCACTCGCGCACCGCGTCGTCGTGATGCAGTACGGCAAGATCGTCGAGAAGGGGGATCGGCAGCGGGTGCTGCTCGACCCGCAGGAGGAGTACACCAAGCGTCTCCTGGCGGCTGCGCCCGTTCCGGACCCTATCGAGCAGCGCAGGCGCCGCGAGGAACGCCACCGCCTGCTGAAGGCGCTGGGCGACGAGATCGTGGAACTCGACACCCGCGAACTGGACCAGTAGGGGTTTCCGGCCCGGGCCGGTCGGGTCGGGGAAACCGAAACCTTCAATCCCCCGACCCCATCAGCCTGTCGATGGCCCTGCGGTCCTTCTTCGTCGGGCGACCGGCGCCCCGGTCGCGCTTGGCAACCGGGACGTTGAGGAACGCGGGGCGTTCGGGGGAGTGGTCGACGTAGGCCTTCCGTGCGATGGGCGCACCGACGCGTTTGCTCAGCAACTCCACCACCTCGAACTCCCGCGTCCAGCCGGGCTCCTTCACGGTGACCCGATCCCCGGGCCTGACCGCGTGCGCCGGTTTGACGGGGTCACCGTTGAGCCGGACGTGTCCTCCGGTGACGGCCTTCGTCGCCAGCGAACGGGTCTTGAAAAGCCGGACGCTCCACAACCACACGTCGATTCGGGTCATGCGGAGATTCTAGGAGGCTCACGGATGAGCACCGGACGGCAGGTTTCCCGCGAACCGGGTGGTTCCGACACGGCCGGTTCAACCGGCTTTGGAAGGGTAAAGCTGGTTGAGCCGGGCCGCGACGAAGGAACGGCCCGTGTCGAAACCACTCCGGTGATTGAGTGACAGACCCGGCCACGGAGGCCTTGGTTTCGATTCGGCCGGCTCGCTGACGCTCGCAAGCCGGCTCAACCAACTTTGGGAAGGGTGCGCTTGCAAGCTGGCTCAATCAACTTCGGGGAGGATGCTCGCAGGCCGGCTCAATCGGCTTTGGGCGGGGAGCCTCTAGGCTGCGTGTGTGGACATTCTGAGCGACGACGGCGCCCTGGCCTTGGAGATGGCGGCCGCGGAGGCCGATCCGGATTCGCTCGGTGCCGCCGAACGGATGCGGCGGCGTTTCCCACCGGAGCTTGCCGCTGCCGCCCTGACCCAGGTGGCCCTGCGGCGACGGGCCCGGGAAAAACTGCCCATGGCGGACCGGATGTTCTTCACCCCCGATGGGCTGGAGCAGGCGACCCGCTGGGTGGTGGCCCGGTGGCGTGCCGCGCGGTTCGTCGAGGCCGGTGTCAGCGATGTGTGGGACCTGGGATGCGGGATCGGGGTCGACGCGATGGCCTTCGCGGAGGCGGGCCTCGGGGTTCACGCCGTCGAATCGGATCCCGCTACCGCCGTCCTCGCCCGGGCCAATCTGGCTCTGGCCGGGGGTGGGAAGGTGACAGTGGGGCGCGCCGAGGATGCCCGGGTTCCCGAGGGCTGCGGGATCTTTCTCGACCCGGCCCGCCGCACCGCGCGGGGCCGGACCTGGGATGTCGCCGACCTCACCCCGCCCTGGTCGCTGGTGGAGGACCACCTGCGGGGGCAGCGGGTGGTTTTCGTCAAACTCGGCCCCGGGCTGCCGAAACAACTCATCCCGGAAGGCGTCGGAGCGGCCTGGGTGTCGGTGGGGGGTGACGTGGTCGAGCTGATGCTGAGCAACGCCTTGGAGCCCGGCCCCCGGGCGGTCGTGTTCCCTCGTTCAGAGACCGAGCCCCACGTTCTGACCGGGGGTGTCGCCCCGCTGCCCGTCGCCCCGCCCGGGAGGTTCATCCACGAACCCGACAACGCGGTAATCCGCGCCGGCCTCGTGGCCGAATCCGCGCCCGGCGGCTGGCTGCTGGCCCCCGGGGTGGCCTACGTCTCCTCCGATTCCCCGATCGGCGGACCCTTCGTCACTTCCTACCGGGTGATCGACGTGCTCGACCACGACGTCACCACCCTCAGGCGGTGGGTCAAACAGCACCGGATCGGACGGCTGGAGATCAAACGGCGCGCCATCGACGTCGACCCCGCCGTTCTGCGGAAACAACTGAAACCGAGGGGCGATGGGTCGGCGACCCTGCTGTTGGCCCGGACCGTCGCCGGGGCCAGGGCCTTCGTGGTCGAACGGGTGGGCTGACCTGCTCACCGACGCCCGTGGTGCCAGATATAGCAATTACTATAATTGCGTCATGAAGGAGTCGTTGGCCGAGATCGCCGCATCGTCCGATGCCGCGATGGCCAAGGCCCGTGTGGAACTCGTCGCCGGGGTCCGGGAAGCCGCCCGGGCCGGGATGACCCAGACCGAGATCGCCGCGCAGATCGGCAGAAGCCAACCGGAGGTGTCGCGGTTGCTCCGATTCCATGGCACGACACCGCTGGCGCTTCGTCTCTGAAAGGCGAGTGGTCAGATTCGGCGGCTGATCCATGATGCCGGGGGAAGCGTGTTCGGGTTTTCGGATCAGTGGCAACAGGGACGGAGAAAGCGGACTCGGACGTGGACCTGCTGTTCGAGATGAAGCGGCCGCTGGGACTTCTCGCTCTCGGGCGCCTGGAGGCGCGCATCGCCGAACTCGTAGACGCTGAGGTGGATCTGGTTCCTGAGAGCACGCTGCGCCATGACCTCAGGCAGCGGGTGCTGGACGAGGCGGTCCCGCTGTGAGGCGTCCGGATCCGACACTTTCTTGGCACTCGGCTTGATTGAGTGCTAACGGGGGTATAGCCTTTTTCTGGCACTCGGTAGGCCCGGGTGCCAACCCGGGTGGCACCCGCGACGACGCCCGGACCGGACACCGAACTGATCCGGCTCTCGCCGGACAACTACAGAAAGGGGTTTGTCGTGGCAACCACGATCAAGCCGCTCGAGGACCGCGTCCTCGTCCAGCCGCTCGAGGCCGAGCAGACCACCGCTTCCGGGCTGGTCATCCCCGACACCGCCAAGGAGAAGCCGCAGGAGGGCCGCGTCGTTGCCACCGGTCCCGGCCGCATCGACGACAAGGGCAACCGCGTCCCGCTCGACGTCGCCGAGGGCGATGTCGTCATCTTCAGCAAGTACGGGGGCACCGAGGTCAAGTACGACGGCTCCGAGTACCTGCTGCTCAACGCCCGCGACATCCTCGCCGTCGTCTCCCGCTGAATCGAGGCGTGACCCATGGCAAAGACTCTGCAGTTCGACGAGGAGGCGCGGCGTTCGCTTGAGCGCGGCGTCGACACCCTCGCCAACACCGTCAAGGTGACCCTCGGCCCCAAGGGCCGCTACGTCGTGCTCGACAAGAAGTGGGGCGCCCCCACCATCACCAACGACGGCGTGACCGTCGCCAAGGAGGTCGAGCTCGAGGATCCCTACGAGGATCTTGGCGCCCAGCTCGCCAAGGAGGTCGCCACCAAGACCAACGACGTCGCCGGCGACGGCACCACCACCGCCACCGTGCTGGCCCAGGCGCTGGTCCACGAGGGCCTGCGCGCCGTGGCCTCCGGGTCGAACCCCGTCGGGTTGAAGCGCGGCATCGACAAGGCCGTTGAGGCCGTCGTCGAGCGGCTCCACGAGAACTCCCGTTCCGTCGACACCACCGCCGACATGGCCAACGTCGCCACCATCTCCTCGCGTGACGAGCAGATCGGTGAGCTGATCGCCGAGGCCTTCGACAAGGTCGGCAAGGACGGCGTCATCACCGTCGACGAGTCCCAGACCTTCGGCACCGAGCTGGAGTTCACCGAGGGCATGCAGTTCGACAAGGGCTACCTCTCGCCGTACTTCGTCACGGACGCCGACCGCATGGAGGCCGTCCTGGAGGATCCCTACATCCTCATCAACTCCGGCAAGATCTCCTCCATGAACGACCTGCTCCCGCTGCTGGAGAAGGTCATCGCCGCCAAGGGAACCTTGTTCGTGGTGGCGGAGGATGTCGACGGCGAGGCCCTGTCCACGCTGGTGGTCAACAAGATCCGCGGCACCTTCACCTCCGTGGCCGTCAAGGCCCCCGGCTTCGGCGACCGCCGCAAGGCCATGCTCGAGGACATCGCCATCCTCACCGGCGGCCAGGTCGTCGCCCCCGAGGTGGGTCTCAAACTGGACCAGGTCGGCCTCGAGGTGCTCGGCCGCGCCCGTCGCATCGTCGTCACCAAGGACAACACCACCATCGTCGACGGCGCTGGCGAGCAGTCCGAGGTTGCGGCCCGCGTCGCCCAGCTGCGTGCCGAGATTGAACGCACCGACTCCGACTGGGATCGCGAGAAGCTCCAGGAGCGCGTCGCGAAGCTGGCCGGTGGTGTGTGCGTCATCAAGGTCGGTGCCGCCACCGAGGTGGAACTGAAGGAGAAGAAGCACCGCATCGAGGACGCCGTCTCGGCCACCCGCGCGGCCATCGAGGAGGGCATCGTCGCCGGTGGCGGCTCGGCCCTCATCCACGCTGCCAAGGTGCTCGACGGCGACCTGGGCCTGACCGGCGACGAGCGCGTCGGCGTGGCCATCGTCCGCAAGTCGGTGGTGGAGCCGCTGCGCTGGATCGCCGAGAACGGCGGCGAGGCGGGCTACGTCATCACCTCCAAGGTCGCCGACCTGGAACCGGGGCACGGCTACAACGCCCGCACCGGTGCCTACGAGAACCTCATCGAGGCCGGCGTCATCGACCCGGTGAAGGTCACCCGCTCCGCGCTGGCCAATGCCGCCTCCATCGCCTCCCTGCTGCTCACCACCGAAACCCTCGTGGTGGAGAAGAAAGAAGACGAAGAGGACAAGTGAGCTGACTCACCCTACGGGCCCCGGAACCGCAAGGTTCCGGGGCCTTTTCGCGACCTCCGGCGCCAGTTCGCAGAACATTGCGTTCGCCCGGGAGAGCCCAGGGGTAGGCGGAACGGCGACGGATCGTCGGTGCCGACGTCCTCGTGCATCCACGCCGACCGCATCCGGCACCCGCTCCTTCACCCCGGTGAGCAGCCGCCCGGGCAGCACCCGCCGGTCACCACTCGAAGGGCGGATTCCCGGTCGGGCCCACCGAAGGGATGTCGACGGCGAGCCCCACCTCGTGTTTCGGATGCCACGAGCCGCCGGTCACGCCCAACAATTCCAGCAGCAGCGGTGTCACCTCGTGGCTGTACAGGGCCTTGGGCAGCCCGTCCGCCAGGAGACGAGCCGGCAGTTTCACCGGGGCACCGAAGGCGTGCAGGATCAGGAACGAGCGCCGAACATCGATCTCGTCCCCACCGTGCCCGCCCTCCGGGTTGTGCCCGTGGTCGGTGGTCACCGCCACCAGCCACCGTTCCCCGAGTGCTTCGTGGCGTTCGGCCACGGCCTTGACGAGGGCGCGGACGTGCTCGTCCACCTTCCCGATGGCGTTGCGATATCCGGGGGAGGCCGCGCCGTGCCGGTGCCCGGCCTCGTCGACCCCCTCGAAGTAGACGAACGCCGCATCCGGGCCCTCGTGGTTGAGCACCTGGCAGGCGTGGCTGCGCACCTCGATGTCGGCGCTGACGCAGCCGCGGGTGAAGTCGTGGGGGACGAACAGCTTGTGTTGTCCGGTGCGTTGCTGGTCGATGCGGCGCTGGATCACAGGTCCGAAACTTCCGAGCAGCGCTTCCCACGTGGCCGCGGCGTAGGTGCGGGCCCTCGGATCGGCGAAGAATATCCGGGACAGCACGTCGGGGCATTCCGCCAGCCTGTGCCCGACGAACTCGTTCCGCCACACGTTGTTCTGCTCGTGGGTGGTGCCCGTCAGCAGGTTGGACCAGCCCGGCCCAGAGTCGGTGGGTGGGGTCATCCACACCGGCGCGATCACCCCGCCCGCGACGAGCCGGGCCAGCGTCGGCGCGGCGGGGGAGGTGATGTGTGGCATCTCGGGGCGATCCGCGGGCGCGGGGCTCGCAGCGAACCGC
>ERZ772973.460-NODE-460-length-19608-cov-48.3551_pt1 | contig 19608 bp, 13 predicted proteins | sample MGYA00580672_ERZ772973 | MGnify/ENA primary metagenome ERZ772973 (study PRJEB29015, sample SAMEA2737938) | human oral metagenome | biome: human oral; feature: human-associated habitat; material: dental | place: China | collected 2152 ... | reverse complement strand
GGCGTCAGCTATCCCTTCTTCCGTAGATTCACCAAGCCGTCCGAGCTGATGAAAACCATTTGCCCTTTCGATAGAGTCACACGGTGAGGTTTTGTCTGTTTAGACCGAAGTCCCGACGAATAGCTTATATATTGCCCCTCTGGAGAAGCCACCTCCAAAACTTTCAGATGCTTATCACCACCCGCATACTCGTATACGCCAGGCGGAATGTCACGCCCTACCGCATATATGCCAGGTGGCATAGCTTTAACATTCACATTGATTTTATCAATTGGAATAAAACGAAATCGAAAAGGATTCGTTAAATCTATGCCATTATATTTTTTACCATCTTTTCCTGTTGCATAGATATGTAATTTTTGCCTTTCAACCACATGAATAGTCATAATATTTGATTTGTTCAGTTCATCGGTCTTATTTTGTGTTATAGAAGATGCAAATCCTAATGAATCAAAATTTTCACCATTTATATGCACCTTAAAATTAACTATAGATTCATTTGTTGCTGATTCTATTCTATAATATCCAGCAGGTATGTCTTTGCCGACAATGTAGTCTTCAAAACGAGTTTCAATTGTTATCGGCTGACCTGTAGCTTTGTCAGGGGCAGTATCTTTCCATTCCCGTTCCATTTGAGCATCAACGGAAGACTGCAAGATAATACTTCCATCTCCGGCGGCGGATCCCGAGAAGGAGGAAGCGAAGTAGACGAGGACATCGCCCTTGTTGAGTCGAATCAAGGGTGTGATTTTGCCCAAGGCCTCCTTGTCGAACAAGGGATCCGTGTATTGACACAATTTCATCCGCCCTTCAGCATCGAAAACCCACACACGAATCGAATTGCGGATACCAGTCAAACGGAATTTACCGGTGGGGATATCCAACCCGGCCACCCATGTGCCTGCCCCTGTCGGCGAGTAGGCAAACTTCGTCGCTGCCGGGGTGAACGAGACGGAGAACCCGGACTTACCGAATGCCGAAATCTCCACCGCCTCCCCCGGGGCAAGGTCTGCCGTAAACAAATGCCCCTGCCGAGCCTGGATTTGCGGTAAATCTATGGTTTGCCGCAGAAGGGAGCGAGCCGTGACCTTACCCGACACCTGCTGGATGGCACAATCCGCATCGCCCGTCAAACCGGAAGCCCGGATTTCGTAACGGCCCGGCTGAATCTGCTTGCCGACTTCTGCCCGGACAACCGGCTTTCCGTTCCGGAGAGACGACTGCATCGAAGCCGCCTTCGACTTCGACCGATCCGGAAACACCGCTTTGCTTTTCCCCGAATAACCAGCCGACCCCGACGGACTCTTGCCCGAGTCCCCCGAACATCCCGCCAGGGCACACGCCACTAGGCATACAACAGCCAGCAACCGTGCCTTCATAGCCACTCCCTCCGATGAAACTTGAGATATTAAAGATTTTCAATATCGGCGAGCGAGCCGGCCACAAACAACCGACCCGACCTGACCATCCTATCCAAACCCGTGTCGACATGTCAGCCGGTTCCGAAATCTAAAACATTAGCCCTGCTCTGAGAACCTGGAACTTGAGAGAGTTCAGCAGTAAAACCTTGGCGTGTCAGTGCTCCAGTGGACTTTCATCTGATCAGGAAAATCCAGAGCGCCGCCCGTAAAGTCCAGAGTGCCGCTCGCCGTGGGTGAAAGTCGTATTTTTGCTCAGACAACGCGCTCTCACCGGAATCCCATAGGCACCGCCAGAATGCAAACTATCATCGATAGATATTCTCAAAACGAACAGATTTTCGAATGTGATACGTGCTTTATATATTACTAATCACGTATTTTAGCAATTAAATAACCATCTAATTATCATAATATTAATATATCGTACAACATATTCAACGTTTTATTTAACGTCTTTCCCATCTAATCGTATCTAAAGCCTTAAGCAACTCCTGTGGAATCTCGTTCGCATCAGGATCACTATTGATAAAAATTTCCCACATTCCATCGTGACACCACACAAACCAGTAATGTACAAAATATTTCCTATTTTCGTGCACTTCATAACCAGAATACCCACAAGTTTGCAATTTATCTATAATCCGAGCAGGTAATTTTTTAACGCTAACAACTCCTGCCTTTCTCGCATCGGACATGCTTTCCATGCAATATTTGATTATATCAATTTTTAGATTGTCGCCATCAGCATCTGAGGTTCCATAGTAGGCACCAATACGTTCAGGAGAAATATGGAAAACACGCATACCAGTAAAAGAAGAGGAATTTTGCCCCTGACGAACAAGCCAATAGCTCGGTGACATGCCTTGATATTCACCAGGATCTAAAAACCGCCAACCAGATGGAACTTCCATACGAAAATTATCTATAGTACTTGGATAAGCCACAGGAGTCATGTAAGAAGAGTTCAGTTTAGGTATGGAATTTGAACATCTCGGTAGGGCAATTAAAATTAGAAAGCAAAGAAAATGTCGTGAATGTACAAGTAACGTGCTCAACGTCTTTCCCATCTAATCGTATCTAAAGCCTTAAGCAACTCCTGAGGAATCTCATTTGAATCAGGGTCGCTATAAATATTTATTTCCCACATTCCATCATGACGCCATACAAACCAAAAATTAGCGAAATACCTTCTATTTTCACGCATTTCATAACCAGAATATCCACAAGCTTGCAATTTATCTATAATTCGACAAGGAAAATTTTTGACGTTAAGAGTTCCTGCTTTTTTAGCTTCTAATAAAGTTTTCGAGCAATATTTCTTGATATCAATTTTTAGATTGTCACCATCAGCATCTGAAGTTCCATAGTAGGCACCAATACGTTCAGGAGAAATATGGAAAACACGCATACCAGTAAAAGAAGAGGAATTTTGCCCCTGACGAACAAGCCAATAGCTCGGTGACATGCCTTGATATTCACCAGGATCTAAAAACCGCCAACCAGATGGAACTTCCATACGAAAATTATCTATAGTACTCGGATAAGCCACAGGAGTCATATAAGAAAAATCCGTACTAGGTTTAGAATTCGAACAGCCGGACATAACGAATAAGAAAAATACTAAAAAATAAGACACAATTTTAAGGCGAAGTATATGTATTTTTAACATAGACAAACTCCTACGATTTTTTCACATTTCGTTCTTGTAAATATTGGACGGCATGATTATTTAAAGTATTATCTATTTCAATAAAATGATTTCTATATTCACCCAATTTTTGTTGATTTGGTCCAGTATTTTGCGGATTAACAGCGTCTTCATAAAGTCCTTTTTGTTTATACGTCATTTGATCATATGGTATTACTTTTCCTTTTTTATTGATAAACATATTTGAGTTACTATTTTTCATAGCGAATTCTTTTGCTTCACTTGGTTTTCCATTTTCACTATGATTAAAATCACCGTGTTCAGCTATTGTACTGTATAAAACTTGTTTCATGTATATATTTGCAGTGTTTTCAGCTTTCATGCCGTCAAGACGTGCCTGATAACCTGCATTGGTTGGTAAATAATTTTCCAATACATTAGGGAGCATTACCTTTTGACCTTGATCGAGAATGTAGCTCACTCCCTTACCTACCCAATTGGAATAAGGAATCGCTCCAAACCCATTTTTAATATTTTCTTGCCACCTTTGATTACGTTTCTCGAGTGCTTCAAACACCTCGGTATTCGCATGTTTTGGAGCTGTAAAACATGTCCGTACCATAGGAGCCCATTTATTTATGGCAGCTGTCACATTCTCCTTTTTACCAGATGTTATTGCATATTCCATATCTCTGGAATAGCCTTCCTGGGTGACGGCCAGCATCGCATCCATCGCCGGAGGCCTCTTGTCCGCACCCGCCGGGAATGAGACCTTCGAGTCGGTGTTTCCTTTCAGGCTGTCAAAACCCATATCGACGAATACTCCGTCACTACTGGTGATTCTTCTGGCGAAGTCCCTACCGAACTGTATGGAGGAACGGCGGTCGAAAGCCCCGTCGACCGTACCAAAATAGTTACTGTAATGCCCCTGCATCGATGCTGTGATCCCATCGATATGAGGCGCGAGAATTAGTCCAGCCCAGGATCGGAGATTTTTATTATGGTACCCGAAGGCATCCTGGCCATTGACCTTACCACCAGCAGGCGATTCGAGGCCTTCCTGATAGCCGTACAAGAAACCACCTGCGATTTCAGCGGCCCGGCTATTACGACCCTTCCAGACCTTGGCTCGTTCCTCCCAAACTCTGTAATCCTGCTCGTATTTAGTCGGGTCACTATACTGCCAACGCGCCGGCCTCTCCGGAGCCGCGTCCCCCGGAGCCGACAATTGCTTAATCACCTTGCCGTAGATTTCACCGCCATCTTGAAAACCGTGATATTCTTCTGCATTTTTGCTGCTCTGACGATGCCCTGTTAGGTACCGTGTCATGTCGATTTTTGCGTGATCCGGTTTTCCATCACCCGTGACATCGACATCGAACGTCGTATGGCTCGTCATGAACCGCTGAAGAGAATCGAATCGCCTATTCTCAGCTTCGATGAGAGCAGTGTAATTGGATATACGAGGGAATTTTGAAAGATTCTTTTCAATATAATCTGGACGATCCATCAGTGTGAACATAGAGTGAATGGGATCCATGTATTTACTATATACATCCGTCTTATTATCATTTCCCAAAAGTTTTTCACCTACTTTGTCAGCACTACGATAATCTTTCCATGGTTTAATTTCATTATCCCAAGCAATTACATCATGAGCTACGGATCGACCAGAAGGAAGTTTGTCGAAATAGGCTTCACCTAGTGTAAGATTATTGTTTTCTTTCGCCGCGATACCCAGTATCTGCGACATGATTCCGTATCCGATTGCATCGCCGGGTTGAAGAAGTGACTTTCTGTACTCATGAAATTTGTACTTCTTCCGCCCTACGGCCTTGAGCTCCTCCATTCGAGCTTGGGTCACTTCCGCGAGGGACCGTCCGTCCGCGGTCTTCAAGCCCTTCCGCACGGTTTCGAACGAGTTCTGCTCCGCGCAGTGCATGCCGTCCAAGTTGGAACCACCGCTGTACAGCGCCAGCATGGTCCCCATGCTGCACATCGCCTTCTCCGAAAGATCCCTGTTCTCGCCTCGAAGGGCGCTAAGCCGGAGCGAGCACTCCAGGATCTTCTCGGTTCCGACCCGTTCCGAGACCGCCGCCGCAACGAACGGATCGCCGAGGTCGTAGCCGTAGGCGTCCATCAGCTTCTTCACTTTGTCAACCGTGAGGTTCTTATCCTCGATCACCTTGGCGATATGAGGCGCGGCCTCGTGCGCGTAATCCCACCGCGCCTGGCCGCCCACAAGGGGCATGTCCGCAAGATAGGCCGCGCCGATCGCACTCCGGCTTTTGCGGACGTGCGGGGGAACGAGCGCGCTCATCAGCGCACTGATCTTATTCGCAGCGGACTTTGATTCCTCGTCTATGTCATTTATGTATTTTTTATACTCCTTCAAGCATTCCTGCTGAACCGCATCCCTGTCATTCTCGAATTTCTGCATAAGGTACTCATTGCGCGCTATATCCATCGGCTCCGTGACCCGCGATCTCTTGACGCCAGCCACATTGGCATTGTAAGTGTTCTCAGCCTCATCCCATCTCGCCTGCAGCCCGGGAATCGCCGTACGGGCCTTGGAGACTTTATCCTTCACATTTTTCAAGCAGTCCTTGCACTGGTCCACGGACGCCCTCATCTGCTCCATCTTGCCTTTGAGCACCTCCAGGTCCCTGGTGTAAGCGGCTTTGGCGGCCCCGTCCCACACCTCCCGGGGCACGCTCACGGTCATGAGCTGGGTTTGCGTGTACCCTCCGGCTATCTTGTTGAGATCCTCGATGATGTCCTGGAATTCGGCCATAACATTCGGAATCTGCGGCAGATTCTTCTCCCCCGAGGCCATCAGTCGTCCCCCATCGCGGCCTGGCCCATGCGATCTCGCAGCTTCTTGTAGGCCGACGCCGACATCGTCTCCGCGGCGTCGAAATTCGCCATGGCGCTCTGCGCACCCGACCCGAGCACGGAACAGGCGTCCGACAGCTCCTTCGAGCAGTTTTGGGCGAGTGGCAGATACTCCGCCAGCGCGGAGCTCAATTTGCTCACGCCGCCGCCGTCACCGTTGGGGATCTGCGGGAAGACGCTGGCCGCAGTGTATATGGGATCGTTGTATCCGTAGGCGATTCTGTTGACCGTCTCCGCATCCGTCCAATTCGACGAAGAGACCACGCCAACGGCATCTCGATTGAATATCACCTGATCAGCCATAGCAACCCCTTTCACGGACGCGATCGTTGCCTATGTGCCGCGAATCTATCACACATCCCCAGCTCGCACTAGACTTTCGAGCTTTCGAAATGAAAGGTCTCAATATGTGGCGCCGGTTGACTTTCAGGCCGCATACGGCAAAGGGGCGGCGCTCGGCGTGGAGCGCCGCCCCTTCCAGGCGACAGGTCGAGCGATCGGTCCGTCCGAACGGTCCCGGCCGACCATCCGTCCCAAACGGCAGATCAGCCGCACCAACCGCCCAGCCGAAGCCAGTCGAACAGCGGCGGCCGCTCAGGCAGTCGCCTCAGCCCTATCCGCGATGGCCGCACGGCCGGCCTCCAGCCGGGCGACCGGCACGCGGAACGGCGAGCAGGAGACGTAGTCCAGGCCGATCCCGTCGAAGAAGTGGATCGACGCCGGATCGCCGCCGTGCTCGCCGCAAATGCCGCAGTGAAGGTTCGGATTGCCGCGGCGCCCGCGTCGCACGCCCGTCGCCACCAGTTCGCCGACGCCCTGGATATCGAGCGTCTCGAAGGGCGAGATTCCGAAGATCCCGTAGGTGAAGTACTCGTTGAAGAACGAGACCTCGACGTCGTCGCGCGAGAAGCCCCAGGCGGTCTGGGTGAGGTCGTTGGTGCCGAAGGAGAAGAAATCGGATTCCTCCGCGATCTGCTCGGCCCTGATCGCCGCGCGCGGCAGCTCGATCATGTTGCCGATGGGCAGGTCGAGCTCCATGCCGGACTCCCGCGAGACGTCGGCGATGATCGCCAGGGCCTCGTCGCGGACGATCTGAAGCTCGCGATCCGACCCGATGAGCGGGACCATGATCTCCGGGCGGGGGTCCAAGCCCCGCTTCCTGCACTCCACCGCGGCCTCGGCGATCGCGCGGATCTGCAGGGCGAACAGGCCCTTGATCTTCAAGCCCAGGCGCACGCCGCGCAAGCCGAGCATCGGATTCTGCTCGTGGTTGGCCTTCACGGCCTCCAAGAGGAGCCTCTCGTGGTCGGTGACCTCCTCGCCGCGCTCCGCTTTGAGGGCCAGCCGCACGGACAGCTCGGTGAGGTCGGGGAGGAATTCGTGCAGCGGCGGGTCGATGAGGCGCACCGTCACCGGCAGGCCGTCCATGGCCGTGAAGATGCCGATGAAGTCGGACTTCTGCAGCGGCATGAGGGCGTCGAAGGCCTCCTGGCGCTCCTCGGCGGTCTCGGCCAGGATCACTGCCTCGATGAGCTTGCGGCGGTCGCCGAGGAACATGTGCTCGGTGCGGCACAGGCCGATGCCCTGCGCGCCGAAGGAGCGGGCGCGCTCGGCGTCCTCGGGGTTGTCCGCGTTGGCCCGCACCTCCAGGCGGCGCCTCTTGTCCGCGCGGGTGAGGATCCGATCGACGGAGCGGACGAGGTCCTGCGTGTCGGCGTCCGGGGAGGCGTCCAGAGCGGCCTCCAGGCCCTTGGAGATGTAGGTCATGACCGGGGAGTCGACCACGGGCACGTCGCCCTTGAAGACCTCGCCGGTCGTGCCGTCGATGGCGATGACGTCGCCGGCCTTGAGTACGAGGTCCTCAGACCTGACGTGGATGGTCCCCGCGGCCTCGTCGACCACCAGGTCCTCGGCTCCGACCACGCAGCAGCGGCCCATTCCGCGGGCGACGACGGCGGCGTGCGACGTCTTGCCGCCGCGAGCGGTCAGGACGCCGGAGGCGGCCATCATCCCCGCGAGGTCGTCGGGGTTGGTCTCGCGGCGGACGAGGATCACCGAGGCGCCGGCGGCCACGCGCGAAGCGGCCTGATCGTTGTCCAGGACGATCTCGCCGACTGCCGCGCCCGGCGAGGCGGGCATGCCCTTGGTGACGACCGTTTTCTCCGCGGCCTTGTCGAACTGGGGGAAGAGGAGGGCTGTGAGCTGGTCGCCGGTCACGCGGGTGACGGCTTCGTCCGTGGTGATCAGGCGTTCGTCGACGAGCTGGGTGGCGACCCTGAACGCGGCGGCGGCCGTGCGCTTGCCGACGCGGGTCTGGAGCATCCACAGCTTGCCCTGCTGGATGGTGAACTCGATGTCGCACAGGTCGCGGTAGTGGGTCTCCAGCTTGACCATGATGGAGCGCAGCTCGTCATAGGACTTCTTGTCGAGGCGCTCCAGGTCGGCCAGGGAGAGGGTGTTGCGGATTCCGGCGACCACGTCCTCGCCCTGAGCGTTGACGAGGTAGTCGCCGTAGACGCCCGAATGCCCGGTGGAGGGGTCGCGGGTGAAGCACACGCCGGTGCCGGAGGTCTCGCCCATGTTGCCGAACACCATGGTGCACACGTTGACGGCCGTGCCGAGGTCGTTGGGGATGCGCTCGCGACGGCGGTAGAGCCTGGCGCGCTCGGTGTTCCACGAGCGGAAGACGGCCTCGATGGCGAGGTCCATCTGCCTGCGCGGGTCCTGCGGGAAGGCCTCGCCCGTCTCCTCCTCGACGACCTTCTTGAACTCCTCGACCAGGTGCTTGAGGTCCGCGGTGGTCATGTCGAGGTCGCCCTTGTAGCCCTTGTCCGCCTGGAGCTTGTGGAGGATGTCGGCGAACCTGTCGCCGTCGATGTCCTGGACCGTCTTGCCGAACATCTGGATGAGGCGGCGGTAGGAATCCCAGGCGAAGCGATCGTTTCCGGATTGGGCCGCCAGGCCTTCGACGGACTCGTCGTTGAGCCCGATGTTCAAGACGGTCTCCATCATGCCGGGCATGGAGAACTTCGCGCCGGAGCGCACGGAGACGAGCAGGGGGTCGGAGGGGTCGCCGAGTCGCCTGCCCATCGCCTGCTCGACCTCGCGCAGATGCGCAGTGACCTCGACGTCGAGGGTTTCGGGCGCTTCGCCGGCGGCGAGGTAGGCGCGGCAGGCCTCGGTGGTGATGGTGAAGCCTGGGGGAACCGGCAGGCCGAGCGTGGTCATCTCGGCGAGATTCGCGCCCTTTCCACCGAGCAGATCCTTCATGTCGCGATTGCCTTCAGTGAATGAGTAGACGTATTTCGTCATTGAATGTCCTCCATCGGAGCGTTGTAAAAACCGCGGTTGCGGGCCACGCACCAGGCTAACATCTCACCCGGCGCCCTATGACGAAAGGCCCTTGCGGCATACTGGCGAAACCTCGAAATCGCCGGTTCTTAGTCCTAGAAATCGCCGAGCGCCCAGAGCCCCGCATATCCGCACCCGGCTGCGACGATATAGGAGGCGAGGGTCCCGATGATGAAGCGCTCGGTGAGGGCCGGGTCGGTCTGGAGCTCGGCCCAGCGCCCCAGGCCTTTGACGGCGACGACGGCCGCCACCAGCTCGGGCTGCCCGGCGAGCACGGCCCCGGTGATGGCGATCCGCTCCAACACGCCGATCCATGTGCCCCCGCGAAGCACATAGGGGCCCGACTCCTCCTCCAGCACGGTGGCCTGGTGCCCGCCCACGTTGGGACGGGATGCCTTCGGGCCTCCCTTCACGCGCGCCAGGCGGAGGACGACGTCGACGACTGCCCAGCCGACGGCGGCCGAGGCTAACAGGGCGAGGAGGACGACGGCCACGGCCTACCTCTCCTCGCCGTCGGCGTTGACGCCGGGCCTGCCTCGGGCCGGTGCGCGCCCATCCCGGACCACGGCATCCGAGCCGTGAGCATAGGCGCGTCCGCCGGAAGTCGCGTCGGCCCCGAGAGCCGCATCAGTCCCACTCAGCCGGGTCGCGCCGGTCCCACTCAGCCGGGTCGCGCCGCTGCCGCCTTGGACTGCGGACATGAGCTCTTCGAGCACTTCCCACCCGCGCATTTCGAGGTCGTATCCAGCAGCCGTCCGCCGCTGGGAGACGGCCGAAGCGCTGACACCCAGCTCGCGAGCGGCCTGCCGACCCGTCAGGCCGGAGTCGAGGGCCCGGACCGCCTGGATCTGAGCCTCCGTGCGGCCGGCGATCGTCGCGGCCAGGAATCGGCACATCACTTCGATCGTGGAGACCATCAACGGCGAAACGGCGGCGTCGCCTCCTGCCCGGACGGCGACGTCCCCCGAGGATTTAGCCGCGTCCACCGCCTCGCGGGCGGAGACGAAGGCCGAGCCCCTCCCCTCCCGGACCGTTGCGGGAACGCCTTCGATCGGGCCGATGCCGATGCCCAGATGCCACCCTCCCTCCCGGACGACGGCCCGCACGGCCGTGACGGCTCCCGCCGCGTCGCCGAAGAGACCCTGGATCTCGTCGCCGACCGTGCGCTCGAATCCCGCAAGCGGAGGAGAGGTTGCGCACACTTCGCGGAGAATGTCAAGAAGCACGGGAACCCTGTCCGTCTCCGTCCGCGAATGGCGCTGGTCGATCGTCAGAACGAACACGAAACGCCCCTCTCATGAACTGCCGCCTCATTTTCCAGCCGGCTCACCGGCGAGCCTATCCCCTCGCCTGCCCTTCAACGGCGGAAACACGCGGTGAACGGGGAGGCGGCATCCCCGTCTCCCCGCGTCGCAGCGCCTCGCCTCGTGCCATCCGCAGGAAATGCCATTTCATGTCCTCAAAATGTCGCCCCGGGTCCCCACGGCGAGATGGGAGGAGACGCGGCGAGGAAACCGATGCTCCTCCCCTTTGCGCGAACCCACCGGCGCCGGCGTCGCCCTATGGACAGCAATGGTGTATTCTGCCGGAAGAGGCCGAAAACACACCAGTCCACGAAAGGACGCAATGCCCACTCGCCCGTTTTCGGGACGCAGGCCGGGAATGCTCTCACTCGGCTGCGCGGTTCTCATATTCGCACTAGGCGCATGCAGTCTGAGCCTAGGCGCAAGCGCGCCGTTTCAGAGGACAGCATCCGGCTCTATCAGCACCGGATCGGCGGCGCCTGGCGGCCCCGGAGCGTCGCGCACTTCGACATCCTCCTCACCGGCCACGCCCGATCCCACGAAACCCGCCGCTCTGCGGAAGGCGATCGCCGAAGGCGCCTACTCGAACGCCGGCGGACCGATCCCGGACGGCGCCACCAAGATCACAGCGGTGGGATCGGACGGCACCGCCCTCATCAGAACGCCCACCGGGAACATCGGCTGCGAATTCTCCGCGACCGCCTATGCGGGATGCGGCGTCAGTTCGTACATGAGCGACGTCCCCTACGGAAAAGACGAGGCTGGCCCGGCCTGGTGGATCGATCTCAGCGCTGCCAACGCCATTCCGCGGATCGTCTCGCACAGTCAACCCGGCAGCTGGGAAGTCGGAAGCCACACCGTCCAGACCGTCCCCTACGGCAGCGTCGTGCACTACGGTTCATACGTCTGCGCGTCCGAGAGTCCGGGCCTGACGTGCTGGAACACGGCGAATGGGCACGGCGCCTTCATGCGGCGCTCTAGCACCACCGTCTTCTAAGCGTCCGACTACAAGCCCAGGCGTTCAGCTCCAAAGCTAAATTCTTATGAATTAAGGTTTCGAACTGATGGCGGCGCGGCCCGGCGGGAAGGCTCGCGATTCCGCACCTGTGCGCGTGGGCGGCATCGCGATCAATGCATGCCCCTGATGGCGCCGTCGACGACCTCGATGTCACAGGCCGAAGGGCGTTTGGGCAGGCCGGGCATCGTCATGATCGACCCTGAGATGAGCACGACGAAACCCGCCCCGGCCGACAGCCTCACCTCGCGAATCGGCACGGTGAAGCCCTCGGGCGCGCCGAGCGCCTTCGCGTCGGTGGAGAAGGAGTACTGGGTCTTGGCCATGCACACGGGCAGGCTCCCCCATCCCGCCGCTTCCAGCCGGGCGAGTTCGCGGGCCGCCGCCGGTTCGAAGCTCACGTCGGCGCCGCGGTAGACGCGGGTGACGATGGCCCGGGCCTTCTCTGCCAGGGGAAGGGCGCTCGGGTAGCAGTAGCGCATCCGAGACGATGCAAAGGCCTGCGGCGCCGGGTCCCGCTGAGGCGATTCCGAGGCCGACGGCGTGCCCCGCTGAGGCGACTCCAGTCGAGAAGTCTCCGGGCTCGGCGGCGTCGCCAGTGCTTCGGCGACCGTCCGAGCCAATTCCAAGGCGCCCTCGCCGCCGCGCGCGAAATGGTCCGTCAGGACGGCCGGAACGCCCAGTGGCGCCACCGCCTCCTCGATGGCGGCGATCTCGGCGGAGGTGTCGGCGGCGAACCGGTTGACGGCCACGACGACGTTCTGCCCGAAGACTCCGGCGAGGTTCTCGCAGTGCCGGACGAGGTTGGCGCTCCCGGCGCGCACGGCACCGGCGTCCTCCGCCTCCAGGTCCGCCAGGGCGACGCCGCCGTGGTATTTCAATGCCCGCACCGTCGCGACGACCACCGTCAGGTCGGGGGCGAGGCCGCTCTGGCGGGCCACGATGTCGATGTACTTCTCCGCTCCGAGATCCGCGCCGAAACCCGCTTCCGTCACGACGATGTCGCCGAGCTTCGCCGCCGCACGCGTGGCGATGACGGAGTTCGTGCCGTGGGCGATGTTGGCGAAGGGCCCTCCGTGGACGAACGCGGGGGTGCCCTCCAGGGTCTGGACGAGGTTCGGGGCGAGGGCGTCGCGGAGCACGGCCGTCATGGCTCCGACGGCGCCGAGATCCGCCGCGGTGACGGGCTCTCCGGCAGACGACGTGCCGACGACGATCCGCCCGAGCCGCTCGCCCAGATCCGCGAGGGAGTCAGCCATGCAGAAGGTGGCCATCACCTGGGACGCCGCCGTGATGTCGAAACCCGTCTCCCGCGTGACTCCCCCGGTCCGGCCCCCCAGGCCGGCGACGATGCTGCGCAGTGCGCGATCGTTGATGTCGATGGACCGGCGGATCGCCACGCTGCGCGGATCGATGTCGTGCGTGCCGAAGTGCAGCGCGTTGTCGACCATCGCGGCCAGCAGGTTGTTCGCCTCGGCGATGGCGGCGAAATCGCCGGTGAAGTGGAGGTTGATCTCGTCGCCGGGAGTCACCTGGGCCTTTCCCCCGCCGACGGCTCCGCCCTTGATGCCGAAGACCGGCCCCATGGACGGCTCGCGGAGGGCGAGCACTGGGCGCCTTCCTATCCGCGAGAGGCCGTCGGCCAGGCCGATCGACGTGGTCGTCTTCCCCTCGCCTGCGGGCGTCGGGGAGACAGCGGTGACCAAGACGATCCGGGAATCCCGCTCGGGCAGGCCTCGCAGATAGTCGAGATCGATTTTCGCCTTGCCGTGGCCGTAGACGAGGACGTGTTCGTCCGGGACTCCCAGGGCGGCGGCAACGTCCCGCATCGGCCTGACGGCGATAGTGGATTCAGCCGGGGTGGTGGTTCCGGCCGGGGCATCCGGTTCGGTTGCAGCTGGCATCGGTCCGATCTCGGCAGACGGGCCGGCTGGGGATCGGACTGCGGCGGGCGTCGGTTCGATCCCGGCGAATGGCCTGAGTTGGCTGGTGTTCACAATGACTCCTCGTTTCTTTCAGCGCATCGCGGCGTTTCTTTCAGCGCCTCACGACGCCGCCCCTTCCGGTGCACCGGAAGGCGGTCGCCCTGCGCCACAGACTGCCCAGTTCTTTCGATCTAGCGACGATTGGTCTGCAACCCGGGCGATTGGCCTGTGGTCTAGCGACGTTCGCCGCGGGGAAGACGAATGGCAGCCGTCGGCCAATGTTATGCCAGCCGGCGCGGCGTCCGTCAACCGCGCGCACATATACGATACCGGCAGACGCATGGCATGGGCGCAAGCGGTGCGTCGGCGGGCCAGACAGCGAGCGGGCGGTGGACGGTTAGCCCGGCGATACCCAAAGCCAGCCTGATGACACTCACAACCGGCCTAGTGATACTCAAAACTCCGGTGAAACTCCGGTGAACTGACATCTCACCGGGTCGAAAACCGGTGAAATATCGGCGTTACCTGAGTGTCACCGGGCACAAGATTCACCCCTCGACACCAATCTAGGTTTCACCGAGTGCGAAATCTAAACACAGAAATACACTACGACAGTAGAGTGAATTATATTCACTTTAATGCTTATATGTAATAGCTTTACAATAATTTACGACTTTAAGCAGGCGAAAGAATGTACAACTACACGACAAAGCGCCTGGCCGACGCCCGGCTGCAGCAAGTCATGCTGCCGAAATGCCCGCCTACACGACGACGAGACGCCAGGCGAGATACGAGGCAGAACCAAAGGGGCTGGAAACGCCACGCATACGACGGGATGCCCGGCCGTCAGGCCGGACACCCCGTCTTGCTTCCCCTGAAGGGACCCGTATTCGATTGAGTCAGGTCGAAATAGGCTTCCCAACATCCAGGCGAAATCCCGTCGCGATATCCCAAGGCCTTCTTCACGAAGCCGCTTCCAGCCATTTCAAGCGGAAAGCGTCCCCGAGATCGACGAAGTCGACTGCGTCGTCCGCCCCAGGGTCTCAGGCGGAAGCCCGCCCGAGGCCCTTAACGCCCATCCCTCACCGCGCGAGGGCGGGCCGGCGCTGGGACGCCGCGCTGCCAAAGCCCAGCATTGAAAGCCGGCATCGCGGAAACCCAGCGCCGCCGACGCCCCTCGGCTCTCGCTCAGGGGCGAGGGGGAAGCACAGCCTGCGCCACGATGTCCGCATAATCCGGGTCGTCGGCCTCGACGACCCGGCGTGCAGCGTACAGAAGTGGCAGCTTCTCTTTGATCTGAGGCGCAGACTGCTCCACCAGCTGAATAGCCAGCGGAAGTGCGGGAACCCCTTCGACGGTCTGCTCGAGGCCGGCCATCGTCGCCAAGGCCGCCTTGGCGCCCTCGCCGCGGCCGATGCGCACGCCGTAGACCTTGTTGCGCCCGGACAGTCCGGTCACCTCGAGGTCTCCGACGCCCGGCAGGCCGTAGGCCGTGGCCGGATCGGCGCCCAGCGCCGTCGAAAGGATCGACATCTCGCGCACCGCCTCGTTGAACGTCGCGGCCTTGAGGTTGTGATGGGGCTTGCCCGTCTTCTCCTCCAGCCCGTCGGCGATGCCCAGCATGATCGCGTACACGTTCTTCATCGGCGCGCAGATCTCAACGCCCACTTCGTCGTCCGTGGCCTCGATGCAGTAATGCTCCGAGCGGGCGGCGCGCGCGAACTCCACGGCGACGTCGCGGCTCTTGCATCCGAAGATCGTGGCCGTAGGCTCGCCGGCCGCGCACTCGTTGGCCTTGACCGGCCCGGCGATGGCGACGATCGGCGGAAGTTCGACGTCGGCGGCCTTCGCGATCGAACGGATCCCTTCCGGCAGAAGGAGGATCTTGCCGTCGACCGGCATGAACCCCTTCGACGTCAGCCACAGCGCCTTCGCCTTGGCGATGCCGGGCAGGGCCATCTCGGTCACCTTCGGCACGCCCTGGGAGGCGACGGAGACGACGACGACGTCGACGCCGTCGAGCGCATCCTCCAAGCCGGCGGACCGGAACGGATGGACCTTGCCGGAGATGACCACGTTGATGCGCGGATGCGGGCGGCCCTCCTCGATGGCGTCGATGAGATGGTCGTCCAGCCACGTGCCCCACAGGTTGACGTCCCAACCGGCTTGGACGAGGGCGTTGGCCAGGCCGGAGCCCATTGCCCCGGCGCCGAGTATCGCGACTTTCGGCATGTCTCCTCCTATTCCTCGGCTCCCGAGAGCTCGGCGTCGGGGTGACGCTTGGCGAACTCGTGGAGCAGATCGTTCGTCTCCTTGAGGTTCGAGTACAGGCGGCCCTGGATCTCGCCGAGTTCGGCGTAGACCTCGTGCTCGTCCATATTCGGCTCGGTCACGTCGGTGAACTGCGCCATCCTCTCGGCCGCCGTCGCAATCGACGTGTCGCCGAACACGCCGGTGGAGGCCATCGCAACGATCGCGGCGCCCAGCGCGGAGATCTCCTCCTCCTTGCACCCGGTGATCGGCAGGCCGATGGCGTCGGTCATGATCTGGCGCCACAGCGGCGAGCGCAGCCCGCCGCCCATGCCGCGCACCGCGGTCAGCTTGACCCCGGTCGCCTCCTCCATGGCGTGCAGCGAGCGCGACATCTCGATGCAGATCGCCTCCAGGAGCGAGCGGTACATCGAGCCCTTCCCGTGGGTTCCGCGCCAGCCGACGATCGCGCCGCGGGCGACCGGATCCCAGTAGGGCGACTGGACGGCGTTCCAGTACGGGAGCGTGACGAGCCCGCCGCTGCCGGGCGTGCGCGCCGCGGCCAGCGCTTCCAGATCCGGGTCGGGCGCGCCCGCCAACTCGGGCCTGCCGAGGGCCCGCCGGAACCACGTGGCCAGGTAGTTGCCCGAGGATTGCAGGACCTCCAGGATGTACGTGTCCGGGATGCCGCCCGCGAGGGTGCGGTAAACCTGACCGAACTGGTACTCGGGGGACGTGACGCCGGCGTTCACGGCGGTGCCCATGTTCAGGTAGGCGACGTCAGGGGTGACCGCCGCGGCGCCGACGCCGGCCGCCTGGCCGTCGCCGCAGCCGGCGATGACCGGGATCTCGGCGACCCCCCATTCCTTGGCGAGCTCGGGCTTGAGCGCGCCGAGGGTCTGCCCGGGCTTGACGAGGCCGGCCATCTGATCGCGGCGCACGCCCGCGATCTGAAGCAGGCCCTCGTCGTAGTCGAGCTTGGCGATGTCGAAGAGGCCCAGGGAATCGGCGCAGGCGGTCGAATCGACCCACGAGCCGGTCAGACAGAAGGCGATGTAGGCCGAGACCGTGGTGACCTTCTCGGCGCTCGCCCACAGGTCGGGCTGGTGCTCCTTGACCCACGCCATCTTGTAGATGGCCGGGGTGACGTCGGCGGGCTTGCCGGAGAGCTGGTGGATCTCGGGCGTGCCGTACCTGAGGATTTGGTCGGCGGCGCGGATGTCGAGCCACAGGATGCCGTTGCGCAGCGGCGTGCCGTCGGCGGTGAACGGCGCGAAGGACTCGCGCTGGTGCGTGATGCCGAAGGCCGCGATGCGCTCCTTCTCCGCCGGGGTCAGCTTGCCCACGGCCTCCCCCACGGCCTCGTGGGTGGAGGTCCACCACTGGCGCGGGTCGTGCTCGCCGAACCCCTGCTCCGGTGAGAGCAGGGCGATCTCCCGCCTGCCCAAAGAGATGACGTTTCCTTGCGTGTCGACGACGATCGCCTTGGTCGAGGTCGTCGACGAATCGATGGCTATAACCAGGGGGTCGTCAGCAGATATATGTGACATGTTCAGTCCTTTGTTTCGTCATTGAATCGATAGATGGGTGCGTGAATTCACTGATAGTGAATAGATGAAGTTATGCGTGATCTGCGATTGCGATAAACGGATACCTGCGTGGGTCGACGGGCGGCGGCCGTTGACGGGATCCACACCGGATACCGAGGTCCCTGTCGGATGCCCTGTGGCCGGGCATCCGACAGGCGATGTACTCGACGCCGGAATGCACAGAATTCCGGCCCCATTGCCGAGATATTCCCGGCGCCGAGCGCTTGTGATGGGCGCGGGCAGAACGTCGCGGCCGAAGGCGTCCGCCGAGCTCGCCCGCTGCCCGTCATTCCTCGTGGACGGTCACTCCTCACCACCGGTCAGCTCGGCGTCGGGATGCCTGCGGGCGAACTCGTGGAGTTGCGCGTCGGTCTCCTTCAGGTTCGAGTACAGGCGGCCCTGGATGGCCGAGAGCTCGTCGTAGATCGCGTGATTGCCCATGTCGGGCTCCGTGACGTCGGTGAACTGCGCCATCCTCTCGGCGGCCGTGGCGACGTCGTTATCGCCGAACACGCCGGTGGAGGCCATCGCGATGATCGCGGCGCCCAGCGCGGAGATCTCCTCCTCCTTGCACCCGGTGATCGGCAGGCCGATGGCGTCGGTCATGATCTGGCGCCACAGCGGCGAGCGCAGCCCGCCGCCCATGCCGCGCACCGCGGTCAGCTTGACCCCGGTCGCCTCCTCCATGGCGTGCAGCGAGCGCGACATCTCGATGCAGATCGCCTCCAGGAGCGAGCGGTACATCGAGCCCTTCCCGTGGGTTCCGCGCCAGCCGACGATCGCGCCGCGGGCGACCGGATCCCAGTGCGGGGACTGGACCGCGCCCCAGTAGGGCATCGTCACGAGCCCTCCGCTGCCGGGCGTGCGGGCCGCCGCGAGCTCCTCGAGCTCCGGGTCGGGCGCGCCCGCCAGCTCGGGCCTGCCGAAGGCGCGACGGTACCACCCGGCCAAGTAAGCGCCCGAGTTCTGGACGAGTTCGAGGATGTAGGTGTCCGGCACGCCTGCGGCTTCGGTGCGGAAGAGCTTCTCGTAGCGGTATTCGGCGGAGGGGACGCCCGCCACCACGGCGGTGCCCATGTTCAGGTAGGCGACGTCGGGGCTGACCGCGGCGGCGCCGACGCCGGCCGCCTGGCCGTCGCCGCAACCGGCGATGACCGGGATCTCGGCGACCCCCCACTCGTCGGCGACGGCCCGCTTGAGCGTTCCGAGGACCTGCCCGGGCTTGACGAGCTCGGCCATCTGATCGCGGCGCACACCCGCGATCTGAAGCAGGCCCTCGTCGTAGTCGAGCGTCCTGATGTTCGACAGGCTGAGCGAGTCGGCGCAGGCCGCCGAGTCAACCCACGAGCCAGTCAGGCAGAAGGCGATGTAGGCCGAGACGGTGGTCACCTTGTCGGCGGCGCGCAGCGACTCCGGCTCGTGCTCCTTGAGCCAGGCCATCTTGTACAGACCGGGTGTGACGTCCGCCGGGCGCCCGGACAGCGCGTGTATCTCGGGGGTGCCGTAGCGCTGGGCCTGGTCGGCGGCGCGGATGTCGAGCCACAGGATGCCGTTGCGCAGCGGCGTGCCGTCGGCGGTGAACGGCGCGAAGGACTCGCGCTGGTGCGTGATGCCGAGCGCGGCCACGCGCTCCTTCTCGGCCGGGGTCAGGCCGGCGAGGGCTTCGGCGATGGCGTCGCGGGTGGAGGTCCACCACTGGCGCGGGTCGTGCTCGCCGAACCCCTGCTCGGGCGAGAGCAGGGCGATGTCGCGTTTGCCGAGCGCGAGGACGTTTCCCGCGGCGTCGACGACGATCGCCTTGGTGGCCGTCGTCGACGAATCGATGGCGACGACGAGGGGACCGTCGGTGGGTGTGGATTGCATGCATGCTCCTTGGAGAGGGGTGGGGTTGCGTCCCGGCGGCGTGGGCTCCTGCCGGGACGCAACCCGGGATTACTTGAGACCGCCGAAGAACCGGTCCCACGGCATCTCAAGCGGCGCGTCCTCGGCCACAACCGAGTAGAGGAACCGGCACAGGGGGTACTCGTCGGGTCCGATGACGCCGCGCTCGGTCAACGGGCCGAGCGCCTTGCCGATCACCTTGATAGCCGCGACGCCTTCGAGCGTCACGCCCTTCATAAGGCGATCCTGAACTTCGGAGAAGGGGACGCCCTCGCCGACGTATCCGCCGGCCTTGACGTTGCGGCCGCCCATCGAGGTGACGAACATGT
>ERZ772973.459-NODE-459-length-19629-cov-60.8814_pt1 | contig 19629 bp, 15 predicted proteins | sample MGYA00580672_ERZ772973 | MGnify/ENA primary metagenome ERZ772973 (study PRJEB29015, sample SAMEA2737938) | human oral metagenome | biome: human oral; feature: human-associated habitat; material: dental | place: China | collected 2152 ... | reverse complement strand
GTGAACAATCCCCTGTGACAAATCAAACTCTCATGACGTCGCCACAGCTCACGGACATTACCCCCGTGTGGCGCCGCAGGTGATCGGACATTTTTCTGCCCGCAACGGCGGTACCATGGAGAAGTTAGCTTTGTCTTATATGAAGGATAACCGCGCATGGATAAGTATCTCACCGTTCGACTCATTGCCCCCTACGGCATCATTTGGGAAGGTAAAGCCTCGTTTACCACTATCCCCGGCCAGGCGGGCACCTTCGGCGTGTACCCCGGGCACGTCCCATACGTGAGCATGCTTGGCGACGGCATTGCCCACATCATTGGCATCGACAGCAGTGACATGCGGTTCAAAACCAGCGGCGGCTTCGCCTTCATCCGGGATGACCGCGTGTCTATACTGATCGAAAAAACCGAAGAAGCCATCCCCCTGGACTAGGGGTTACGCGGTGATTTCGATGGCGTTCCCCTCTGGGTCCTGAACCACCGCCTCGTAGTAGCCGTCCCCCGTCACCCGCGGCGGGCTCACGGTGAATCCGGCATCCGCCAGGGTTTGCGCCAGCTTATCGACGGCTTCCCTCGACCCCAGGGAGAAGGCCACATGCGCCCACCCCACCTGCTGGGGTTGCTGCGGCACGTCCACGCCGGGCCGGTTCATGATCTCCAGGCGCGCCCCACTGCCGAAGGTGAGGAAGTAGGTGCGCAGCCCGGTGGTGGGGTTATGGTACTGGTCGTTGGCTTTCGCCCCGAAGTAGGTTTGGTAAAACTCCCGCATGGCCTCTAGGTCGTGAACATAGACGGCCACATGCTCAATCCTGATATCACTCATATCCTTCAGTCTACAGGGCAGAACCCGAATTTTTTATCGCACGCAATGAAAAACGGGGTGACCGCTTGGACCCCATGGTTTTGGGTGGGCCTCCCCTATTCTTTTTGCCATCCGACTTGTTACTTTTTCACCCTTGCCGACCACCACCACCTGCTAAAATAGGAGCCTATAGCTTGAGAAGAGAGGTGACATGGATGAAAATTACTCTTTATTATTGCGGCGAAACCTTCGACTTGGAGGGTGGCGAGGCCAAAGCGCTGGTGAAACAGCTTGATAATCAGGAATACCCAGGACTGGTGACGGTGAAAACCTCCAGCGGAGAGCTCACGGTTAACCTGACCGAGACCACGAGCTTCGCTCTCCACAGGCGTAGGTCCATGAGGATCATGTAGCGACCACGCAAGTGCCGAGCTTGGGTTGAGGGATTGCCGCGCGGAATGCGCAGCCCCGTGCTCCACCGACAAACTCCAGCTCAGCACTCATGCGGCCTTATCTCCCCCTTGCTCAAGAAGTGGAGCTTAGACTTTATACAGCCCTGCCAGCGCTTGGACACCCACGAAACAGCATAAGTGCTGAGCTGGAGTTTGTTTTTACCGCCCTCCCCCGCCAGGCGTTTCTGCCACCTGCTACCCCAAACTCAAGCTCAGCACCAATGAAGCCCAGCTTGTAGCGCTTTATCTAAGCTCCAAAACCCACCAAACACGCCCCAGGAACCCCTGATCTTACGGGAAGTGGTGCTTAGCGCATCTGCTATCAGCGCCCCAACCAAATCAGCACTTCTTCTAAGCTTGACTTCCGAAAATCCCGCGATGTTCACCTGGGCCCGATGGGGTATCCGGGAGGGAAATCAAGCTCAGCAACCGCGCTACTTCCCCGGCTCCTCTGCCGCACATGTGCTGAGCTTGAATTTCGAGACTATGAAGCTCCAAACCGCCCCGGAAGAATTCGGAACGCAAGCTGTAGCACGACTCCTAAGCTCCCTTTTCCACCCTGAATGATCTAAGTCTCCAAAACTCCCGAAGGAAGTGGAGCTTAGATAATGTGCAGCATCTTAGGATTCGTAGTAATGACAAGATCACGCAAGGCTTCACACATGCTGAGCTGGACTTTGCGTTTTACTGCTCTCCCCCTGAAGTGTCGTTGGTTTTTTGGACGGGTGTTTTCCTTTCCCCTGGTAGAAAAAACTTGTGTGACAGGAAAGGAAACCGGCCCAAGGCCGGGTGATTATGGGTAAACTCACGCTCATCCAACGACAACAAGCAGTAGAATTATTCGAGCAAGGCTATGGGTACGTCCTAGTATCTAGGATGCTGAAACTCAACCAATCCCAAGTAGAACTCTTAAGCCGTATGTGGCGTATCCATGGCAGACTATGCCTTATGCGGAGGAAAAACCAACAGTACTCGTTCGAAACGAAAAAAGAAGTCGTTACTCGGTACCTACAAGGCGATAACCCTATCGAACCAGCCGAAACAATACAACATCAGCTCGGACAGGCTGATCCGTATATGGGTGAAAAAATGGAAAATTAGTGGGGACGTGGCCCTACGACCCCGGATGAAAGGCTACCCACCGGCCGGGGATCCAACCACTCCTTTGACCGAGGTAGAAAAACTCCAACGCGATAACTACTACCTACAAATGCAGGTTGATGTCCTAAAAAAACTCAAGGCCTTAAGAGAGAATCCACCAAGCGCGAACTCACCTATATAGTGGCATCTCTTAAGGCAAACTACCGGCTTGATACGCTCCTTACCCTGGTAGGGCTTGCTAGGTCTACCTACTACTACCATTTGAAAAAGATACGAGAACACTACGATAAACACGCTAGATTGAAACAAGAAATCTTCCGGTTGTTCCACGAGAACCATAAAGTATATGGGTGCCGCAGGATCAGGCTTACGCTATTAAACCGCGGCTGGGTGGTATCGAAAAACCTGGTGCATACCCTGATGCGGTCTATGGGGTTGCGGTGTGTTATCAGACGCAGGAAATACCAGTCTTACCGGGGTCGGGTAGGAAAGATCGCCGGGAATGTTCTTAGCAGGTGTTTCACACCAGCTAGGCCGAATAAAGCATGGGTGACGGATGTGACAATGTTCCAGGTGGCGGGGAAACGAGTGTATTTATCGCCGGTCATGGATTTATATGACCGTAGTATTATCGGGTATTCCACATCACTGGTGTCGACGGTTGAGTTCGCGGTGACGAGTTTGAAACAAGCGTTTACTCAGGCGGGGTGCCCTTATGGGGTGGTAGTGCATTCGGATCAGGGTTATCACTACCAGCATGAGTCCTGGCGTGGAATACTTGACATGTTTGGTGGTATCCAATCAATGTCGCGGAAAGGTAATTGTTGGGATAACGCGGTGATGGAAAACTTTTTCGGCCATATGAAAGCGGAAATGTTCCATGGGCGGTGTTTCACGAGTGCAGATGAGTTAATCACTGCTATTCGTGAATACATTACTTGGTATAACATGACAAGGCTGCAAGGAGTACTTGGTGGGCGTACCCCGATCCATGCTAGGTATCAAGCACTCGTGGTATAAATAACCCAAACGGATAGGAAAACAACAATCCAAAAAAACCACGACAGTTCAGATAGTAAAGGAAGCTGATCTTGCAGTTGCATTATTCCGGGATCGGCTTGGAACCCCCACTGGTAAAGCGGAATCTGGCACAGCTGAAGAAATCAAAATCTTTGCGGAATCTGGTAAACAAATCGCAATATTAACTGATGAGAGCACACGTGCTCCGCTCAAAGGACAATCCATTGAAGAACGGCAACGGCTAGAAAAGTATCTAGATACTTTGAGAGAACGGTCTTTAGTTTTAGGTTATGCTAACGACAATGAACTCTTTAGCCATATAAATAACTTTCTTAACCAGAAAGCTAACAAAATTCAGCAAGATATCAAACAGGCCAAAACTCAAGATCAAGATAAATTTACTGATGAAAATGATTTTGACCCGTCGGAGGGAGTTTGGCCTAGTGCAGAAGTACGCGAACTTGTTGTAACTGATAGCAAGGGACGAATAACGACCGAACAAAAATGGGACCTAGTGTTAAATAACACCTCGCATGGCCCCGCTAAGAATGTCGATTTTGTTTTTGAAGGACTTCCCCCAAATGCATTCTTTAGGGTTCTACGAGAAGAAGGACCGATAGGAACGATCCCTCCAGAGGGCAAGGTCCGCTTTCCCTTAAGGAGTGCTTCGGGATCGCCAAGTATGGTTGAGTGCATTGTGACGTGGACTGATGCAAAAGGTAATCAGCGAACAACTCAATCCACTATTCATACATAATCAGATTATGGGTCCTTACTCCCAGCAGTATCAAGGCTGGGAGCAGCGGGTTTTCTTGAAGCTTATTCAGTTGCTGGGGAAGTGTGGTTCAGCTTCTCAAAGCGCTAACACATGGCCGCCCTCTGAAGGCAAGAAAAAGCAAGACAGATAACATGTTCCTAACGAATTTCTCTTCGAAGAAGAATGGACCAGGGTCCCCTCCCCTACTCCGCCCGCACCCCGCGGAGGTAAGCGTCGATAAGCCATTCGCGTTCTTCGGGTAGGTCAAAGAAGGGCGTGTCCGGCAGGGGCCGCGTCACTATGGCTAACCCAATCTGGAATTGCAGAACAGTCATGTCGGGGCCAACGAACCCGGCGGCCTTCGCCCGATCCAGCACTGCTTCTGCCTGGCCCAGCACGTGGGCACGTATCGCCTTGATCTGCTCGACGATCTCTTCTATGCCGGGGGCCTCGACCATGCGCATAGCAAACGTGGCGATCTTCTGCCGGGCAACGGCATACGCATAGTTCCGCCACGCCTGCTCGGGGTCTGCGTCCCAGGTTTCCAAGCATTCCGCTATGGCAGCCTCCGCCTCTTCCGCGGTTTCTTGCACAATGCCCAACAGCAAGTCTTCCCTGGTGGGAAAGTTGCGGTACAGGGTGGCGATGCCCACTCCGGCGGTTGACGCAATGGTGCGCAGGGACACGTCTGACCCTTGTTGAGCGATGAGGAATCGGGCGACCCGGAGTATTTCTTGTCGGTTTTCTTGCGCATCTTTCCGCATGAGGTGCAGCTATCCTTCCCAGTTTTCTGCAATGAGCTCGGTGTTTCTCGTTATGCTTGCATTTTACTATACGGAGCGTTATGCTCCAGATAAAGCGGAACGAAATGCTCCACTAAAGACAATTTCAAAACATTGAAGGAGACCATTCCATGTCCATCACAACCGCGCCCACCAGCACAAAGACGGCTGAACCCACCATGGCAACCACCAACACCAACGCCGCCGAAAACACCACGGTCAGCAAGCAATATCTCAAGCTCGCCGGCCTCATCCTGGGTTTGAGCACCATTCTGCTGCTCATGTTGTTGTCGTTTGTCACGCCACTGCTGAACTCCGGGGCGAAGGATTTGCCGCTCGCGGTCGGCGGCCCCGACATGGTGACCACCAAAATCACCCAGGGTCTGGAGGCCAAATCCCCCGACGCCTTCGCCGTCACCAGCTACAGCACCGCCGAGGAAGCTGTCGATGCCGTACAAAACCGGGAGGCTATCGGCGCCATCACCGCAGGTCCCGACGGCATCACCATTGTGACGGCCAGCGCCGCTGGCACCCCCTATTCCGCCATCTTAAAGCAGATTGGCGAGGGCCTGTCCCAAACCAGCCAGCCCATTCACTACACCGACGTCGCACCCCTCACCGCGAAGGATCCGTCCGGTTCCGCCATCAGTATGCTGGCACTGCCCATGATTTTCGGTGGCATGTCCTCAGCAGTCGCCTTCAGCACCGTGTTTAAGAAGTCCCGCCGCAAGCAGATCATTGGCGCAATCGGTGTGGCAATCTTGGGAGGCCTCATCGCCTCATCGGTCTTGTACTTCGGGTTTGGCGCTTTCGAGGCAAACTTCTGGCCCACCACCGCCGTCATTATGTTGGGCATCGCCGCGATTTCCCTCACCGTTTTGGGCTTGAATTCCCTGCTCGGGTTCGCGGGCATCGGCCTGGGCGCCGTCCTGATGCTGTTCGTCGCCAACCCGCTGTCCGGCCTGGCCACCGGCGCCGCTTGGCTGCCCAGCCCGTGGGGCACGCTCGGCCAATACTTGCCGCTTGGGGCCGCAGGCACCGCCATTCGCTCCTCCGCGTTTTTCGACGGCGCCGCCATGGGCCAACCCGTCACCATTCTGGTGTGCTGGATTGTGGTTGGTCTCGGGTTAGCGGCCGCCGGCGCGTGGCGGGCTCGTCGATAAGCTTTACGACGCCCGAAGCAGCGCGATTCGCAGCAAATACAGGGGAAACATCGGCGCAAAGAACATGAGGAGCCCAACGAGCGTCATCACGTTGGGGTCCCCGAAACCGTAAAGCGCGGTGCGCGCAACCGGCACGAAACACAGCGCGGGAACCACTTGCGACAGGCGTAACGCCAACCGCAGGAGCAGGTTCCCGCGCAATAGTTGTGTGTAACCCAATGGGGCGGCATCGCGCCGAAGCTGGCGATCCCACAGCCCGGCGACCACGAGCATACCCACCACCCCCACAATGGCGGCACACAATCGAAGTGTGGCGGGCAGATAGAGCAGCGGCAGGCTGAGCCACGCCGCCATTGCCATGCCTTTCACAATGATTGTGTGCTTGCGAAAATCGTGCAGCAACTGCCGGCCCTCCGGGGGAAGCAGCATGGGGGATGCGCCATAGTCGTCATCGAGCAGGTCCAGGGCGGCCTGCATGAGCATGCAGCCCCGCAGGTCGGCGAACTCATCATTCTCGGACAGGCCCATGCGCGCCATGAAGTGGGGAAACGACGCCAGGAATTCCCGCAGCTCCGCCCACATTTGCGCCATGTCGGCACGGTCCCGATCGGTGAGCGGCCGGTCCAATTCCGCCAGGTAGTCTCGCAACACCACCACGGCTCGAGGTTGCGGGTGGGTATCCGTCAGGAATTCCCGGGCGGCATCCAGCTGGCCCAGGACCAGCATCAATGCCACCCGAAGCATCGCCGCCGACGCTAGGTCCGCACCTACGGTCTCTGCCTGGCCCAGGTGTGCTTTAGCCTCCGCCTCCAGGGATTCCAGTTCCGCACCACCCGACTCATATAGGGTCAGGTTAATAATCAACCGGGCGGCAATCAGATATAATACCGGCAGCTTGGGCTCGACGGCGATTGCTTGACGAGCCGCGTCCAAGGCCAACCGATGGTCGGCCACCCGCTCGCGGACCGCATGTTTGCCGTCCCGGTATCCGATCTTGAGCGCCAGCGCCGCCACGTTGACGAGTATCGAGGCATCCCGCAGCCTAGAGCGCGCTACCTGCCGAAATATAGTTATCGCCTCAGCGAAGTCCTCCGGTTCTTGCGCCTCCAAGCACACCACCCTGGCGAACATGAGCAACTGGCGTGGATCGTCACAGTATTCGGGAGGCAGCGTGGTCAGGACCCGTTTGGCCCCGGCAAGGTCCCCGTTCTCCATGAATAGGTGGGCGGTGATGAGTCCTTGCAACAGGGTTTTGTCCATACCAAAATCGTATTTTCCCGGAGGGATAAATAGCAATGACGAATATTAATGGGGTCGATGGAACGCGAGGGTTTGGTGGGAGGCTGTAGCGTTTGGGAAGGTATGCTCTGGGCGGATCGGTCGGGTTTCGTGATATAGTGGGGGCGGCAGCTAAGGATAGTATCCTTGCTACTAGTATAAAACAACCCCTACCAGGTCGGTTGTCCTTTCCTGGTAAGGGTTGCGGGTCTACGACCCTATACAGTGAAGTATCTCAGTGATGAGTTTCACTGTTGCGGTCGCAAAGATGATGATCTTGTATGCCAATTTTGCTTTGGAGGGCTGATTGGCTGCAAGATCATTATTACGACCGGGTGATCGATCAGGGTGTTTATTGTGTTTACCCATGACAATCCTCCATCATCGTTAGGCGGTCCGCTCGCCGAAACAGCTACACGGTCCACCCGCACGCGCGCGGGCCTACCGCGCAGCGACGAGGAAGGTGTTCCCCACACTTAAACCGGATGAGGAACACACCAATTCCTACTGTAACATTTCACTCCAACCACCTCAGGTATCACCTATTCTATAATTGCTGGTAATAACCACAGCCATTCAAGTCACACAGGTAATGACAATGGATTTCAAATTAAAGATCTTTGTGTATCTCGACGATTCGCTCCCCACCCCGGAGGCAGTTTTACTCGTTCATCAGGTGTTTTCGCAGAATCCTGTTTTTGCGGGTATCACACCCGATATTTCCCCGGCCTCGTTGCACCGCCTGTGTATCACATTCAAGTTTCTCGCTGAAACCACAGTTCAGGCCGATAATAAGGCGGATGAGTTCGTCCAATCCCTCCTGGAATGCACCAGTGCTATCACCGATGGGATCCGTGAAGGCAGCAATGTTTTATCGTATGCCTAGGTCCTGCCAGTCTATAGCCCGTTAACCAGGCAAAATAGCAGCACCTCTTGCTCAAGCATGCTCGACATTTCTCGACGCTCGGCACGCTAACACGCTCAAGGCTTCTTTGTCACAGCGTTCCTGCCACGGGTACGCCGACTGTTGCGGAAGCTTTTCCGCAGGTTACAAGGTTATTGCCGTGCTCGCCCCAATTCTGCGGTCAGGTGCCGCGCCCAGGAAACAGGGGCATTGGTCAGCATGACGTGCTCGGCGACGCTACCGGCCACTGTGGAAATTTCCGCATGGCTGAGCCCGTCCGCCGCGGTCAGCACCGACGCCCACGAGATATTCCGCAGGTCAAACATGGCAAGCTGCCCCTCGATGATCGCCCGCGCCTCGTCGCTTGTGGGCAACCCAAAGTTCACGATGCGGTCGCACTGCTCAAAAATCACGCCGTCAAGCAGCCGGGGGCGATTGCTTGCCACAATGATGACGCTTTTCGACGTGTCCTGCATCAGGAACTGCTGGAGCATGACCAGAATCCACCGGTTTTCCTCGGTAAACTCGGCCACTCCGTCGAAGACGAACACGCCATAGGTTTGCATCAATGTATCCAGCACCTGCCGAAATTCCGCTTCGCCCTCATCCTTGGGATGGGTAGTGAGCAGATCGAGTCGCACCGTGTAGAGCGGAACTCCGAGCTCACCTGCCAAGGCTTGGGCTGTCGACGTTTTCCCAGTACCGGGCGGGCCGGTGAATAGGAGTCGGCGGACTGGTTGTAAGCCGTGGAAGGTGATTTTGTCCCATTGTCGTTGTTCCATGACGACGTTCCAGAGTCGCCGACGGTTTTCTATTGTGAGTACCAAGTCGCTGAGTTGCGCATTGGGATAGCTGACGGATAGCAGGGATTCTGGGTCACCGCCATAGTGGTTATGGTCAGTCATGTCTGTTACACACCTTATGTTCTGATCTTTCTTTACGAGAACACCTTTCTACCTCCTATACTACAGTGGATATAACCAGAAGGATTAATGCCCCCGCCGCGAATAAAATTACCCGCAGCTGACACAGCTGCGGGTGGTAGCCAAATGGAATATATAGTTCAAAGAGCGCTAGGTTTTTATGATGAATCCTAGATCTGCCCCTCACGATTTGTGTTGCAAGTATCTCTTCCGTTCTTCCAGTTCATGGCATAGGTATTCTGTCCATTCCTCGAAGTCCCCGGCGCTTTTGCCGATTTTTCCGTTGAGGACTGCACGTTTAACTGCGTTTGTAGCCGCCACAGCCAGATCCGCGTGACTTAACCCATCTGCCGCAGCCACGATGGGATCCCACGAGGCTTTCATTGGGGTAAATACCGCAAGCCGGTTTTCAATCACCGACCGAATCTCGTCCCCACTAGGCAGTTCGAACTTGATAACTTGATCGAACCTGCGAAGCGTTGCGTACCCGAACGATTGTGGGTGATTTGTTGCCACAATGATGAGATTGTTCAAGTAATCATCTTCCACGAATTGCAGAAGCAGGTTGATTGCCTGCCGAGCTTCACCACCATCAGCAGTGATCGCATCAACCTCGTTGAACAGGTAAACTCCCCTAGTCTCCTGGGATATATCAATAATGCTGCGTAGTTTTGTCGCGGCATCCCCTATAGGCATATCAAGCCGAACCGAGATGAGCGGCAGATTGAGCTCACCCGCAAGTGCCTTGGCGGCCAGCGTTTTCCCAGTGCCGGAAGGCCCGATAAATAGTAACTGTTGCACTGGCCGTAGGTTATAAAGCATCAGTTTGTCCCGTTGGCGTTGCTCTACCACTACGTTGTGCAGCTGCTTTTGGTTGTCTGGCGACAGTGTCATATTGTTGAGCCGAACGTCAGGGTAGCTGATTGTAGCGAAAGACTCCAGCTCGCCCCGCGTTTTAATCGTCGCCAACTGCGCTTCATGATGAGTTTTTCGACGCAGTTCTGTCACCAAATCCCGCAGTTCTTGCGCAAACTGGGTATGCCCTAGACGTGCAGCTTTTGCAGCTATTTGCATTGCTACGGCGTAGAACTTCTTGTCGTCCCCATCAGCATGGCTCTGAACCAGTTCTATTATGTCATCGTTTGCCGACACTATCTCACTCACCCGCCTTAGTCCTAGAAGCACTTAAACATCCGTGTAGTGATTCTTATAATACCGTCTTACATCAGAAAACACCTGCTCAGGCTTTACGACGCATCGTTGCCCCCACCAGCGGAGTGACGAATAATGGAGTGACGCAGATCTTCACGACTCCAACATTGAACGAACTTCATCGCAGTAACGCATAACAATTAAAAGCTTAGGATGATTAAGCAATGCATCGCAGATTTTCTCTGTTGGAACTCCTAGTTCATTCAGAACAACTAAATACGTGACTAAAAACACTGACACTGCAATAACATAGCGGTCTGACAAGCTCGTGGATTCACCAGGCAGCATCGGCCCACCGTGTGCTGCATGATTACGGGCTTTCACTGCACGTTTTGCCCACTCTTCAACATCGAATTTCATCTTGTCTTGGATTTTCTGTGGTAATAGAGCATATAATTCCTTCAACCTCTTGTTCAAGCAGTATTTCTTGCTCCGACCGCTAGCATCAATGTATTCTTTACCTTTGCCGAGACACAGTTTATGGAAGCCTTCCGCTGCCGCAAAACTTTGGCTTATGTATTCTTCCGCATAGTTAGAAAAATAGCCACAAAGACCGATTAGAATGCTCCAAGGGCTAATAGCTCCATCAGTACTTGTCAAGTACTCTCTCTTCTCTAGAAAATTCTCAAGTGAAACGTCATTGAGAGTAAAAACCACACTTTCATCATCATGACGCTCATGTGGCCGCGCAACCTCACCAAATTTTGGTTTTTTTAACAAATGTCCAGTATTGGCAGAATATGGATCTATATCATCACTAGTAAATCCCAAATCTTCTAAAATACGAGCAGGCTCATTATTATCTTCATCCTTCTGTTTCAAATCGATACGATATACTCCACAAGGCTGAAATGTAGCAAGTCGCATCAAATCATGTATCGGCATAAACCGATCCATTAAATCCGAAGCAGTCCCCTCTAAAACTTCGGTTTCTTCCCCATTCTTTCGGAGTGTAATGCCAATGCTTGCCCCAACAGAGATCGTGAGTGCTAAACCATGACGCTGATGTTTTAGCATAAAACGAAGTTTGAGCCAAGGGTCAGCTTCAGTGGCTTCGCTAATCCATGGACGAGTCGCAAATGTGTTTACAGAATAACAGGCATTTTTTGTGTTCCCTTCAAATTTTCCTGCCTTGAAACCACCAAGAACCGGTAGCCTATAGGGTAATAAAAATGTTCCATTTTCCAGTTTTTCTCCCGGTCGATCTATCCCCTTCATTTGACACCACTCTGGTGGGAGAATCCGACCATCATTGACTAAATAATATAGTTCATCAATGCAAAAAGTAGCCTCTGTGAAGATTTCCTCTTCGGGCAAAACATGACCACCTACATATACCAACCCAGATAGCCACTGCTCCTCGTGTATCTTCCCTAGGATATTATAGCTACTCCTCCAGGAATCCCAAATTGAGTATTTTTTACCAGCTTCCGTTTCAAGATATATCGTCTGTGCAGGCATGCTAGCAACTATTTCATCGGTGATGGTATAAACGACACCTGATTTTAAAGATGGAATAGCTAATGATGAAAGCCCACCCATTAATTCGATCTCGGCCCCCTTGACTGGATCCCATTCCAAAACACCTGGCACCCTATTATCTGGGTTTTCCGGTAAGAAAAACCACCCTTTAATTTCATGATGTTCATATATATTCATGCTACAAACTCTTCTATTCGACTATGCCAACTCATCTTTTCAAACACTCATACAAACGCAGGGCGCCCACGCACCCGCACAATCACCAGCACGCAGGCACCCTATTTTACTTTGGCTGGGGCCGGGGCCGCAGCCGGCGCCCCAACCCTACTCACCCGCAAGCTTCCTAACCCAGCTACTACCCCCTCTCAAACCCGTAGTACCCGAATTTGAGTGTTTGGGAGTTTTCGCTGATGATGCGTTTTTCGGTTTCGGTGAATCCTTTGGGTTTGGTGGCGTGGATGTTCATGGTGATTTCGAGGTCGGCACCACTGCCGGCTAGCCGGTCGATGACTTCTTCGATGATGTTGTTGACCATGCGCACGTACCGGTCTGAGTTGATGACGACGGATCCGGTGTAATGGGTGTCCGGTAGCTCCACGACCGTCGGCCCGCCAGAAAACCCACCAGAACCAACAGATGCGTCTGGTGACGGTCGCGTCCCAACAGTAGATGGTTCACCGTGGCGCGACGCCGTGAAGATTTCCCCGTCTGATGGGACGCCCCGCAATACCGCGTGGTCTCCCTGTCCCCCAGCTTGGTTCGCCTGCTCCGCGGCAGCCCGCTGCGCCGCCAGTTCCGCTTCGGCCGCTTCGGCATCAGCCTGTGCTTTGGCCACCTCCCACTTGACCACGAGCGTGTTGTCGGTGACAACCGGTGGAGTGGCGGCGCTGGATGGCGGCAAGATGAGTCCCTGGTAATGGGCCGCTCCCTCCCCGGCAACCCCAGCAGTCCCGGCTCCCAGGCCACTCCGAGTACTCAGGCCATCTCCAAAATCCCCACTGTCCTTCCCCGTGGCCAGCGCGAACTGTTCCCCGGGCATGAGCATGACGTCGATGACCGACCGGAGGGCGTCGTCAAGCACGGTTCGGGAGGCCAGGCGGGGCATGTAGGCGTATTGGGTGAAGTATCCCCACAGTTCACCCACGGTCATGTCGTCTACCCGATCCCATAGCGCACCCAGCTCGCTGTGCAGGGTCATGCCCAGCATGGTGGGGGCGAGCTCGGTAATCAGTTGGCCGTCACGTTTGATCTTGGTGAACACTCGTTCGGTGAGTGTTTTGCCGTCGGAGTCGGAGGTTTTTTCGGCTACCAGTTCGAAGGGCCGGGTGGGATCAACCTGTTCTGGGTAGAGCATCCACATGTAGGTGCTGCGAATGTTGCTGTTAATGGTGTCGTTGAGTCGTTTCACCCAGCTGTCGGCCTGGTTGCTTTGCTGTTTGGACAGGTTGAGTTGGTCCGCACTGTCTTGCACCATTTTCCACCCCAGGTAGTTGCGGGTGGTGTTTTCGAGACGTTCCAGCTCATCGGAGTCCGCGACCAGGAAGACCAGCGTGTTTCGGTGGGTTCGTTGTGCCGCGCCTTTAGATTCCACGGCGGCGCGAATCCACTTGACCACCTCGGATTCCGCCCCATCGTTCTTGCGGCGCCGCAGCCGGGGATGCACGATCACGAGCCGAACCGTGTCCATGTCGGGGATGTCGGCAGCAGTGTCGGGTGCGATATGGATGTGGCTGAAGAAGCCCCGACCTTTGCCCTCAGAGGCCTTCAACCGGCGGACGATTTCGTTCCATGCGGTGTCCAGGTCTTCCCGCAGCTGTTCCGCATGATCGCGTGCGGCTTTCGCCACCGACGGCTGGGTGTCGAACCAATACAGGCCTTGTTCTTCGTAGAAGTAGGTGGATCGTTGGGAAATCTGTTCGACCGCGGTGCCGAAGTTGCCGAGCGGGTCACCGGGGATTGCGGTGCCCAGCCACAAATATTGCTTGTCCAGGCCCTTATGGGAGGTTTTACTGCGCGGGGCCGCCCCGATGAAGATGGTGCGGGCGATGCGTTGCGTGATCGACCGTTCCCCGAGCGTGGGGCGGTCCGCGTCGATACGCTGCGCGGTGGAGCCAACGCCGTCAATGTCGGAGTCGATGATGGGTTTCCACTGGTCTTCCAGGTATTGGGTGAGGTCGGTGTTCACCCGGGTGGCGGACAGCGGCACGTTGCCGGGTAGGATCAGCGGCGCCGCATCGTTGTTGTTGACCCAGAGTTCGTGCACGATAGAGGACACGAGTTTGAGCACGCCACGAGTGCGTTGGAATCGCTCCAGGGTGGACCAGTCCTCGTAGAGTCGGTCCAGGAGTTCGGGATGCAGCGGGTAGGATGCCCGAATGCGGTGTTCGTAGTCGTTGGTGGTGGCCACGTCCCGCGGGAATGAGGATGCATGATTGCGGTACATGGTGACGAATTGGCGGGCCACCACCGCGATGTCGGCGAGGCCTTGGGCGTCGGGTTCTTTGAAGAGTCGTCGACGCACGATTTCGAAGGATTCGTCCCGACTTGAGGGTCGCCACTGGTCGGCGACACGCCGGATCACGTTCTGGAGTCGTTCGAGGGCGAGTTGTCCGTTGGTGCCACCGACCTCGATGTCGGTACCACGCCCGTCTTTACCACCGTCGGAGGCGGGGATGGACACCACCAGCATGGCCCCGGGGATGCCCCGCACGGTCTCCGTTAATGATTGCGCGAAAGTGAATTGGGTGTCGAACGAGCCCGCGGGCAGTTCCTTGTCGGTGACGAGTTGGCGCGCGTACGCCACCCATTCGTCGATAAGGATGAGAACCGGGCCGTGGGCGCTAATGAGTGTGTGCAATGCTTCGCCGGGGTTGGTGCCGGACCTGTCCGCACCGGCAACAATGTTGTAGGCCTCCCTGCCACCCAGCTGCCACGCGAGCTCACCCCACAGCGTGTTCACCTCGGTGCCGTCTTCCTTGATGCTTGGCGACCCCGCCTGCAAATACGTTCCCACCAGGGTGACGCGCCGCACCCCCAGGTCATCCAGCCGCGGGTTACCGGCATCTTGGATCAGATCCTGTATTTCCTGCGGAAAATCGTCCTTCTTAGTACCACTGAACAGGTGGTAAAGGGCCAGCATGGAGTGGGTTTTGCCACCACCGAAGTTAGTTTGCAGGTTCACCACCGGGCTGGCGTTGGCGTCCCCGCTGAGGCGTCGTAAAGCGCGGGTGAGCAGGTCCCGCAGCCCCTCGGTCAGGTAGGTGCGGCTGAAAAACTCAATCGGGTCGCCGTATTCGCTGCTCGCCTGCCCCTTGCTCACGTCGTGGAGGTCTGCGGCGAATTCGGACGCGGTAAAGTCGCCGCGCGCCACATCGTCGTGCGGGTGAATGATTTCGCGCCACGGTTTCAGGCCTTTGCTTGCGCTTATCGACGCCGGGTTCGTGGGCTTTGACCGCTTCCGGGTCCGGTCCTCGTACACCGTGCGCTGCAAGTCTTCGCGGAGTTTGCGCACGTCATTAGCGGAATCCATCGAGTTGACCGCCCGCAGCAGGCGTTCGATCGTGTCCAGGGCGCGGCCCGTATCGTCAGAGTTGAATGCGGCACCGTGCGCCCACTCGTTTCGGGTATCCCGCAGTTCCGAAGCTAAACTTTGCTGCCCGCGGGACAGTTCCCTGCTGAACTCCCGACCATACTCGGTGATCGCCCGCAGTTGTACCTGTGGGTCGGTTTTCTCCAGCCTGCGGCGCTCCCCGCCGTAACGCTGCGCGTCCTGGGCAGCCATCCGTTCCGGCCAGTCACTGGTGTGAAAATGCCTCGTCATCACCTCGTCCACAAGGTCATGCAGCCCCTCCTGGAGCAAGTCGAAAGCTCTGGTAATGCGTTCCCGGTTATTGAGTGCCATGATTCATTGCGTCCTAGTCTTCTTCGAATGTGAGGGCTTCTTGATAGGCTTTCGGATGGGCCACAATCTGACGAGCCTGCTCGTTGAGGTCACCCCAGGAACTCACCAGGCCGTTGAACAGGATGGCATCGTCGGTGTCTTTGTTTTTCTCCGCCTCGTGGAACAGCAGGAAGCCGAGTTCTTTCACCGCGTCCAGGCTCACCTTCTCCCCCACCGCGGGCAGAAGTTCCGCAACCTTATCCACGCCGTCTTTCGCCAGCACCGCGGCCAGACGCACGGTTGCCTCCCACACGCTCACGTGCTCATCCACGGCCGGATCCCACCCCTCGTTCAATTGGGTTGGCGACAGCAGCCGGGCTTTGCCGCCCTTGGCTTCGAAAATGCCGCCGCGTTGTAGTTCGGCGAGGGAGGTGTCGGAGCTACGGGCCAGTTGGTCAGCGATACCGGAGCTGTCGGCCTGCCAGCCGTATTGGCGGTACCAGCGCACAGCGAATCGGGTGTCCGAATCCAGGTCGGATTCCTGTTCACCCAGCACCTCGTCGAGGGTGGCGTTGATAAGTTGCAGCGCATCCCGGACGCTCATGTCCGACCCATCGGCTTCCCGCACTTTGGCGTAGCGGGAGAACACGGAAATCCCTGGCCCAATGGCCGCTTGGGCCAAATCCACGGGGGCGATGGCGCCCTGCATGAGGGTGCGCAATGCTTCGGGGAGCTCGGATTTCAGTGCCGCCACGAAGGCCCGGCGCGCCACAGCCCGAGCATCAGCAGGGCGAGGCCGGCAGGCCAGAAGGATGGAGGACGCGAGGGCGTTGGTGCCATGTGCTAATAATCGATTCTTTGCTTCACTGCGCATGGGCCAAGTCGCGGTAATTTCCCACCCGGATTGGATAAGCCCGTCTAACAGGGTATGCCAGCCGGTGGATGAGGTGCCATCTTTACCACTGTCTTGCTGTTTGTAAGCGTAGTACACGGTCATAGGCACGTCAGAGTTGGCGTCGTCTTCCCGAATACGGTGGAACACGGAGTTAAAGCCTTCGATGAAGAATTTTTCCGCACCTTGTTTACCATCATGCCGGTAAGGGTTGGCCACCAACTCATCGGCCTTGGGGGTGAGCATGGTTCCCACCACTGAGGGATGAATAGTACGCAATGATTTCCGAAGCCAAACATAGAAGAAATCAGACAGATCTGCATATCCGATATTGTCATAGTAAGGAGGATCAGTTGAGACAATCAAATCTTTATACTCGCGAGCCATCGCATTTCCCAGAGAAACACTATTATTCGTACTACTAGAAACACCAAAAAACGGAGCTTCCATTGCTTTTGAAATTCCTTGAATAATCGTAATGAAAGAACCAGATGAATTTGATAGAGGGTTAGCTTCTGCATAATCCCAAACCATAGGAATGGATTGTCTTCCGAAAAGTTGACGGGGACACTGTGCTTTAGGCTCCCACCTCACTAATGAATTATTCAAATCAGCCAATTTATCGAGCGCAAATGCCAAATACGTCGCTACTGCGTCAGCGTATGCTTCAGCTCCCACACCCCCATCTTCCAACCGTTCACCTGCAGGAATACCTGCGGCTAACGCATCTTCGAGAACCTTGCTGCGCGCCTCGGAAACCAGTTCGCTCAAGGTGGTGAGGGCCACAAGTTGGCGGTTAGTGAAAAGGTCGGAAAATTCCCGCATTCCGTATGCAGGTGGCGAGAACCAACGGGGATTAGTGGCAATTTCACCGATAATGCCGGCATCTCCGGCATCAACTTTGGCGGCTTGTATGTGTTCTGGTGTGGGTGAAAGATATAACCGACCTGGGTTTCCCTCAGCAACAATACCAATGAGGTGCGCACCAATCTCGCCTCTCTTCCCCGATTCGCGCACGTAATCGTAGCTGAAAGGCGTCCCATCCCCCACCGTCCAAGCACCTTTGCCATGTTTAATGGTCCCATCCTCATCCTTTTTCGGCCCATCCGCATTATGCTGCACTTCGTACCGCACTTGCCCGTCAACGACGGTGGCCTTCACCCAGGCTTCCTTGCCCTTCTTCTTGCTCAACCACCAGGACCGAACCAAAGGAGTTTCGATCGGATTAGCGGGATTGGGACTGATGACGGTTCGGGCCCACTTCCAAGCGATCACGGTGTGTTCGGTGCCGCCGGGGGCTGTGACCTTCGGGTATAGGTGTCCGATGCGTTTCTCTGCTTCGTCCCGAAGCCACTGACCGTAGTGCTGTACATCGGCAGCCAGCCCCTCGGCACGCAGCCATGATGATTGTTCCTCCGCAACCCCGGGGAACACCGGTGACCAGCCAGCGAACTTCGGGGGAATCTCAATGAGTGCTTTATTAATCAGTACCGCCAACGGGTTGAGGTCGCTAGCGTGCGACTCCAACCCCAATCGTTGGGCCTCTAGCGGAATCGAGCCGCCACCCGCAAACGGGTCCACAACCGCGGGCAATTTCCCGTCATTACTCTTGCGTATCTCTTCCCTGGCCTGCTCCAGGAGTTTCTCATCATTGCTGTTTTCCCAAATGATAAGTTTTTCCATAAGAGCATGCAGGCGGGCGCGTTCCGCATCCTGGGATTCCACCGTGGGAAACTCGTCGGGCCGCGACGCCGGGTCGTCGACAAGCTGGGCGAAAAGCACTGCCCGGACGGTTGCGAGCGGACGCCGAGCCCAATATAAATGCAGCGTAGAGGGGTGTCCATGGCGGATGGATTTCTCGCGCGCGGATGCCGCATTGATGGCTTCGAGTGGTAGTGACGTCTCGATCAGTTTCTTCTTCACGGTGGTCATGTCGGTCTTCCTTAGGGATCATCAGGTGACTGAACAATAACTATACTGGTGCACCACCCCGGCCCCAATAGTGGGACCATTTCTCGTTGCGGGAATGCGTGCTCATAGACGCCTCCATGTCATCGAACGCATGCGTGACATAGCGCACCTCGTCAAACTCTGGCCCATCGGGGTGTACGGACACTAACACCAGGCGGTGGGTGTCCTTATGGTTCTGGGCGAAATTAATCTCCGAATTGGTGATCGTAAACGTGTTCGAGCCTGCGATGCGGCCCTTGACCTCCAGGTAGTACCGGTGGGCAAGCGGGTCGGCAGGATCGGTGGAGCGAATGTCGAAGCCAGGATTATTGCGCGGCATTTCCTCCGGCACCCGACCCAGGGCCCGCTCGGCGGCAAGGGTGGCTTCCACGGCCCGGCGCTCCACCTCCTGGGTTTCCTTAGCGAACGTCGCCGCCTGCTTCTTCGCGTTGGGCGCCGAGTGTGCGTCAATGAGGTGGCCGGGAATGACCAAGGCCACGCCGCGGATCAGGGGTGTTCCGGCATTCAACCATGACGCCTGCTCCTTCTCGCGTTTCCGCAGTTCAAGCCGCTGCTCCAGGTCGGCGACCTTGGCCGCCGCATCCTTGGAGCCGAGGCGTTGGTTCGCGTGCCCGTTTCGCTCCTGGTACCGCAGCTCACTGATCATTCGTTCCCAATAGTTAATTTCGGTGGTCAACCGGTTTTTTACCTGGTCCCACACCCGCTGGGTTTCACGGCGACGTTGCTGCTCCAGTTCTTTCATGCGCGGCTGTATTCCTTCCCTGGTCGCCCACAATGTCACGATCCTGCCGTGATCCTTGCGCAGCCAGGACCGGAGCATGGGGTCGCGCATGAGGTTCTGGATGATGGTGCGTTCCTCCTCCTTGGGGGTGTCGTAGTCGAGGAACGGCGGCGTCGTGGTCACGGTAATGCCCACATTATTTGGGACATTCACATTGGTGTCGCTATCTTGGGGGACCAGCAGGTAGTCGAAATGGTGGTAGAGCGTGTCCTTGTCCCCACCTGCGGTGA